>Ga0209408_1000099_pt1 | contig 70497 bp, 69 predicted proteins | sample AD_UKC107_MetaG_FD_184422 | JGI IMG/M metagenome (GOLD analysis project Ga0209408, IMG submission 184422) | Active sludge microbial communities of municipal wastewater-treating anaerobic digesters from Hong Kong - AD_UKC107_MetaG (SPAdes)... | ecosystem: Engineered > Bioreactor > Anaerobic >... | reverse complement strand
TCAACCGCAACAGGCAGAGGTATGACATCGCTTATACCCAACGCAACGCCTCCTTCTTAATGGCATAGAGCAACCCGATCAAAAGCACCACGATGAAAATCAGCATGTCGATGACCGCGATGTTCACTCCTCCCAAGGTGGGGATCACCTCGGAAGCGTAGACGTAGATCCACGGATAGAGGAAGAGAACCTCAACGTCGAAGATCACGAAGACGATGGCAAAGAGATAATACTGGACGTTGTACTGGATTATCGCCTCCCGTATCGGTCTCAGCCCGCCTTCATAGGTAGACCTCTTCTGAAAAGTTGACTTCTGGGGAGATATGATCTTCACGGCAGCCAGTGCGCCAATAGGCACAACGGCACCTATTATCAAAAACATAATAAGTGGGATATAATAGTCCACTGCCACCATTTCGCCGCTCATATTTTACCTCCGTTAGCCGTAAGAGCTAAACACAAGGTACTGATATAAAAGGTTTATGAGAAAATCGATTAGCATCACTACCGCTAAGCAGTGATGCGGTCATTCTCTGGAGGATGCAGTCGGTCTATAGAGGATGCGGTCAGCCTCTAAAGGATGCGGTCAGCCTCCTGAGGATGCGGTCAGTCTCTGGAGGCATCAAATCTCGGATAATTCGGGTGAGTTTCGGTGGATTACATAAGACAGATGGAGATTGAGCCCGGAATGGGCGCAGATGAGCTGGTGAGGATGATGGAAGCCTGCGGCTTTGGCGCGAGGAGGCTGGCCGAAGCCGTAAATATCTATGAGGAGATGCTCTCGGGGGAATATACCAGGTTCTTCACCCTCGCCGGCGCGATGGTTCCCGCGGGGATGAGAAATATAGTATCGGACCTGATCAGGGAGAGGAGGATAGACGTTCTCGTCTCCACCGGAGCCAACCTCGTCCACGACATCATCGAGGCCTTCAGCCACCACCTTCTGGGGGACCCCGAGGCCTCGGACCGGGATCTGAGAGAGGAGGGGATCAGCAGGATATACGACGTCTACGTCGGAGACGACGATTTCGTCCGCTTTGAGGAGATCCTCCAGGAGATCCTCCCGGAGGGGGGAGATCCTATGGCGGGGACCGAGCTGTTGAGGCTGATCGGGGAGAGGATCGATGACCAGAAGTCGATCCTCAGGTCCGCCTCCGACGCCGGGGTGCCCATATTCTGTCCCGCCCTCTCCGACTCCATGATAGGGCTTCAGGCCTGGCTTTTCAGGCAGACGCGAAGGCTGAACGTAGACCTCTTCGGCGACGTGGGCGAGCTGGTGGAGATCTGCTACGGGGCCGAGCGTTCCGGGATCGTCATCATCGGGGGGGGAGTTCCCAAGAACTTCGCCCTCCAGTCGATGCTCGTCACCCCCAGGAGCTTCGATCTCGCCATCCAGCTCACCACGGACCGGCCCGAGCCCGGGGGGCTCTCCGGGGCTTCCCTCTCCGAGGCCGTCTCCTGGGGGAAGATCGCCCCCGAGGCGAGGAGGGTCACCGTATACGGCGATGCCACCATCAACTTCCCCCTGATGGTGGCATCGACGTTGACCCGGCTCCAGAGAAGGGGATTGTAGCGCTCGTCATGGAATGGATTGCTGCACTCATCGTGGAAGGGATTTAGCACTCATCGTGGATTGGATTGCTGCACTCATCGTGGAAGGGATTGTGGCACTCATCATGGAAGGGATTGCAGCATTCATTCGTCGTACATAAGGGGAGATTGTGAAATTCAATCGTCGCAGGATGTGATAACATCAAGAGGACGGGAAAGATTCTTGACCTGGTGGTGGGGATCAGCGGAGCCTCCGGAGTGATCTACGGGATCAGGCTCCTGGAGACCCTGGCTGAGACGGGGTGCACGACTCACCTGGTGATGACGGAGGCCGCCCGGAGGATCATCGAGATCGAGACCGAGGAGAGCCCCCTCGAGGTGGAGATGATGGCGGATAGGGTCTATTCAGCTCGGGACTTTACGGCATCGATCGCCAGCGGCTCCTGCGTCTTCGACGGCATGGTGGTGGCTCCCTGCAGCATGAGAACTCTGGCCGGGATAGCGAACGGCGTATCCGACACCCTCATCACTCGGGCGGCGGACGTCTGCCTCAAGGAGAGGAGGATGCTGATATTGGTGCCGAGGGAGTCGCCTTTGAACCTCGTCCATCTGAAGAACATGGTGGCGGCCACCGAGGCGGGGGCGATAATACTTCCGCCCTGCCCCGGGTTCTACTCCAAGCCGGAGACCGTCGAGGCGATGGTGGATGTGGTGGTGGGCAGGATTCTGGACCTTCTGGGGATCGAGCACGATCTTTACAGGAGGTGGAGGACTCCGCTGAGCGGAAATGCTTATAACGACGAAAACCAGATTGGAAAAAGGTGACCTGGATGAAATGTCAAATATGTGCTGTCGACAAGGAGACGTTGCCCGTTAAAGCCAAGCAAGCTACCATACATGGCCTTAAAGACACAGTTTTTCATGTATGCAAAGAATGTCTTGAGGCCGCTCACCAGTCTTACATAGACAAAGAATTCCTTCTCAAGAAGGGAGGAGTGGGGTAGAGGTCATCTCATCAACCCCGATTATCTTTGTCTGGTTATTAAGGGAGACTTTCCTGGATCTGGAGACCTTGCGAAGGGTTTGGGCGAGATGCATGTTGGGCGAGATGCATAATAGACGTTGATTGAACGACGGCATCGGTCTCTGAGGGACGGTCTCGGATAAACTTAAATTCGGGATGGGTTTGTAGTTCGTACATAATACCAACTAGAGGCGGGATAATTTGACACCATTTATTGAGATCCGGGACTTGACGGTGCGGTTTGGCGAGGTTGTTGCGCTGCGTGATGTCAATTTGGAGATCATGGAGGGTGAGTCTCTCGGCATCCTGGGAAGGAGCGGCTCGGGGAAGAGCGTCCTTTTGCACGTCCTTCGAGGCGTTGAGCCCTTCGAGAACATCAGCGGCAACGTGATCTATCACGTCGCCAGATGCGCCAAGTGCAATCACGTCGAGCCTCCGAGCAAGGCTGGGACCACCTGCAAGTGCGGCGGGACCTTCGAGGCCTTCGACGCCGATTTCGTCTCTCTGGGGATCAACGACTCCAAGAGGCGCGATATATCTCGCAGGATAGCCATCATGCTTCAGCGGACCTTCGCCCTCTACGGCGACGAGAGGGTCATCGTCAACGTCATGAGGGCCGTAGAGGAGGCGAGCGGCGGGTCCATCAGCGTCAACCGGGCGGCAGACCTGCTGGACGAGGTCAACATGTCTCACCGGATGATGCACGTGGCGAGGGAGCTCTCCGGCGGCGAGAAGCAGCGGGTGGTCCTCGCCCGGCAGCTGGCCAAGTCTCCGATGATGCTTCTCGCAGACGAGCCCTCGGGGACCTTGGACCCTAAGACCGCGGACCTGGTCCACGAGAGCATCAGCCGGGCGGTCGACGACTTCAACATGACCATGATCATCACCAGCCACTGGCCCGACGTGATGGTGGAGCTGACGGACCGCGCCGTCCTCCTCGACCACGGCGCGATCGTATCTCAGGGCAAACCCTCGGAGATCGCCGCCGAGTTCGTCTCCATGGCCGGGAAGATGGAGGAGCGGAAGAAGACCGACATGGGCGCCCCCATCATCCGGTGCAGAGACCTCTCCAAGAGGTACATCAGCATCGACCGCGGCGTCGTCAGGGCCGTGGACGAGGTCTCCCTGGAGGTCTACGAGGGGGAGATCTTCGGCCTGGTGGGGACCAGCGGCGCGGGGAAGACTACCCTCTCCAAGATGCTGAACGGGATCATCCTCCCCACCGCTGGGGGCATCTGGTGCAGGGTCGGGGACGAATGGGTGGACATGACCGTCCTAGGTGCCGACCAGAAGGGACGGGCCACCAAGTACATGGGGATGCTCCACCAGGAGTACACCCTCTACCCCTACCGGTCCGTCATCGACAACCTAACCGAGTCGATAGGCCTCTCCCTCCCCTTCGAGCTGGCCGAGAGGAAGGCGATCCACACCCTGGTAACGGTGGGCTTCAGTGAGGAGGAGGCGGAGAAGGTCCTCACCAAAAATCCCAACGAGCTGAGCGAAGGAGAGCGTCACCGGGTGGCCATGGCCCAGGTTCTGATCAAGGAGCCCAGGATAGTGGTCCTGGACGAGCCCACGGGAACCATGGACCTCATCACCAAGATAGACGTATCCAAATCCGTCCTCAACGCCAGGGACGAGCTCGGCGAGACCTTCCTCATCGTCAGCCACGACATGGACTTCGTCCAGAACGTCTGCGACCGGGCGGCCCTGATGCGGAACGGAAAGATCGTCCACGTGGGAACGCCCGACGGCGTCCTCTCCCTCATGACCAAAGAGGAAGAAGAGGAGATGCTGGGGAGTTAACTTGAAAGTTTTTGTAGATGGTGCGGAGATCTCCCTCTCCGAGGGGTCGACCCTCAAGGATGCCCTGGACGCGGCCCGAATCAAGCCCCGTGAGGATGCGATCATAGGGATCGTCAGGGGCCGGGAGGAGGAGGCCCTGGAGACCAACTCCTACTGGCTCAACACCACCAAGGGCAAGCTGAGGATAGAGCTTTTCGATACCGGTTTACAGGATGCCTGGCACCGGGCCGTAGGCCAGATCGAGGGGCTTGTGGTCAGGTGGAGCGACGGTGCGGCCGTCGCCTTCGGGACGGTGGCAACGGAGATCTCCCCCACCAGAAACGAGGGCGAGTACGACCGGTGGGAGGTGATCTTCGGGGCCAGCGGTTTCGAGGCCGATAAGTCCCAGATCGTCTTCGCCAGGAAAAGACACTTTGCGGCCTACGGCGCGCCGGCCGAGAACCGGGGTGTCTTCGCCTCGGTGGTGGGAGGAAAAGATATTCTGGGACGGCTGGAGATCGGCGATGCGATTCTGGAAGTGGAGCCGATCGTGGAGTGGGCGGCCCTCTCCGACAAGATGGCGACTCAGGACCTCTCCCTCTCCCTCACCGAGGGGATGGAGATCTACAGTAGAATCGAGGTGGAGCTGATCGAGGACGCCCCCCTGGGAGCCGAGTTCTTCCTGGCGGCGACCAGGGACGGGGTCTATTTGGTGGACGGCGTATCCAGCTCCTACGCCTCCTCCGACGTCCTCCTGGGCGAGCGGATCGAGTTTGAGAACCGGGAGCCGCGAGCCGAAGGGGCCGTCACCATCAGGACCACCGGCCGGGGTTTGGGACGGATCTTCATCTACAAGGCGGACCGGACATCGACCCCCAGCCAATCCGTGGTGGGGACGGTGACCTCGGGCATGGATCTGGTCAAGCTGGCCGAGCCCGGGTCGAAGCTCACGGCCAAGGTCAGCCCCGAGAGGATCATGCTCATGGGCCTCTCCCTCAAGGAGGCGGAGAGGATCGCCGCCGATCGGGGGGTGAAGTTCGAGGTCGAGGGCTACTCCGGCGACGACGCTGTGGTGGTGGAGCAGAGGCCGGTCACCACCATGCAGATCCTCAAGGAGGGGAAGGTCAGGGTCCATTCGATCTCCGCCGACCGGATGGTAGCGATCGAGCTTTACGACCACCTCGCCCCCAAGACTCTGGATTACTTCAGGCACGTGGTGGGCCTGAAAGAGAAGCCCGTTGGACCTTTGCCCGTCTACTTCGTCTACGAGAACACCGTCCTCTTCAAGCCGGTGATCGCGGCCACCAGCTACAAGGAGATCCTCCCCGAGAACAAGCCATCAGACCTGGTCAGGGCCGGAGAGATAGGCGTCACCAACCAGGCCGCCAGGAACGCCGGCCTGGTAGGGGTGAAGCTGGAAGACGATCCCAAGTACGGGCCCTCGGGAGAGAAGTTTTTGGCCACGAACATCGTCGGTCGGATCCTCGACCTGGAAAAGCTCAGGGACGTCAAGGAGGAAGAGACCGTTTACGTTCTGGAGGTGCGATAGGTGAAGGTGACCAAGTACGTGATCACAGGTCAGGACTCCGACGTGCTCCCCTCCGACATCGCTCTCAAGATCTACGAGCTCGGCCGAGAGATCAACATCAAAGAGACCTGCTTTGGGGTCATCATCGACGGCGAGGAGGAGGACATCAAGGCTACGGTCGAGGAGATCAGGGCGATGGACCAGAGCAACATCTTCATCAAAGATCGGGGCTTTCCTCCGGGAGATCCCAGGAGGTGCAGAGGTCACCGGGGAGGCGGAGCGAGGCCCGGCTTCTACATGATGCAGTACGAGTCCGAGCTCCTCCCACTTATATCCCGTGGGCTCGCCTCCGAGGCGAGGGGAGAAGAAGCTCCGCCCGAGGCCGCGTCCCGGAAGCGCCCCGGCTCGGAGGAGCTGGAAGAGATGATTGAAGAGGAGTTTTCCTGAGGTTGGTTCATGGTTAAAGTCATGGTTTACCCTCCCACCAGCATGATCCTCTCAGACCTCGTCGAGAGGACGGGTCATGAGGCTCTGGTGGTATCAAAAGAGGTCAGAAAGAAGGTCAATACGCCCAGTCTCGAATCACCCCCCCTGAACATAACCCCGGAGGACCCCAAGAAGGGGCTGAAATATGCCGCCGTCGACGTCCCCTCCGGCGTCAGGGGAAGGATGGCCCTCCTGGGACCGATGATCGAGGAGGCGGACGCGGCCATCATAATACTGAACGACCGCTGCACCCTGGGGTGCACCGGCTGTGCCAGGACCAACGAGCTGACCCGCTTTCTCCTCCGGACGAAGCGAATCCCCATCCTGGAGCTCGAATATCCCGCAGACGAGCCTGGTGCAAGGCGTTTTGTCCACGAAATCCGGGAGTTTCTGGAGGGGTTGAGTTGATCAGGATAGCCCAACTCTCCTGCGGCCCCGAGTACAGCGGCGTGCAGCAGGAGCTGGAGAAGGCGGCCCAGATGGTGGGAGCGGAGCTGGTCTTCCCCGAGGTCTCCCTGGACGACGTCCGAAACGTGGAGGAGAGGTTCGGGATCGAGGTGGCCAGCGGCGACCTGAACCTGGCCATGGCCAGGGCCACCCGGATCGTGGAGAACCCCGACCTCGCCGACGCCGTCTTCGTGGCCACCTGCTTCCGCTGCGCCGAAGGAGCCATAGTTCGAAGCGAGCTCCGAAAGTACGTTCACGAGAACTCCAGAATCCCCGTCCTCAGCTACTCCTTCACCGAGAGGACCACGGCCGAGACCCTCCTCACCCGGATGGAGGCCCTGGTCACCACGGCCAAGTTCAAGGGACTCTTATCTCGGGAGAGACAGAAGGGGCTCACCGCGGGGATCGATTCGGGATCGACGACCACCAAGTCGGTGGTGATGAGGGACAACCAGGTGATCGGGACGGGCTGGGTTCCCACCACCGAGGTTCTCAAGAGCGCCGAGGCCGCCTACAACGCGGCCCTGGAGTCTGCCGGGGTCACTCGAAGCGAGATCGAGGGTCTGGGGACGACCGGCTATGGCCGCCACCTGGTGGGAAAAGAGTTCGGAGCGAGGCTGATCCAGGAGGAGATCACCGTCAACTCCAAGGGCGCGGTCTTTCTGGCCGACGCCCAGAAGGGTGCAGCTACGGTGATAGACATCGGCGGAATGGACAACAAGGCGATATCGGTTCAGGACGGGATCCCGGGAACCTTCACCATGGGTGGCATCTGCGCCGGTGCCTCCGGCAGGTTCCTGGAGCTGACCGCGCGGCGTCTCGGGGTCGATATAACCGAACTGGGGAAGCTGGCCCTGAAGGGAGACCATGAGAAGGTATCCATGAACAGCTACTGCATCGTCTTCGGAACCCAGTCCCTGGTCAACAGCCTCTCCGCGGGGAGCAGCCCCGAGGACGTGGCCATGGCCGCCTGCCACAGCGTTGCAGAGCAGGTCTTCGAGCAGCAACTCCAGGAGGTGGAGGTGAAGGAGCCGGTGATCATGGTGGGAGGGACCGCCCTGATCGAGGGGCTCCCCAGGGCCATGGAGCAGCTCCTCGGCCTCAAGGTGATGGTTCCCGAATACGCCCAGTACATCGGCTGCGTCGGAGCGAGCCTCCTCGTCTCGGGCCTCCTGGAGGATTGAGATGGAGATGGACCCCCTCGAGGTCTTCGAGATCCAGATGCCCGGCGAGGATTACGGGGCCGATAAGTACAGGGAGATAATCATGGACATCCTCCAGGATCTGGGACTGATCAGGTCGATAGGGAGGCTTTACGTCTACGTCAACATCGATACCCCCTACTTCGCCGTCTTGGGGATGATCCGGGGAAAGCAGCCGCCCCTGAGGGTCAGGGACGTCGGCGACCTGGTGCCGACGGAGGGCGGGTATCAGATCACCGTGGAGGACGAGGAGCACATGGCAAGCCTCATCCGGGTCCTCTGGGGCGCCTTTGGCCGGGAGAAGGTGGAGCAACCCGACAGGAACGTCCTGGTGGTCTTGTCGGATCGGTCCCCTGAAGAGCTGGTGGTGGCGGACCTGGAGACCGAGTTCAGGAGAGACCTGATGGACGCCCTGGTCCGGATAGCTCCCGAGGGGTTCAGGAACCGGAGGAACGAGATGGGCAAAGATGGCTTCTTCTTTTTGGCGGCGGAGGAGACGATAACGCCCGAACTGATCGCGGAGGCGAAAGAGAAGATCGGGGGTATGCAAAATGCTTGATCCCGTGATGTTCACCGGCGGCGTCTACAAGCACGATCTGGTGACCGAGCTGATCGAGGACCTGGGGGGCTACCTCCTCCAGAAGAACGTCACCCAGAGTGAGGTGATCCTTCTGATGCTGGTGCCTCACCAGGACATGCCGGTCCTGCAGGCTCTGACCAAGGAGCTCAAGGGAAAGCTCGAAAGAGCCCCCCTGGCCGGGACGGAGATCGCTGTGGTCACCCCCACCCTGGCCATCCATCACCTCCCCCACCCCGCCTGCGACGTGGCCGAGTACCTGAGGAGAAACGGGGCCAAGAGCAACATGATCGGTATGGGTCGGGGGGTGGCGAGGGAGATCGCCCAGATCGATGAGTATGAGACCGCCCTCATCAACGAGCACGACGCCGTGGTCTTCACCTTCGGCAACTTCGCCGACTGCATCCTCAAAAAAGAGCACCTCTATCGAACCCTCACCATCCCCGTCATCGTCACCGGTGGTCCCGAGATGAAGAAGGAGGATCTCCCCTACGCCTTCGAGTACGTCGCAAACGTGGGCAGGATAGCCCATCGGTCTCGAAAGGCGACGGAGATCGGAAGCCTGGACAACATCATTGCGGCCGTGGGCAGAGCCCTGGACAGCGTCCGGGCGCAGATCTCAAAAGACCCCCTCACCACCACCCCACCCAGGGTGATGGAGGTGGTGAGGGAGCAGGTCCCCGACGTAACGGCATCTCTATCGCCGCTCCCGATAGCCTTGAACCTCAACGGCCTGAGGATAAAGCTGCCTTTTGAGGAGTACCACGAGGCGGTGGAGGGGGTGACCTTCGATGAGGGCGTAACCCTGGGGGAGATCGCCAAGGTGATGCCCTCCAGGATGAAGAGCTATATACTCGTCCGGATATTGCCCACCTCGGAGACCGGCTTTGTGGTTTAGATGGGGTACGAGCTTATGAGCTTCGAAGACGATCTGGAACGGGTTTTAGAGAAAGGCGCAGAACAGACGGCGGAGGATATGCTCGCCTCCATCGAGAAGGCCTATGGCGAAGTGCCCTACATATTTCGGTTCATGAAGGATAAGCCCGAGCTTCTGGTCACCAAGATCCTTCATAACAACGCCATCATCAGAAGCTCTCAGGCTCTGGACCCGGAGACCCAGGAGCTGATCTCCATCGCCGTCGCCGCGGCGATCAGGTGCAGCCACTGTCTCAAGCTCCACCTGAGGATCGCAAAAAGGATGGGGATCACCGACGACGAGATCGGAGCCGCTCTCCTCATCGCCGGGAACATCGCCAACGCCACCGTCCTGGCCATGGCCACCAGAGAGCTGAACGAGGAGAAGGACGTCTGCCCCGTCTGTCAGATGGGGAGGGACGGGGACACGATGGAGATCTGACCTCGCCCCTTCAACTTCCCACCTGGTCATCCTAATTTTCCGTCCAACCACAAGTCTTTCAGGGTTCGGATACTTCTCTGATGAGCCGTTCAGCCTCGATTATACTTTTCTGGAATCCTCCGGCCCTCCCTCTCGTCGTTCCAGACGATGGAGCTCACAAGCCACGATTCTCCGACTTTTACGAGCTGGATGCTGTTTATCCCTACGGCTAGAGGCTCTTCGTCGTCGGGGTCGAACCTGGCCTCGTAGGTGCTGAACCGGTGGGCGATATTTCCGAAGATCTCGGTCCTCTCGGCGACCTCCTCCTCGCTGAAAGATTTTAGGCTCCCGGCGGAGATCTGATAATCGATGGCATCCACGAACAAGTCGATGGTGAAGATCAGGGGGTCGTCGTTGTTGTTGATCAAGATGCCCTTCTCGATGAAGAGGCTCCTCAGCCGCACGAAGTCGGGACGCTCTCCCTTCCGGAAGGAGATGCAAGAGTAGAGCGCCTTGGTCAGCTCTTCGATCTTCATCAAATCCTGGCCGCTTTCCTCATGGTCCAATCTAAATCACCACTGGCCCGAAAAAATCTATATGTCCAGATATGAATCGATATCCTGATATGAATCGATATATCCTGATATGATTTTAGGATTCCCGTTGACAGCTCTCATCTTGCCATTAAAAAAGATGTTCGCCCCAAAAGGGGGCTTCCTCGCCCCCTCGGCGGCTTCGAACGCCGATCAGTGCCGGTGTTCTCTGCAGGCGTTCTCGTCGGTGGCCTCTTCCAGGTACCCTTCCTTCCAGTCGGCGATGGCGTCTCTGACCGTGCCGGTCGCCCCGACGAAGACCTCGATCCCGTACCCTTCGAACATCTGGACCGCCTTGGGCCCAAGACCTCCCGCCAGCATCACATGAGCGCCCCTGGCGGAGATCAGCTCGGGGGGAAGGCCGGTGCCTCCCATGTGCTCGCTGGTATTTTTGATCACCTCGACGTCACCGGAGTCGAGGTCGACTATGGTAAAGGTCTCGGCGCGCCCAAAGTGGGCGCATATCAGCTCATCAAGACCCTGATCTCCCATGGTTGGAACTGCTACTTTCATCTTGCATCACCAGTTTTGACCGCCCTGCCCTCTTCCGCCGCCGCGACCGCCACCACGGCCTGTGCCTCGGCCGCCGCCCCGACCCATCCCGCCGCCGGTGCCCATCCCCGAATGGGCCTGGACCGAGGGGGAAGAGGTCTCGGAGAGCTCACCCCTCTTGAACCTCTCCACCACATCTCTTACGCTTCCTCCGGGGGCGAGGTAGACCTTGATCCCTGCGGCCTTGAGGGTTTCGGCGGCGTTGGGGCCGATGTTACCCGTGATCAGGGCGCCGGCTCCGGCGTTGGCGATGGTCTGGGCCGCCTGGATCCCAGCGCCGCTGGCAGCGCTCGCGCTGGTGTTCGATATCGATTCTGCCTCCATCGTCTCGGCGTCCACGACTACGAAGTAGGCACATCGTCCGAACCTTGGGTCGAGGGGGGCGTCAAGGCCGGGACCGGCTGCTGTAATGCAGACTTTCATTTGAAGACTTCCTCAACGGTTACTATATTTCCAATTTCCTTCTCTTTATCTTGCGAGGTTCTGGATCTCTTCGCTGATCGATTGATCATCCTGGGGAATGTAGAACCTCGAATCTCGCAGATCGTATGGTTGTTTGTTCTGAATACCCGATATATGCGACCATCTATTTCAAGGTTGCGCGGTTATTGTCTAAATTGGCAGGTCATCGATTTACATCCATCATCGAGATCTGAACCGAACCCGGATCAAGTCCCCAACCCCACCGCCTCGATCGCTTCCGACCACCTCAAAAACCGTCACCCCTTCGAGCTCGGTCCGGCGGGATCTTTCTCTACCTCGCCCCCTCCGGCCACGCTGGCCAAGATCCCGCCAAAAGACAAAATCGCAAAGGCTAAAAAGGTGGCCTGGGCGCTTCTGATGAACATGTCGATGCTCTCGGCGGAGATGGCGACCTGCCCCATGAAGAGGGAGAAGACCAGGATCACCATCCCCATGCTCAGCATCTGGCCCGAGAGCCTCATCGTCCCCAGGGTCGATGAGGCGACCCCGTAGAACCGGGGCGGAACGGAGCTCATGACCGCGTTGGCGTTGGGTGAAGAGAAGAGGCCGACCCCGAGCCCCAGGATCCCAAGGCTCGCCAGAATCGAGCCGATGGACGTATCCCGTCCGAGGTCGATGAAGGTCAGAAGACTGACCGTCGTCAGGGCCATCCCCATCCCTGCAAGGTTAGAGGGTCTGATCCGATCGGAGAGCGCGCCCGAGATGAGGGCGACGAAGATCATCAGCAGGGGCTGGGCTATGAGGACGAGCCCGGCCTCCTGGGCGGAGAGGCCTCTGACGTACTGGAGGTGGAGGCTGAGAAGAAATCCCACCCCGAAGGTGGCGCTGTAGTTGATCAGGGCGGCGAGGTTGGAGAAGGCGAAGGTCCTGTTACGCCGGAAGAGGCCGACCTCCAGGAGGGGGCTCTCCCTCCCCGATTCCAGGAGGGCGAAGGCGGCCATCCCCAGAAGGCCGATGGAGATCAGCCCGATGCCTACGCCATCCGGGAGCCGAGAGAAGCCGTAGATCGTCGCCATCAGCGCTCCGCAGTAGAGGGCCGATCCGAATATGTCGAACTTCTCCCCCCGGGCCTCGGCCACCTCGCCTTTGAGCCGGAAGGCGACCAAAAGCAGCACCATCAGGCCGACGGGCAAATTCGACAGAAAGACCGCCCTCCAGCCGAAGTGGAAGGTGAGAAAGCCGCCCAGGGACGGCCCCAAGGTGAGGCCGAGATAGACGGCGGCGACGCTCACCCCCAGGGCCTTCCCCCTCTCCCGGGCGGGAAAGGCGGAGGTGAGGATGGCGGTCCCCGTCCCAAAGATCATCGCCCCGCCCATCCCTTGGGTGAACCGGGAGGCGATGAGCATCGGGGCCGAGGTGGCCAGGGCGCAGAGAAGGGCGGAACCGGTATACGTGAAGACCCCACAGGTGAAGACCCTCTTCCGACCGTGGATATCTCCCAGCCGTCCGAAGGGGACAAGGAAGATCGCCGCCGCCAGGACCGCCGAGGTCGCCACCCAGCTGAGGGTCACCGCGTCCAGGCCAAACTCCTCGCCGATCGCGGGGAGGGCGATGTTCACCGAGGAGCCCATGAAGGGTGTGAGAAAGGAGCTGGTGGCCGCCGCCGCCAGGGCCGCCATCTTCTGCGAGGGGTCTTCGGTCATCGCTGGGTCGGGGGTAGGGGAGAGGGGGAGTTAAGGGTTTGGAGGCGGTGGGTAAGGAGACGGGGAATTGTTATCAAAGATATTTCGGAGAAAGTAGCCAGAGAAAGCGAAGATATCGCAGGGATGCTTCGAGTTCATAGCAAGGCAATCTCGCCGAAACATATTTAATGAGTAGAGACCAATTCTGTTTTTCATGAGAGTTGTCAATGCGGGATCCAAATTGATTTTGGCATTTTTGTTGCTTCTGGCTCTGACGACGTCATCAGAAGCCGATGATGTGGACGATTTCATTTCAGATCTGAAGGGTGAAGATACTGGGGTCCGAAGTTATGCTGCAGGGATGCTAGGTGAATTAGGCGATCCACGAGCCGTCGATCCTCTGATCCTGGCTTTGAATGACTCGGAAAGCAACGTTCGACGACAGGCTGCAGAGGCTCTCTATGAAATAGGAGACAAGCGAGCCGTCGACGCTCTGATTTTGGCATTGAACGACCCGGACAAAAATGTCCGATATTGGGCTGCAATGGCTCTTGGAGATATCGGCGACCCGGCCGCCGTCACTCCGCTGATCCTCGCACTAAATGATTCTGACTGGTTGGTCCGAGGATGGGCCGCTTGGTCGCTTGGAGAGATAGAAGACCCTGAAGCCACCGATGCCTTGATCTTGGCATTGAACGACTCAAATTGCTATGTGCGAGGTAGAGCTGTCGAGGCGCTCGGAAAAATTGGAGACTCTCGCGCCGTCGACCCCCTGATCCGGGCGTTGAACGACTCGGATATCACTGTACGAAGTGAGGTTGCGGAAGTGCTGGACTACATGGGAGAGCCAGCCGTCGCTCCGCTGATCCTGGCGCTGAACGACTCGGACAGCAATGTCCGAAGCAGAGCAGCAGGAGTGCTTGGCGATATAGGCGATTCCAGGGCTGTCTACCCCCTGATCCAGGCGTTGAACGGCTCCGATAGCAATCTCCGAACAGGAGCCGCACGGGCGCTCGGCGAAATAGGTGACCCTGCCGCCTTCTCTCCCTTGATCCAGGCATTGAACGACTCTGATGGAGTTGTTCGAGGTACGGCTGCGGGATCGCTTGGAGAAATCGGCGATCTTCGGGCAGTCTCTCCTCTGATCCAAGCATTGAACGACCCGGACGGAGTGGTTCGAGGTGCGGCTGCTTGGGGGCTCGGCTCGATGGGAGATCCACGGGCCGTAGCTCCTCTGATACGGGCATTGAACGACTCGAATAGCGGTGCCCGGAGTAGGGCGGCATGGGCGCTCGGCGAGATAGGCGACCAGCAAGCCGTCGACCCCCTCATCCTGGCGTTGAATGATTCGGACAGCAATATCCGGAGGTATGCTGCAACGTCTCTAGGAGAGATAGGCGATCCGAAGGCCGTCGATCCACTTATCTTGTCATTGAACGACTCGGATATCGCCGTTCGAATGGGCGTTGCAGGAGCGCTCGGCGAAATAGGCGATCCACGAGCCGTTGAACCCTTAATCATGGCATTAGGCGACTCAGATGCTGATCTCCGAACCTGGGCTGCACTGCCTCTCGGCTATGTAGGGGGCGTTCCCACCTTCCTGGCAGTGAACGACCCAGATAGCAATGTCCGGAGGGTGGCCGCGCGGGCTCTCGGAGATATAGGTGATCCGCGGGCCATCGAACCTCTGATCCTGGCTTTGAACGATTCAAATAGCTTTGTCATAGACGAGTCCATATTGGCACTCGGCGAGATAGGTGAGCCTGCCGTCGATCCATTGATAATGGCGCTGCAAGATTCAAATAGCAATGTCCGAAGTGGGGCTGCATGGGCTCTCGGCCATATAGGCGACCCTCGGGCCGTCGATCCGCTTAATCTAGCGTTGAATGATTCGGACGGCGATGTCCGAAGGGGGGCCGCGGGGGCCCTTGCCTATATAGGAGATCCGCGAGCTGTAGATCCGCTGATTCTGGCATTGAACGACTCTGATACATGGGTCCGAATATGGGCTGCAAGAGCGCTCGGTGATATAGGCGATTCCCGTGCCGTAGAACCCCTCATCGCGGTTTTGAACGATTCAGATAGCAGTGACAGAATATGGACTGCAGGGGCTCTCGGCGATATAGGCGACCCCCGAGCGATTGGTCCTCTGATTCTGGCATTGAACGACTCGGATAAAGATATCCAAGGAGCTGCAGCACAGGCGCTCGGCGATATCCGCGATCCCAGGGCGGTCGATCCTCTCATCGGGGCCCTCGAAGATGAGGATTGGTGGGTCCGATCTAGGGCTGCTCTGGCTCTCGGCGAGATAGGCGATCCGCGAGCTGTCGATCCACTGATCCTGGCCATGAAAGATGGGGATGAATCCGTACGGGCCGCTGCATCAGAGGCTCTCGGCGAGATCGGTGACCAAAGAGCAGTTGATCCTCTCATCGACGCTCTGAAAGATAAGGACTGGAAAGTCCGATTGTATGCTGCAAGTTCGTTGGTGAAACTGGGAAGACCGGAGTATTTCGACCGGGTGATGCTGGCTTTCGGGGACGATGACAGAGATGTCCGGGCGGAGGCTGCAAAGGCTCTGGGCAATATCGGCTATCTGGAGGCTGTTGATCCTCTTATCGAAGCTCTCGGAGACGAGGACTCGTATGTCAAAGCGGCGACCGCAACGGCCCTCGGTGAGATCGGCGATCCGAGGGCGATCGATCACCTCGTCGATGCCCTCGGGGACGAGGACGCGGACGTCCGAGCAGCTGCGGCAGAGGCTCTAGGTGAAATCGGTGATCTGAGGGCGATCGATCCCCTCACCTCTGCAGACCGAAAAGATGAGAATAAGGATGTCCGAGACGCGACAACAGAAGCGCTGGAGGTTTTTCGGGTGGAGTAGCCTCTCCCTCCCTTTTCTTCGAGGTGGTGAGATGTATTCAAAGCTGATTTCATGCTTTTTTGTGCTCACGGCGCTTTTGTCCGCGGCCGTGGCTGACGAAGTGGACGATCTCATATCAGATCTGAAGAATGACGACCAGGGGGCAAGAATGCGGGCTGCAGAGGAGCTTGGCGATACCGGCGACCTTCGAGCCGTCTCCCCTCTTATCCAAGCATTGAACGACTCAGAAAGCAACATCAGAGAGAAGGCTGCGGAGGCGCTCGGAAAGATAGGCGACGGGCGAGCCGTTGATCCCCTTATCGTGACATTGAACGACTCAGATAGCGATGTTCGACAAGCAGCTGCAGGGGCATTAGGCTATATAAATGATCCAAGAGCCGTCGATCTCCTTATCGTGGCATTGAATGATTCGGATGGCGATGTCAGGCGGAAGGCTGTATGGTCGCTTGGAGAAATAGGAGTAGGAGTACCTCGAGCCGTTTCTCCACTGATTCTGGCATTGAATGACTCAGATAGCGATGTTCGATATTGCGCTGTGATAGCGCTTGGTCAGATCGGCTATCCGTTAGCCGTTGATCCCCTAATCCAGGCATTGAATGATAGCGATAGCCGTGTCCGAAGTGGGGCTGCAGGTGAGCTTTTCGATATGGGCGACCCGCGAGCCGTCCCACCGCTGATCCTGGCATTGGACGATTCAAATAGCGCGGTCCGAAGTTATGCTGCACAGGCGCTAGGCTGGTTAGGCGATCATCGAGCCGTCTCTCCCCTGATCCAGTCGTTGAACGACTCAGAAAGCAACGTCAGAGAGAAAGCTGCAGAGGCGCTCGGAAAGATAGGCGATCATCGAGCCGTCTCTCCCCTGATCCAGTCGTTGAACGATTCAGAAAGCAACGTCAGAGAGAAAGCTGCAGAGGCGCTCGGAAAGATAGGCGATGATCGGGCTGTAACCCCTCTTATCCTGGCATTGAACGACTCAGAAAACAATGTCAGAGGGAAGGCGGCAGAGGCGCTCGGCGAGATAGGCGAGCCTGCTGTTGCCCCCCTGATCCATGCATTGGACGATAAAAATAGCACAATCCGATGGAGCGCCGCATGGGCTCTCGGCATTATTGGCGACCCACGAGCCGTCGATCCCCTGATGGTGGCACTGAACGACTCAGATATAAACGTCCGAATGCTGGCTGCAGCGGCACTTGTCGGTATAGGTGAGCCCGCTGTCGCTTCCCTGATCCTGGCATTGAATAGCTCAGATAGCGATGTTAGAAAGTGGGCTGCAAGGGAGCTCGGCGATATCGGCGACCTCCGCGCTGTCGATCCCTTAATACTGGCATTGAACGACTCAAATAGCGGTGCCCGAGCTGCGGCTGCGAAGTCGCTTGGAAAAATAGGCGACCCACGAGCATTCTCTCCTCTGATCCAGGCATTGAACGATCCGGATGAAGTTGTTCGAGGTTTGGCTGCTTGGGGGCTAGGCTCAATAGGCAACCCGCAAGCCGTTGATCCTTTAATTCTGGCATTGAACGATTCTGATAGTTATGTTCGAAGGTATGCTGCAACGGCTCTCGGCGATATCGGCGACCCACGAGCCGTAAATCCTTTGATTGTGTCCTTGAATGATTCAGATAGCTATGTCAGAATGGATGCTGCATCTGCTCTCGGTAATATAGGCGACCCACGGGCCGTCGTCCCCCTAATTGTGGTATTGAATGACTCGTCATTGGCATTTCAATTTGCCGCTGCTGAGGCACTCGCCGAAATAGGCGAGCCGTCTGTAGCGCCCCTGATTCTGACATTGAACGACTCATCCGGCAATGTTCGATTAAGGGCCGTATGGGCTCTCGGGGAGATAAAAGACCCACAAGCTGTCGCTTCTCTTATCCAGGAATTGAACGACTCAGATAGCGATCTCCGAAGCGAGGCCGCCTTGTCCCTCGGCAAGATTGAAGACCCGCGAGCCGTCGCCCCTCTGATCCATTCATTAAACGATTCGGATCGAGACGTTCGAAGTGAAGCTGCAAAGGCGCTCGGCTCAATAGGCGATCCGAGAGCAGTTGAGAGCCTTATCATTGCGTTAAACGACTCGTACTGGATGGTCCGATGGTATGCTGCCTGGGCCCTCGGCGAGATGGACGACCCGCGAGCCGTCCCTCACCTGATCCTGGAATTGAACGATTCATCCAAAAATGTCCGAGGCATGGTTGCATCCCACATTTCGCACCTTAACTTCCTAAATCGAGTATTTTGCTTGCTAGCGATTCCACTAATATAATTATAAATTTTGATATTCATCTACATTAATATTATGTCCGCATATTTCCGACTCCATATGAGCGAATATCTCACCATGTCACGTTGCAAGGATAATCAACATAATGTCAACATAAACAAATTAAAATAACTTGATAAATTAAAGTTATTAAATTTAATATTACAAATCGATAGCAGTAAAAATGCCAATTTCAGAACTCAAGGTGCGGAATGTGGGTTGCATTGTCCCTCGGCCATATAGGCGACCCCAGAGCGACAGACCCTCTCATCGAGGTCCTTGAGCATGGACATTGTTGGATCCGAGATGAGGCTACCTGGGCCCTCGGCGATATCGGCGATCCCAGGGCGGTCGATCCTCTGATCGAGGCCCTCAGAGACGAGGACTCGAATGTCAGAGCGGCAGCCGCAGAAGCTCTAGGCAAAATCGGCGATCCGAGGGCGATCGATCACCTCGTCGATGCCCTCGGGGACGAGGACGCGGACGTCCGAGCAGCTGCGGCAGAGGCTCTCGATATGCTGGGGTGGCAGGTCTGAGCCTCAGCTTCACTCTTTTTCATGCAGAGTCGCTTATCAACATATCTCGTCAGCCACACAACTTCCTCGAAAAATATATCAAAACCAAGCTATTTATATCCGAACATCCCATTTTATTTCAATTGAATGATAACCGAGAGGATTTTGAGGTGGGATAAATGAGACGGATGATGATCGCAACAGTCTGCATTATTTCGGCGTTCTGCCTGAACGGTGCCCTTGGGCAGTCGGATCTCCTCTTCTACGATCCGAGCGCCGGCCAGGGCGAGTTCTACACCACCGACGGCAGCGGAAACATCGCGGGCTTGAGAACTTACGATAACTGGCGCACGACCTGGTCGATGATCGTGCCCGGAAGCTTCAACGGCGACGGCTACACCGACCTACTCTTCTACGATCCGACCTCTGGCCAGGGAGAGTTCTACAGCACCGACGGGAGCGGAGATATCGCGGGCTTGAGGACGTACAATAACTGGCGTACGACCTGGTCGACGATCGTTCCAGGCAACTTCAACGGCGACGGCTACACCGACCTCCTCTTCTACGATCCGGCCACCGGGCAGGGAGAGTTCTACAGCACCGACGGCAGCGGGAACATCGCGGCCCTGAGAACTTACAATAACTGGCGCAGGACCTGGTCGACGATCGTTCCAGGCAACTTCAACGGCGACGGCTACACCGATCTCCTCTTCTACGATCCAGCCACCGGGCAGGGCGAGTTCTATTCGACGGATGGGGGCGGCAACATCGCGCTCCTACAATCTCATAATGGATGGCGCCGGACCTGGTCGATGATCATCCCCGGAAACTTCAACGGCGACGGCTTCACCGACCTCCTCTTCTACGATCCCTCTGCAGGGCAGGGCGAGTTCTACACCACCGACGGCAGCGGAAACATCGCGGCCTTAAGGACTTACAATAACTGGCGTACGACCTGGTCGATGATCGTTCCAGGAAGCTTCAACGGCGATGGCTACACCGACCTCCTCTTCTACGATCCCTCTGCAGGGCAGGGCGAGTTCTACACCACCGACGGCAGCGGGAACATCGCGGCCTTAAGGACTTACAATAACTGGCGTACGACCTGGTCGGTCATCGAGGCGGGCAACTTCTAGATCGCGGGTCCGAGTTGCGGCGGGGGGAATTTCCCCCGCCATTAATTTTTTCCTCATTTCCGAATCGTTCATAATCTGCCGTTCGGATCCGATGCCGAAAAAGATTTTGCTTAAGTGCTGGTGTATTGGTTCCGGAGTCTCAATTGCCGGTGTCATCAGCCGTCATCCCCGCCACCACCTCCCGCAGACTTTCGGCCTCGGTTTTGACCGTCTCGACCCCGGCCTCGGCCAGGGCGTAGCCGGGACCCTTCCCCTCCAGGCTCTCCCCCGCCACCACGACGTCGGGCTTCTTGGAGAGGAGAAGGCCTGCGACCTTCAGCCCCTTCCCCTTCTCCAGATCCTTGAAGGGATTTGTGACGATCATCTGCTCCTCCACCCGCCGCTCTTTGAGGTTGAAGTCGACCAGGGCGAAGTAGGGGGACTCCCCGAAGTGGTGGCTGATCTTCCCCTCCAGGTCGGCCAGGGCGACGGCGTACCGGAGGTGGGTACGGGGGCGGGGCTCGTAGTGGATCAGGACCCGGTCCACGTTGGGGACCGCCTCCCGGATGGCCCCCTCGATCCGCTGGCTCGCCTGATGGGCCCGGGCCAGGTCGGTGACCCGGAAGGCCACCTTCGCCTCGACGAAGAGGTAGCGGCCGGAGTTTCTGCCGATCACCTCCTCGGCGGCCGAGACCTCGGGGTGGGCCTCGATGGCGGCTTCGATCTTCTTCAAGGTCGCCGAGTCGATGGAGGCGTCCAGAAGTACCCTCATCCCCGAGACCAGGATCTCCCACCCGGCCCTGACGATGAGGACGGAGATGATCGCCGCCGCCACCCTATCCAGGGGCAGGCCGACCAGCTGCCCCGCCAGGGCGGCGAAGACCACAAGCTCGGTGAGGACGTCGGTCCGGAACTGCCGGCCGTCGGCGACCAGGCTGGGAGAGTTGTGTATTCCGCCGACCTTCATCTCGTAGGTCCCGAATAGGAGGGGTATGGGCACGATGGCCGCCACCGCCGCCAGGACCCAGCCGCGGTAGGGGGCGGGGTGGACGGCGCCGACGACCGCCTCCCGGCCGATCTCGAAGGCGGTGAGGAAGAGGAGGAGGGAGATGATCACCGCCACCAGGTTCTCCACCTTGTAGAGGCCGTAGGGGAAGCTTTTGCTCTTTCTCCCGGAGATGAAGATACCCAGGATCAGGGCCGTGGAGCCGAAGACGTCGACGGCGGAGTGGACGGCGTCCGCCCGGAGGGCGAGGCTTCCCGAGACGTAGGAGAGGACGAGCTTGATCCCGACCAGGGAGAGGTTCACCAGCAGCGAGAGGAGGGCGATCTTCGATACCGGGTCCAAGCCTTTTTTCGCAGGCCCCGTATCGCCGGATCCGTGCATCTCCGTCTTCCCCTTCGATCCCCCGCCTCCCCCCCCGCCTTGGCTCTTCTCGGACATCTTCACCCGGACCTTCCCTTAAATCCGCCCCTAAGATCCCCTTTCCAGATCCCCGTCCCCGGAGCTATTTCCCAATATTTCTCAAACTCATCCTCTAAATCAGTTCCCTGGGATCTCCACGACCTTTCCCGCCCCGGCCTCGAGGTACTTTTCTGGATACCTCCTCATGATCTCAGTGCCGTGAACGGTGCAGTGGGCGGGGCAGACCAGCTCGAGATCCGAGAGCTGATCCAGGTCGGAGAAGCCGTGAAGGCCGCCGATGAGACCCCCGACTTTTCCGAATCCGGAGGCACCTCGAGGATTTTCCCGACGCCGGGGTGGGCGCAGCCGGAGATCACCACAAGGCCGATCTCCGAATCCACGGCCATCGACTGCTCAATCCCCGCAAGCTCGCCGGTTGAGTATATGCCGGGATGGATCTCCGCCGGTCCTCCGACCCTCAGAACCTCGGCCCTTCGGGGGGCTGGAGCTGATCGGGGCACCACCACCCTCACCGGATTGATCCTGAGAAGGTCGGAGAGCCCACCCACGTGATCGGCGTGGGGGTGGGAGATGAAGACCTCCTGGATGGATCGAGGATCGATGGAGAGCGCCCTCATGTTGCCGAGGAGGATATCGCCCCTGGCCCCGGCGTCGAAGAGGATCCTCCTGCCTCCGCCATCGACCAGGGCGGAGAAGCCCCAGTCGGCCCTGAGATCCTCCCGAAAGGAGGTGTTGTCGTAGATTATGGTGACTCGCATGGTTGATCCGTATCCAGAGCTTTATTCAAACGACTTCGTATTCCAGGAGGTGGCTGTAAGACTCATCCCCCGAGAACCTCGCCGCCACCGTGGCCTCTCCTTCGGATAGAACCGCCTCCCCCCGGAACGTTTCGCCTTCCCCGGTGAGGTGAGTCCAGACGCCGCCGGAGATCACCACCGCATCCTCGGCTCCGGGGACGATGATCTCAAACTCGGTGGCGGTTCCGGCAAGAAGCCTCCCCTCAAGAGGGCGGAGGAGGGTTGCTCCGACCTCGGCGAACGACCCCATCGTCCTTGGGTAAGTTCTCTCCTCGATCCCATCGTCGGACACCACCGAATACTCCATGGCAGAGGTGTACTCGCCGCTCCCGTCGCCTCGCCGAGCGTAGATCCGGAGGGTGTAGTCTCCGGCCTGGGGGAACGCCGCCCTGACTGCGTATCCGTCCCCCTCCCTCTGGGCGAAGGTCCTCTCCAGTGGGAGCTCTCTTCCTCCCTCGTCCAGGAGCCTCGCCAGGAGGAAGACGTCTTGGGGGGCCGAAAGGCTCACCTTCAGCTCCGCTCCCGCCTCGATCAACCCCTGGGGATGGCTCAAGACGCCCAGGCCCATATCCCAGAACGCGTCCCAGACCACCGGAAATCCGGCCTGGACCGGGGCGTCTGGCCCCGCCTCGATCCGATAGTCCAGGGCCCATTCGTAGACCTCCTCTTCGCCTTCCCGGTCCTCTGCCTCGATCCTCTTCGAGTAGATCCGGAGGGTGTAATCTCCGGGGCCGGGGCAGGCCGCCCTCACCGACGCTCCCTCCGGGGACCTCTGGACCTGGACGAAGCGGCCGGGAAGCTCTCTATCCTCCCCGTCCAGAAGCTCCGCCATGACCCTCACATCCTGTGGTGCGGAGAGGTTGACGGTCGCTCCGTCGTGGGCGGTGACGGTCCCCGCCGGAGATCCGGTCATCTTCAAATCGTCCCTGAAGAAGGCGGGCTTTGCGTAAACCAGCTCCTCGAACGCCTCCCTGGTCATGGGCACGTCCAGAAGCTGCCAGGCGGGATCGTCGGGAAGGTGAGTCCAGACCAGCTCCTCGGGCGGGGTGAGGAAGTAAAACTCCTCGAACTCCTGGACGAATCCCGCTCCGGGGTCCAGGTGGCCCGCCCCCCAGGTGGAGTCGACCAGATGCCATTGGCCGTCGATCCTGACGGCGTTCCAGGCGTGATTGCTGGAGTTTGGGATTTCAGAGCCGACGGCGTAGCCGTACCCTTTGCCAAACCCCTGAATCAGCACCGACTCCAGCCCTGAGAGCTCGCAGAGCCTCTGGAAGAGGAGGCTGTAATCGCTGCACACCCCCTTCCTCTGGTCCAAAACCTCCTCCGGGGTCCGGCTCCCGCAGGTCCCCGAGCTGGAGGCCCCGAGGTCGTACTCGACCTTGGCGGCGATCCAGCGATAGACGGCCCTCGCCCGCTCTTCGTCGCTCCTGGCCGATCCCGAGAGGTAACGGGCCAGATCTTCGGGGGATGTCTCCGCCTCGGCCGGAGCCTGGTCGACGCATTCGTCGATCCGCCGGTAGAGGCTTTCAAACCTCCAGTCCTGGAGAATCTCGTCCTCAAAGGAGACCCTGGTCCAGACCCCGTTGCCGTTCTCCGAATCGTTCAGCGGCGGCGTTTCGTCGACGACCGTCCCGGATTCGTACAAGAGGCGGATCGACTCCTCCGAGTCGGCCAGGGTGGCCCCGTCCTCGAACTCGATTCTGAGGGCTCCCCGAGCGGGCACCACGGTCCCCTCCGGGAGGGTCGCGACCGCTCCGCTCACCAACGCAACAAGCCTCCAGCCTTCGATGGGGACCCCGGCCTCTCCAGGGTTGGAGATATCCGCCCACTCCCGCCCCCCGTCGAACCCGGGAGGATTGGTCTCCACCCTGGAGATGACCAGGGCCGGGTCGCTTCCGGCCTCTTCCGAGCCGGCCGCAGCCAGGGGATAAGAAAGGGATAAGAGGATGACTCCCGCCAGAAGCCGGATCACGGCGGCCCTCCATCTCGGGAGCAGCATCAGGTCTCCTCGATCCTCTCAATCCGGATCGTTTCCAGGAGCCTCTCCGTGGTGTTCCACCAGAAGCTCGACTTCACCTCGCACCTGGTGGTTCCGATGATCTGCCCCTCTTCCGTCTGGACCTGGTCGGGCCAATAGATGGCCGAATACAGGATCTGGTGGTGGTCGTCCTCTCCGACCCCCAGGACCCCCCCCTCACCGCCGATGGTCCACTCTGAGGCGTTGTTCCTCGTGTACCCTTCCGCCGCCAGGAGGGCTTCGGCGAGAAGCCTCTCAGCTCCGAGGTTTACGGTTCTGAAGTCTTCGTAGCTGGTGATCTCGATGCTGGCCGCCCTGTTTACGCCGTCGAGGATGATCCTCTGGGTCTGGAATCCCAGACCTTCCTTCGTCACCCCGTCCTCGGGACCCTCCAGGACCGTGGTGTAGTTCAGATCCCCCAGGTCGAAGGAGACGGCGTAGGGGCCCCAGGTCACCGTCTCGCCCGCCGAGCCGCTCGGTGCCGCCTCTGGCCTCCTCCGGACGTGGATCGTATCCAGCAGCTCTTCGGTCGCCTCCCGGGGAAGGCTGGAGGTTATGACGCAGGACGTCTCACCCTCATAGTCTGCAGGCGCCAGGAACCTGTCCAGCCAGTAGGCGGCCTGGCGGACCTCGCCCCCGGAGGCGAGCGAGAAGGTGGTCAGGTATCCGGTGTGCCGGTCCACCAGCCGGGCCGCGGTCTCGACTCCCACGCATCCGATCCCCCAGGGCACATCTCTGCTCAGAGCCCGAGTGGCGCCATCACCCGCCGGGACGGGTCTGACGTATCTGGTGACCCTGATCTCAGCCCGGCCCTCGTCGCAGTCCACGGCGATGGAGCGTTCGAGGTAATCGGTTCCCGTAGCCGTCCTCCCCTCTTCGGGCACAGCCTGCAGGAGGGCGCAGTTATTCGGAGAAGTCAGGCTGAAGGAGACCTGGTACGGTCCCAGCTCCAGGTTCTCCTCGGTCCCAGAGAAGGCCGGGGCCAGAAGGATGGTCGCCGTCAGAACCAAAAATAATTTCATTCTCATGAATATCCAACTCCCACTCAAGACGGTCATCTTCTGATTTTCTCGGTTATTATCTCTGGTTATTCTCTGCCTATCATCTCTAATTTATCTTTCTGCCTGATCTCTGCTTACTTTCTTCATCTCACCTGAGGGACAACTTCACTCTTAAAGGCCTGGGGATCTATCAGCCGAGCTCCGCCCCCTCATCATCAGAGGCGATAACATGCACCGTCCTCGGCGATCCTGATCGTCACTTTCGGCTTCGGCGCAAAACCGTCTACAGAGGCTCGCCAGTCCTCATCCCGGGGAACGTGGTCGTAGAACCCTTCCACATAATCACCGTAGCCGGAGAGGTGATTTAAGAGGACCAGGACCTCCTCTCTTCCAGAGGACCACCGGTCGATATGTGCTTTGTTCTCCTCCAGGCTGGCATGATATCTTCCGGAGGCCTTGATGGTGTTGGAATCGAGAACTAGGCAGGCCGGGTCCACCAGATCCGGACTCTCTTCGACCCAATCTTCCATCGATTTGAAGTCCCCGGAGATGACGACGTTCCTCGTTATGTGGGCCACTTCCTGCGATCCGTGGAGAGGGCCAAAAGCCTTGCACGATCCAAGCCTGAAGAACCTGAATATGAAGAGGCAGGATCCCGGAGCGTGCTTCGAGTGGCGGACCGGAAGGGCCTGGAACTCCAGGGGAAAAAGCTCTTCGGTAGCAGGATCCCGGTAGCGATCGATCCGGCTGCCTTCAACGGCCTCACCGGGAAGATTGACGGTCTCAACCCCGGCGAGGGACCGATCCTTGGGCCCTGGGGCGGGCTCCTCGCAAGGTGCCCTCGGCAGGATGGTGCCGTCCCTCCGGACCCTGTGCCATAGGCCGAAGGTGGAGATCGGCTTGAAGGAGACGAGCCTCTCCAGGTATCCGAACCTCGCCTTCACCCCGTCCCGGGAGTGGTTGAGGCATCCATCGGTCCCGATCACCGGGAGCGGTGCGAAGCACCGTTCCGCCTCCCCGAAGTCCCTGATCCCTCTCTCAACCATCAGCCCTCTCATCCTGCTGTTCGCCAGCCTGTCCAGGTCCGAGACGTGGTCGAAGTGGGGGTGGGTCAGAAAGAGGAGGTCTGGGGACCCCACCCCCCTCTCGATCATCGTCTCCACGGAGGGGGCCCCGGCGTCGACCAGGATGTGGACTCCGACCCCCTTGCCCTCGCCTTCGACTTCGCCCTCGTCCGAGGCGATGATCGAAGTCGCCGTATGACCCCGCCGTCTGCGGTCGGGCGATAGGCCCAGCTCCCTTCCGAAGGGGCCGCCCGTACCCCAGGTCCACACCTCTATCTTCAAGATTCAACCCTCGTCTGCTCTGCCCTGGACTTCTACTTCTTCACCTAGCCAGCTTCTTCTGGCCTTTTCTTCCTCTACTGTCCTCACTTCTTCTCCTGGTCTTTTATTTCTCTTTTCCTCGTCTTCTCCTGGTCAGCTCTTTCTCTCCCGTCTCCTCTTGGTCTGTTCTTCACCTATCTCTGGGGTGTTTGAGGAATTTAAGCCAACCGAAGAGGGCGCATCCAAACGACACATTTTTTAATCAAGATGCCGAATAATTAGCATCAAGGAACGACTTTAGGGGCGAGAGGGACGAAGGGGGCGATTTTCAGCGCGATCCTCCTCATCGCCGTTCTGGCGATGGGCGAGGCTGCCGGAAATCCGGCGATCTCCGAGCCTGCCCAGAGCGAGGACTTCTACAACAGGGTCAGGGCATCGGGAACCGGCTACTTCGAGGTGGGCACCTCGGTGGTGGACAAGAGGATGGGGCTTGAATACTACAGCTTCGTCTACGGAGACGGCCAACTGGAGATGGACCAGAAGAGCGCCGTCTCTACCAGCGCAGGAAACGTCCGGGGCGATTTGAACGGCTCCACCGTCCCCCTCAACCTCCTTGAGGAGGTCAAGATGAGCTACCAGGGAGAGACCCCCATGGTGGGGAGCAAGTACATCCACTCCAAAGCCTTCTGGGGCGGCATCGGCGCCGAGGTGAAGGAGGCTTTTGAGGTGACGGAGATGGAGCGGATCCAGAAGACCTACTTCGCCTCCACCGACCCCGGCTCCGGTGCCTCCGACCCCGCCGAGGCCGCGGCCCTGAGGCAAGCCAGCCCAGCCCACCTGGTGGGGATGGACCTTGCCACCAGCTTCAACGGCACCTGGCAGACCGACTCCAGGTGGCACAAGATCTTCTATAAGGACATGAAGGAGCACCAGACCTTCTCCGGGGTCTTCGAGGTGGAGAAGACCCTGAGGTTCCACGAGAGCCCCAGCTCTGAGAGATTCGGTGGAGTGTGAATATATTTAAATTAACTCATTTAAATTTAATTTATTAATTTACCGTTCTAAAAACGAGTTTGATATGGGGTGATCTCTTTGCTGGAGATAAAGACGGAAAAACCGGTTCAGGTCATAGACATTACCCGCCAGGTGAGCGAGGCCGTGGCGGAGAGCGGCGTGGTGGAGGGGATCTGCCTGGTCTACACCCTCCACACCACCACCGGGATTGTGATCAACGAGGCGGAGAGCGGCCTGGTTCAGGATCTGATCCGCAGGCTCTCCTCCCTCGCGCCGCCCGGGGACGGGTACCTCCACGACAGGATCGACGACAACGCCCACGCCCACCTCCAGGCCGTGCTTTTGGGAAACTGTCAGACGATTCCGATCGAGGAGGGATGCCTGGTCATGGGAACCTGGCAGAGGGTCCTCTTCATCGAGCTGGACGGCCCCCGGAGGAGGAACGTGCTCATCAAGGTCGCCCCCTGCTGAAGATCCTCCATCCCGGTTCTGGCCATCCGGGCCGTACCCAAAGTAACTGATTGGCGGAGCGAGCTCAGATGGGAGTTCCCGTGGTCATGGTCATCTCTTTGAACCCCTCGATGAGATCTCTGGTGACCGGGCCGGGCTTCCCGCCGCTTATCACCCTTCCGTCGATCCTGGTGACCGGAGCGACCTCCGCCGCCGTCCCCGTGACGAAGATCTCGTCGGCGGTGTAGAGGTCGAAGATCCCCAGGTGGACGTCTTTCATCTCGTACCCCCGGGCCAGGGCGATCTCGATGACGGCCATCCTGGTTATCCCCTTCAGGTTGTTCAAGGTGTGGGGGGTGAATATCTTTCCCTCCTTGACCACGAAGATGTTGTCGCCGCTCCCCTCGGAGACGTTCCCGGCGTCGTCCAGGAAGATGGCCTCGTTTCCGCCCTTGACGTTCGCCTCGATCTTGGCCAGGATGTTGTTGAGGTAGTTGAGGGACTTGATGTTTGGTGGGAGCGCCGCCGAGGAGTTTCTCCGGACGGTGACGGTGACGGCGGTGAGCCCGACCTCGTAGAGGTCTCCGTACATGGCGTCCCACTTCTGAGAGATGATCATCACCGTGGGCTTCGCGCACTTCCTGGGGTCAAGCCCCAGGTCGCCGACGCCTCGGGTGACCAGGGGGCGGATGTAAGCGTCGGTGAGGCCGTTCTTTTTGAGGGTCTCCCGGATCGCATCGGCCATCTCCTCCTCAGTCATGGGTATCTCCAGCATTATAGCCTTGGCGGAGTCATAGAGCCGCTTGACGTGATCCTCCAGCCTGAAGACCCTGCCGTTGTAGGCCCTGATCCCCTCGAAGACCCCATCGCCGTACAGAAGGCCGTGATCGTAAACCGAGACTGCCGCCTCTTCAGCGGGAACGAACTTCCCATCCAGATAGACCCAACTCATAAGGCATCCACCACCCCGGATAAATTGGCAAAGAATAAATGGGTTTTGACCCTTCGATCGGTTTTGGCCCCTGGAATTATGCCACCACCGATCGATGGCTTTATTAGCGCAAAATGCGCCGAGCTTAAGAAGCTACCCACCCTCTCTGGCGGTGTTGAATCTATGATAAAACTTGGCTTTGTGGTCGCAGAGTTCAACCGGGATATCACTCATCAGATGGAGATCCTTGGGCGAGAACATGCGGAATTTTTGGGCGCAGATGTCGTCGTCACCATCCACGTCCCCGGTGTCTACGACATGCCCCTGGCCGTAAAAAAGCTGATCGCACGCGACGATGTCGACGCCGTGGTGACCATCGGCTGCGTCATCCAGGGGGAGACCGGCCACGACGAGATCGTGGCCCAGCAGGCCTCGCGGAAGATCATGGATCTGGCCCTGGAGTTTGACAAGCCCGTCACCCTGGGGATCTCCGGGCCCAAGATGTCCAGGATGGATGCGCATCGCCGCATAGACTACTCCAAGCGGGCCGTGGAGGCTGCGGTCAAGATGGTAAAAAGGCTGAAGGGTGATTAGATTTGGTATCCGAGAGACTCGCCTCGATTCCCGAGTCCACCACCATGAAGATCTCGGCGATGGCCAAGAAGCTCAACGCCGCCGGGCTCGACGTCATCGACCTGGGGGTGGGAGAGCCCGACTTTGACACTCCCAAGAACATCTGCGATGCCGCCATCGCCTCCATCCGTAGGGGGGATACTCACTATCTCCCCACCAGCGGAATCCCGGAGCTTCGGGAGGCGATCGCGGAGAAGCTCCGGCACGAGAACGGGATCGAGGTCTCCCCGGACCTGGTCTCCGTCGTCCCGGGGGCGAAGATGGCCATCTTCGCCGCCATGCAGGCCCTCCTGGAGGAGGGGGACGAGTGCGTGCTCATCGGCCCATCCTGGGTCAGCTACGAGCCCGGGGTCAACTTCGCCGGCGGGAGGGTCCGATGGGCCCAGGTGGACGAGAAGTTCGAGCCCGTCGATCTCGCCGACTCCATCAGCTCCAAGACCAGGCTGATCCTGGTCAACTCCCCCTCCAACCCCACCGGCGCCGTCTTCGACAGGTCGATCCTGGAGGAGATCAGAGATCTGGCCGTCGACCACGACCTGATGGTCCTCTCGGACGAGATCTACGAGAAGATCATCTACGGCCAGGAGCACCTCAGCATCGGGTCATTCTCCGGGATGGAGAACCGGACCGTCACCGTCAACGGCTTCTCCAAGGCCTACGCCATGACCGGCTGGCGGCTCGGCTACCTGGCGGGACCCCAGGAGGTGATGAAGTGGGTGAACAGGATTCTATCCCACTCCGTCTCCCACGCCACCACCTTCGTCCAGTGGGCGGGGATCGAAGCCCTCGAGGGCCCCCAGGAGAGCGTCAAGGCCATGGTGGCCGAGTTTCAGGCCCGGCGGGACCTCCTGGTAACGGGGCTCGCGGAGATCGGTATCCATTGCCTCCTGCCCGGCGGGGCCTTCTACGTCTTCCCCGATGTCTCCGAGTTCGGCGGCGGCGATCAGTTCGCCGAGAGGATGCTCTCCGAGGCGATGCTGGCGGCCACCCCCGGCTCGGCCTTCGGCCCCGGCGGCGCAGGTCACGTCCGGATCTCCTACGCCGCCTCGCGGGAGAGGCTCCAGCAGGCGCTGGAGAGGATGGGAAAGATGCTGGGGTGAAGGGCTGGGTCGCGCATAAAAAGCCGGGGGGATTTACCCCCCCCTGGCACGGATCTAATAATAAAAATAATAAAAAAAAATATATCGTAGATTCTTAATATTCTGAAGAATTATGGCAGGTCCGGGGGAGATGAATTCTTTATTTCAGAAAACACCCCAGAAACGACCTCTCTTCTCCACCTCAAGGCGGAGCTCAATAGCCTCTTTCGCCCGTTCGATGAGATCGTCCGGCTCTTCGCCTGATGTGGCATCCGGGGAGGGAGAAGACGGTGGCAACGTCGTATCCGTCTATTTCCCGCTCGATGAGGACGTTGAACTTTGCCTTCATCTCTAGACTTTTTTTTTGCGCCGAGATTTTTAAATATTAATTATTTAATGAAGCCGTGTTTTTTCCTCCATATTGGCCAGGTCATTTCGTGGCGGATCACGCCGTCCACGGATCGAGGGCGCCCTGGCTCGAATGGCCGGAAGACCTTCGTGGTGAGATCGTGGACGGCGAAGATTATGGACCCGACCAGCCTCCTCGTGGCGAGAACGCTCATGGTGATAGCGGGCGGAAAATGGATTGATTTGAGAAAAAAAAAACCTTCGCCAGCCATCGGCTAAGACGATAATCGCGGTATAACATCTTAAATATCTTAAATGTGAATGGATGGCCAATTGCTCCTGGCTGCATAACAGCGGCGCCTGAGCAATTTTGAACGGCCTAATAATAGGGCAGAGTGGAAAGATTCATGACCCTCGGTGAGCTTGTCTGGGAGTTGGGGTCGGTGTTTGATCTGCGAGCGGATAGGTAGTTCTTTTTATTTCTGGCACCGACATGGGCCGGATTTATCTCCAGCGCTCTATCGTAGCATTCCAATGCATCAGCATCTCTGCCCAGGGCAGCCAAGGAAATGCCCATGTGATACCAAATTTCTGCATTAGTAGCATCAATGTCCAGGGCTTTATCGTAACAATCTATAGACTCGTTAAATCGTCCCATGTTGTTCAAAGCCATTCCTTTTAGATCCCAGATGATTGAATTTCGGGGATCGATCTCCAGAGATGTATTACAGCACTCAATAGCCCCTTCGTAATCCCCCAAAAGGGCAAGGGCGACCGCTTTTCTATCCAATGCCTGTTCATTCTGTGGATTTGTCTCCAGGGCTCGGTCAAAGCAATTTACTGCCTCTTGAGGCATCGATTCAATAAGCAAGGTTCCTTTGTTGATCCAGGCGTCTGAATTATTACAATTAATTTCAATGGCCCTTTCGTAACATTCGAGGGCTTCAAGGGGTCGATTTAGTCCCGATAGGGCATCACCTTTAACGACCAAGATTGAATCGTTATCCGGATCTATACTGAGAATTGAATTTGCGCTGGATAGCGCTTCTTCATGCCTGCCCAGGCGCTCGAGACATATGCATCTATCTACCTGGGCATTCTGGCTTTGACCCAATTCTTCCAGGATCGCATACCTGTTACACCAGGCCAACCCTTGAGGATTAATTTTGATAGCTATATTAAAGCATTCCAATGCCTCATCGAGTCGTCCCTGGCTCATTAGAAGGAAGCCTTTGTTGTTCCAGGCAGCATCGTTCTGAGGGTTTATTTCTGTGGCATTATCATAACACGACAAAGCTTCATCGTGCCGGTTCATTTCTTCAAGTATAGCGCCCTTATTGTTGTAAGCTCCTTCATTTTGGGGATCAATTTCCAGAACGCGATCGTAGCTCGCCAGAGCCTCTTCGCTCTGATCGGAGAAATAGAGGGCATCTGCTCTATATTTCCATGCCTCTGCGTTTTGTGGATCAATTTTAATTGCTTCATCCAGACATCGGATGGCATCTTCGTATTCTCCTAATTGAAAGAAGCTTTTACCTTCTTCAAACCAACTTTCATATGTATCCCTTTGAGGCTCCGATAAATCGATAGCATCAGCATGCGAAGTATTTATAATTATTAAATTAATGCTTACAAAAAGCATCCCTAAAAGTAATACGCATAATGGTATTTTGAGGATTCGGTTCAAATTCATGAAAGAGCCACATCCACAATCGTATTTAAAAATTTCTTCCTGGGGCTACTAATTTAGCATAATTTTGAGTGTATTAAAGTTGTATATAAAAAGATTTTTTTTTCACGCGTTTTCGGCGTTTTTCTGATCGCAGTCTTGCCCCACCCCCCTACGCCTGCCCGGGGCAGCTCAATTTGGGCTCGGCCCCGCGCCCTTGCGGGCCCTCGACAATGGCGATGGGACTGATTTTCAGCTCTTCATTTTCGGATCTACCGCCGATGCTGCCGAACACATCGATTTCGCCAGGGGCGGGCTCGATCTTTACCACTTTCAATCGAGTCTTCTTCCCGCACCGCCCTCGTTCGAGGGGCGCATCGGGTTCGATCGGCTGGGAGGCGCGCGGCGTGAGTTTCGGGGTGGTGGAGATGATGCGTCCGATCGGCGCGGCGGCTGGAATCGCGGCGGTGAGCCCATTAATCGCACAGCGACTGGGGAGGGACCGAGATTTTCCCTTCCAGGTTCAACGACGACGTCCTTCCGTCTGATCAGAAGCCCATGCAAAATCGAAATCAAAAGCCTTCGGCTTGAATTTGTCGGGCTAAACCTGATCAATAAGTTTCAAGAGTTCATCTTTTCCGATCTTGGCATCGTTGGCTATCTGCCTCAGTATGCCCCTGCCCAAATCTTCGCCCTGTGAATCGGTATCAACGTTATTCTGCCATCTGGATGTTTCATCACCAGATGGCTTCCCTTCTGCCTTACGATCTCAAAGCCCAGTTTGCTCAGGGCCTTTACGACCTTCTCCGTCTTAACCGGTCTCAGCTTCGACAACCTTGACCCCCACAAACTCCCCAGGAACGATCTCTTTCTCCACCTCAAGGTAGAGCTCGATAGCCTCTTTCGCCCGTTCGATGAGATCGTCCAGGCTCTTCGCCTGGGTATGGCAACCGGGGAGGGATGGGACGGTGGCGACGTAATACCCGTCTTCGTCCCTCTCGACGAGGACGTTGATCTTTGCCTTCATCTCTCGACTATTTTGCGTCGAGATTTTAAATATTTGGTTGTATGATGAAGCCTAGGTTTTTCGCCGTATCGGCCAGGTCATTTCGTGGCCGGGCACGCCGCCTGCGGGCCGAGGGCGCCCTGGGCTCGGTTGGCCGGGGATGGGCGGCGGGACGCTGAAAAAGATGACAGGCTTCTTGATCTCATAAGATCGACGTATTCTTCCGTCGCCATCTTCTCGAAAGCGATTTCTCCGATGCGAGAGCAGCATCAGGCTCCTATCTGATGTCGAATGCCCTCCTCGACATCTAGACTATTGGATCAAATACTTCGATGAAGTCTATCCTCTTGAATGCTCGATCGTGGGTCATGAGCTTCTCGACCCCAAGCTCTTCCATCGAGGCCAGTATTGTGGCATCCCGACCGCCAATTCCAGTATGCGAGAGCCTTGACAGATATTCTATTGATCTTCGGGCGATATATTGATCGAAGTCGACGATCTTCATCGGGTAGGATAGGAAGACGTCCATCTTTTTCTTCCCGTCAGGTCCGAGGTTCTTGATGAGGTAATGGGCGACCTCCATCGCCACCACGGTATTTATGGCCACTCCGCTTCCGAGGGCGTTTTCCAACTTCTCCGAGACTATATCGTGCTCCTTGGTGGATCGGTCGAAGTAGTAGCACCAGATGTTGGAGTCGACGAAGATCAGGCTTCCCATATCCTCTTCGCCTCGAGGGGATCTATCTTTGAGCTCTCAACGCAGCCTCTCAGCTCCCGTTTGAATTTTGCCAGGCTCGCCAATGGCTTGATCACAACTTTTCCGTCTTCCAGCCCGACCTCAACCTCATCGCCGTCCTTCAGACCTGCTTTTTGTATGATCGTTTCGGGGATCGGGAGCTTATCGCCTTCGAGTTTGGCTCTCATCATCTGGGGATCACCAGAGTGCTTTATGAGCCTGAACCTAATTAAATCCCTCTGAAAACTGAAGATCTCACCTGGCGCCAAGGTCCTCGGATACGCCGTCGCGGTCCTCCGGCCTCCATCCCTCCGCCTGCTGGCCGAGGGCGCCCGAGGATCGATCGGCTGGGAGACGCGCGGCAAGGTTTCGGGGCCGGTGAGGATGATGTGCACGACCCGCCACCAGGCGGAAGAGGATGGGTGGCGGTGTCGTCGAAAAGAGGATTTCTGACTTTTATCTCATAAGATCGATAAATTCGTCCGCGGTCAAGTCCGCGTCTCTCAGGATGCTTTTCAGGATTTTTGGATGGAGGATCTTTCCTGAGTGGTAGGGAATGGTTACCCTCGTGCCTTCTTCGTTCTTGAAGATTTTGTGGCTCCCGCTCTGCCTCGCCAGGAAGAACCCTGCCCTCTCTAAGGCTCTGATGGCCTCATCAGCGGTGACTCGTGGAAGCTTATCCTTCATACGGCCACTTCGAGCGAGGTCAGGCTGACGAATTCGATCTCTGGAAGCTCTTCACCGGCCTCAAGGATCTCCTTCACGTGCAGCGATATCGCGTCCTCAACATTTTCCAGGGCCTCTTCATAGGTATCTCCCTGAGTGTAGCATCCCTGAAGCTCGGGACAGAAGGCGAAATATCCGTCCCTGTCCTTCTCGATCACCACGGAAAAGCGATAATTCTTCATGCCTTCACCATTCGTGCTCATCAAACTTCGGTCTAATACCTTAAGAGGATTTCTAAGAACCCAGATGATGGTGGAGACGCGATAACCGCCTTCGGCCTCCCTCCCGCTGCCTGCGGGCCGAGGGCGCCCGAGGATCGGTCGGCTCAGAGGCCAGCGGCTGGATTTCGGGACGGGGGAGATGATGCGCTCTAATGGAGCGGTGGCGGTGATGGGAGTTCACGTCCACGACCCGAGGGAGGTCGTCGACGGCGAGGTCGATCCCGGCGTAGGCGTATCTTCGCCGCATTTATATCTCTTGAAGGCCTTATTTTCCAGGTCGGTGAAGAGAATGAGCGAGACCGTTGAGGTGTCCAGGGAGGTCTTCGAGCCGATCTCCATGCTTGTGAGAGACGGCCTATTCAAGGACGAGAAAGATGCCCTGAGAAGCCTCGTTCTGGATCAGGCCGCCTCGAAGATCCGCCACTTCGACTCCCTGATCGAAGAGATGCGCGCCAAGTACGATATGGGCTTTGAGGAGTTCGAAGAGCGGATCAGATCGAGGAAGGGCGCCGAGTCGTTCGGCGAGTGGGACGACTTCATCATCTGGGAGAGCTACGAGTCGGCCCGCAAATACTGGGCGGGCGTCCAGGCCAATCTCAAAGGCGTCGGGAAATGAAGGTCCAGGATATCCTCGATGCCCTCTCGTCCAGCGAGATCGTCGAGGAGGTGGAAGTTGTGGTATTGGTCCAGGAGCCCGGAAGACAGGCGCTCCGGGCCGTTGCAAAGCTCGAGGGTGGATACGTCCTCCACATAAACGAAGCATTGGGCAGGGACTTTAGGCGTTATTCCTACCACGCTCAAAAAGAGGAGAATATGGTGCGAAGGTGGGACAACGCTCCCCACTGGCCAGAGGTGAAGACCTTCCCGCATCATCTTCATATCGAGAGCGAGAAGAAAGTCTCAGAGTTCCGGGAAGTCTTCGTTGAGGACGTGCTCAACGAGATGGAGGCCATTATCGGACTTGCGGGCGACGATCCCTCTTGACTTGAGAAAAGTGCCCCCTTTTGGCACCCTCCCAAAGTCCTCTTACGCACTTTCGTCCGTGGTCAGGTCATTTCGTGGCCCGTCACGCCGCCTGCGGGTCGAGGGCGCCCTGGGATCGGTCGGCCGGGAGGCGGGCGGCGTGGAAATCGGGGTGGCGGGGATGATGCGCACGACCAGCCCGCCAGGCGGAAGAGGATGGGCGGCGTGGATGCTGAAAGATATGACCGACCATTTATATATCTCATACTCTCGAAAGCGATCTCTCCGATGCGAGAGCAGCATCAGCATCAGGCTCCTATCTGATGTCGAATGCCCTCCTCGACATCTAGACTATTGGATCAAATACTTCGATGAAGTCTATCCTCTTGAATGCTCGATCGTGGGTCATGAGCTTCTCGACCCCAAGCTCTTCCATCGAGGCCAGTATTGTGGCATCCCGACCGCCAATTCCAGTATGCGAGAGCCTTGACAGATATTCTATTGATCTTCGGGCGATATATTGATCGAAGTCGACGATCTTCATCGGGTAGGATAGGAAGACGTCCATCTTTTTCTTCCCGTCAGGTCCGAGGTTCTTGATGAGGTAATGGGCGACCTCCATCGCCACCACGGTATTTATGGCCACTCCGCTTCCGAGGGCGTTTTCCAACTTCTCCGAGACTATATCGTGCTCCTTGGTGGATCGGTCGAAGTAGTAGCACCAGATGTTGGAGTCGACGAAGATCAGGCTTCCCATATCCTCTTCGCCTCGAGGGGATCTATCTTTGAGCTCTCAACGCAGCCTCTCAGCTCCCGTTTGAATTTTGCCAGGCTCGCCAATGGCTTGATCACAACTTTTCCGTCTTCCAGCCCGACCTCAACCTCATCGCCGTCCTTCAGACCTGCTTTTTGTATGATCGTTTCGGGGATCGGGAGCTTATCGCCTTCGAGTTTGGCTCTCATCATCTGGGGATCACCAGAGTGCTTTATGAGCCTGAACCTAATTAAATCCCTCTGAAAACTGAAGATCTCACCTGGCGCCAAGGTCGTCGGATACGCCGTCGCGGGCCTCCGGCCTCCTTCCAGCCGCCTGCGGTCGAGGGCGCCCGAGGGCCGATCGGCCGGGAGACGGGCGGCGAGGGTTTCGGGGTGGTGGAGATGATGCGCATGACCGTGCGGTGGTGGGGGGCGAGAATACTCGGAGAACCGCCCTCTCTCCCTTATCAATGTAATCATACCACAAATTCTAATCGTAGGCTACAAATATTGTGAGAACTCATTTTGTATTGGGAGATTATATGGATGAGGACGTTAAGGAGTCTAAAACTTACACGATGGATGAGCTACTGGAGAAATGCAGTCTCAGAGGCGGTGGTCCTTATCTTCCTCAACCATTGGCTATGATAACAAACGATTCTCAGACAACTGGAGGAATGGATTGGATAGAGAATCCTACGAGGTTCAAGCTTAAGGAAACAAAGTATTTTCTGGATAAAGTACATCAAGCGTATGTTGAGTATGTGAAGGAAACAACTGATGAAAATCGTGATGAACTCCTATTCAACCTGTCAGCATTTATTGCAGCTGGCCGAAGTATCACTGGTAATTATATGCAGAATCAGTATGGTGATGACTGGTATAAGGAACAGAAGTTTGAATTTGATCAAGAGTTAATGCTTCTAAATGAGATGAGAGTTGAATTCGTCCACCTGAAGCCGCATGGTATCGCTACTGAACGTGGTCTCTTGTACCAGGTGACTACAAGAGTCGTCTATGCTGAGGGGGACCCCAGAAGATTAACGGCACCCCCTTTACCAGAAATACAGCCATCAGAACCAGTTACATCAGAACCCGTGACTTATGAGGTAGTTCTTAGACCAGATGATAAGATGAAGGGAAAAATACCTGGATTAGCAAATGAATACAACGTTCTAGAGTTTTGTAATCGTCAATACGAAAAATACGAGAAATTAGTAAACGAATGTGAAAGGCGATTTGCCAGTCAGAAGGACACTTCTATATAATGTAGATATTAACATCTTCACCCTCGAACCTTCTCCATCGCTTCGGTCTCGCTTACCTTTTTGGTGGCCCCCACGTAAACATGTCTCTCCTTGCTATCGTGTCCTCTCTATCTGACACTCCTTGTAGATGTAGGCCTTAACATTCTTGATTTTCTAGTCGGTAAAGACCTTCAGCTTCTCGAGCCTGGTCCATCTCCCCCTTCCTGAACTCGCATTCCCCCTCCACAGCCACCCTCTCCGGCAGCGTCGCAAACCTCGCCCTCAGGATCAGGTCAGCCAGCTCCTCGCGCATCACCTTTGCGATCCCCACGATGGAGGTGGTGGGCCGGGGGTTCACGTCCACGACCCGCGGTAGGTCGCCGACGACGAGGTCGATCCCGGCGTAGCCCGATAGTTCCAGGGCCAGCGCCGCCATCTTTGCGGCCTTCAGTATCTCCTCCTCCCGGCCCGAACGGTAGGGGACGATCCCGCCCTGGTACTCGAAGCCCGCCTCGACGGAGACTAGCTGCTTGTTCACCGTCAGGGGGAGGACCCGGTCGCCTGCGGCGATGAGGCTCACGCTGAGGGCCTCGCCCTGGTGGTACTTGGTGGCGATCCGATCGCCCAGGTCTTCCGGAAGCGTATCGACAAGCTCCATCCTCTCGGAGCCGCAGCCGAACCTCGGCTTCAGGACGAAGGGGCCGTCGCCGGGATCGTCGGGGTCCGCAATCTCGACAACGGGAACGCCCTCCTCTTGGAGGCGGCGGGTGCAGGCGAGCTTGTCTGCGCAGAACCTCGCGGCGGCGGGGGAGCAGCCGAGGTTTGTGGTGCTTTTTTCCAGGATCTCCAGAAATCCGGGCAACAGCTCGTCGGGAGCAATCACGAGCCCCGCGTCCGCGTACGTCCCGGCGAGGAACTCCTCGAAGTCTCGATCGCTTTTGCCGCCGAGGACGATCGGCCGCCCGGCGCCGATTGATGGTCCCGCCGTCGGGTAGACGACCTCGTGGCCGAGCCGCTCGAAGCTCCTCGCGAGGATCGAGAGCATCGCCCTCCCCTCGACCGCGTAGGTCCCCGGAAGGCCGGTGGCGACGGCGTACTCGGCGATCAGAATCTTCATGGTCCTCGCTGCTCTTCGCTCGAGATCTGACTGGTCTTTCAGTACTGCCTCGCGAGAAGGGCGCACTTCTCGGTCCTGGCGCCGCAGACGATGCAGCTTCCCTGATAGGCTTCTTCAGTCCGCCAGGGCTCGCCGAGGACGGCCGCGCCGACCTGGTCCTCGATCGCATGGCCGCACTCCTCCGAGCCGCACCACCCCACCCGGGCGACTCCTGTTTGGGTCTGCTCTCTCGCCTCATCGACCGTCTCGCAATCCTTCACCTTGCTCTCCTGGAAGGCCTGGGCCCTGGCCAGCATCGCCTGGTGAAGGTCGGCCGCCTCGGCCTGAATTGTTGCCAGGAGGTCGTCGAGGGGGACGGTCAGCTTTTTGCCGTCGCGCCTCGCCAGGATCGCGACCCCGTTCTTGATGTCCCGGGGCCCGATCTCGATCCGGATGGGGACCCCCTTCAGCTCCCACTTGTAGAACTTGGCACCCGGCCTCTCGTCGCTCTCGTCGATCTCAACCCTGATCCCGGCCGCGGCGAGCTTTGCTTTGATCTCCCGGCAGACCTCCAGGGTCGCCTCCTTCTCCTTGAAGAGGATGGGGATGATCACCACCTGGACCGGGGCCACCGACCAGGGGATGACGAGGCCTTTGTCGTCGCCGTGGACGGAGATGAGGGCGGCGATGCACCTCTCGGAGACGCCGTAGCAGGTCTGGTTGGCAAACTCCTGCTCGCCGGCCTCGTTTTCGAAGGTGATCCCATAGGTGGTGGCGAAGTTCGTCCCCAGAAGGTGAGCCGTCCCGATCTGGAGCGTCCTCCCGTCCGGCATCACCGTGTCCAGGGCGATGGAGTAGTCTGATCCGGGGAACTTGTCCCAGGAGGGGCGCTTGGCGAAGAGGAAGGGTATGGCCAGCCGCCGGTAGAATTCGGCGTAGATGGTGAGGGCAGCCTCCACCTGCTCTGCCGCCTCCTCCCAGGTGGCGTGGACGGTGTGGGCCTCCTTGAAGGAGGTGATCTCCCGCAGCCTGATGAGGGGACGGGTGTGCTTCGTCTCGTACCTGAAGGTGTTGACGATCTGATAGATCCTGAGGGGGAGGTCGGCGTGGCTTCTCACCCAGAGCTTGAAGATGGGGTAGATCGCCGTCTCGCTGGTGGGCCGCAGGGCGAGCTTGATCTCCAGGGGGCTCGTCCCCCCGTGGGTCACCCAGTAGACCTCGTCCTCGAACCCCTTGATGTGCTCGGCCTCCTTCATAAACTCGGTCTCGGGGATCAGGAGGGGAAACTGGGTCTCCTGGTGGTCGGGGTCCAGGAGCTCCCTCATCAGGTCGTAGACGTTCCTTCGAAGGGCGAAACCGAAGGGATACCAGACGCACATCCCCTTGACGGGGTAGCGGACGTCGATGATCTCCCCAGACTTCAATAGCTCGTGATACCATTCGCTGAAGCTCTCTTTTTCCGGCAGTTTGGACTCGGTCATTCCATCACCGATAATGATTGTAAATTCGCGGAGGGCGGGATGAAGGGCTGGATGAGGACGGGAGTTATGAAGGTCTCGATCGCCGCCGCGACGAAGAGGAGGAGGACCACCCACCGGAGGAGGCGTAACGTCGCCCTCAACTCCCCCTCCAGATCTCCGCCCCTCCCCAGAAGGGACTTGATCATGAGGTGGCCCAGCCTAAACCCGACCCCTATGCAGACGAGGACGGTGGGAAGCTCGATGACGCCATGAGGGAGAATCGCGACGATTACGAAGCCAAGCCCTCCGGCCAGCATGGCCTGATGGACGACGAGCCCCACCACCAGGCCGTTTACTATGACCACTACAGCGGGGACGATCCCGAAGCCCACCCCCAGGAGGAGGGCCACCGTCGATGCGAAGAGGTTGTTAAGGAATATGGCCATCATCATCTGGGACGGGGAAAGGTCCAGTATCCACTGCAGCTTCTCCGCCACATCTCCAACGTAGGTGGCTGCAAGATCGGGGTTTTGAATAGATACCATAAAGCCCAGGGCCGCCGACGCCAGGAACAGGAAAACTGAGAGGAGTATGTAGGGGCGGACGGACTTGAGGTATGAAGCGTCTTCTTTCCAGCTCAATCGAGACCTCCTCCCCCCTCACCCACCGGCATGGTATAAGATTCTGGCGATTTTTTCCCGATGGCCGCGATGTGTCCACGATGGCCGGGACAGATGATCCCTTCAGCCAGCCCAGGCACCGGTCAGGTATCGGGCCCCGAAGAGGACGAGAAAGCCGCCGCATAGGGCGAGGGTCCTCCTGTAGTTCGCCTCGGAGAGGAGGGTCCTCCCCCGGTCCAGGCTCGTTGAGACGAGGGTGTACCATCCGAAGTCGGCGCCCCAGTGGCCGATCATGAATATCAGAGCCAGGATGATCCCCTCTCGAAGCTCCGCCAGAACCAGGGCCGACCCGACGGAGAGCCACCAGATCCAGAAGTAGGGGTTGGCCACGCTGGTAAGGGCTCCCGCAAGGTAGGGGTTCGATGAGGCATCCTTAGAAGAGATCTCCAAGGTGGCGGTCTTGCTGCCCTTGAGGGTCAAGAGTCCGAAGAGGATGAGGGCCGACCCGCCGATGAGGGCTACGATCGAGGTATGCTCTTCTGCGGCCGCCGCCAACCCCACCACAATGAGAAGGAATACCACCACCTCGGCCACGGCGTGCCCCGCTGCCACCTTGGGTCCCATCGTCCAGCCCCTCTGGAGGGACGAATTTATGGTGGCCACCAGGGTGGGGCCGGGGGCCAGGGCTCCGGTCAGTCCGATGGTGAAGGCCAGAATCAACGTCTCGACCGCCCCTTGCATATCCTCCTCCCTCCTCCTCTAAGATATCTCAACTTTTCGATCCGGGATGGTCGATAGGGCTCTGCATGCTCTGCCACAATTGGATCGTTCTGCTGATAGATCGGGATGAGCTCAAGACAGTCGGGATTCTAAGTCCGAATCGACCGAAGTCCGAGGGAAGAGTGAACCCGGTCTCAAACGAGTGAAGAACTAACTCAGTATCAACCGAGAATTGTCTGTAGAAAGAACATGGACCGGTCGGGATTTGAACCCGAGGCCTCTACCATGCCAAGGTAGCGATCTACCCCTGATCTACCGGCCCGCTGGGCGGGGCATACGCAGACCTATCAAATAAAGATGTCGGTGACTTGGCTTCCGAGCGGCAGGCGAAGGCCTCGCCGGAAGCTACCTCTTCAAGGTGGACTGGACCGTCTCCACCGCCGATACCACCCCTCTTCCCCAGCGGATCCCGCTGAGGAGGTCTTTAACGGTCATGTCGTCCACCTTGGGGTAATTGAGAAGCTTGTCATAGTCCTTGGTGACCGCATAGTTGTAGTGGCCGTAGGCCACCGTCACCCCGTAGGTGAGGAGCTTGTGGGCCCTCCGGGACGACGTATAGACCGCCTGGCGGGGATCGTAGACGGCATCGGCCCCGATCTTGAAGAGCTTCACCGACAGGTCGTAGTCGTCCAGGAGGGATATGTCCCTGTGGCCTCCGGCCCGCTGGTAGGTCTCTCTCCTCATGGCCATGTTGGAGCCGATCATGTAGCAGAAGTTGAAGGCTTTGAGGAGCTTGTAGGAGCTCCGCCAGGCCTGGAGAATTTCGGTCCTGAGGTCTCGGTCCTGGAATATCACCGGCCCGGTGCTGGCGTCGTGCCTCTCCAGGTTTCTGCTCAAGACCTCAAGCCAGCCTCTCGCAAAGGCCGTGTCGGCATCGGTGAAGGCCAGGATCCTGCCTTGTGCGGCCTCGGCCCCGTCCCTCCTCGCGCCGCCGATCCCCGGGTGGGTCTGGAATATCACCCTGTCGGCGTACTCCAGAGCGATCTCGACGGTCCCGTCATCGGAGCCCCCATCGACTACTATGATCTCGTAGCTCTCTATTCCCAGGGATTGGCTTGCAAGGGACCTTAGGGTCGTCTCTATCTGCTCCGCCTCGTTCAGCGCGGGAACGATCACTGATATCATTCAACATACCTCTGACCGAATAGGTCGGATAGGCCATCAGATAAAGGGCCGAAGCCGCCGCCACGGCCAGGGAAAGCTGATAGAGGCGAGCCGCTGCTAAGGTGAACACGAGGGAGAGGGCTGCCAGTCCCCCCAGCATCAGGAGGCCGTTCTTTGGTCCTATTCTCGTCACTGTGGTGGTGGTGGATCCCAAGTCCTCCTTATAATCCACTATTTGATGGGCTATAAGGGCTTCGCAACCGAGGATGAAGAATAGCAGAGATAATAATATTGTCCCCTGGGAGAGATCTCCGCCACAGAGGAGGAACCCCGACAAGAAGGGCAGGGCTCCGAACATGAGGCCGTGGCTTGCGGCGTCCAGAAGATACCGTTCCTTCAGCCGGAGGAAGCTTGCGGAATAGGCGGTCAAGAAGAGCAGGTTGATGACCACGAAGAGGGCCCCCGTCGGGTCCAGGCGGACGGAGATGGCGATGGGGACCAGGATCAAGGCCAGCATCAACAGCACTACCCCTCTTCTTCCGACCTTTCCCGCGGCCATGGGATTTGTACCCGAAGCCACCTTCTGGCGGTGCAGTCTATCGATCTCGGCATCGAAGTAATTGTTCACGGCGAAGGCGTAGCCTATGAGGCAGATGTACGCGATCAGGACGAGGAGGGTCTGATCCGGGCCACCGCCGGCAAGAATGGCCCCCGCCAGCGGAAATAATGGATAGAACTTGATCCAGTCTCTTATGCGAAGCATTCTCAGGTAATCGATCATCTCTTGTCTCTCTCCCCGGCTGAGGGGACTGAATTTCTGTCCACCCTTATCTACCTTTTCGAAACGCGCTGCTGATTCGGTGGGCTTGATCCCAGAAACATCTTGCAGATCTTTAAATCTTTAGATCATTCCCAGGGTTCTGTCAAGTTATCGGTAGGTGAAACTCGGATGTTACTTGGACGAAATAATCGTAACACCACGTAAGAACTGATAAAATTGGATTTAATTATTATTTATTGTAAGTAACAAATAATCAGAAAAGAGTAGAGTGATGAGTTGTAATTATATTGTACTAATTATATCGTTAATTTTTATATTATCTATCGCATACTTATCTGAAAACTTCTTGAATAATTCTATTTGTTTTTCTAACGTATCATAACCAACTTCTTTTGACATGATATATATTTCCTCTCCAATTCGTGTAACAACCGGGCGCTTACTGCGGTACAGTTCTTTCAAATTATGCCATTTGCGCAGAGAGTTGGCGTTTGTTATGAGATCCCATTGTAGTGCATATTGAGAATAAACCAATGACCGTATTAGCTGTTGAAGTTCTTCTGTTGGATCTCCCAAATGATTCAAACTTTCGATTGATGCTGGTATCCGCTCTTTACTATAGAACTTACCGGGTTTGAAGTTGTATGCATTCTGTAGAAATTCGTCAATAATAGGATCGTCCACCATGCTACCAAAATTATCAACTAATCGCTGTATATCTTCTTCTTTAAACTCTTGCGCGAGTTCATTGTTTAATGCAAACTTGATATCATTGAAGTTCTTGGAAATTTTGGAAGCAAGATATAATGTCCTTCTTCATCGAATCCCTGATATGCAAACTCATCAAATGTTGGGTTAATCTTCCCGCGTGTTGATACATCTCGGGTTTTCCACTCATTATAGTAGAATCTTTCGAACTCTGGAAACTTGAGTATATCAGAAATTAATTGTTCCTCTGAGACGATTTTATCTTGGTTTCCGTCATACATAGTGGTTCTTTACACCGACTACATATAAATGTTTTACGTCCTATTTCGTTTTCTCGGGCAATTATTTGATCAGTCAGTCCCTACATTCTTCGCGTCCGCATTTTGTACTGCGACATTACCCGATAATGATTGTCATCCATCCTGAAAAGCTGACCTTCGGTATGGGCTATCGCCCATCCTCTCTCCTCTCTAGGGTTCATGTTCTCATTCATGTACTAATCATCACAATTCGTACAATTAGTACATAGGACCGCGTACTATATATACTTTATCGTACAATCTTCCCAAACATGACGGATGACCGGAAACTACTGGGGAGCACGAAAGTCAGTACAGACAATAAAGTAACAATAGTGAAGGACGCTGCCTTGATTCTAGGGGTAAGCAAGGGCGATATAATCGCATTTTATCAAGAGAACGGCAGGATCTACATAGAAAAGGGGTAAATGACGAGAAATGAATATCGGGTCTTATTCTTCGCCGAGTATCATTTCTTCTACTCGATTTTTTGCTTCATCAAGAAGAATTTTCGCGTCGCTTCTGGCTTTAAATGCCTTTTGTACTTTATATACGATTTTATCTTTTGTATCTCCTTCAGGTAATGATATAGGGATATTCATAAGATCATTTACAGATATCGCAGGATACATTGATGCAGTTGTATATAAATCAAAAATTTCGCATACGATCGGCAGACGCAAATAAACCAGCAGCAATTCGGGTTCGATATTTCTCTTTGGTTTTAAAACCAAAAAACCAGAAGAGCATACATTGCCATCATGTTCTGGTTCGATTAAGGCGCTAAGCCGTCTTATAGGTCGAACAGTTGAAGTAATAACGTCGTTTGCCCGGACAATCCATTGAGCACGGCTTGGTGCCTCTCCCCCCATCACCGTTTTACTCTCTATGTGACCATCAGCACCCAAATCACCAATTTCGATATACTCAAATGCGTCACCACTTTCTGGTTTAAATCGGCGTTTAGAAACTTTAGCGACATCTTTAATTCGATTGCCAGAACGTCCCATAATTTCCATTGTCCGTTGGTATTTCGGTTGGAAATACTCCGCGTCCAGTCGGCGTGCTTCCATTGCTTCGCTGTAGTTCGCGGTGTGGGCAATTTGGGGCGAGAGGTCGAGCGAATCCAGCCCAAGTTCGCGCAGCAGGAGCGCCTCGGCCTCGGCGTAGAGGGCTTTAGATTCTTGTCTTTTTAAGATAGAATCCTCAAATAGTTGTCTAATTTCGGCCTGGAATTCCTCGTTAGGAACAGGAATCGTAATAGTTCGTGAATCAGATAAGGAAAGATGCATTTGTATGTTCCCTTGGAAAAGCCTTTCCATCTGTAGAAGTCCGAAACGTGTATTTAGATAGACTGCTAGATACGCATTGAAGTCTTCCGAGCATTTGGTTCTAACAGCGATGGTATCTTGTGATGTGTTACATTCTTCTATTTGAACAAGAGACGCTGCAGGATATGCAGTCTTTGATAAAATTAAATCGTATTTTTTCAATGATGTTTTCTTCTCTATATTATTACGTTCAGAAGTGATAAACACAATACCGTTCTCATCAATTACACCATCTTTTAGATTACTTATTCTAACAAATGGTACACCTTCAGCAATGTATTCTTCTGCTTTGATATCAAAAATTCCTTTAAAGAATTTGGTCGTTATTTCCCCCATTTTTACTGTTGATCGGAACTTCGATATCATTAATTCATTTTTTATGTATTTGGGCTGATAGAATTCGGCGTCAAGTCTGCTTGCCCCAAAGAGATGAGAATATAGAATAGTGGATGATACTGACATCTTTCACCCCTCCGGCCAGAAAGTGAACTTCTGATCCTTGGCGAACTCGATGAATGCTTCCGCGACCGTTGAGCGTTCTGGTATCTCGGAGAGGAGCTTTTCGTAGAGCTTTTGATTCTCATCGCACTTCTCCGTTTTATCCCGATCTCTTTCTTTCAGCCGTTTTAGCTGGATATCAAGGACGCGCCTGACGTCGAAGAGATCCTGGTCCACTATCATATGTCCGAAGAGATCGAGGAGCGGTCTTCCATCCGGACCCTTCAGATAGACGTACTCTCCGGAGTTGTCCTTTCCTGGATGCTGGCTGACAGCGAAGAAGATAGGGTAGTCTTCGACGCGCGGGCAGAAGGGTCCAACCTTCGGGTCGGGGTCGTCGTTCCACTTCTGGACGAATAAGACGCTCGTCTTTGTTCCTGTGTGGGGCTTGAAGGTGTTGACGGCAAGGCCCACCACTGCAAGGATGCGGCAGCGCTCGGCGATAAAGCGCCTGATCCGCTCGTCGCTGACGTTGTTGAACCTGCCCTGAGGAAGAACGATCGCCATCCTACCACCGGGCTTGAGAAATTCCAGGTTCCTCTCGATGAAGAGGACGTCTCGTCCCAGTTTGGAGAGCCACTTGCCATCCTCCTTCTTTGCGATATCGTACTGGTGGAGAAGGCGAGTGTCTTTGATGTCTCCTGCAAAGGGCGGATTCGTAAGGAGAAGGTCGAAGTTGAAATAGCGGTAATTTTTCTGGTTCCAGTCGTTTTGTGCGTGATCGTCGGAACAGTCCCGTAGACGGTCTTTTAGGCCTACCCTCGCCTCCTGGTCCCAGGTCCTTGGGTCTAGCGAGTTTACACGGTAGACGTGGGTCTTCCCATCCCCTGCGATCAAGTTCAGGGCTTTTGCGATCTTCACGCTTCTCGGGTCAAAATCCAGGCCATAGACCTTCTCGCTGGCGTAATTTCGCTGCCACTCTTCGGGCTTTCGGGAAGTAAGCTCTCCGCCCCAGACGTGAAAGATGCTGTGGACGGTGAACCCGCAACTTCCCGCCGCCGTGTCGATCACGTACTCCTCCCACTTCGGGTGGAGCATCTTGACCGCCATATCGATCACGTAACGCGGCGTGAAATACTGCCCCTTCGAGCCCTTGGATACCTGGGTTACGAGGTACTCGAAGGCCTCGTCTATTACCTGAAGGTTTGAGTTGAAGAGCTTGATATCTTGAAGGAAGGATACGCACGTCTGTAGGTGAGCCGGTGTCAAATCGATCTTTTCGCCTGGCAAAAAGACGCCCGGCCACTGACTTCTCGCGGCCTGAAATAACTCGCTGATCTTGTCGTGAAGCTCTTGATGAGTCTCGCCAGCCGCTCGAAAATGTACTAATCTTTTTCGGTTCGGGTTATTCTCGGCAGCCCATTCGTCGTAAAGCTTGGCGTAAACCAGCTTGAAGACCTCTTCAAAGGCGTCCACCCCGGCGTTGGCCAAAACGAGGTTTTCAAGGTCGAGGATGACGTCCTTGAGGCTCAACCTCTCGGTGACCAGTTTGTTTTTCTCATTCAGCTCGTCGATTGTCACCTTCTCGTTGATGACCTGAGATAGGGTCTCGTTCGCTTTCGGCAGACGATCGATGCTTCGATAATGGTTTGGGTCTTCGCGGTGAAGGATGACGATCTCGCTTCCGTTCGTCCAGACGGCGATCGGCGCTCCTTCGGCGTTGCAGTAGCTTTTGAGCTGCTCAACCCCATCCGTCCGCCTCGGCCTTTTCACCTCGACTATGATATATGCAGTATCAGAGTCATCCCGGTCGCTGATGACTATGTCGGCTCGCTTCTCTGCGATCCCTGATCCGAACTGAACCCCCTTTTCAACCTCGATCCTTCCCCTTGGATAGCCATAGGTGTGAATCAAGCTGTAGAGGAAGAGCTGACGAACTATCTCTTCAGGGGTTGCCGGGCGATCTTTGTTGTCAACAAAGTCTCGCAGATAGGGCTTACCTCTCTTGTCAAAGATCTCAATAGAGGAGATTTCCTCTGACGTGAAAATGTCCAGGGCATAATCTGTGGACTTCAGGATGTCGCTAATACTATAACCTTCGTCTATCATCTTTCCCTCCATGTTTCCAAATCAGAAATCGCTGGATACTAATTTAATCTGACGTCTTTCCTCATCCATTCTCATTCTACCATCCTCGTAAAATCAAATACATTCTTAACATCTTCATTTTCATCCATTTCCATCGTGTTACTCATCCATTGCAATCAAACCCCTCAAATCTCATCAACCGATAACTTGACAGAACCATTCCCAGCAAGATTTTTATAGCTTGCTTTCGAAATATAACCGATATCATGAGATCGTCTTCTCTTCTGGTCTTCGCGATCCTGGCCGCCCCGGCTCTGGTGGTCGCGCAAGAAGAAGGCTATCTGGACGTCGTCGGACCGTCAGGGACCATGGGAAGGGCCAACTACTCCGAGTACGGACCGGCCTTCGAGGAGTTCATGAGCAGGAGCGGGCCCGAGAGAAACTTATCTTCTTATCCGGAACACCTGGTCGACTTTTTGGAGAGAGGACCCCAAAGGACGGCGACGAACTACAGCATATATTCTCCCGCCTTCGAAGCTTTCATCAACCGGAGACCTCTGAACTTGAGCCGCAGAGGATTGATAAACCTATCATCGTACCCGGACTACCTGGGCCGGTTTCTGAACGGGAGCTCTGAAAATTTAAGCGGCCCTCTGCCTAACCTCTCATCATACCCGGACTATCTGGGCTCGTTTTTGAACGGAAGCTCTGAAAATTTAAGCCGCCCTCTGCCTAACCCCTCATCATACCCGGACTATCTGGGCTCGTTTTGAAGGGGAGCTCCGAGAATTTCAGCGGCCCTCTGCCTGACTTTCATCATACCCGGACTATCTGGCTCTCTTTTAGCCCTGGCTGAGGGCTGACCACGACCTGGATTTCATCCGCCGCTGAAGCCTTCGTCTGACGGAAAAAGGCGGCCGGGCGGCCTACGGTTCGGCAGTCTCCTTCAGCGTTTTCATCCTCGACCTGATACTTTTCAGCCTATCTTCGATCGCGATCATCTCCAGCTCCAGGAGCCGGAGCTGATCCCCCTTCAGGGGCGTCAGCTCCGACTTCGCCTCGTTTGAAAGGATCCCGGCGCCTGCGTCTCTGAGGATGTAGCTTCCCCCCTCGATGCTGATTCCCAGGCCGTAGATGAGAGCGGATGCGACCTTCTTTCTCCCGCTACGAAGGTCGTTCCAGAGGGCCTTTCGAGATATCCCCATGTAGAGGGCGGCCTCCTGCTGCTGAAGCTCCAGAAGGTCCACCAGACGGATCGCCTCCAGCTCTTCCAGGCTGATCTTCACGTCCTCGCCCTTCTTTGTCCCCTCCGGCTCAAACCGCCTCGTTTCGGGGATCTCCGTGATCCATCTCTGGCCGCGACGTCGGCCTCTGCATGGCCCCATAAATGGTCGTATCTGGGACTTTGTATTTGAAAATTTCCAGGGCCCTAGGAAATATTTAAATATTAGATCTCATAAGAGATTAATGGGTCGAATTCGCTGAGCGGGGTAGCTGCCGTCCAGAGACGCGAAAGAAATGTGAAAACGAGGTGATTGAGACATGCCAGGTGGAGATAGAACGGGACCTGCAGGATACGGACCGAGAACCGGAAGGGGCATGGGATACTGTTCGGGATTCGATGTTCCAGGATACTTCAACCCCGGATTCGGCAGGCCTTTCGGCGCCGGCAGAGGCAGAGGCCTCGGTCGGGGCGGTGGTGGCAGAGGCAAATGCATGAGGTTCTGGTCCAGGGGGCCGGGATTCTGGTCTGCGATTCAGGGCGCAAGCTTCGCACCCTATCCTCCAGCAGCCCCAGCCCCTGAGGCGGAGATGGCAGAGCTGGAGGATGCGGCGGAGAGGCTTGAAGCCCAGCTGAAGAGCATAAAGGCCAGGATGGAGGAGCTGAGATCCGAGAAGTAACAAGCTCCCCTTCTCTCCTCCCTACAACACCCCTCCCACCCCTCCTTTCAAAAGCAATTTATATTTAATTCTTTATAATCTTCTTTCGCCCGACAATCAATCTATCGACATAATCCTTTCTAATCCGCCTCATCGATGGCTCGACTGCGGCTCGACCTCGATCATCTTCCAGATCTTCTCCATATCCAGGTACTTCTCCGCGGCGGCGGCGAGCTCGTCGTACCCGTCGCCTGCCGCCATGGCAGATCCCCGGACCAGGTTCTTCTTCGAATAGAGGTAGTCCAGGAAGGCGTCCCTGAAGTTCTGGTTGTTGAAGATCCCGTGGAGGTATGTCCCGATGACCAGCCCGTCGCCGGCCACCGCCCCGTCGTCCCCGAAGGCGGGGGGTTCTTGGGAGCCGGTGACGCCCATGTGGATCTCATAGCCCCGCACCCTCTCCCCCATTATCCGTCCCAGGATGGGGCCGTCTCCGGTGACCGGTTTCTCCACCTGGACGGTCCTCTTCTCGTAGCGGTCGAACCGGGTTTCCAGGTCCAAAAGCCCCAGGCCGGCCATCTCGGCGGTGGCGTTCTCGATCCCCCGGTCGACGATGGTTCTCCCCAGGATCTGGTAGCCGCCGCAGATCCCCAGGATGGGGACCCCGGCTTCGCGCAGGGCCAGGATCTCCCGGTCGGTCCCCCTCGCCCGCATCTCCTCCAGGTCGGCGACGGTGTTCTTGGTCCCGGGGATGATGACCGCGTCGGGGCTTCCCAGGGGCTCGCCGGGGGCGACGTACCGTACTCGGGCCTCCCGCTCCAGGGGCTCGAAGTCGGTGAAGTTGGAGATCCGCGGAAGCCTGACCACGGCGATCTCGACCTTTTCGCCCCCGCCGCCGCCCCTTTTGTCCCCCAGGGAGACGGAGTCCTCGGAGGGCAGGTTCAGGTCGAGGTAGGGCATGACGCCGAGGACGGGGACGCCGGTCAGCTCCTCCAGCATCGCCAGGCCCGGCTCCAGGATGGCGGGGTCGCCCCGAAACTTGTTGATCACCAGCCCTTTGACCAGGGACCGGATCTCGGGGGGCAGAAGCGCCACCGTTCCGTAGAGACTGGCGAAGACCCCGCCCCTCTCGATGTCTCCCACCAGGATGATGGGGGCATGAAGCTTTGCGGCGACGTAGATGTTGGCGATGTCCCGGTCGAAGAGGTTGATCTCGGCCGCCCCTCCGGCTCCCTCCACGACGATGTAGTCGTACTCGCGAGAGAGCTCCTCGAGGGCCCGATCAACGACCCCCTTCAGACCATCGATCTCCCGGTAGTACTCCTCCGCCGACTTGTCCGCTACGGGGACCCCGAAGACGATCACCTGGCTGGTCCGGTCCCCCTTGGGCTTGAGTAGGATGGGGTTCATCAGCTCGGAGGGCTCGACCCCCGCGGCCCAGGCCTGGACCGCCTGGGCGATCCCCATCTCCTTGCCCCCTGGAGTGACCCAGGAGTTGAGGGACATGTTCTGGGACTTGAAGGGGGCGACTTTGAGGCCCCTATTTCGGAGGATTCTGCAGAGGGCGGCGACTACGGTGCTCTTTCCGGAGTGGGAGGTGGTACCCAGGACCACGATGAATCGCGTCATCAGGTCTTCGGGTGGGGAGGGAAAGCTTATTTGTCTTTTGGAAGAGAGTGTTTTGCCCAGCCGAAAGCCATCCTCTTGTGACTTTGGCGCACTTGCCTCCTTCACTCGCTATTTGTCAGAAACCATCATTGTCGTCGCTCAACTTTGGACCAGGTAACGTTGTATTCGCCGGGATCGGGAACAAATATCGTATTGCCTGAGAGCTTGATTGTTACACGCTGAACTCGGATTAAATATCCGGTCCCCTCATACACCAGCCCACTTTCATAACCGGGAATTATCCTCAACTCTTTCAAACGCCTCAAGTTGCCGTCATTATCGACTAGATAGCCAGAATATACGTAACATCCGCCACCAGGCTGGTTTCCGTGTCGGCAGATCAAGTCGTTCATGCTCTTGACGATAATCTTTCCTGGCATGTTGATATCAACAAGGAATTTTTCAAAATCTCCAACAATTAGATGGCCCTGAAATGTGAAAACATGTCCCTTCAGCGTTTCGTTGTAAGTATAATTCAGTATAGAGCTGCGGTTTTCCTTATCGCCATAGTCATCGGAACCTTCTTCAGGTATGAAAAAGTCTTCGGAGTAAGGCAGGCCTGGGAATATCTCATAAAGGCTTTCTGAAATCGAGTTATTATTCGACATCGATTCTAACCTATTTGGCCCCCCTTTGCCTATAAGCTGATAATCCGAGCCGATACCTGGCATGGTCCCCAGCATAACAATAGCTAATAACCCAATTAGGTATCTTGATTTCATCTCATTCACCATATTTCCTTATTAGCTTTTATAAAGTCCTTCTACCACTTCATATCATTTGGTGTAGGGCTTCACATCTCAGAGTATGCTATTAAACTAATTATAATTTGTGGTTTTTCGGATTAAGAATTGCCTAATAATAAAAAAAATTATAGTTTTCGGATGAAATCTATTATCTAAATTAAATCTTCAATTGCAGTAATACATGAATTCAGGCCCACGGTTCAGATGGATCCTATATGATAAATATCGAAAAGATAGCTCAAAGGATAAGGTACAGAATGGGCGCGGGGCCATATTCGCCAAGCGATTAGAAGATATGTAATTGGGACAAAGGTTAGTGAATCCAGAAGACTCTAGGAGAGAATCCTATCCTGATCTAAAGGCCATAAGTAGCTAGAGTAGAAGAAAAATAGTTGTGCATGGCTGATTCAGATGGAGGCCTTTTACGGCATAGGGCGAGCTCTAGCATTAGGTGTTGCAAAATTCAATTTATAAAATATTATAAAATAACGGCATTGATAATCTCTTTTTTTGATCGTATTAAGGTTATCGATGAGATGGATGCGAGTAATAAGAAAGAAACAATATTATATATATGTAGTCTACCGACACCCTAAAATATAATGAATGATGAAGAGACATCTATGTCTGAAGGATTTACTCCCCCGGGAAAACCGGACAAGCCCCTCAAGAAAATGCCCAATGATATCAGCTATCTGCCATTTCGCACAACAACAGGAATGTGGTCCGACTACGTACATGCTCACAATCCAAACGATGTAGTGAATTACCTTCAAAGTCTCGATTATGGCTCGCATGTGGACAATGTATACGATTGCGAGGATAGGGCCTTCTGGGGAATAGCCCACGCTCGCTCCAGGTTCCCGGGTCAGCCAATGGCTGCTGCCATTGGAAAAGCTGTAGGTGGGCCGTTTGACGGCCAAAATCACGCGGTGATCGCTTTCTGGGCCAAGGATAGAAACATATATAAGAACTTTTACTTTGATCCGGAGGTGAAGGTGAGCGGCTCTGCAAAGGTCAAAGGTGACCTGGTGAATTTTGATACGAAGATACTGGTGCCTTTCCCCATGTGGAGGAAGAACTCCAAATCCGGAAAGCAAGAAGAACTACCACCTTTCAATAAGGGATTCAGTTATCAAAGCGGGGCTGCTGTCTTGGATAGATCTTATACCCTCTTTAATGCAGACTCCCACAACAAAATGATGGATTTCTTGGAAAAGAAATCATACGGCATGCCTAAGGGACCATCAGATCCGGACCTTTCTAGCCTGTTTGATACTCACTGGATGAAAATTGTCGAGGATCGAGTGCTCTGGGTTTTCGTCCACGCTCGCCGAAAGTTCAAAGGATATGCGACTGGCATGGCCTTCGGATCAATGGCCAGAGATAATGCCGACTACGCATTACTTGTCATTTGGAATGACAAGGGGGAGCCCCTTCTATACGACATTGAGACGGGATTGATTAAATCGTCGGATTTCAAAGCTAGAACAGTCATCGTATAGGTGAAGGTCGGAAAGAGTGAGACCTACAGAGATGAGATCTTCAATGGGTGAGGTGGGAGAGGTGCGACCGATATTGATAGCTGCCTTGGGGATGACTCTGATGGCGGCATTTATTTTGCCATCAGGTTCACAGCAACTGGATTTTGCCTTCACCTGCGAGGGTAGCAACTCCACGATGGCGTCCTATTCCTATGTAAAAGAACCAAGTTTGCTGAGTAGCCGTTGTTCGCAGAGTTGCAGCTATACAAGAGGATTCAAGTCGGGTTCGTTCAATTATTTGGAGAATGGTTTTATAGATGTCGATGAGAAAATAATATACAAATATGACAACGGAACCAGTGAGCTGAATACGTCGTTATCACATAACCTTGAAGTTAATTTCAATGGCACAAGAGGGATCTCAGAATTCTATGGGAAGGCCTTCTTCGGGAACAACCGAGCCGTATCGGCATGGAAGAAGATAAGGTATGAAAATCTGAGCAGATGGGAAAATGTCTCAATAAAGAATAATAAGACAGCATCCCTGGGAAAAGCGCGAACTGCAAAGAACTTCAGCGTGATTGCTTCCGTCAAGATGGATTCCGATATTGAAACAGAAGTGGAGTCATATGTCTTCGATTATCAGGCCAAAATCAAAGACGGCGTCATAGAAACGAAAGACGCCGCAGGATGGTCAAACAGGACGGGAATGAATAGGATCGACTTCGAACACGACTCCCTGATGAGCGGCGAACAACTCAACATAACGAACGTGCTGAAGGATTCTGCACCTTTCCCGGTTGAGGCCGGTGGAGGCAATTGGCTGACTTGCTGCTTCAGCGGGACCGTTCCTGAAATTGAGGCGTGGAGCGGATGCGAATGTGCCAATGACAGCGGTAATTGTTCAATGTGTGACAATGCCAATGGCTATTGGCCGGACGAAGGTGTATATGGAACCCTGGCTCCTGATATGAAACTGCCGAACGCCAGACTTGTTAGGGTGTGCCGTGTCGATCCCTGGGGCGAAATCAGATGCACGGAGCCGAAATATGAGCCGATCTCCTGCAACGGTTCGAACTGCTCAAATTTCGAGTGCATATATGGAATTGGCCTATCCAATAGGACTGATATCAGTGGCACTGGGGCGGGGAAGCGTTCAGAGTTTGCAAAATTCGCGTCGATAAAGGTCTCACAGACTTATGCATCCAAGCCGACTGGAGCAGGAAGGACTGAGGTAACTTATGATATCACCATTACCAACTCTGGAGTAATGGAGCTTTCGAATGTAACCCTCAATGATACACTTCCTGCAGGCATGTCGTACATCAACTCAAGTTATAGGCAAGGAGGAAGCCCAGCGCTCTTAGTCCATCGCAACACGACTTCTGGGAAGAACCATGTGGAGATCGTATCCCTCTCCCTCGGCAATTTGAGCACCAGCGATACTAAGTTTGTCAAATTGGTCGCTGTCCATGAAGGTGAGAAAAAAGGGCACAATTACTATGCTTCCAACAAAGTTGAAGTTCTGGGCGAAGCACCCGATAGGAGCATGGTAAACGATACCGCCAAACCTGCACCGGAGCCATCAGAAGACATAGGGCAGAACGTCGGAGGTGGATTTGGCCGTCGATGAAGCGGTCAATAGCCGCATCCCAGATAAGCTGGGAGGCGGCTCACCTCCCCTGTATTGCGATGGTAATACCAAAATTTCGATAGGAGGTTCATTTATGAAGAGATTCTTCATAATATTGATTCTGGTGGCGATATGCGTCGATCCTTCGGAGGCGCAAGACGGATATGAAGTTAGCGATGCAAAAATAATGGCAGAATCTGGATTCAATGGTGGCTCAGATCGTGTATATGGGGATGAAGCCACCAAAGCCATATGCATTAATCAGACATTTGAATCCAACTATAATAATATCAATTATTTAATTGCCATTAAGAATACTGGTGAGACTAAGTTGGAAAATGTAATGTTGGAGGATGTATTGCCAGCCGGTTCGTCCTTTAGCCAATCAGACTACGTCTATCCAGATTTTGCAGCTCTAATTCCCAAGGAGATATTGCGAAATAAAGATGGTACAACGAAGCGCATCATTTGGGACCTGGGAGAGCTGCAGACAGAAGATGAGAAATGGATCCTAGTGGCCATCGACCGCTCGGATGCGACATATGACCAAAATAATGCGGTTGAAGTAAGAGCTTTGGCTCTAAATGGATCAGGAAGAGGACAATTTGAGGCTCCGGCGACAAATATCTCAAGCCTATTTGCCAGTTACTATAATAATCCAACCATAATCGAGGAGGTCAGATTAACTACTATCAACAATACGGATACACCTTACAAGATCGATGTCGAGAACACATTTTATGCCAAGGATGTCGTTCTAAATGTAACCATACCCAAGAATGCGATGTATCATCGTTTCAACTGCGACCCTAGACTGACCGCAACAAATAATCCTGATAATACAACCGATCTCAGTTTATCCTTGGGTGAATTTGAAACTGGTGAGCATCGATTGATAGAATTGAACGTCAGCTGTATCAACATCGATAACGGATGCCTCCCCACTAAAGTTGAAGCCACAGGCAAGAAGTCAATTTATCGCTACAACATTACCATCGAGAACACGGGCGAAACTAAATTGATTGACGTCATCTTAGATGACACTTTGCCAGAAAGAATGCTGTATCTTGGATCTAAGTATGCCATCCAACAGGAAGGTGAGATGCCCCTTCCAAGTCCAACAATAATAAACGATCCTGAGGATGGTACAACCGAGAAACTCAGCTGGTTCCTGGGAGACCTGGAGACAAGGGCTAAGAAAGTGATCGAGTTGAACGTCACCTGCCTCGATGAAAGTTGTGATCTTTGTGCCAACAAAGTTGAAGCCAGCGGCTGGACGTCGATAGTTCACAAGATACCGATATGGATAAAAAGCACACCATGGAGCATGACTGTATCTGAAACGGATGGGGAAGAATCCAACGCGAATGTACCCCCCACACCGCTGGAAGGAAACGACACAGAGATGAAAGGTCCTCAGGTGAATGACTCTAAGGCAAATGCGTCTGCCATATCTGGCTTGATACCAGCGATGAACTCAACGGGTATTTGAATTGAGGATTCCGCGCCCCACGCACAGGACCCTCTGCCCTTTTTTATAGGACCTCACACCTCCCCCGCCGCTCCTTCCAGCTTCGCAGTGCACGCGTCCATCAGCTCTGCGGCCTCCCGGACCCTCGCCGCCGCCTTCGGGCTCACGAGCTCGATCTCCTTCGCCCTCGCCCGGAAGCTCTCGCTGTGGCTCCTGTTGTGCTCGATCCAGTGCTCCAAAAGGTGCTCGATCTCGTGCGCATTCAGCTCGTGCTTGTGCTCATGGGACCCGTGCTTGTGCTCGTGAAGTTCGTCGTGCTCGTGCAATTTGAACGCCTCCCGATCTTTACCTGACCTGATCCCCGACCCCGGCTCTTGAGCTCGCCCCGAGCCCTCCGCCTTCGAAATGGGCCGCTCTGCCGACTTTGGCATGGGATCGATCCGATCCTGCCCACCCCGACTCGACCGCCCGGCTTGGCTCCCGCCGGTCGGCGGGCCGGGCCGTTCGGCGCCGGAGTCACGAGTTCTGTTGTTCGTTTTATGGATTAATAACTTCTGCTTATCATGTAGTCGGCGAGCTCCAGCAGCAGGGTCTTAGCCTCCGAGTCCTCCAGCACCGCCAGGGCTTCTTTGCCCTCCTCGACCAGGCTCACCGCCTTCTTCCTGGCGTAATCGATGGACCCGCAAGCCTCAAGCGTGGTCAGAGCCGCCTCGATCTCATCCGAGGAGGCGTTCTTCTTGCCGAAGATCTCGATTTTGGAGCCTTTGGCCGATGCGTGGATCATGATCAGGGTCTTCTTCCCCTCGGCCAGATCCCCACCCCGGGGCTTTCCCAGAACCTCGGCGGGGGCGGTGAGGTCCAGGACGTCGTCCTGGATCTGGAAGGCCATCCCCACCAGCCGGCCGAACCTCTCCAGCCCCGCGGCCGGTTTTACAGGCGCGCCTGCGAGGGTGGCGCCCATCCAGGCCGCAGCACCGTAGAGGACCCCAGTCTTCTTCTCGATCATCTCCAGGTACTCATCCTCGGTGACTTCGTCCCGCCTCTCAAACTCCATGTCCAGCCACTGCCCCTCGCAGATGGCGGCGCAGGTTCGCGCCAGCATCTTCACTGAGGCGACCATCTCCTCGGGCTTAGCCTCGGAGGCGGTCAGGATCTCGAAGGCCTTGGAGTAGAGGGTGTCTCCGGCCAGGATAGCCCCCGCCTCGTCCCACTTGACGTGGACCGCGGGCCTCCCCCGCCGGGTCTCGGCGTTGTCCATGATGTCGTCGTGGATCAGGGTGAAGTTGTGGACCAGCTCGATGGAGACGGCGGCCGGGACCACGGCCCGGGGATCGCCTCCGACGGCCTCGGCGGCCATGAGGAGCATGCTCGGCCGGAGCCTCTTTCCCCCCGCGTCCACGAGATGCCTTCCCGCAGAGTAGAGCTCCCTCGGATGGACGACGGGGAGCAGATCCTCTATCGCCCCGGATATCATGGCAGCCCGCTTTCTCAGCTCATGGTCAAGGATCACCATCTTCGTCGAGCCTCCTCTTTCCCTCTTCTCCTCTTTTGCTCCTTTCATCCTTCCTGCTTCCTCCGCCTCGTCCCTTTAGGTCATCCTCGTCCCCTTCAGGGGAGGACCAGCTCCTGGCCGTTCCTCATGATGTGGAAGGTGTAGCCCAGCTCGTAGCCCGTATCTTCGGCCATGGAGAGGTACTTGCCATGGCTCTGGAAGGTTCCGTGGCTGGGGATGACGTGCTCGGGGTTGATCATCCTCAACAGCTCCCAGTGGTCCTCGACGCAGGCGTGGCCCGAGACGTGGACGTTGTCGTAAACCCTCGCCCCCTTCATCTTCAGCTTCGTCTCCACGATGTGGCGGTTGGATACGTTGAGGGGCTGGGGTATGATCCCGGCGCTGAAGATCACCTTGTCCCCGGACTCCAGCTGGTAGTCGGTCTCGCCGCTGGCGACCCTGGAGAGGACCGCTCCAGGCTCGCCCTGATGGCCGGTCATGATGGGGAGGTACTTGTCTTTGCCCTCCTGCATCATCCTCTTGAAGAACTTGTCGACGCTCTTTCGCCTCCCGTAGACGGGGAGGTTGTCGGACTTGGGGGCATACCCCACCCTCTTCGCCGTCCCCCAGTACTTCTCCATGGACCTGCCCAGAAGAACCGGCTTTCTCCCCATCTCGTGGGCGGCCTCGATGATCGCCCTGATCCGGGCGATGTGAGAGGAGAAGGTGGTCATCAGCACCCCCGACTTCGTCTCCTCCGTCCCCATGAGGACGTCCCATACCAGGTCCTTGGCGATCTGCTCCGAGGGGGTCTTCCCCGATACCCCGGCGTTGGTCGTCTCGGTGATCAGGGCCAGGACCCCTTCAGACTCCAGCTTCTTCAACCTCGCGAAGTCCGGAGGCTGGCCCAGGGTGGGGCTCCGGTCCATCTTGAAGTCGTTGGAGTAGAGGATCACCCCTCTGGGGGTGTGAACGGCTGCGAAGACGCAGTCTACGATGCTGTGCTGGACCCGGATGAACTCAAGCTCTATGTCGGGGGCTATCTGCTTCGACTTGCCGGCGTTCATGACCACGACCTCGTTCTTCGTCCCCTGGAGCTTCTCGGCCTCCATCTCCTGCCTGATCAGGTCTGCGGTGAACGGGGTCCCTATGATGGGAGCCCTGTACTTATGAGCCAGCTTGGATATCGCTCCGATGTGGTCCAGGTGACCGTGGGTGCAGGCTATCGCCCTCACTTTGCCGTCCACGTCCTTCATCACGCTGTCGTTGGGGATCGCCCCCATGGATATCAGCTCAGAGGGTCGGAGCCTCTCGACGTCCGTATCCTCGTGGATCTGAACCCTGTCCAATCGGAGGCCCATATCCATTATCAGTATATCATGACCGATCCTGATGGCGGTCATGTTCCTTCCAATCTCCTCGTAGCCTCCGATCGCTACAATTCCAATCTCCTTCATCTCGACATCTCTCTGTAAATGGAAAACTTCTTCGTATCAAACCCTCTCTCCGCCAAAAACTCTCTCGTCCTTCCGCCGACGACGAGCCGAGCCGATCCCAGAGCCGAGAGGTCCCGGGAGGCGGAGAGAAACATAGCGGTCCGGAGGGCTCTCTTGTAAACCCGGAGGGCCTGGGACACCCGGTCCGGCCCCTCCGTCGCCGGGGTGAGGAAGGGGAGGGCAGCTCCGGCAAGCTCTGCCCCCAGAGCCACGCTCTTGGCGACGTCGATCCCGCTCCTGATCCCTCCCGAGGAGATGACCCGGGCCCCGGCCGAGACGCACTCCACGATGCTGACGGGGGTGGGAACTCCCCAGCTCCAGAAGAGCCGGCCCATCTTCGCGGACTCGGGGTCTCCCCTCTCCTCCGCCCGATAGGCCTCGACCCCTGACCAGCTGGTTCCGCCCAGACCCGCCACATCTATCATCTCCACCCCCGCCTCCACCAGGGCCAGGGCGTCTTCTCTGCATATCCCCGCCCCCGTCTCCTTGGCGATGATGGGAACTCTCCCCTCCGCTGCAGATCTGATGGCATCGATGGCCCCTTTCGCCTCGGTCTCCCCTTCAGGCTGGACGCTCTCCTGGAGGAAGTTGAGGTGGACGGCTACGGCGTCGGCCCCGATCATCTCTGCCAACCGGTCGACCACCTCCGGCCCCTCCCTGGTGAGCTGGACCGCCCCGATGTTTCCTATGATGGGGATGGTGGGCGCCGCCTCCCTCACCGCGGAGAAGGTCTCCTCCACCTGGGGGCTCTCCAGGGCCGCCCTCTGAGATCCCACTCCCATGGCCACCCCCACCTCCTGGGCCGCCAGGGCCAGATTGACGTTGATCTCTTTCGTGTCCGGGTGGCCCCCGGTCATCCCGGAGATTATGAAGGGGAAGCTGAGGTCCTTTCCCAGAAATCGGCACCTGGTATCGATCTCATCGGCGTCGATCCCCGGAAGGGCCCTGTGGATCAGAGTGAAGTCGTCGAAGGGGCGCCAAGCCCCCTCCACCTCCTTCTCCAGGCAGATCCTGATGTGGTCGAGCTTTCTCTTGGCCGTGCTCATAAACCGCCCTCCACCAGGGTTCCCACCCTCTCGCCTGCGAGGGCCCTCCAGACCATCCCCGGCTTTGAGGCGTTGAAGATCAGAGATCTGACCCCCTCGTCGGCGAGATCCAGAAGCTCCGCGATCTTGCCCCTCATCCCACCGGTGACGTCCACCCCAGACGACGCTCCCAGCTCCGATCCGATCCGGACGAGGTCATCCCGTCTCACCTGGGCCAGCACCCGGCCCTCGAAGATCACCCCGTCCACGGCAGTTCCCAGGGCGACGATCTCAGGTCTCAGGGCTCTTGCCAGATGGGATACCAGCTGGTCGCCGGAGACGATCCCGGCCCCTCGCGCCCGGTCCATGGCCACGTCGCCGTGGAGGACGGGGATGAGGCCCCTCTTCACCATCTCCACGATCGGCTCCATCTCCATCGTCTCTATCCTCCCCTCTCGCAGGACGGCGGAGCTGAGGGGGTGGACGGGGACGGGGCTCGATCCTGCAATTCTCAGGCTCTCCACCACCATCTCGTTCAGCCTGACCACGGACCGATGAGTCTCCAGGACCCCTTCAGGGTCGAACCTCTCCCCAAGGCCGTACTCTTCGGCGTGGATGTGGCCGAAGGAGCCGGCTCCGTGGACTAGGATCAGCCCTGACCCGATTTCGGCCACCTCGGCTGCGATCCTCTCTATCTCCTTCATCCTGGCCGATTCGAGGCGGGCCTTGTCGGTGAGGACGCTCCCCCCGATCTTCAGAATTTTTATCTCGGTCATCTCTCGTCCGCGGGTCCTTCGAGCCTCAGCCCCGGGCAGCCCGTGATCACGGAGAAGGGCTCTCCTCTGGCCTGGGCGATGGCGGTCATCACTCTAAGAACGTCTTCGGAGCCGGTCCGGGGGAGGGCTATCATGCATCCTCCGCCGCCCGCCCCGGTCAGCTTTGCCCCGTATGCCCGCCCAGCCCCCCGGGAGGCGTAGACCAGCTCGGAGAGCTCCCGGGTTCCGACCCCTATCGCCTCCAGGAGGCCGTGGTTAGCGTTCATCAGCCCTCCAAGCTCCTCGATCATTCCGCCTTCGATGAGGCCGGTTGCCTTTCTGGCTATCTCGCCCATGGCCCGGAATATGGGGTCGACGATCTGGGGATGGCGGGCCCTGAACCTCTGGACCTTCTCCACCTCGGCCCGGGTGTCGTGAGGAATGCCTGAAAATCCCACCACCAGCTTCATCTCCGGAAGGTCCGCGGATCTGGCCGATCCCTCTATCATCTGATAGCCGCCGAAGGCGGCCAGGGCGGTGTCCGTAGGCGAGCCGAATCCCCCCTGGACGAACCTCTCGATCCGGTGGGCCTCTTTCGCGATCTCGTCAGGGGACAGATCCAGGACCAGGTGGCGGCTCAGGGCTCCCAGGGTGGCCACCACTACCGAGGCGGACGACCCCAGCCCCGAGGCGGGAGGGATCTCCGACTCCACGGTGACCCTGAGATCCCGCGCCTCAAACTCCTTCAAAACGGCGGCTATGTATCTGGTAGCTTGAGCCGCCCTTTCCCCGACCTCTGCTGAAAGAACCTCACCCGAGCGGGGGTCTATGGCTATGCCCTTCAAAGACAACCTCAGGTCGGGAGCAGATATCTCAAGACGTCCCGGCAGATCCTCGATCCTGGCCCTGACCCTCAGGTCCACAGCCGCTCCCAGGGCCGGAGCTCCGGAGACGACGGCGTGCTCCCCGAATAGGATCACCTTGCCGGGAGCGGAGGCGAGGGTCAGATCATCGCCACCTATACGAAGGCTATCGCCCCGTAGCCCACCACCTGGCTGAAATCCCCGATGACGTCGCCGCTGGTGGAGTAGCGGAGAAGCTTGCCGGTCGTTGCGCCCAGGATCCTTGAAGCGGTGATGGTCGCGGAGATGGGGCCGTAGCCGCAGGCAGTGAGGTCCAGACCGTAGACGGTCCTGTAGATCGAAGGTATGTCCATCCTCAAGATCGCCTCGATCACCCGGGCGTCCTTCCTCCTCGCCTCCTCCTGGGGCTCGTAGTGGGTTAAGTCGCTGCTGGCGATGACGGTGCAGTCTCGGCCGATACTCTTTGCAGCCTCGCCAACAGCCTCGCCCACCTCCACAGCCGTCTCCTCGTCCTGGAGCCCCATGGCGATTGCCAGGATCTTGAAGCCCGAAAACCTGTATTGAAGGAACGGTATCTGCACCTCGAGGGAGTGCTCGTATAGGTGGGCGGACTCGTCCATCTCGATGATGCTCCCGGCCAGGGCGTCCGCCAGCTCATGGTCGCACTCCACGGTCCCCAGGGGGGTCACCCAGGAATCCCGGGAGAGGGCGACGGGAAGGCCCAGGCCGCGGTGGTTCGGCCCTATGAGGACGAAGGTCTCCCTCTGGGGGAGCCTGGCATAGACCTCCGCGGCCACGGCCCCGGAGTAGATGTATCCGGCGTGGGGGACGACGGCGCCCCGGATGGGAAGAGGCTCGCCGCCCTGGGCATGGCTGAAGGCCTCGCCGAGCTCCTCTTTCAGGTCCTCTGGATGGCGGGGATAGAACGATCCTGCCACTGCCGGGCGCCTCATCGAATCAAAACTCCATCTCGAAGTCTGAAACCGAGTATCTGAACCGGTCTTCCTCTCCCCGCTCCTTCAGGACCTCTTTGGCCAGGAGCCAGTAGATGAGGGTCAGGGCCTTTCGACCTTTGTTGTTGGTTGGTATCACCAGATCGACGTTGGAGGTCAGGTTGTTGGTATCGCAGAGAGCCACCACCGGGATCCCCACGTCAATGGCCTCGTTGATCGCCTGGCTATCGCCGCTGGGGTCGGTCACCACAACCACGTCGGGCTCGACGTAGTCGTAGAAGGTGGGGTTGGTCAGGGTGTTGGGTATGAACCTGCCTACGATCGCTTTGGCGCCGATGGACTTGGAGAACATGGTGGCGGGACGCTGGCCGTATTGCCTCGCCGAGACCACCAGGATCTTGGAGGGGTCGTACTTGGCCAAAAACTTGGCCGCGAGCCTGATCCTCTTGTCCGTGGCCTGGACGTCGAGGACGTAGAGGCCGTCGGTTCTGACCCGGTATATGTAGTCCATCATGCTCTTCGTCTTCTGCTGAGTGCCTATGTGTATACCCGCCGCTAGATACTCATCTATGGGGATAAGCGTCTCATAATCTTCAGCTGGAGTTATCACTTCATCATCCAAAAATGTCACCTACCTAGAGGTTCTGCGATCCCGTTTAACGGTGATGGGAACAAATCCCAATCTCATCTCTTCAAGGGCGATTTCGAGGGGGTCTATGGACTCGGTCTTGATCAATACCGGGGCGCCCATCAGAATCTGTAAAGCTCGAGCCCCCACTATCCGTGCGCGTTCGTACCGCGTATATTTTTCATCCATCGAATCCGTCAAGTGGCCACCTCAAAAGAAAGGCAAGTGGTGGGGTTGCTGAGATTCGAACTCAGGTTACGGCGTCCCGAACGCCGAGGGATGGACCAGGCTACCCCACAACCCCACGCCTCTTACTGATACCGCCGAAGCACGTCAACGATCTCCACGTGGGTCAGGAGCATGCGACGACAGCAGTAGCTTTCTACTCCCAGATCGTCCATGACCTTACCCGGTGGCTCTGACTTGGTGCGCTCCTTGTACTCCTCCCATACATCAGAAATGACGTTTCCGCAGGTGAAACATCGCACAGGGATCACGCAAATTCACCTATAAGACTTCTGATATTTGGCTCTCGCACCGGGGCCGCCGACCTTCTTCCGCTCCTTCTGCCGGTGGTCGTTGACCAGGAGGGATCGATCGTACTCCATGTACGCCTCTTTGAGGGCGGTGTCTCCGGTCCACTCCACGATTCCGCGGGCGATGGCGGTCCTGACGGCGGCAGCCTGACCCATGAACCCGCCTCCGCGGACTTTGACGTCGATATCGAGACCTGAGGCCTTGTCCCGGGCTATCATCAGGGGCTCCATGATCTTCTGCCGAACCAGGATGGGCTCGTAGATCTCCAGGGGTTTGCTGTTGATCCTGACCCTGCCCTTTCCTTCGGTCAGGCTGGCTCTGGCGATCGCAGTTCTGTTCTTACCCGACGAGTTGGTTATCTTCATGTTGACCCCTCAGAATTTTGATCCGAACTTGCGGCTTATGTCGCCAAGTTCTATATATTTAGCGGTGCCCAGGCGGGTCATCTTCGCCGATTCCGGCCGCTCTAAATTCATCCCCTGGAACTCGGGAGGAACGCCCACGTATATCTTGAGCCTGGACATGGCTTCGCGACCCCGCTTGGTCTTGTGGGGGAGCATGCCGCGGACCGTCCTCTTCATGATCCGTTCCGGCCTCTTGGGATAGTGGGGACCCTTCTCGGTGGAGCCCTTGTTCTTCATCTCCTCGTACTCGCGATAGATGCTCTCCCTTCGGCCTGAGATTATGGCCTTCTCGGCGTTGACTATGGATATCTCCTCTCCCGCGAGGAGTTTTGAAGCGGCGAGGCTGGCCAGCCGTCCCAGGATCATTCCAGATGCGTCGATAATCATGAGATCACCTTAAAATAATTATGCCGGAACCCTTCGGGTGCTTTTCGACCAGCTCTTCTATCCTGAGACATTCGCCACCGGCCGACTTTATCTTCGATGCGGCCTGCTCGCTGAAATGGAGGGCGGCTACGGTCACCTTGTGATCCAGATCTCCCGACCCCAGAACCTTCCCGGTGATCAGGACCAGGTCGTCGGGGGCGGTGTGCCTGTTTATCTTGCTGACGTTTACGGCGGCGTAGTTGCGCCTGGACTTCTCCAGCCTGATGGCGACGTCGCGCCAGATCGCCCCCCCGTCTTTCCGGGTGGCGGCCTTGAGATCGTCGATTAGAGCGACCAATCTCGGGTTTGTCTTTTTGACCTTCTTCATCTCAATCCTCCGCATAGCCTCCTTTCCTGAGGCCGACTCACGCGCTGATGAGCGCGTTCAGACCGTCTGGTCCATGCGCCAGAGAGGGGGCGCTCGCGCTCCCTCTGCGGATCTCTACAACCACCTGATTAAGAGTATTTAAGGGTTTTCACTTCGAGATAGCTGAACCGGCTCATCGATCCCGGCTCTGCGGCGGTATCGGCAAAAAGGCAGAAAATTTTTTATCTTAAATCGACGATAACTTATTCAGATAATGGCAGATATAGCTTTGGGAATATCGGTGGCAGGTGGCTTTCTTATTGGAGTCTTGAGTGGCCTCACCCCGGGCCTGCACACCAATAACTTTGCGGCTCTGCTGCTGGCTCTGTGCCCAGCCTTTCTGGAGATGGGGCTTGATCCCTTCGATCTCGCGGCGGCGATCCTGGCGGCCAGCGTCGCCTCCACCTTCCTGGACATCATCCCCTCGATATTCATAGGCGCCCCCGACGCCGACACCGCCCTCGCCGTACTCCCCGGCCACTCGATGATGCTGGACGGGCGGGGGATGGAGGCGGTTCGCCTCTCGGCCCTGGGGAGCGCCTCCTCGGTCCTGGTGGCCCTGGTGCTGATCGTTCCCCTCTCCCTCCTCTTCGACGCCTTCTACGACTCGTTCATGGAGCATGTGGGGATCATCCTCCTCTCCATCGCGGCCCTCACCATCCTATCGGAGCGAGGCCGGATCGTCGAGGGTCAGGGGTCGCTCGTCCACCTCAAGTACAAGCTCTTCGCCCTGGCCCTCTTCTTGGTTAGCGGCCTTCTGGGCACATTCGCCTTCGGCCACCAGGATCTCGCCAGCTCGCCCCTGGGATTTCGGCCCGAGGTGCTCCTGCCCCTCCTCGGCGGCCTCTTCGGGGCCTCCATGCTTCTGATCAGCCTCGCCTCCAAGGCCGAGGTTCCAGCGCAGAGGGAGACGGGATTTGACCTGCCGGCGGGAGCGATCGCCAGGTCGGCCTTCCTTGGAGGGCTTGCGGGGTCGGTGGTGGCCTGGGTTCCGGGGGTGACCCCGGCGGTGGCCACCATCGTCACCCGGCTCGGATCGGAGGGGTCGGACCGGGAGTTTCTGGTATCCGTATCCGGGGTGAACACCGCCAACGCCCTCCTCACCCTGGTGGCGCTCTTCGTCGTGGGCAGGCCCCGCTCCGGGGCCGCCGTGGCCATCGAGGAGCTGGTGGACCTGGACCGCCGCCTCCTCCTGGTCATGGTGACCATCGTCCTTTTGGTCTCCATCCTCTCCTACTTCGCCACCCTCGTGGCGAGCAGGATGGCGGCGAAGGTGGTGAGACGGCTGAACTACAGGATTCTCTGCATAGCCGTCCTGGCCTTCCTGACGGCGATGACCTTCGGGTTCGCCGGCCCTTTCGGCCTCTTCCTATATCTCGTCTCGACGGTCATGGGGCTGGTGGCCCCCTTCGCCGGGATCAGGAAGACCCATGCCATGGGGGTCCTGATGGTGCCGCTACTGGCTTATTATCTCTGACTATCTCGGACCAGTCTTCAGAGCAAAAGGCCCATCAATGAACCCATCAATGAACCCATCAATGTTCGTTTCTAAAAGGAGTCATTGACCTCGCTGACCGAGATCGAGGCCATCCCCAGCTCCCGGAGGTGGTGGGCCATCATGTTCGCCCTCCTCCCCTCGGGGTGGTATATCAGGGCCGCCTCGGGGGATACCTTCTCCACCATCCTCATCAGCCCCTTGAAGTCGAGGTGGTCGCTGATCCTGATCTGGGTGAAGGGGAGGTCGCTCCTCCCGGTGAGGACGTATTTTCTCTTCGAGCTCATCCCGGCCAGCTCCCAGGGGGTGACGACGTTGATCTCGGTCCCGTTCTCCTCTGCCGGGGTAAAAGGGCCGAAGTCGGGGAGGAGCTCCCGGGTGAGGGCCAGGCTCTTCTCATCCATCCCGATCTCCTCCTTGCATCCCAGGGCCCGGATGAGGGAGACCGCCCGCTGGGCCTTGCCGAAGGCGTAGGCCCCGAAGGTGGCGCCAGCCTCGACGGCGTCGCCAAAGCCGACGATGTCGTCCTCGAACCGGCAGGCCGGGTCCCAGGGATCGCCGTAGTTCGCCTCCGTCACCAGGAGGTCGCATTTGGGCAGGTGCTCGTAGTTCTTGACGTCCCCGGTGACCAGGACCCGCACCCCCGACTCCGTCTCCCAGCCGAAGGCGACCGAGCCGATGGTGTGGCCGGTGGAGTAGGTCACCACCTCCTGCTCGTCGACCAGGATGGACCCCCCGACGGAGAAGGTCCGCCCCTGGTATCTCCGCTCGTGTCTGATCTCCAGGGCCCGGGCCGTCTCCCGCGAGGCCACCGCCTCAGGGGATAGCATCGCCGACTTGCCGTAGTGGTCGCTGTGGGCGTGGGTTATGAGGTAGGCGTCGGGCTGGACGCAGTTTTTGGGCGAGCGGCTGGTGTCTATGGAGAAGAGGTGGGAGTCGAACCGCAGGGATAGATGGGGCGCGGGCCTCCCGCTTTTGTTCAGCCTCCGAAAGGGCCTTATTCCCAGGTCCCTGAAGATGTTATCTTCCGTCAAAGTCCCTCCCTGTCGGGAGAGGTTATGCCGGAAGGGGATAAATAGATGGCCCCCTGAGCAGTCTTGATCAGGAGAAACATTTTATCAAGCCGATAAACTTTTTTACCTGCAGGGACATGGAGAATCCTGGCGTTGTTCGAATGAGCGAAAATACCGATGAGTTCCTGGAGAAGCTCGCGCCCTGCATCGAGAAGGGCGATCTGGAGGCCTGCGTGGAGGAGGCCTCCAAGCTGGCCGAGGAGATGGAGATAAGCGGTGAGGAGCTTCTGGAGCTGTCCGGTAAGTTTAGTAAAGAGGGAAGACATGAAAATGCCTATGCATTGGCCTTGGCAGCATCGCGGGTCTTAAAAGATGACAAACAGGCTAATGCATACTTCAATGCGGGGCTTTCGGCTAAGTCCCTTGAGTACTATGAAAAATCGGAAGAGCACTATAAGAAAGCTATAGAATTAGACCCAAAATACGCTCTTGCCCAAAACAATTACGCCAACCTTCTAGCTAATTCGGGTCGGAGGGATGAGGCGGAGGATCACTATAAAAAAGCTATAGAATCGGACCCAAAATACGCTCAAGCCCACAACAATTACGCCAACCTTCTCGACGATTTGGGTCGGAGGGATGAGGCGGAGGATCACTATAAAAAAGCTATAGAATTGGATCCAAAATTAGCTCAAGCCTACACCAATTACGGCATCCTTCTCGCTGATTTGGGTCGTAGGGATGAGGCGGAGGTTCACTATAAAAAAGCTATAGAATTAGACCCAAAATTAGCTCAAGCCCACAACAATTATGCCTACCTTCTTGCTAATTCGGGTCGTAGGGGTGAGGCGGAGGTTCACTATAAAAAAGCTATAGAATTAGACCCAAAATTAGCTCAAGCCCACAACAATTATGCCTACCTTCTAGCTAATTCGGGTCGGCGAGATGAGGCGGAGGATCATTATAAAAAAGCAATTGAATCAGATCCAAAATTAGCTCAAGCCCACAACAATTACGCCAACCTTCTAGCTAATTCGGGTCGGCGAGATGAGGCGGAGGATCATTATAAAAAAGCAATTGAATCGGATCCAAAATATGCTCAAGCCAACTACAATTACGCCATCCTTCTAGCTAATTCGGGTCGGCG
>Ga0209408_1000097_pt1 | contig 70963 bp, 66 predicted proteins | sample AD_UKC107_MetaG_FD_184422 | JGI IMG/M metagenome (GOLD analysis project Ga0209408, IMG submission 184422) | Active sludge microbial communities of municipal wastewater-treating anaerobic digesters from Hong Kong - AD_UKC107_MetaG (SPAdes)... | ecosystem: Engineered > Bioreactor > Anaerobic >... | reverse complement strand
TTAATCTCCACCAGGTCGTAATCGCTCAAGCCCAGCTCGGCCATCTGCCGCCCGCTTATTCGAACGATCCCCTTTCCCACGTCCCTCTGGTCAGCCTCTATGATCTTGAGCCGGATGGATTCGGAGTTGGTCATCTCTAAAACACCCTCTCTGCCTCTATTTATGTGCGAGTTTGTAATTAAGTATTCTCCTCAGTCTTACGCTCCTTCGCATCTAGAAGGAGAATAGATCATGGGGCAGGCAATTGAAGATAGCAAACCTTTGGTCGATTAGATGAAATCAGATAGATGCAGTACATATTACCGGTTTTAGAGATCTGCTTCAATCGCCTGCAATAAAGTCGTCGAGGCATTAACAGGGAAAACTTTTAATAATAATTAATTTAAATGGGGGTTTCAGCATCGAAGAAAATTTAAACATCATCGATGAGGGTAAGGTGGGAGGACGATGGGTTCGTCAATTATACCTGAGTTGGATTATCAGCATCTTTTGGCTCATACATTTCCTGGCTTCTTCGTAGCTATTACCTTTTTTATGCTTCTGGACGTATGGAGTCCATCACATCTGACTACCAGCTTGACAACGCCAGAGGGGCTTGTGACCTTTGCTGGATTTCTATTAATAATGGGGACTATCATTGGGGTTGTCATCGATGGGATCCATCATCTATTGATAGAGGAAGAAATCTTGAAAAAATATTATAAAGTAAGAAATATATATCCTTACATCAAAGACCTTTATCCGTTAGGACTTGAGCCGAATAACGATGATCATCTGGTTAACAAACATGATATAATATTGTATTTCTATGGATCTTTGTGCAAAAAAAATAGTCCTGATAAGGGCTTGGAGATCGATGAGACGATGATGCGCAGGTATTACAGATATTCCGAATTTTATGCTAACACATTTATATCTCTGCTACTATTCAGCCTGATAATTCCATTTTACCTGCTCAAGGAGCTATCTTTGAAGTGGGACTTGTGTGTCCTCATAGGGTTGATATCCTTTTTGGTAGGAATCGTCTGTCTTCGTACCAGTCTTCTGGCATATATTCGCTATCTGAGATCCCAGATAGCAGTAGTATGTAGCTATATATGTAGCGATGATACAGAAGAAAAAGATAAAACTGGAAAACTAAAAAAATGTATAAATAATAATAATAAGACGGACAATTATTGGAGATTATCTGAAAAGCAGTGGGGTCGATTGCGAACATTCGGATTGATAACAATTATTAATTATATAATATTTTATTTTTTATTCGATATTATGATTGTTTCGCGAAACTTTAAAATATATTCGTCCCTAATTATTTACGGGATTCTCGTGCCTCTTGTTATTGTTATGATATGGAATTATGATAAAAATGGTGCTAAGCCTAATTCATCCTGTAAAGAATGGATCAACGTGCCAGCAGTGTTTCTCTCGACGATCTTTACAATTTTCTCAATAATATTAATATTATTTTTATTGAATCCTCCGTTGATCGATATATATCCTCGCTGCGTGAACCTCGACACTAATTCAATAAGCGAAATTATAATTATAAAGAACAATGGTATAAAGATAGACAATATCACATTGGACTGGAGAAATGACATGGGTGAACAGATGTGCGTAGAATCATACGATATTCTGGATTCAGGCCATTTTGATAAAGATCCAACTTTTGATGTCGGAGAAATAATAATTAAAAATATATTTTTCAATGAAACGCGGTGCCCCGGCAATTCGACAATCTATTTAACCACAAAGTCAGGAGGATACGAACACGTTTATTACGTACCCGTATATTATACTACTACTGCACCAAAAGATTATATTTCAAAAATATTTTCATTTTTTTGTTGCAGATAGTTTAGCAGACCAATTTTTTTGGAGGATTCAGTGCCACTACTCCAACGGCGTCGCCTTTCGAGACGGTTCTCTTTATGTCGCCGAGGTGAGCCGGATCCTCAGGTACGATGCGATCGAGTCCCGTCTGGAGAAACCGCCCGATCCCGTCGTCGTCAAGGACGACCTTCCAAAAGATCGAGGCCACGGCTGGAAGTTCATCGCCTTTGGCCCCGACGGAAAGCTCTACGTCCCCATCGGCGCGCCCTGCAACGTCTGCGATCCGGGAGATCCCTACGCTTCCATCACCAGAATGGACCCCGACGGCTCGAACTTCGAGATCTTCGCCCGGGGCGTCAGAAACACCGTCGGCTTCGACTGGCATCCACAGACCGGCGAGCTGTGGTTCACCGACAACGGCCGGGACTGGCTCGGAGACGACCTGCCCCCCGATGAGCTGAACCGCGCCCCGGTGGCGGGCCTCCACTTCGGCTTTCCTTACTGTCACGGCGGGTATATCCCCGACCCGAGCTTTGGTGCTGTGAGGGGTTGCGACGAGTTTGTGCCCCCGGAGATGAACCTCTCGCCCCACGTCGCCTCTCTCGGGATGAGGTTTTACTCAGGCTCGGCCTTCCCGCAGGAATACCAGGGCGCGATCTTCATCGCCGAGCACGGCTCCTGGAACCGGGCCGACCCCATAGGTTACCGGGTGACTCTGGTGAGGCTTGAGAACGGGACGGCCGCCAGCTACGAAGCCTTCGCCGAAGGGTGGCTCCAGGGACGGGAGGCGTGGGGAAGGCCCGTGGACGTTCTGGTGATGCCTGATGGCGCCCTCCTCGTCTCGGACGACAGGGCCGGGGCGATCTACAGGATCACCTACGAAGGATGATCGGCGAGGGACGGGACGGAGGGAACTTTCTCTCAAACTTTATTCACGTAGGCTTGCACCCCTTTTATCAAATATTCTTTTCTGAGATTTTCGAATTGGAGATTAACGGGTTCTCTTGGCTCGACCGGTCCCGCGTCCAAAAGTTACATATAATCCAGATATCATATTATCTTTTAACAAGAAGTATGGCGGCCAGGGATTTGCGAATAATACCTATGGATATCGATAATTGGGAATATTCGGTGGATTCCCGGATCGAGATCGCCTTCAGTATTTGAACATCGTCCGAATAAGACGAAGCTGAACCTGGGGATTGAGCGGCTATCTCGGTTTCGTCCAACCCCGCCATATCATTCAGAAATTATAAAATCATAGGAGTGGGATCATGTCCAAAAATAGCGGAGAAGATACGAAAAAAGTAGATTTCAAGCCGCGAGGGGACGTCTTTTCGTCCCCGGCGGACTGGAGGGACCAGTTCATCTACCACCTGATGGTGGACAGGTTCAACAACGGCGATGAGAAAGCTCCCGCCTACGAGCCGGGCCTCGCCCAGGACAGAGAGGACTCGGAGGGCGAAAAGTGGCAGGGCGGAAACCTCAAAGGCGTATCGAAGAAGCTGGACTACATCAGGGGTCTCGGCTGCACGGCGATCTGGCTCAGCCCCGTATTCAAGAACCGCGACGTAGAGAACACCTATCACGGCTACGGCATACAGAACTTCCTGGAGGTCGACCCGAGGTTTGGGTCCTCCAAAGACCTGAGAGACCTCGTCAAAAAAGCCCACAAAAACCGCATTTACGTGATCCTGGACATCGTCCTGAACCACACCGGAGACAACTGGGCCTATCCAGGCGGATGCCCCTACTATTACTGCAGCGGTCAGAGGTTTGATTTCGGGTTCTGGAGGGGGTCTGGCTCCTCGGAAGAGAAGGGCGGCGACGACGGTGCCGTCATGCCGCCGGAGTTTCAGAACCCCGAATGGTATCGAAGATGTGGCGAGATAAAGAACTGGGACGCCTTTCCCGAGGCGAGGGACGGCGATTTCTTCTCTCTCAAAGACATCGACACATCGAATAAAGAGGCGATGAGGTCGCTGATAGACATCTACAAGCACTGGATCGCCGAAACCGACATCGATGGGTACCGTCTTGATGCGGCAAAGCACCTGGAGGAGTCGAGCACCGCCATATTCTGCAACGCCATCAGGGAGTACGCCCAGTCCATCGGCAAGAAGAACTTCTTCCTCTTCGGCGAAATCGTGGGCGAGGACCGTTTCATCGATCAGTACATAGGCCGAAACGCCAGAATTCCTGGAACAAACGAGCGTTTCCCCTCCCTCGACGCGGCCCTCGACTTCCCTCTGTGGGGGGTGCTGGAATGGGTCGTCAAGGGCTTTTCGAACCCGGCGGCGCTGAGGGAGAGGTACGGGAGGTTTTCAGACATCTACGCCGACCACGGCGAGGCGGGCCGCAGGTTCGTCACCTTCCTCGACAACCACGACCAGATCGGCCGCTCGCCGAAGGGAAGGTTTCTCTTCGATAACCCCCACCGTGAGCAGGCGGTCCTCGCCCTCGGCTACCTTCTCACAAGCCAGGGGATCCCATGCATCTACTACGGGACCGAGCAGGGCTTCGACGGCGGCGGAGACCACGACAAGTACCTCCGGGAGTGCATGTTCGGGGGCAATTGGGGCGGCTTCAAGACGACCGGCCACCACTTCTTCAACCCGGAGCATCCCCTGTACAGGTCGATATCCGAGATAGCAGACATCAGGAAGAAGGAGCCCGCTCTCAGGTACGGAAGACAGTACTTCCGCGAGATCTCCGGCGACGGCCAGAACTTCGGCCACCCCATCGACGGGAAGTGCACCCTCGCCTACTCCAGGATCCTGGACGATGCCGAGGTCCTAGTCGCCATGAACCTCGACTCCGAACCGAGAGAGGACTTCGTGACCGTCGACCGAAACCTCGCCCCCGAAGGAAAGAAGATGAGAAACCTCCTCCGGCCAAAAGAGATGCTCAACGTCGTATCGTCGGGCGGCGCCGACGGGCGGGAGAGGCACGCAGTCCGGGTTCCCCTCGCAGGACACGAGATGGCTGTGATGAAGCTTGCGCCCTGATCTTTTTGGATCAGGGCCGCCTCAAAGCATCTCTGAGAGCCTGCTCCAGCTCCTCGCCCGGGACAAAGCCGTTCCACCGCTCCACCAATTTCCCGTCCCTCTCGAGGATAAGGGTGGGAACGGTGAAGACGACGTACTTTTCTGCCATCTCGAAATCTTTTTCGGCGTCGACCATCCTGATCTCGACCTGGCCGGCGAAGACCTCCGCCAGCTCCTCGAGAATCAGGGCCTCCTCTCGACAGAAGCCACAGGTCTTTGTCCGAAATTCCGTCAGAACGATTTTGGACGAGATCGCCTCTTCATTCTGGGATCTCAAAACGCACCCCGATCTTGAATATCCTCTTGGTGGGCAAAACGAGCTGGTCAAGGCCGGTCTTCTCTTTTATCTCCGAGAGGATCTCCTCGATCCTGGCATGGGACGCCGATATCGTAAACCACATGTTGTAATCGGTCTCGTTGGGGCGGAGGTAGTTATGGGAGATCTCCTGGTAGCCGTTCACAATCTCTGCCACCTCCACCATCCTTCCATCGGAGACGGGAAGAGCGACTAAGACCCCGGAGCAGCCGAGCTTTCTCATGTCCAGGATCGGGCCTATCCTTCGAATTATGCCCAAATCTCGGAGACGTTCTGCCCTTCTGACCACCTCTTCCTCGCCCACTCCGAGGATCTCGCCGAGGGCGAGAAAGGGCCTCTCGGTCAGGGGGAACTCCTTCTGGACCAGATCGAGGAGCCTTCGGTCCAGGTCGTCCAGGTCGGGCCTCTCCATTTCGACCTGCAGGTCTTCGATGGGCTCGGATTTCATGTATCACACCCCGCCATAGCTGCATAGCGGGTCGGATTCGAGATAGTCGCCGGTCTTCGCGTAGGCCCGGGCCCTGCACCCGCCGCAGACCTCGCGGTAGTCGCATCCTCCGCACCGGCCCAATAGCTCCCTCTTCCGCAGGTCGAGAAATACCGGCGAACTCTCCCAGATCTCCGGAAAGCTCTCCATTCTGACGTTTCCTGCCACCACCGGCAGGTAGCCGCAGGGGCAGACGTCTCCGGTCCGAGAGACGAAGACGAAGCTCGTCCCTGCAAGGCAGGCGCTCCCCATCATCCCCTTCCTCTCGGCCTCGGTGAGAACTTCCCTCACCACCCGGCCGTACTGGGGAGCGCAGGTGACCTTCACCTCGATCTGTCTATTTCTGCACTCTCCGGCCACCCAACGGAGGACCTCGTCCTGCTCTTCAGGCGTCACCAGCTCATCTTCACTTCCCCTGCCGGTGGGAACCAGGAAGAACAGGTGGAAGGCGACGGCCCCGAGCCTCTCGGCCAGGTCCATGGTGCCACAGACCTCGTCGAGGTTCTCTTTGGTGATGGTCATGTTGATCTGAAAGTCGACCTTGCCCCGGAGGTTCCCGATCCCCCGCATGGCGAGGTCGAAGGAGCCAGGGCCCCGGGTGGCTTCGTGGGTCTCGGGGCTGGGGCCGTCGAGGCTGATGCTGACCCGCATGATCCCCGCCCGTTTGATCCTCTCGACGATCTCAGGGGTTATGAGGGTCCCGTTGGATGCGAGGGAGACCCGAACCCCCCGATCGGCAGCGTATTTCGCCAGGTCGAAGATGTCGGGCCGGAGGAGCGGCTCACCACCGCTTAGGATTATCATCGGCTTGAGAGGTGCGACCTGATCTATGAAATCCAGGGCCACCTCGGTCGAGAGCTCCGCCTCGTCGGGGGAGGCGGAGGCCGAGGCGCGGCAGTACTCGCAGGAGAGGTTACAGGCCGCCGTCACCTCCCAGGCTATGATCAGCATCTAGAGCATTCCCTTCTTGGAAAGGAGCTCCGCGTTCAGGACGCTGGCACCGGCAGCGCCCCTGACGGTGTTGTGGCCCATGACGATGTACCGGATGCCCTCTCTGATCCGGCCGACGGAGACAGCCATACCCTTGCCGGCGTTCCTGTCAAGCCTCGGCTGGGGCCTGTCCGGCTCGTCTCTGACGATGAGGGGCCTCTCTGGCTCTGTGGGCAGATCGGAAAGGCCGGGGTCGAACTTGAGGAACGCCTCTCTCACCTCTTCGGGGGTCGGCTTAGACGCCATCTCCACCCAGAGCGCCTCGGTGTGGCCGTCCATGACGGGGACCCGGTGGCAGCTGGCGCTGACGCCGAAGGGCGCGTCTACGATCCTGTCGCCGTCGAAGGTTCCCAGGATCTTCTGGGCCTCCTTTTCGACCTTCTCCTCCTCGCCGGAGATGAAGGGGATGATGTTGCCCAAGATCGCCATGGATGGGACGCCCTCGTATCCGGCGCCGCTCACGGCCTGCATCGAGGCGATGATCACCCTCTGGATGTTCATGGGGATCAGGGGCTTGAGAGTCAGGGCGAACATGATGGTGGTGCAGTTGGGGTTTGTGACGATGTAGCCGTCCCAGCCCCGCTTCTTTTGCTGGACGTCGATGAGGCCGAGGTGCTCGGGGTTGCACTCGGGGATCATCAGGGGGACGTCCTGCTCGAACCGATACGCGCTGGCGTTGCTGGCCACGACAAACCCGGCCTTGGCGAAGTCTGCCTCGACCTTCTTCGCCTCGTCGGTGGGTAGCGCCGAGAAGACGACGTCGGCCTTGACCTTCTTCGGATCGACGGCCACGACATCCATCTCAGCGACCTCAGCCGGAAGCTCGTGCTCCAGCCGCCACCGGGCCGCCTCGCTGTATTTTTTCCCTGCGCTCCTCTCGGAGGCTGCAAGGCTGGTCAGCTCAAACCAGGGATGGTTCCATAGCTGTTCGATGAAACGCTGCCCTACCGCACCCGTGGCTCCAAGAACGCCTGCTCTTATTTTTGCCATTGGAAATCACCTTGAACGACAGCGGCTTTTTGGTGGTGACTTGATATAAATGCCTTCTCGGAAAGAATCTCTGAATCCGGCCCCTTTCCGGATTTCGGGCCGAAATCCCCGGAAAACGGGGTCCATATCCCTCCCCTCACCGCACCGTTCGCGACCCCCTCCCCCCCCGGCCTTTGGGACAGGTCTTCGGACAGGGGGTCGAGGGTGAGCGGGGGCGGGCTCCGTCCAGTATCGGGAGATCAGCAGGAAGTGACAGGATAGTAGTCGGAGCGTAGATCGATCTTCACCATCATCGCCTCGCGGGCCTGGGCCTCCACCGCCGGACCCGCCCCTGCCTCCGGCGGAGCCCCGGCGGCGATGTACCGTTTGAGGTCTCTCCAGGCCGCCTCGATGTCTCTTGGGAGCTTGACGCACTTTGGGACCTGGTGGCGGCCGGAGCCCATGGCCGCCATGCAACCTCCGCCGGTGCCCTTTCGGCGATTGCATCGGAGGCGACAGAAGGCGGAGGTCCTGAGGAGCACCTTTCCGACGTCGATGGCGTAGGGCGGGTCGGCCACCGACCGAGCGTAGACCGCGGCGGCCATGGCGAAGAAGGAGAGGTTCTCTATCGTCGACTCCGTCCAGACCTTCGAGAGCTGCCTAATCACCCGAGGGTCGATCTCGATCTTTGCCTGCTCCACCAGCGCCCGGTAGCCTTTTGCCGTCGGCATTAGAAGCATCTGGTCGAATTCGAACTCCTTTTCGGTCGCCCGTCTGTCTGTGAGCTTGACGAAACGGTGGCCGTATCTCTCGGCGTAGTCGAACATCGGAACCTCATCAGATGAAAGAGAGAGAAGGAGGGCATTTTATATCAATTATCAGATAATTGAACTCCTCTGCGCTATGGTTTCTTTACCGAGTGTCTGGAAGCCCATCCTTGAGACCGACGAATTGTGTTGTTGGTTCCTCTAACTATAATTTGGAAACTCGACGATAATAAAGCGCGATTTGAGAGATCCCATAAATAATGTCACGGTGGAGTCGCTTGGCATGATTCTCACTGCAGCTATTTCAAACGAGAATTTTGCCAGGCACTCATTTTCGTCATCGTGCACAGGCTAACTCTCGAAACCCTTTAGTTTGTAATCCTCACTTGCTGCTCGCCATCACCTCTTTTGTCACAACCCTGTAGGTGTAGTCTATCGCCACATCTTCGCGGGGCGGAACCTCCAGCTCCCACTCCAAGCCCGCCGCCGTCGTCTCCTTGGGCTTGGGCTCTGCTGAGACTATCTCGGCCTTCAGGGGCTTTCTGTCCGATACCTCGGCGGTGGCGGACCGATCGACGTTGCTCTTGAGGGTGAGATGATAGGTCCAAGTCTCCGTTGTCACCTTCATCGCCTGAGTGACGTTTCCGGCACCCGGAACCGTGACGATCTCCTCGACAGAGGTGTAGTTTGCAAGCTTCCTTTCAACCTTCAGGTCTGCCGAGGACCCGACGTCGATCTCGGCCTCAGTCCCGGTGGGGGTGAAGGGGATCTCCACCTCCGAGACGTACTCGTCGTTCTTGTAGAGGAGGGCGCTTCCCGCGGGCCAGGGGTCCTTCATGGTGTTGTTCGCCTTGACGACCTCGGTCACCGGCCCCTCGTTCTGGTAATATGCGTCCCAGACGTAGCTCCTCATTATGGGTGCGGTCTCCTCGAAGAGGGGGAAGCCCACCTGCTTGTCCATCTCCAGGTCTTTCCGGCCGTCCAGCTCGTAGATGTAGAGGGTCTCAAGCTCCCCGGTGGCGGGAGCAGGGGCCGCCTTTGGAGCAAAACTTATCGACTCTTCGGCAGCCGGTTCTTCTGCGAAGGCGTAGTCGACCATGGCTGCCTCTCTATAGAGCGCCACCGGCTCGACCTGGGGCGGGCCGGAGACGAGCTTCAGCCTGACGGCTTCCAGGTCCTCGCCGAAGTTGTTTGCCACCACCGCCTGAGCCGATACCAGGACAGTCTCCTCCTCCAGGTGGACGGAGTAGCTGGGCATCCAGAAGCCAGCCCTCGGCATCAGGTAGACGAGCTCGAACTCCTGGAGGCCGGTGGACGAGACGTTGAGGGTGTACTCGGGGTTGTCGTCGTAGACGATCTTCTCGACGGTGGCGTTGGTGACGGAAAACCTGACGGACTCAATCTTCACCGACGGCGGCAGGTCCAAGACAAGCTGGTGGACCCCCTCGGTCACCTCCATCTCCCCGGTCCTCTTCACCGTGGCGAGGCCGTCGGGATAGATCGTCACCGAGTCGACGGGGAGGCTGATGATGGTGATCGCCTCGATCTCGCCCGAGCCGTCATCTGCGGCTCCGGCCTGATGGAGTGCCAGGATCAGCACGAGAAAAGCCGAAATCTTTTTCATGGTCGTTACCCCATATCTGCCTGAAACGTATACACCGTCTTATTATATTATACTTTTCCAAACATCTTCATCTTCCTTTACGTCATCATCTTCTGCACCATCCAAATCCTCATCTCGCGGCGCAGCGTCGCAACGCTTATATCGGTATATCGAACTTCCCCACCCTGAGTCGTACGGTGATGTTCTCATGTTCCTGGACTTCTGGAGAGATGTCGAGTCGCTCTTGCGCGACGCCATGGATCGATGCGGGTTTGTGCTGCCCGAGACCGAGGCCAAGATCAACGGAAACGAGCTTCTGCTGGAGACGAGCCCCCACGCCGACCTCGCCTCCACCATATCTTTCAGGCTCGCGCCCCTTCTCAAGAAGAATCCCGCAAAGATCTCCCAGGAGCTGAAAGAGGCGATCGTCACCGACGAGAAGGAGACCGTGGACAGGGTCGAGGCGATGGGCCCCTATCTGAACTTCTTCGCCAGCCGCCGCTTCCTCGATTCGGCGATCCGAGAGGCCGAAGGCGATCGTTGCTGGACCGGGTCATTGACCGAGAGGGTGATCGTCGAGCACACCTCCGCCAACCCCAACGGCCCCCTCCACGTCGGCCACATAAGAAACTCCGTCATCGGAGACACCCTGGTGCGGATCCTCCGCCGGGCCGGCTGCGACGTGGAGGCCCAGTACTACGTCAACGACATGGGCCGACAGATCGCCATCGTCGTCTGGGGATGCGGCCGGTATCCCCTCGACGACTCGAAGGCCGACCACGCCATAGCCAAAGTCTACATCCAGGCGAATAAAGACCTGGCTGCAGAGCCAGATCTGAAGGCAGGGGTCGACCGGTTGATGCAGCTCTACGAGTCCGGCGATTCTGAGACGGCGGCGAAGTTCAAGTCGGCGGTCGACTACGCCCTGTCGGGGATCGAGGAGACCCTCAGGAGGCTGAACATATCCCACGACTCCTACCGCTGGGAGGGGGAGTTCGTCCGGGACGGGTCGACGGCGGGGGTCGTTAAGGCCCTGGAGTCGACGGGCCTGACCGAATGGGACGAGGGCGCATTCCAGCTCGACCTCTCAGGCGAGGGGTTTGAGAAGAAGCTCGTCCTCAAGAGGTCTGACGGTACCTCCCTTTACACCACAAGAGACCTGGCGTACCATAAGTGGAAGGCAGAAAACTCCGACCGGATGATCGACGTCCTGGGGGCCGACCACAAGCTCATTTCAAGCCAGCTTAAAGCCGCCCTCCGGCTCATGGGGGTCCGGGAGCCGGAGATCGTCATCTTCGAGTTTGTATCCCTTCCGACCGGCTCCATGAGCACGAGGAAGGGGAAGTTCATCTCCACCGACGAGCTTCTCGACGAGGTGGAGGCCCAGGCTTATAAAGAGGTGACAGCTCGAAGGCCCGAGGAGGCGGAGGAGTTTCGGAGGGCGGTGGCGAAAGACGTCGCCCTCGGGGCGGTGAGGTACGACGTCGTCAAGGTCTCGCCGGACAAGGCCACCGTCTTCGACTGGAAGGCGGCTCTCGACTTCGAGAAGCTCTCGGCACCCTTCATCCAGTACTCCCATGCGAGAGCCTGCAGCATCCTAGTTAAGGCGGGCGACTTCGGGGAGTTCGACCCCCGGCTCCTCACCGCACCCGAGGAGGTCGATCTGATCAAGAAGATATCTCAGTTCGATTTCGCCGTCGAGCTTGCGGCAAGGGAGCTGAAGCCCCATCTGCTTGCCACCTACGCCCGGGAGCTGGCCGAGACCTTCAACCAGTTCTATCGGTCAAGCCCAGTCCTGGAGGCGGAGACGGGCGTGCGGGAGGCGAGGCTCGCTCTCGTAAAGTCGGCCCGAAACTGCCTCCGGGCGACGCTGGAGACTCTGGGAATCTCGGCCCTGGAGTCGATGTGAATGAGGGTCAGAATCGACCGAAAGTCGAAATGATGAATACCTCGGAGAGCGAAATCCTCAGACATCCCTATCCGAGGAGCGTCACCCCTTCGACGATTCTTCAGCACCTGCTATCAAAGTCTCCAAAACTTTTTGTATCATCAAAGCCGATAAAGAGATCGGGGGTGTCATCATTGAGCCTTAAAGGAGCATTAATCTCGCTTTTGATCATCTTATCCGTCGGATTAGCCGCGGCAGAAGAGTGGAAGGAAGAGAAGATTACCGATTTCGGCGAAGAGGGGATCGACCTCGGCTTCGAAGCGGCCTATTATGGCGAGGGCGAGACGCCTGAGATGCTGACCGGGTCGCCGGAGGGGCTGGGAACTTACGGAACGGCTACCGGAACCTCGGAGCTTGCTGAGGCGTACTACAGCATGGATGCGTCATCGTCCGGCGGGAGCGGCGTCCAGCAGTACTCGATCTCGGGGCACGAGCCCTCTGCCGTCTACTTCGGTGGTCAATCAACGTCCTACTCGACCTACAGCTCCACCTACAGCGGCACAAACTCCCTCTGGATCCTGGGTTCATGGAGCTGGGCCCAGTACGCATCATGTCCTCTGTGGGCTTATCTCCAGCTTCTCGCCTACTCTCCCAGCGGCGGATCGGCTGAGGTTTACGAGATATACCCCAACGGGAACGTGGACAAAGATGCGACCTACTTCTGGCCCGGCTACACTCGAATAAGCTTCCAGGCTGACGCCGTCGGACGTCACATCCTCCTCTTCGTCGTCAACAACCAGCCGAGCAACGCCGTCGTCATCGACGTTGCGAGCGGGGGATGGCCGCCAAGTCCCGGTCCAAGCCCGGTCCCCTCTTACGCTCGGGTGACGGTCAAATCGAGCTGGTCTGGATACACCGTCAGCGTCGACGACGTACGAAGCTACAACGACGTCAGCGACGGCAGGCTCGACGGGATCATCAGCTTCACCGTCTCTGGAAACCAGTATCACAACATAAAGATAACAAGCCCGGGCTATCTGAGGTCGTACTACAGGTTCTTCAGGAGCGGCTACGTCTATACCCTCACGATGTGAAGGAGGGAAGGCAAGACGAGCACGGCGGGCAGATACGATCTCCGTAAAATGGATTCGAGGGAGAGTGAGCAAGACTCAAGCCCTCGGATCAGAATTTCTCAAGGCCTTTCCGTTTGAGTCCTGAAACTATTTCGCATCCCATCTAAGCCAGGAATCATATTCTTGGATATCTTGGATATGAAGCTGAACAAGACGAAGATTCGTTGGATCATTCGTCAGAATCGCAAGGGTGTGGCTACAAAAGATATTGTCCGTAAAGGGGACCAGATTCGCGAAGCTCTCGCGATCCGGTTGATGGCCATTGTGATATCCGTTCCTGGAATAGGGTTCATTTCAGCAGCGATGATCTTGGCCGAGATAGCCGACTACAATGATTTTGGTAAAGCAGAACAACTTGCCGCTTGGTGCGGACTTCTTCCGCCAGGTTACCAATCGGCGGTGGATTTTGGAGCGGTGGTGGACATATATTGGCCCAGTCTGTCGAATTCCAACACTCTGTAGCATTTTCGGGATGTACCGGCCCGGGTTCGACTGTAAATAAATATAGATGTTGACAGTATACTATTTGAGTGCAGCATTGTTGCGGTCAATACGAACGCATAGGAATAATAAATCTTAATTTTTAAGCAAGTTGAAACTTTCCGATTTAATATTATTTTTTTATATGCATCACACAGTAGATGGGCGAAACCATCTGTTTCCACGCCTGGACTAACGCAGATTTTAGCAACACAACATCAGAAGTTATTGTAGCGATAGGATTATGAGCAGGTGTTGATATTGTCATTATGGGGTGTCTTATCATGGAAGCGAGATCTTATTCATACAGATTTTGTTTAGGTGAATCTCTAAATAGAATATTTACGTTCTTGGCAGTAAGTTCCATCTTCATAGGTGGCACTGGATTCTTTAAGACGTATATTGGGTACGTACTCCTGGGGGAGCCCCCGGGGATACTGACGTGCATGATAGTTTTTCTGGTGTCGTTCTCCGTCTACAGCCTTGACAAGATCGCCGATCTGGATAAAGACGTCGTCAACATGCCCCAGAGGAGGAGCTTTCTTTATGGACGCAAAAGGCTCGTCCTCTCATGTTCCCTGGCTGCATATGCGCTGGCGTTCATATTGACGCTGCTCAGCACACCGATAGCTATCCCGATAGTTCTCTTGCCCCTCGTAGCCAACGCCTTTTACGGTACGAAGCTGCTGCCGGGCGTTCCCAGGCTCAAGGACATCCCAGTAATGAAGAACGTGGTGGTGGCTTCGATCTGGGCCCTGATCACGACCCTCATGCCCGCTCTCAGCGTGGGATGCCCAGGAGCTTTCAACATCGCCTCCGTATTGTACTTCATGTTTGTGAAGACCTTTGTAGACACGGTACTTTACGACATGAGAGACGTAGAGGGTGACAGGCTGAACGGAGTCAGGACGATTCCCGTGATGCTGGGAACGAGGAGGACCACAGTGCTTCTCCTGGCCGTTAACAGCACCCTTCTTTCTCTGCTGCCGTTTATGCACGGGGACGTCAGGCTGTTTACCGCCGTTCTTATCGCATATGGATTCGCCTGCATACTTTATTTCATGAACAAAAGAGATCCTCTGGTGCTGGACTTTTTGGTGGAGGGCGAATGGATGCTCGCAACATTCTTCCTCCTCGTTTATCTTTGACATCCTCCACCTGCCGATCTTCGATAGCCGGATGCTGAGACTGAGATTAACTATTAATACGTATCAAGACCACTCATTATAAAACAAAAATGGTGGATCGATATGAAAAAGGTCAGATGGTCAATCATAATGCTCGCTTTGGCTGCTTTCCTCCCTCCCTGCGCTGCCCTCAGCAACGTCGAAGTCACCGGGACCTGGGAGTCCAGCTACAGCTTCGGACCAATTGAAGAGGTCATGACGGCCAACATCCAGCAGATCGGCAACAACATTATTGGATCATATTCGGTGGAAGTTAGCCCGTCCGGGGACGGTTATGGCGGAGTCATCTTCGGGACCATCGATGGAGGCAAGATTAAAGCCTTCTACCTGGCCACAAAAAGCGCGGGTGGCAAAGATCCCCTGACAACCATATCCTTTACAGATGGACGGGTGGTGAACGATGACAAGATTCAGGGCGAGTTTTACTACCGAGACAGCGATTTGTTGGAGCTATCGGGCCCTTACGAGGCGACCAGAGTCTGAGATAATTTCCAAAGAGAGTTTTAAAAACTTTTAAAGGGATTGGGGATCTCGTCTCGGGCTGAGGAGATCCCCTTTTCAAGCTTCTGCGGTTTCATAATCTGTGTCCATGGTGTCCTGCAGCCCATCCTTGGAGATGTGAGTGACCATCCTCTCTGAGACGTCCTGGTCGGAGATTATATCCTCAAAGCGCTTGGTATATCCGTCCCTCTCGGCGGCCGCCTGGCACTCGAAGATGTTCTTGTACTCGCTGATGGTGGAGGGAGCCACTCCGAGACCTTCGCTCATCTCCTTCACCGAGAGGCCAGCCTCGGCCAGATTCAAGAACTCCTCCTTTTCAAAGGGCGGCTTCAGGTCGGATTCTCGGAACAGATGGAGCTTGATCCTGGCGCGACTTACGGTCTTGTTGAGCGCTCGATCTCCCAGCTGCTCAGCGATCTCGGTATCGCTGAGCCCTTTATAAAACAGCCTCACCACTGTGGCCAACTGCTCGGGGGTGAGCTTGGTCTGTATGTTGTATCGCTTGCACATATCGGATACAACCACCCGAAGCTTGCGTTCGATCTCTTCACTTCCTTTGAGATCGCCATGTAGCGTGGCCTGCTTCTCGACCACTTTGGTGCTACTTGAGATCTTCAAGAACAGCTCTTTCAACTGCTCCGTCTTATCGCTCATTTAAGTACACACCCCGTCGATAACTCCCTTGTTTATACTATAAAGAGGTTTCCCATAATATTTGCTGCGGGCCTAACTTAAATATAGGTTCTATAATGTTATGAACCACATAGACGAAATTTCGGATTGATGCATCCACAACCGGAGCACCTCAATCCAAAAAACCAGAATATGGTTTGATTGGCGGCCCAAACCCCGGTCAGAATGATTCAACATTTTAAAGTCCGGTACCAGACCAAAATAGCCTCGGTCGGAGAGGCTGGATCGGAGCTCTCCCCGACCAATTGTTCACCAAAAGAGGTGATCTTGATGACATCTCGGCTCTAACCCGGCATCACAATACATCGCGAACTCACAGCTGCTGCTGAATGATGAATGAACCAAAGCCCTCGAAGATTGTTCGCGCCCGGCATCAATGCTTGCTCAGAGCATTCATAGTAGATAAGGCTTTTTGTTAGTGGATCCAGCGATGTCGTCCCGAAACACTCCCAGACTAGCGGAAAGCTTGAACGGTTTTTTTGGAGAATATAAGAAGCATAGAGCCGCTTTTAATTCGTTCGACGAGTTTGTCTGCTGGTATAACAATAGGCCTCACAGAAGCTTGAATATCCAGAGTTTGGAGACACTGGGAATGGCTTTCAGGCGTAAAATGTCGGCCTGAAGCTTATTTTGTCATTGGTCATAGATTGTTTGGGTTGTGAAAATCATATGAATAATTCAAACTGCATCGAATCCAGAGGGACGCGAAATAATTTCGGGACCCCACACAGAGCCGATGGAATTTTCCCAGAGCCTTCGCCGGTGACTACCCGACGAGCCCCCCCTTTACGGCGAGAAGCGTTATATATTGTCCCACCAAATTTGGTGAGCATATCAAGTTTGGGGGGAGGTTAATCGAGGTCGAAGCTCTGAAGACGCTCGCCCTTCTCGGGGCGATGAAAAAGGACGTGACGGTATCGTCCTCGACCTTTGCATCATTGATCGGATCAAGCCCTCAGACGGCATCGAGGAGGCTCTCGGACCTGGAGGAGGTGGGCTACATCGCGAGGGCCGTCTCCAACGAGGGGCAAAAGGTCAGGATAACCGAGGAGGGCGTTCTGAGGCTGAGGGCGGAGTACAGAGACTACCAGAAGATCTTCGAGGATCTGCAGATCGAGAGGATCAGAGGCAGAGTCGCAGCGGGGCTGGGGGAAGGTCAGTACTACATATCGAGGGCAGGTTACAGGCGGCAGTTTTCAGAGAAGATCGGTTTTACACCCTCTCCAGGCACCCTGAACCTGAAGCTCGATGAGCCCTTCGCCCTCGACGAATCCGACCCCAGATCGGTCAGGATCGAGGGATTTGAGGATGAAGGGAGAACCTTCGGAGCGTGTCGGTGTCGTCCTGTGAAGATCATGGGGATAAAGGGCGCCATTGTGCGGCCCGAGAGGACCAGCTACCCTGCAACGCTTCTGGAGCTGATCGCCCCCGTGAACCTGCGGGAGGCGCTCTCCCTATCGGACGGCGACGTGGTGGAGGTGACTCTCGAATGACGAGAACGGAATGCGGAAGAGATGATGAGCGGAGAAAGAGACGGGCGGTAAAAGCGTCGATGGCGGCGGAGGCCCTGAAGAGGGGCGAGGTAGTCCTCCTTTACGACTTCGACGACCGGGAAAGAGAGACGGACCTGGTCATCGGGGCCGAATTTGTGACAGCCGAGCACGTCTGGCAGCTGCGGCGGGACGCCGGCGGCCTCATCTGCGTCGCCATGGACCCGGCGGCCTGCTCGAAGCTGGGGCTACCCTATATCGCCGACGTCCTGAAGTTCGCGGCAGCCTCGGTCTCGGCCAAGGGCGAGGTGGGCGTGAACGGCCGCGGAAACGAGATTGTCGGAGGTGGAGGGGGCTTTGAAGCGATCGATTCTCTCTGCGAGCGGGAGGGGGACATTCCCTACGACTCCAAATCCTCCTTCTCCCTCTCTGTCAACCACCGCGAGACCTTCACCGGGATCACAGACATCGACCGGGCCCTCACCATATCCAGGCTCGCCGCGGTCGCAAGATCTGCCATGAACGGCGGGTCCGCCAGTTTCGGCGCCGAGTTCAGGTCTCCGGGCCACGTCCCTCTCCTCCGAGCCGCCCCCGGCCTTCTCGCCGAGAGGAGGGGGCAGACAGAGCTATCCATCGTCCTCGCCAGGGCAGCGATGGTCGCCCCCGCCGTCGTCGTATGCGAGATGCTGGACGGGAGGACGGGGCGGGCCCTCTCGAAGGAGGGGGCGATGAGGTACGCCAGGGAGCGGAACCTCACCTTCGTCGAGGGGGAGGAGGTCCTTGGGCTCTTCGAGGAGATGATGGACTGATTCTTGAAGTGCCATGAGCAGAGCCGAGATACCCCTTGGCACCTTACCTCCGCCCCAGCCAGGGAGTGATTCATCGAGTTCTAGAATATTTCGCCTTCTAAGAAAATAGTAATGTTGGAGATTGGCGGAAATCGAGTTTATTCGATCGGGTTTCGGCCCGATCGAAGCCAAACCGAAATTATGCTCGTCTGGCAAAAGGAACTGCTTTCACCTGCATCCGTTTCTTTTCTTGACGAAAAGGTAAAATGCCTGTACATCTCTGCACGTCAATGGAGGAGAATGTCATGAAAGTCCTTGTCAGCGACCCTCTATCAGAGGAGGGCGTACGAAAGCTGGAGACGGAGGCCGAGGTTGACGTCATCACCAACCTCTCACCAGAAGAGCTTATTGAGAGAATCAAAGATTACGACGCCCTGGCCATCAGGAGCGGGACGAAGGTAACGGCTGAGGTGATCGCCGCCGCCGACAAGTTGAAGGTGGTGGGGAGGGCAGGCGTGGGCGTCGACAACATCGACATAGATGCCGCCACCAAGAAGGGGATCATCGTCGTCAACACCCCCGGCGGAAACACCATCTCTGCGGCGGAGCACACCATCGCCATGATGCTCTCTCTCGCAAGAAACATCCCCCAGGCGAACAACTCCCTCAAGACAGGGGAGTGGAACAGGAAGAAGTACACCGGGGTTGAGGTCTACAACAAGACTCTCGGGATCGTGGGCCTGGGAAGGATCGGGGCCGAGATCGCAACTCGGATGAAGTCCTTCGGGATGCACATCCTCGCCTACGACCCCTTCGTGACGGAGGAGAGGGCCGCAGACCTCGGGATCAAGCTCGCTTCCCTGGACGAGATATTCAGGGAGTCTGACTTCATCACCGTCCACACCCCTCTCACCAAGGAGACGAGAAACCTCATCGATGAGGAGGAGTTCAAGATCATGAAGCCCGGCGTCCGGCTGATCAACTGCGCCCGGGGCGGGATCATCAACGAGGAGGCCCTCGCCCGGGCCGTGGCCGAGGGAAGGGTGGCGGGAGCTGCAGTCGACGTCTTCACCAAGGAGCCGCCAACCGGTAACCCCATGCTGGAGCAGAACGGCATAATCGTAACCCCACACCTCGGAGCCTCCACCGCCGAGGCCCAGGTGAACGTGGCGGTGGCGGTGGCCGAACAGATCCTGGCCGTGGCGAAAGGAGAGCTTCCCCCATACGCCCTGAACATGCCCGCCATATCAACCGAGACGATGGCGGTGATGAGCCCCTTCATGGACCTGGTGGAGAAGATGGGACGGTTGGTAGCTCAGCTGGGGGAGGACGGGTACGAGAAGCTTGAGATCATCTACGGCGGAACCGTCGCCGAGAAGGATACAAAGCCAGTCACCATCTCGGCGGTGAAGGGCTTCCTCGATGCCCTCGGCCACAGCGCAAACTTCGTAAACTCCCTGGTGAAGCTGAAGGAGTGCGGGATCGCCCTCACCGAGAGCAAGACCGAGTCCACCAACGGGTACAGCAACCTCGTCACCCTCACCCTTTCGGGCTCGAAGGGATCTGTCTCGGTATACGGGACCGTCTACGGCAAGAAGGAGGGGAGGATCGTCCAGATCAACGAGTACCGGGTCTACGTCCCCAGCGAGGGGTACATGATAATGGCCACCCATGAGGACCGGCCGAACATCATCGGACCCTGCTGCGTCGTCCTCGGCGAAGACCAGATCAACATCGGCGGGATGCACGTTGGCCGAAAGCCCTCGGGTGGGGAGCAGATCATGGTCCTGAACGTCGACCACCCCGTATCCGACGAGACCCTCAAGAAGCTGACCGAGGTCTCGGGGGTCAGCAAGGCGAAGCTGATAAAACTATAAAATGAGTTTCAGGAGAGGTCGGCCTTCATCCGTCTGACCAGCTCCTCCTTTATCGTGCCGCTCCGGTCGCCGCCGCAGACCGCACCCCGGACCCCTATTATGTCCGGGGCGACCCGTCTCAAGAGCTCCAGGTCCCCGAACTTTATGGTGCCCGCGATCGCCACCTCAAGCCCGAGGTCGTGGCCCGTCGAGATGAACTCCCCGATCTCAGATTCGGTCATGAACTCGAAGGTCGACTTTCCGTCCTTTACCGCGGTGTCCACCATCACCACGTCGGCTCCGCACTCGGCGGCGACCTCTGGGAGGTCCATCGGCGCGATCGATCCGACCCGTGCGTAATCGGAGTAGGCCGCGGCCACCAGCTTCTTCTCTGCGTTGAACTCCTTGACCGACCTCACGATGTGGCTGAGCATATCCCCGGCCTGGTCCTGGTTTTCGATCTTGAGGAGGCCCACCTTGATGTAATCGGCCCCGGAGAAGGCGGCTCCCAGGGCCGCGAGGCTGGCGGTCCCGGGCTTGTAGTCGAAGTCCCCGATGGTGGCGCTGACGGGTAATCTCCTTCCGGAGACTTCGGCGACGGACCTTATGACCCAGGGGAAGTTCGCGCCGAGAGATCCTTCCTTGGGGTTTTTCACGTCCAGGATGTCCGCGCCACCTGCCATCGCCGCCTTCGCCTCTTCGATATTAATCGGACTGACCAACAACCTCATATCGTCCCATCCTCGTTTTGTAAAATCATGACGCGCTGCGTCTTTGTCCTCGACCTATTTAACGGTTCGGCGGTCCACGCTGTTCGGGGTGAACGGGAGAAATACCAGCCGATCGCCACCAAGAGCAAGGTCGTCAATACCTCCGACCCCATCTCGATCCTGGAACTCCTCCGGCCAAAAGAGGTCTATGTCGCCGACCTCGACAGGATCACGGGCTCTGGAGACAACCTGGCCCTGATCGGCGAGATGGCAAGGAAGGTCGAGACGATGGCCGACGTCGGGATCTCGTCGGTCGAAGAGCTGGACCTCCTACCGATCAGCTGCAAACCTGTCCTGGGGACCGAGACGGGTTCTTTCGAACTCATCGAGAGGGCGTCGTCAAAAAGAGAGGTCACAGTCAGCGTTGACCTCTTCGAAGGAGAGGTCCTGACCCGCGACGCCGCCCTAAAGGTTTCGCCCCTCGACCTGATCAGAAGGTTAAACCCGCTTCCCATAAAGGAGATCATCCTTTTGGCTCTTGACCGCGTGGGGACTTCGATGGGCCTCGATGAGGTTTTTCTCCGAAAAGCCGCGAGTCTCTCCGACCATCCCATCCTCCTCGGTGGAGGCGTCAAGGACGGATCGGACCTCGATCGGCTGGGGGATCTGGGCCTGGCTGGCGCCCTCGTCGCCACGGCGATCCATGACGGCAGCGTGCCGCTGGAAAGGGTGAGGTAACCGAAGTTGCCAGAAATATCATAAGTTCTAGATGGATTTTTTCTATCATCTTGAACCTATTTTTGCATCAGAATCTTTGCAGGAACTGACCCTTAATCGGCTCAAATAGTTTTCAATTTTTATGATTTAAATCGACACCTATCCAGCCAGAATTCACAAGTTGGATATTTCAGAATTTTAACACTTTCTGTTCTGATTTACAAGCAAATGCTGGCATTTAGTAGAGAATCATAGGAATTAATAAATAATTTAGCCATTTTAATTTAATCGCCGCATCGACCCTTTGCGCATCTGATAAAATCAAAACGATTTCAGGAAAATAGTAAAGTACTTATGTCGAAAACGCCCAATATTAATATTAACTGTATGGTGGTATCTTCAATGACTGAATCTTGCAGATATCTGAAAGAGATATCGATCGTTTTGATGGCGCTGGCAATTCTCCTTTTTCTGCCGGGGCCGGCCTTCGCCCAGTCGATGGAAGGAAGTTCAGACGCGACCATGACCACAAACCAGGGCTATCCCATCACCGACGACGACAACTCCCTGACCGTCGGCAACCGAGGACCGACCCTGCTGCAGGACTTCCAGTTCATCGAAAAGATCGCCCACTTCGATAGGGAGCGGATTCCCGAGAGGGTGGTGCACGCCAAGGGCGCCGGAGCTTTCGGCTACTTCCAAGTTTATGAGCCGATGGCCGATTACACCAAGGCCAAATTCCTGCAGGATCCGAGCAAAGAGACACCCGTCTTTGTGAGGTTCTCCACAGTCGTGGGTGGCAGGGGTTCATCGGATACTGTAAGGGACGTCAGGGGCTTTGCTGTGAAGTTCTACACCGAGGAGGGCAACTACGACCTGGTGGGAAACGACATACCCGTCTTCTTCATCAGAGATGCCATGAAGTTCCCTGATCTGGTTCATGCGGTGAAGGCAGAGCCGGACAACAACATCCCCTCGTCGTCTACGGCCCACAACAACTTCTGGGACTTCATATCCCTGACGCCGGAGTCGACCCACATGCTCACCTGGCTCTTCTCGGATCGGGGAACTCCCGCGAGCTACAGGATGGTTGAGGGCTTCGGTGTCAACACCTACAAGTGGGTCAACATGGACGGGGAGGCCGTCTTGGTCAAGTACCACTGGAAGCCGACTCTGGGAGTTCACAACTTCGATCGCCAGAACGCCACAAGGATCGCAGGTGAAGACCCCGACTACCTCACCCGGGACCTCTGGGAGGCGATAGAGCGAGGAGAGTTTGTGGAGTACGAGCTCTCCGTCCAGCTGATGGAGATCTCCGAGGAGCTGAACCAGACCTTCGACCCCCTGGACGCCACCAAGACCTGGCCGGAGGACAAGTTCCCCCTGATGCCTGTGGGCAAGATGGTCCTGAACCGAAACCCTGAGAACTTCTTCACTCAGGTGGAGCAGGCGGCATTCTGCCCGGCTAACCTGGTTCCAGGAATTGAGTTCTCCGATGACAAGCTGCTCCAGGGGAGGACCTTCTCTTACGTCGACACCCAGCGCTACCGCCTGGGCGCCAACTTCAACGAGCTCCCGACGAACAGGCCCCTGGCTCCGGTGGCCAACAACCAGCGCGACGGCGCTATGCAGTACGAGGTATTCAACGGCTCTGTCAACTACGGGCCCAGCAGCCAGGACGGAGTCGAACCGGCACCAGAGGTGGGGACGCCCTACGAGCCTTATATTCAGGGTAACGTGACCCGGGAGAAGATCTACAAGACTGACGACTTCACCCAGGCCGGTGAGAGATACCGCTCGATGAGCCAGACCGAACAGGAGCACCTGGTGGACAACCTGGTGGTCGATCTGAGCCAGGTTACCAAACCAGAGATTCAGATGCGCGTCCTCGAGAACCTCCGCCAGGCTGACGAGGACCTGGCCGCGGCTGTGGCCTCTGGCCTTGGCCTCGAAATTTAGAATCGGATTTGCAACAAAAACTAACTTGACCGATTTCCGGATCGGTCGGGTTAGTTCGAATTTTCTTTTTTGCGGCTCAGACCCATATTTGGCTCAGGTCCATCTTTCGATGAGTCTATCAGGCCGCCATGAGAACGTGAAGCAGAGTCCCGACGATCGTCGCCGCAAAGACCATGATCAAAGCGGACTTTGCGGTATTTTTAGCCCCGGATCCTTCATGAAGACAACTGAAGGACGTAGGGGACCGCTTCCTTCAGAAAGTGCTTCGACCTCGGGTAGGTTCTTTTGAAGAACGCCTCGCCGTCGGGGAAGCATGTGAAGGATCTCCAGAAGAGGTGGTTTCCCTCAGTATTACCGGCTAGACGTAAACGAACAGAAGCATCAAAAAGGATAAGAGAGAGGCAGAGCACCTCTCGTCCTAGGATGATGGGATTTCTCCGATTTCCAATGTCTGGAAAAGTTTCTCTGTACTTGAGCTGGATAGTGATACTACAACGAGGACGAGCGTAGAGTCGTCAGGCATAAAGCAGGCGATATCCGCTTGGTCTTTGTACATCTCTGTGGGCGCCTTCCAGGTTTGAACATCTACGGTTTCGCCACTTGAGAGAGTTGCCTCATAAGTTGCGCCCTTGCTAATTCTATTGGGGTATGTTGGTATGTATTTCTCAGCACCATTGATCGCGTCCTGAATTGCCTTGGTTATGTCAGCAGGACGTGCCCCTTCCGTGAGGTAGGTCGTGATATCAACCACCACAAACTGCCCCTCTTCCCTTTCGACCTTAGTAACTTGATTCACTTCTGTGCCGGATGCTGACGTCTCCACTGTTGTCCTGAAGGAATTGTATCCGACGTTCCCCCTAAGATTGTCCTTGGAGATTGTAAGAAGGTCGTTCCCGATATAGAATGATATATCTCTAACAATCGGTTCTGGTCCTGATTCTTTTTTCTCTTCGGTTCGCAGGGAGCCAAATTCGAAATTGTACCTTCCAGGACCACTGTATTCGATGTAATACAGGCTCTCCTCTTTACCCTTAGGTATCTGGAACACCAAGCATCCCGAAGTCGAACCCCCATTCCTAACGTTCACGGAATCCAACGGCGCAAGACCACGTTCATCGACAGCATAAGTAGCAGAGTCGTGTGGATATTCGACTCCATCAATAATAATGCTGAAGTACCATGGATTTACAGCGAACTCAGAATATCCGTGGTTTTCGATCACCATATTAAGAAGCAAGAATACCTTTCCAGGATCTGGTTTTGTGTATCTGCCGATAGAACTGTATAAAGACGCACTGCGATTTATCAGGATATATTCTGAAGGTAAATCGCTTGCCTGCGTGTGAGCTACCTCGTCCTCCTTATAGCCAGACACACTAGTATCTGCAGAAGATTGTTCTCCACCCAAGCATCCACACAGCAACGCAGATACGCATAATACCGCCAAGATAGCCGTTAGTTTCGTTTTCATATTTTTACCCGCTATCGGATTAACATAACTAACGAAAAGCTTTTTGGTTTATGTGGTGGGGTAGTATTGAATGATGAGACGGTCGGTGACCGAGAAAATAAGACTGTGCGATCTTCATCGAAGAATCCCATCTCGCCTTTCTTCAGACCGTCAATAGGGCGTGAAGCAGTGTCCCGACGATCGTCGCCGAAAAGACCATGATCAGTGCCGACTTGGCGGTATTTTTCAGCCCCAGCTCCTTCATGAAGACGGCGAAGGTGGCGACACATGGAAAGTACATCGCCAGGACCACCGAGGCGACGACGAGCTGGCCCGCCGTCATCCCCAGGGGGGCGAGCATCCCCACGGCCACGTCCTTTCTCAGAAACCCGACGATCATCGTCGCCGCGGCGTCCTTCGGAAGGCCGAAGAGGCCGTTGACGATCGGCTGGGCGAGGGTTCCGACGACGTCGACGACCCCCGATATGAAGAGGACGTTCATCAGAAATACCCCCAGGAGGACGTAGGGTACCGCCTCTTTCAGGAAGTACTTCGACCTGAGGTAGGTCTTCTTGAAGAGGGCTCTGCCGTCGGGGACTCGATAAGGCGGGATCTCCAGGAATATCTCCGGCGACTCCCCGCCGATGATCCGGGAGAGTATGAAGCCGGCGGTGACGAAGACGAGAAATAGGGTCCCGTAGACGATGGCGATGTACCGCAGGCCGAATGGGCCGAGAAGCCCCCAGATCATGGCGTTCTGGGCGGCGCAGGGGACCGAGACAGCCATCAGGGTGGCGGCGAGATACCTCTGCTTCGGCGACTCCAAAATCCTCGTGGCCATCACTCCGGGGACGTTGCAGCCGAGGCCGAGGATGCAGGGGACGATGGCCGCGCCGTGAAGGCCGACCCGGTGCATCAGGGCGTCGACGAGGACGCTAATCCTCGGAAGGTAGCCGACATCCTCCAGAATGCCCAGCACGATGTAGAAGGGGATGACGAAGGGCATCACCATCCCCAGGGGGACGTAAAGGCCGGTGGTGAGAAGGCCGAAGGAGGTGTCGATCTCCGGGGACGTTCCGATGAGGATGTCCCGCAAGATCCCCGAGGTGTGCTGGCCTACGACCTCGGTGACGAAGGAGCCGTAAACGGCGAAGATCGGATCGAGGATGTTGTCAATGAGAAACTCCCCCAGCCTTATGACCCCGGTGAAGGAGAGGTAGAGGACGAGAAGGCCGAAAGGTATCCCGAAGAGGGGCTTTATCGTCGCCTCCTCCATCCTCTCGAGGAGGGAAGGGTGCTTGTGGACGACCCGCTGGCTCTTCTCGACGATCTCGCCGACCCTCGCCCACCTCTGGTCGGGAGACTCGAACCGGACGGGCTGGGGCACCCGGGCGTTCGGTATCGCCTCGACGAGCTCTCTTATCCCCTGGCCGCTGACGGCCACCGCCGTCACCACGGGGACGCCGAGCTCCCGTTCGAGCGCCTCGACGTCTATGTTTATCCCGGTCCTGGTGGCCACGTCCCAGAGGTTCAGGACCACCACCGTCGGAAGGCCCCGCTCCAGGATCTGGAGGGTGAGGTTCAGGTTCCGCTCGAGGTTGGTGGCGTCGAGAACATTGACGACGACATCGGCTCCCTCCTCGAAGATCTCCCTCGTCACCTCCTCGGCCCTGCAGGAGGGCTCAAGAGAGTAGACGCCCGGGGGGTCGATCACCTCGGCGCTCACCCCTCCGATGGTGGTCTTGCCGAGGGTGTACTCGACGGTGGTTCCCGGGTAGTTTGAGGATATCACCTCGATCCCGGTGAGCCTGGAGAATACGACGCTTTTACCTACGTTTGGGTTTCCCATCAGTATTATCTTCAAAACCGGAGGCTCCCATCTAATTTTAGGATCGGATCAGATCAGACTTGATCGGAGACGACCAGATCGAACCAGAATTTGGAAGGTCTGGCTCGGTCTGTCACCGCGATCTCTTATATCGCTTTTGGCCCTTTTAATCTCCAGGTTAAGCTTTATCATCGATGGAGCCGCGATAAAGGGACATATGGGCTACGACCACAGTCGCCATGCTGGAAATGCGGGAGACCTCTGGAAGCATCTGATTCTGGCCGAAGTCGCAGGCCGCCTCTTCGAGGCAGGTACGATCCGAGTCTACGTCGAGAGCCACGCCGGATCTCCCGAATACGTGCTCAAGCCCGGCGGCGAGTGGGAGGATGGGATCGGAAGGCTCTGGCCCCATCGAGAAGATTTGACCAGATACCTCTACTTTCAGATCCTGGGAGACCTGAACCCCGCCGGGCTTGAAAGGTATCCGGGGTCAGCGTCCATCGTCCTGAAGATCGCCAAAAGGCGAGGCATCAACCTCCTAGCCGAGCTCTGGGATTCGAGCCCTGAGGTCGAGGGAGCCTGGAGATTTCGGCATGAAGATTGGAGCATCTCAAGCCTGCATTTTCATCTGGGCGACGGTTTTTCTGGTGCCGGGGAGCTGACGGCTGATCTGAATGAGCCCGCGCTTCTTCTCGTCGATTCACCCTACATCGAGAAAGGAGACGCCGCTCTGGTCGAAGAGCTGATATCGAGGTCTGCGGCGGCGGGATGGGTCGCCCTCTCCTGGCAGATGCTCGGCCTTGAAAAGAGCCCGAGGCCAGCCTGCAACTTCCGAGAGTTCGCCCTTCACTTTGAGGAGGCAGGCCTCGTCTGCGGCCCCTGGGAGGGTGCTGCGATGATCCTCGCCTGGGATGAGGAGGCCTTTCCGGGCCAGGTGGTTGACGACCTGATCGAAAGGCTTGGGAAGATCGAGGAAGATTTCCCCAAGATTGCGGGACGATTGTCAGAATCTTTTTAACGTATATCGATCCAACTTATAGACAACGGAGGTCATTGCTCTTTGCGCAGAGTACTATGTTATGCCGTGGCGACGCTCCTCCTGGTCGCCCTCTACGGCCAGATCTTCATGGAGCTGATGAGGTATGAGGGCCAGCTCGATAACGTCGATCCCGTGACCTCCATCTACTGGGTAATCACCACCATGACCACCGTTGGGTATGGTGATGTTGTCTTTACCAGCCTCCCCGGCAGGGTTTTCAGCTCAGTTGTTGGCCTCTCAGGGATATTCATACTCTTCGCGGTGGCTTTCCCCCTGATCGTCACCCCGGGGCTTGAGCGGCTGAGTCGAGAGCTCCCATCAAAGGCCCCGCCGAAGATGAGAGACCACATAATAATCTGCGGCTACAACCCGATAGTTGAGGCCCTGGCGGAGAACTTCAAAAGGCAGAAAGTCCCCTTCCTGGTGATCGAGAGGTCAGAGGAGACGGCTCGAAAGATAAGCAAGAAGTATCAGGTGGTATGGGGAGACCCCGCCGAAAAAAACGTCCTTGCGAGCGCCAACATCCAATCAGCCAAGCTCCTCATCGCGAACGAAAGGGACGAAAGGAACGCCGACATCGCCCTGACCGCCCGGGAGATATCGGAGGTGGAGGTGGTGGCCCTGGCAGAAGACCTGGCTAGGGCACGTTTCCTCAGCTACGCCGGGGCCTCTAGGATCATATCGCCAAAGAGCCTTCTTGGAACCTTCATAGCCCAGATCACCTCCCCACCAAGGAAGGGGGTATTTCCGGGGGCGGTCAAGCTCTTCGGCGGCGTTCTGGCGGAGCTACCCATCTACCCCGGAAGCCCTCTGATAGGAAAGGAGGTTCACGACCCGGTCCTCAGCGAGACCGGCGCTAGGGTGGTGGGGATGTGGCAGAGGGGGCGGTTCGTCTCCATCCCTGGAGAGGAGGTGATCAGGTCCCACTCGGTTCTGATGGCGGTGGGGAAGGCTGAGGCTCTGGACCGGCTGAGAGATCTGACCATCGGGCCTCCTCGGAAAGGACCGCTGATGGTGATCGGCTATGGCGACGTGGGAAGGCGGATCGTCAACGTCCTTTTAGAGAGGGGGGTGTCGCCCTCGGTGGTGGACAAAAGGGAGCTTTGCGACGTATGTTTTCGGCACGTGGCCGGTGACGGCACCACCGAGGAGGTCCTTATAGAGTCGGGGGCGAAGGAGGCCGTCGGGATTCTGATCATGCTGAACGACGACTCCGACGTCGTCTTCTCCACCCTCCTGGCGAGAAACCTCAACGGCGACGCCTTCATCGTGGCGAGGGCAAACCACCTCAGCTCGGCGGAGAAGATCTATCGGGCCGGGGCCGACTACGTCGCCTCGGTTCCGATCGTGGCAAGCCAGATGCTCGCCAAGATCGCTCAGAAGCAGGAGGAGGAGTTCACCATGATCTATGAGGAGCTGGAGATGGCTCGGTTCCGGGTGGGCTTTGGGTCGCGGCTCGACGGCAGGAGCCTCGGGGAGCTGAACCTCCCCGAAAGGCTCGGCTGCACCGTGGTGGCCATCGAGAGGGACGGGAAGGGGATCCTCTCCATCGGCCCCGAGACGGTGGTGGAGAGAGGAGACCTCCTGGCGGTGATGGGGAGCTTCGAGAGCATAGAAAAGTTCAGCCGGCGCTACCGATGGCGTAACCCTCTCAGAAGATAGAAACGGGGAATAGATCATCAGGTCCCGACGGAATAAAGACGGAGACGTTCAGATGAAAGAAGGCCATTCCGGATCGAATTACGAGCGGGAGAGGGAGATCTGGCCCGAGAAGTTCGCCTCCCTCGGCTCGATATTCAGGAACATCCATCCTGGCGACAGGATATTCATAGGCACCGGCTGCGGCGAGCCCCAATATCTACTCAGCTCTCTTGTGGATTACGTCAAGAATAACCCCAAGGCCTTCTTCGAGGCGGAGGTGATTCACGTCTGGAGTCTGGGGATCGCCCCCTACGCCGACGAGAAGCTGGCGGAGAACTTCAGGCTCGACTCCTTCTTCGTCGGCGACAGCACGAGGGACGCCGTAAACCGGGGCGCCGCCGACTACACCCCCATATTCCTCTCCCAGGTCCCCGATCTCTTCCGCCGCGAGATCACCCCCATCGACGTCGCCCTGATCCAGACATCGCCTCCCGACAAGCACGGGTACATGAGCCTGGGGGTCAGTGTCGACATCGTCAAGGCCGCCGTCGAGATGGCGCCTCTCGTCATAGCCCAGGTGAACCGTCATATGCCCCGGATCCACGGGGACGGCTTTCTGAACGTCGAGGATGTGGACTATCTCGTCCCTCACGACGAGCCGCTCCTCGAGTACATGCCCGAGCTGATCAGCGACACCGCGGCGAGGATCGCGTCCTACGTCGCCCGAATCATCGAGGACGGGTCAACGATTCAGGTGGGGTACGGCTACGCCCCCAACGCCCTCCTCTCTCACCTCACCAAGAAGAAGCACCTCGGCATCCATACCGAGCTTCTCACTGACGGGATCGTGGAATTGATGAAGTCGGGGGTCGTCGACAATTCCCAAAAGACGATCGATCGGGGGAAGACCGTCGCCGCCTTCTGCATGGGGCGGGCCGAGACCTACGAGTACCTCCACGACAACCCCTCGGTGGAGTTCAAGACGATCGACTACACCAACAACCCCCTAACGATATCCCAGATCAAGAGGATGACCGCCATAAACAGTGCCATGGAGATCGACCTGACCGGCCAGGCGACGGCCGAGTCCCTGGGGAGCACCTTCTACAGCGGGATTGGCGGCCAGGCGGACTTTATGAGGGGCTCGCTTCTCGCGCCGGGCGGAAAGTCGATCCTCGCCCTCCCATCGACCGCCCTCGGCGGCAAGGTATCGAGGATCGTCCCCGCCCTCTCCCCCGGCTCCGGCGTCACCCTGACGAGAGGCGACGTCCAGTACGTGGTCACCGAGCACGGGATCGCCTACCTCCAGGGAAAGAACATCCGGGAGAGGGCGATGGACCTGATCGCCATCGCCCATCCCGACTTCCGACCATGGCTGATCGAGGAGGCGAAGAGGCTGAAGCTGATCTACCCGGACCAGGCCTACGTCCCCGGCAAGGGCGGCGAGTACCCCGAGAGCCTCGCGATCCACAGGACGACCCGCGCAGGCGCGGGCCAGGAGATCCTGCTGCGGCCCGTCAAGATCAGCGACGAGCCTCTGATCAAGGACTTCTTCTACAGCCTCTCGGACGAGAGCCTCTACACCCGGTTCATCTCGGCGAGAAAGAACGTACCCCACGAGATGAGGCAGGACCTCGTCGCCGTCGACTACACGAGAGACATGGTGATCCTCGCCGTCGTCCAGGGAAAAGACGAGCCGGAGCAGGAGACGGTCGTCGGCGTCGGCCAGTACAGCCTCAACCGGGACATGCACACCGCTGAAGTCGCATTAGTGGTGAGAGACGACTACCAGGGGAAGGGCGTAGGCACCGAGCTCCTCCACCGGCTCACCTACCTCGCCAAAAGGCAGGGGCTCCTCGGCTTTTCTGCCGAGGTCCTCTCCAGCAACCGGCCGATGCGGAGCCTCTTCGAGAAGATGGGCTTCGACATCGAGAAGAGGAGGGAGGAGGGGGTCTACGAGCTGAAGATGAGGTTCAGGGAGGTATAGAAAGTTATCTGGGCCTGAGGTGTTTGGTATTGATATTAATCCGATTTTTTATCGAAATTTACATGCCTTCGTGAGCCATCCGTGTTGATGAAAATGGGTGGTTATGTAGATCTATTTTCATGTTAATACCTTGCAGCTTGCAACTTGGAAGTTATACCGGTAATCAATGCTTGATGTGTGGTTGTGCTGAGACGGGCCAGTACTGGATCTACAACTTTAAAGGAGGGGCCTATTACTCCTTCGTCCCCAATGAGAGGCAGAATAGGGACAGCTCCTTGAGTTTCGGCTCTGATCTGTGATGGAGCACGAGCTTTCCGTGGAGAATGACGTTGAGAAGTGGTACCCTATCTGGAGGGAAGCTCATATAGTACATACAGCACAAGTTAAATATGAGGATGTGGACATTCCTTGAAAAGAGTTATGTGAACACGCGGTAATGGCGGATGATGAAGAATAAATGCAAGGTGGATGCTTATGAAAACGGACAAAGGCGACGTTATCAATTTTTTAAAAAATCATGTGATCGGCAGATCGCTTAAGACAGATGAAATTGTTTACGAAACTGAAGAGGGAAAATTGGAGGGGGTTTATTCAGATGAAATGTTTTTCTCAAATTTATCACTTACCGAGAGTGGCTTACAGTTTGACATGACTACCATTACTCGTGAAAAAATATACTTTATCGATGCTAATAAAGATCGCGGCGCCTTAAAAAAAGATTTTACTGGCGTGAGTGTATTTCGCTACGAGTTTGCAGAACGTAAAAGCACATCTAAAATAACTGGAATAATGCGATTGGTTTCATCTACAGTTCATGATCATACAATGGAAGGAATTATTTACGGGGTACATGATGTACAATTAAAAGGTGAACAATTATGTTGGAAAGAACAGCAAATGCTGTATAGAGACATGCCAACAGAAAAAGAGCAATATCGTGCAGTTGCTTTTGATGCAAAAATACAGTTTTATCTTGAAAATGATAAATTACGATTTAAGTATGTACCCACATATTATAATTTCGATCCCGAAAAACTGACAAAAACATTATCTAAAGACAAATATCCACTATTCCTAACTAAGGAGCAATAAAGTGTATGCAGAAGAGAAACACGTCTAATTCACATTGGATATCCCTTTTCTGAATGAACAACCGGGAGGATAATTCAAATTAAAGTCAAATTAAGGCTATACTGCCGCCAGTTTGACTCGTCAAGCTCGCCTTCTACACCCGCGCCGCCCGGTGAGATCAGGACAGCGCTTTTTATCAGAACCGACGCCGTTGGAGCGGATGGCTCTTGCATAGGTCAAGGAAGGCGCCCTCCTGCATGGGCACCGCCGCAGGTATATAGTGATAAGCCACCATAGAAAGCGCGTGAACCGGTGGCGCGACCCTCGCACCGGGGCTCAGCCTCGGCTCTTAGTTCGGCAAAAAAAGATGGGTGATCTGTTGAAAGAGAAGAGCACATGGGAAGAGTTCTTTGATGCGCATGCGCCGGTCTACGAGGATAACATCTTCACCAAGAACACGCTTCCAGAGGTGGACTTCCTCGTCGAGGAGCTGTCCCTCCCGGCCGCAGGCTCTATCCTCGACGTCGGATGCGGGACGGGAAGACACTCCATCGAGCTCGCCCGGCGCGGCTATTCTGTCACCGGGCTGGACCTATCCCGTGAGATGCTCGCCCGGGCCGTGGCTGCAGCCGAGGCGGCCGGGGTGAAGGTGAACTTGATCCGCTCGGATGCCGCCCAGTTCTCGCTCCTCTTCCGCCTCGCTGGGGTGTCCGTGGTCAGCATGGAGGGCGGGACTGCGGGAAGCTGGGGGCGGAGGGGCCTCGATCTGGACGAGATCGAGATCATGATCGTGGCCCGCAAAACCGCCGAGCCATCGAATGCGGGCGATCCTCTATGAACCGCAAGAAATGCACCAGATTGGAAGAGATCCCCAACATCGGACCCTCCTTAGCGGAGGATCTGCGCCTGGTCGGAGTATCTCATCCGCAAGATCTGATAGGGCGAGACCCCTATAAGATGTACGAGGAGCTGTGCCGGAAAACAGGGGTGCGACATGATCCCTGTGTTATCGATGTTTTTATTTCTGCCGTCAGATTCATGGAAGGCGAGCCCGAACGGCCCTGGTGGGCTTATACATCAGAGCGGAAGCATAGGCTTGCCGGCTGGGATGCATCCGACTCGACAGCGCGCTCCAGCGGACGGACAGACGAAGAAAGCCGCTGAGCCTGGTTATTCGGACAGACTCAGGGCTAATTCCCGCTTTTCAAAGGCGGCATACAGCCAGTCCTAATTACTTCCGCTCCATGCTGTCAATAAATATATCTCCAAGTTAGAATCATTACAGATGTAAGGGAGAATGGGCTATTATCAAGTGCTAGCTGAGGTGGAGGAACTGCATGTTTGAGCTACCGGAGTATGTTACACTGGCTCGCCAGATGGCTGAAAGCCTTTCAGGCAAGCGCATCGCTAAAGGAACCTTAGGCAACTCTCCGCACAAGTTCGTCTGGTACAATCGAGAACCAGATGAGTTTGCCGCCATTGTCAAAGGAAAGACCATCGGAGAGGCCTACTGCAAGGGAAGGTGGCTGTTCATCCCTCTCCAGCCAGGCTACGTGCTGGTATTTGGAGAGTGCGGCGGCAAGATCATCCTTCATGAACCGGAATCGCAACTGCCAAAGAAGTACCATCTATCACTTCATTTCGAGGATGGCAGCTTTCTTACAGCAACCACCCAAATGTGGGGTGCCATGGAACTCTATGAGAAGGGCGAGGAACTTGAACGGCAATACATCAAAGATATGCGGACCGCTCCAGTTGATCCAGAGTTCAGTCTTGCATACCTATCAGCGCTCATCGAGGAATGCAAAAACAAAAAAAGTAGATCTGTAAAAGGACTGCTCACCCAGGATCAGCTGATACCCGGACTGGGGAACTCGATCGCTCAGGATATCATGTTCAAGGCGAAGCTCCATCCAAAGCAGCCCATAGCAAACTTGAGCAAGGCTCAAATCGAGAATCTACATCGAGCTATTGTGGAGACTGTGGCCGAAGTGATACGGCAGGGCGGCAGAAATGACGAAATCGATCTATACGGAAATCATGGCAAGTACAAACGCATAATGGACAAGACCGCAGCAGGACGGCCATGTCCTGAGTGTGGAACCGAGGTTATTAAGATGAACTACTTGGGGGGTGCCTGCTATTATTGCCCAAAATGTCAGAGCGCGGAGTGAAAGAGGAAAGGGGATCGGGACCAAGCTTCTCCATCATCTCACCTACCTCGCCAAAAGGCGGGGGCTTCTCGGCTTCTCTGCCGAGGTCCTCTCCAGCAATCAGCCGATGCGGAGGCTCTTCGAGAAGATAGGCTTCGACATCGAGAAGAGGCGCGAGGAGGGGGTCTACGGGCTGAAGATGAAATTCAGGGAGGTGTGAGGAACTTTTGGAGCCAAGCGTTTCGGCTTTCGGATATATCAACTCCTTTTTGTTTGGGATGTGCAGCAGTATAAGCTTAAATAGATCCTTCTCATGCTCTCGTAAATCTTTTAATAGTATCGTTGCCTTCGGTTCTTTTCCAATACATCGAGACCAAAATTGCGAGTGCCGTCACCACCTATCGGGCGTATAAAGACGGGAGCAAGGCAGAGGTAGAGATGATCGACCTTCGAAGGCGAGCCTCATCATCTGAAGACCCAAAACCAGGTTTGGAAAGTGAATGAGGAGATAGGTTGGCTTAAAAAAGTATATACTCGTGTCATGAAACGTGTTTGATGAATTGGGGATGACTATGAAGATTGTTGACGATCTGGAGGAGGAACTTCTGGCAAGGCTCGGCGGCGAGGATGGAGGCAGGACCATCACTAAGCTCGAGGGGACTCGCTGGGGTCGCCTCATACTTCCGTCGCCTGAAGAAGCCGCTCGGAGGCCCGTCCAGGGGCTTAAAGTTCTCGCCATCGGTTCGTGGACTCTGGGGCTTTTGTCCCTGGAGGCGCTTTTATCCGTGGAAGGGGAGCGGCCGAGGGACATTCGTCTGGTGGGTTTGGTGACCGACGATCCTCTGGACGCGGATGCGAGGATCTCTGTGAAGAAGCGATTCTGGCGTTACTACAGCCAGTCGGAACAAGAAGAATACGAATGGGCACTCCTGCACCGAGCGTTGCCTCTGGGCATCCCCTGCTACACCGGCGAGGTCAAGTGCGACGCATTCCGTGCCCTCCTGGCCCAATGGGATCCCGAGGTGATCGTGGTGGCGGCCTTCGGGCAACTGATTGACACTCCAATCATATATTTCCCGAAGTACGGCATCTACAACCTCCACCCCTCCGATCTTCTGCATGGCCATGGTGCAGGGCCCCAGCCCTGGGAGGATCTAGTACAGCGGAGGGCGTCCTCCACGCGGGTCACCCTGCATCGGGTATCGCCCGAGATTGACAGCGGTGATATCGTGGGCCAGTCGCCGGAGATCAACGTGCTCATGCCCGACGGGAGCTTTTCCGATGACGTACGGATGGTGGGTGAAAAGACCCTGGTCCCGGTCCGAGCTATGGTACGAGAGCTGGTGCTGGCTCTGATGGAAAAGAAGGCTTCCGGCGATGAGGGGCCTTTGGATGCTCTGGATTTCGAGCAGGTTTTCAGCCACGGTTTCAAGAAGAGGCTCAGGGAGCCTTTGGATCCGCTTAAACACGGCCGGATCCTTCCCCTGTCCGAGGAGGAGATGCGGTATACCGTGTGATAAGCGTGCTCGTACAATGAGAAGGGAACCCGTCTCTGCACAAATCAAACTGGCAGCGGCGCACCCAGTAGCAAGCGTGGGGCATGTTTCGCGCCGCCTTAGTGTCTTGAATTCCTCTGTGGGAAGGTGTCGAGGATAGTTCCCTCCCTCCTCCCAGGCTCCGGCGTCACCCTGACGAGGAGTGACGTCCAGTACGTAGTGACCGAGCGCAGGATCGCCTACCTCCAGGGAAAGAACATCCGGGAGAGGGCGATGGACCTGATTTCAATCACCCACCTGGACTTTCGATCCTGGCTGATCGAGGAGGCGAAGAGGCAGGACCTGATCTACCAGGACCAAAACTACGTCCCTGGGAGATGGTGTTCCTCGCCGCCGTCGAGGACGAAACCGAGCCGGAGAAGGAGACGGTCGTCGGCGTCGGCCAGTACAGCCTCAACCGCGACATGCACACCGCCGAGGTGGCGCTGGTGGTGAGGGACGACTACCAGGGGAAGGGGATTGGGATCGAGCTTCTCCACTACCTAACCTACCTCGCCAAAAGGCAGGGGCTCCTCGGCTTTTCCGCCGAGGTCCTCTCCAACATTTCCCGATCCCTGAAGCCAGGAGCAAAGGCCGTCCTCAATTGGGTGGCCATGCTCCGCAGGTCCACTAACGAGGACGTGGCGGAGGGACGCTTCGATCCCGTGACGATGGTCTGTTCGTCAGAACACCCACCCCGAGAAGGACACCCTCCCGTTCCGACGTTCGAGAGCGGTCTTTCTTGCCGACGCAGCTGGTCCTCCTCTTCCGCCTCGCTGGGATGTCCGTGGTAAGCATGTGGGGCGGGACCGCGGGGAACTGGGGGAGAAGGCCCCTCGATCTGGATGAGATGGAGATCATGATCGTGGCACGCAAAACCGCCGAACCATCGGCTGCGGGCGGACTTGAGCATATTGTCTGAGCTGTGTGCCCTTGGGCATTGAAGTAAATGGAAAACAACCGTCAAAGACAGTCCCAAAGAAAAAGATCTTAGAGGGCCGGACCGTTAATACCATGCCCGGTCCTTATTATTTCAGCCCTTAATCGGTACCTGTATCTCCGTCATCAGCTCCTCAGGCGGTAGCTTTGAAGGATCGCTCAGATAAAGCTCCCTGACTGGACCAGCTATCTCCATGCTGCTCTTCATCATATGCTTGAAGATATCCCGGTAGGTCATATACAACGTCTCGTAGCTCCCCTTGTGCACCACAGACAGCACCTTTGTCTCAGCAAGGCTTTTCAGCTCCATCTTCGGGTCGCCTATCTCCAGCTTGCCCACCACGGGCACTGCCACTTCGATATCCGCCTCTTTCTCCGCCCAGCAATCCAATTCGTCCGGGCTGCCCTCGGCGCAGTTCTCATCATGATAGATTGTCATCAAAGGGCCGGTCATCTTCACCTGATTCCTCTGGTTCTTAGGGGCAAAGACCACTGCCATCAGGTCGCCAATTGTCTTTTCTATAGTTGCGCTAAGCGGACCTCTATCCCTTATGCTCAAAACCCGCAGAGCGGGTACCTCTTTTATTGTCGGGTCAATCAGGGCCATCTTCATCATCTTCTTGCCGTTCTGTTTGAGCAATGCCTCGGTCCTCTGCAGCCTGGCGATCTCGCTCTGAGTCTTTGAGAGCTGCTCTTCGAGCAGTGCCTCAACGGCGATACCGTCTCCTCTGGCCTCAGCCTCCAGGAAGCTCGCTATATCTTCGAGGCGGAAGCCCAGATTGCAAAGCGTCTTGATCCGGACACCTCGATCCAGCTGGTTCGCAGTGTAGTAGCGGTAGCCCGTTATGGGGTCCTTTGCCTCCGGCACGAGCAGACCCTTCTGGTCATAGTATCTCAGCGCCTTGGGCGAGAGCCTCGTGATAAACGAGAACCTACTGATGGGAATTTGGTCTGCGGTCATTGCTCAAGCCTATAGAGATCGCTCTATTTGTAAATTCATGCAGTCTGCCCTGTGGAAGAGTTTGCTTTCCCGTTGTAATAGGACGCCAATAGAATTACATGTATCGCTTCTATAAATCGGGAATGTGACCTTGGGGAGACCGATGACGAAAAGGAACCTTCTCGGCTTTTCCGCCGAGGTCCTCTCCAGCAACCGGCCGATGCGGAGCCTCTTCGAGAAGATGGGCTTCGACATCGAGAAGAGGAGGGAGGAGGGGGTCTACGAGCTGAAGATGACCTTCAGGGAGGTGTGAGGAGATGTTCGGGACGGGGGCATTTGGTAGTGCTCTCTGATATGGTTACATTTGTAATCGGTTAAGAGAAGAATCGCAATGTTGCAGCCACCTAGATCAAGTAAGCTGTGCCAGTTCTCGAAATTTGGGGATGCTGATATCTCTTATTTGTTTGAGGTTAATCCATTCACTTCCGACGAATTACCATCTCTTTAAACACTTCCCATTCGTTTTCTTGCCATTTCCCAGACCATGAAATTTCAAAACATATTTTCTGATGGCCTGCATTCTCGGAATATAATCCTAATTGAATTTCATATTTTCCGGGAGGAAAGGAGTTTTGCTGAGAGAATAAGATCTCATTAGCATCCAACACAAAAGGTACGACATCATCTTTTCCCTCTAACCGCCGATATTCTTGATAGATCATCTCATTAATATCATCATAAACTGGTCCATTTACATGGCATAGATTACAATAACATGTGAGGTTGGGATTTATATCTATAAATTCGTCATGATGGGGGAACGTGTTTTTTGTTTTCGACCAATTCATATTTACAGCAGAAATGTTTTTATATTTTATCGGTTTATCAGCTTCGTTGCAATTCCAAAAATCCTCCAAAACTACTTCACATTTTTTGGCTTGAGATTTTCCTTTGTTTACAACACCAAAGCGAAAATAAAAAACGTGTCTCCAACTACGGACAGATGTATACTCAATAGTTTTGTGGCAAAAGGGAGGAGACAACTCAAAAGCAATTTCTAATTTAGGTGCAAATCTTTTTCTCTTTAATTCTTCTGCAAGAACGGGTGCAACAAGTGCTGATAATCCGAGGAATAATGAACCAAAGATGTAAATCCAGGTTTCTATACTTATCGTTGCACGATCTACTATCTTATAGGCTCTTGATTCATTCTCGGCATTTGAAGAAGCTGGATAGGCACAGAAGCACAGAAGAACAAACGAAACTAGCAGGGAAATAGCTATACGTTTCCTTGTAAATCCCATAGCATATTGATAGTGTCAAGTCTATTTATGTGTAACTCCATCACTAATTGATATAAATTTTTAAATAAGTTCTGGTGTAAATAATACTCATCCTATGTTATAGACGAGCGAGATCCACGATGAGCTATTGAACACACACTTCAAGGAGTGGAAGTGGAGGAAGGCGGTCGAAAGACCGATCACCCCGCTCTTTTTCATGAAGGTATCTTCTCCACCCGTATGGCGCAGGCCTTATACTCCGGCGTTCTTGCCACAGGGTCCAGGGCGGCGTTGGTGAGAAGGTTTGTGAGAACGTCCTGGTAGTGGAAGGACATGAAGGCCACGCCGCGGGACGACTTGTCGGTGACCCTCGCCTTCACCCTCACCTCGCCCCGCCTGGACTTGACGAGAACCGTCTCGCCGTCGGATACCCCGAATACCTCAGCATCCTCGGGGCTTATCTCGACCGCCTCCTCCGGCCAGACCCACATGATCCCCTTGGAGCGGCGGGTCATGGAGCCGCAGTTGTAGTGCTCGCGCCTCCGGCCGGTGGTGAGGATCAACGGGTACTCGGGATCGGTCACCTCGGCGGGGGGCCTGTGCTCGACGGCGTTGAACTTTCCGAGCCCCCGGCTGAAACGCCCGACGTGCATCGTCTCCGTCCCCGGATGATCCGTCGAGGGGCAGGGCCACTGGAGGCCCGCCGTCCCCAGCCGCTTGAAATTCACGCCAGCAAACATGGGCGCGAGAGACGCGATCTCGTCCATGATCTCCGACGGATGAGCGTAGCTCATCGGATAGCCCATCTTCTCGGCGATTTTGCAGATCGTCTCCCAGTTCTCAAAGCCCGAGAGGGGAGAGATGGCTTTAGCCACCCGCTGAATCCGCCGCTCGCCGTTGGTGAAGGTCCCGTCGCACTCCGCAAAGCTCGCGGCAGGGAGGATGACGTCGGCGTATCTTGTCGTCTCGGTGGGGAATATCTCCTGGACGACGAGGAAGTCCAAGGCCTCGAGGGACGTCCGGACCCGGTTGGTATCGGGGTCGGTCTGGGCCGGGTCCTCCCCCAGGATGTAGAGGCCCCTGATCTTTTCCCCACCACCTTCTGCAAGCCGTTCCAACATCTGAGTCGATGTCAGGCCGGGATTTGCGGGGAGCCGGACCTTCCAAGCCTCCTCGAACTTGGCCCTGACGGCAGGATCGGTCACCGACTGATAGCCGACGTAGTTATTCGGAAGGGCCCCCATATCGCAGGCCCCCTGGACGTTGTTCTGACCCCGAAGGGGCATTATCCCCGTCGACGGGCGGCCGACGTTCCCCGTCAGCATCGCCAGATTTCCGAGCGACATCACGTTGGCGGTTCCGGTGACGTGCTCGGTCATCCCCAGGCTGTAGATGATCATCGCCTTCTCGGCCCCGGCGTAGATCTGGGCCGCCTCGACGATATCCTCCTCGGGAACTCCGGTTATCTCGGCGGCCCTCTCAGGTGGGTACTCCTCGACCGCCTTTCGAAACTCCTCAAACCCCTCGGTGCGGCTGGCGATGAATTCCCGATCCTCCAGACCCTCCCTGAGGATGACGTTCATCATCCCGTTCAGAAGGGCGATGTTGGTCCCCGGCTTCAGGTTGAGCCAGACCTTCGCCCGATCGACGAGCTCGATCTTCCGAGGGTCGGCGACGATGATCTTTGCGCCATTGTTCGCCGCTTTGATCACCTTCAGCCCCACGACTGGATGAGCCTCGGTGGTGTTGGAGCCGATGATGAATAAGACGTCTGCATCTTCGATCTGATCGAAGGAGTTGGTGGCAGCCCCGCTTCCGAAGCATGCCGCAAGGCCCGTCACCGAAGGGGCGTGGCAGACCCGGGCGCAGTTGTCCACGTTGTTTGTCCCGAAGACGGCCCGAGCTAGCTTCTGGACAAGGTAGTTCTCCTCGTTGGTGCACCGAGAAGAGGAGAAGGCACCCAGGGAGTCGGGACCGTACTTCTCTTTGATCTCGGAGAACTTTCTTGCGACGAGGTCGAGGGCCTCCTCCCAGCTCGCCTCCTCAAACCTCCCGTTCCTTCTTATCAGGGGGATGGTCAGACGGTCGGGATGGTGGACGATCTCGTCGAGGCCGAAGCGGCCCTTGACACACGCCTGCCCCCGATTTACAGGCCCCTCTCGATCCGGAGAGACGGAGACGACTGTGTTGCCCTTGACTCCCAGCTCCAGCCGACAGCCGACGCCGCAGTAGGGGCAGACGGTGGAGACCGTCCCCTCAGGACAGACCCATTTATCGGACCGCACGAAGAGGGCTCCGGTGGGACAGACGTCCACACACGCGCCGCAGAACTTGCAGTCCGAGTCCTGGAGAGACGCGGGGCCGATCCAGTGCATCCGATGAAAATCGGGGTTGGTGGAGAGGACAGCATTTCCGCGGACCTCGTCGCAGATTCGCACGCATCGGCCGCACATGATGCAGAGGTTGTAGTTGCGGTCGAAGAAGGGCTCCCTCAAGATTGGCATATTTCTAAAAGAGATCTGGTATCTGACCCTCTCAAGGCCGACGAACTCCACAGCCTCCTGAAGCTCGCAGCTCCCGTCCTTGGGGCAGAACTTGCAGCCCACCGTCACCGGAAACTTCCTCATGCACTCGCGCAGGTCGGTGCACTCGTCCTTTCGGTCGCAAAAAAGGCAGTAAGTTGGATGGTTGGTGAGAGCCAGGAGCATCTCCAGGGTGTGTCGTCTCATCTCCTGAAGCTCCTCAGTCCGGGTCTCTACCACCATCCCCTCTTCCGCCGGAGTGTTGCAGGATGTGGGATAGTGATCAAGCCCCTCTACAGAGACGATGCAGAGCTTGCATGTGCCCGTGGGCTTCAGGTCCGGATGATCGCAAAGAGCCGGCACATAAGAGCCCGCCTTGCGGGCCGCATCGAGAATGGTGGCCCCCTCGGGGACCGTCGCCTCTCGACCATCAATTGAAAGTCTGATTTCAGCCATGTTCCCTCCCGCGCCGGAGACTGGTGATGATTAATTGTATTAGAAGGTTACTCTGATCATTTACATAAGGCCGATTAGGTAAGCATGTGTGTTTAGAGCGAGAATAATTGTATTAGACGTTTTATCCGACTCCTGGTCCCCTCTGACCATCGGCGAAAATGTACCAGTTTTTCGGATGTTTTTGCAGGAATCGTTCCGGTCTGATTTGACTGATAGCGACACCGTCTTATCGCCCGACGACCATCCCGCCCCGATGAACCCCGACAAGATCGATGAGATCCTCGCCTTCCACAGCGCCCAGAAAGAGGCTATCGACGCCCGTCTCGCCGACTTCAGGTGGATATGGGCGGAGGGCACAGACCGCGACCTCTTCGCCGAGCTCGCCTTCTGCATCCTCACCCCCCAGTCTCGGGCGAGGACCTGCTGGCCCGCCATCGAGAGGCTCAGAAGCTGCGACCTCCTCTACGTCGGGACCGCCGAGGAGATTCTCGGGAAGCTCTCGAACGTCCGGTTCCGTGAGAGGAAGGCGAGCTACATCGTCGCGGCCCGAGATCAGTTCACGCGGGACGGCCGGTTAGCGGTCCGGGCCGTCCTGGAGGGGTTCAGCGACCCCTTTACGGCCCGGGAGTGGCTCGTCGGGAACGTCCTGGGCCTCGGGTACAAGGAGGCGGGCCACTTCCTGCGAAACATCGGCCTCGGCGAGGATCTCGCCATCCTCGACCGCCACATCCTCAAGAACCTGGCGATCCTGGGCGTCATCGACGAGGTCCCGGCATCCCTCACCAAAAAGAGGTACCTTGAGATCGAAAAGAAGATGATCGCCTTCTCGAAAGAGGTGGGGATCCCCATGGGCCACCTAGACCTCCTCCTCTGGTCGAAGGAGACGGGCGAGATCTTCAAATGAAGTCTCCGAGCCTCTTGTTCCCTCGCCCCCTCTCCGTCTCCATCCCCGCGGACTTGAGGGAACGTCTGGATATCCGCCCACAGAAGGGCCTTCTGCCGTCTTTTTGTGGCTCGTCCTGGCTTCGATAGTGAACCTCCCAGAGGTCGGTGACGCCGCCATCGGCATCGACCCCGTCCTCTTCCTCGCCCTTGCCCTCGCTGGCTCCGACGTCCATGAGGCGGCCGATCTCTTCGAGGGCGGTCGCGACCCCATCGCCCCGGGAGCGGAGAAATCCGGATTCGGTCCGGAGGGAGGACCAGGACCGTTTCTCATCACCAAGGACGATCACGGTTCCCGGAAACTTTCTGGCGAAGAAGTCGGCGACCTCAAACCCGACCTCGTGGTCGGGGCTCATCCGGCCATAGAGGACCCGTCCTCCAAGAGGCTCAAGCCTCACAAACCCCCGCATCCTGTGGATCTCCCCCTGGACCGCGTATATCATCCTCCGGATGCGGAGGACCTTCTGGTCCGTCGAGGTCTCCACCTCCAGGGGCGTGAGGTTTCGAGCATATTCGATAAGCCTCTCGTCGGAGTCCTTGTGGGCTGCAAGAAGCTCGACGAAGTCGTCGGGGGTCCTCATCCGATCCACCGGTCCAGGGTCGTCTCGCATCTGCCGCCGACCTTGAGGAAGGGCCCCGCCCGGCGAGCGGCGACGCCGAGGGCTGCAAGATCCCTCATCCTCTCGATCCGATTCTCTTTTCTCCGGATGACGATCCTCCGGGCGCTCTTCGGTCCGATCCCCGGCACCCTGATCAATTCGGTGAAGGAGGCGGAGTTCGGGTCGATCGGCGAGTCGAAGAAGCTCTTGGCTATCGCCACCTTCGGATCACCGTTGCGGAGGAAACCGTCGTCGTCGAAGGCCGAGAGGATCTCCTCTTTCTCCAGCTTATATACGCGGTGGAGCCAGTCGACCTGGTAGAGGCGGTGCTCCCTCCAGCTTTCCTCTTTCTCCCTCCCCTCGAAGGCGGTCCCCGCCACGGGCCGAAAGGCGGAGAAGTAGACCCTCCTCAGGTTCATCGCCTCGTACTCGAAGATGAGGCGGTCGAAGATCTCCCGGTCGCTCTCCCCGGCGGCTCCCACCACCATCTGGGTCGTCTGGCCCGCGGGCAGATCTACGGTCCTCGATAGGTCTCGAACGTACCTCTGCCTCGCGAGGATGTCCCTCTTGTAATCCTTCGACGGGCATAGCTCCGCCAACCTGGCCTCCGACGGCGCCTCCAGGTTCACGCTCACCCGGTCCGAAAGCTCCATCGCCTCCCTCACGTGCTCCTTCGACACTCCGGGGAGGATCTTCAGGTGGACGTACCCCCGAAACTGATGGGGGCCTCTCAGAAGCCTCACCGTCTCGATCATCTCTTCCATCGTCTCTTGTTCGCCTTTGCCGATCCCCGAGCTCAAAAATAGCCCCTCGATCCGGTTTCTTCGGTAGAGGCCGACGGTGATCCTCGCCAGCTCATCGGGAGAGTAAGAGAAGGTACTCGCGCTTTTTTTGCTGCAAGAGGCGTTGGAGCAGTACCTGCAGTCGTGAGGGCAGGCGTTGGTGTAGAGGGTCTTGAAGAGGCTGACACACCTTCCGCCGCCGGTGAAGGAGTGGCAGAGCCCTCCCCTCAAAACATCGCCGATCCCGTCGGTCCCCTCGACCCTCCTCTTCGTCGATGTGGACGAACAGATGTCGTGCTTCGTCCCCCTCCCCAGGGCCTCAACCTTGGCGGGATCGATCTCCAATCTCGCAGGCGGTCCCAGCGAGTCGAACCTGCTCAGGGCGGCTAGACGCGCCATCTTCTCTAGGGTGGTCACGGCCTCAAAAACGCATGACCTTCAAATAGGGGTTTTGGATCTGCGGCGCGAAAGTATCCGGACGACGGAAGTTTTGAGCAGAACCGGGATGTCTTCAAGCCTCCGAAAATTTGAGCCTCTTTCGTCCTCCTTCGTCGACGAAAAATATGCGTTATTCAACTAAATTTCGGTAAAATAGAGGAGCTATAAGAGATCGTCGAAACTTTTCAGGTCAACTAATCGAAGAAGATATATCCCGAAAAGGTACAAAATAAGAGGATGTTTTATCGAAGGTGATCGTCATGACCGACAATAAAGAAACTTACACATATCGAGCCGGAAAGAAGGTCCTTCTCGAAAAGGAGCCGGACCAGTTCGTGGTCCGGACGCTTCCAGAGACGCTGAGGGAGATGGGAATCGAGGAAGCTGAAAAGGTATCCTCGGCATCCTCCAGGGTCACCTCAAAGGCGGCAGACCTGGAGCTCCTCATGAGCATGACAAGACACCTCGCCCCCACCCATCACGCTTACCGCGTCGCCGAGACCGGGGAAGAGTTTCTGATCACAGACCGGGTTTTCGTCACCTTCCGGGAGGCTCTGCCGACCGGCGAGGTGGACGCCTTTGCCGGCAAGTACGGACTCATCAGGCTCAAGTCCTACTCCGACCGCGACTACCTCTTCCAGCTCACCGAGGGGACGGGGATGAACCCGGTGAAGCTGGTGGTGAGGCTGATGGAGCAAGAGCCTATGGTGGAGACCGCGGACCACGACCTCAACCGGAGGATGAGCACCTACGATTTCTCCCTCCCCACGGACCCCGCCTATTCGAGCCAGTGGCATCTTCATACACGTTTTTCTGACAGGAGCTTCGATCCCAGGTCGTCATCTCGCTGCGAGGATGCCTGGCAGATCCTCGACCATTTCGGAAGCGGAAGCGTCGTCGTCGGGGTCACCGACGACGGTTGCAAGCTCGACCATGCAGACTTTGACTCTCCCGACAAATTCGCTGGCTGGGGCTATTTCCGAGGGAGAAGGCTGGTCAAAAGTATCGATATTGACGCCGACCCGAAAGAGATGTACACCCCAGGCGAAAACCATGGGACCTCCTGCGCTGGAGTGATCGCTGCCGAGGCCGACTCCGCCCTGACGGTGGGGGCGGCACCAGGCTGCCGTCTTCTGCCCGTAAAGTGGGAGATCGACGATTCGGGCTATCTTCTTATCAGCGACGACAAGTTCTATACGGCTCTCGAATTCGTCGCCGATAAGGTGGACGTCCTCTCCAACTCCTGGGGGTCCAGCCCCACCATGGATTTTGTGCCCCTCGTCACCCGCAAGATCGCCGAACTCGCGCAAACCGGCGGTCGCCGGGGCCGGGGTGTCGTCTTCGTATGGGCGGCGGGAAACGAGAACTGTCCCGTCAGCCACAACGCCTCCATGGAGGTTCCCTTCACCGACGGGTGCGAGGTCAGGCCCGACGGGTCCCTCGTCTGGGTCGGCGTTGAGACCGCTCGAAGGTTCGAAAACGATCTCGTCGGAATTCCGGGGCTGGTGATCGTGGCGGCCGTCGCAAGCACAGCTCAGCGGAGCCACTACTCCAACTACGGCACCGGGATCGCCATCTCTGCCCCGAGCAACAACGTCCACTCCTACTACAGGCTGACCCTTTCGGGTCTGGGCATCACGACGACGACCGGCGAGTTCATCCCCGTAACAGAGCACTTCGGCGGAACCTCCAGCGCCGCCCCCCTGGTGGCGGGCGTCGCGGCCCTGGTAATCTCGGCCAACCAGGACCTCTCGGCGCTGGAGGTGGTATCGGTCCTGAAGCAGACCGCCTCGAAGGACCTCGACTTCGAGGCTTATCCGCGGACGCCACCCGCAACCTTCGATCCCGACACGAGCTGGGACGTCTCGCCGATACCTCCCTTCGACCGCGGCGAGTTCGCAGACGTCGGGGACCCGGATGGGACCTGGAGCCCCTGGTTTGGCCACGGGCGGGTCGACGCGGCGAAGGCGGTGGCCGAGGCCCTGAAGCGTCGGGGAGAGGCGGGCCAGAAGGCCTTCAAACGAGCGTCGAGCCCAAACCTGAAAATTCCAGACAACGACGTCGAGGGCGTTCGGGATTCGGTGACCTTCTCTGAGGCCGCCAACCTCTCCTCGATAAAGGTCACAGTCGATTTATCTCATACCTTCATCGGCGACCTCCGCCTGACCCTCATCGCCCCTTCGGGGAGGTTCGTTGTGATCCACGATCGGAACGGGGGCGGATCAAACGACATCAAGCAGATCTTCGACTTGAAAACAACACCGAGTCTCGGATCTCTTGTCGGTCAGTTCATCCAGGGGGACTGGACCCTTCTCGTCCAGGACCTGGCGTCTCGGGACGAGGGCAGGCTGAACCGCTGGGAGCTGGAGGTCGAGGGGCAGACGAACGGCTTTGTGAACCTCGAGGACGCGCCTGCGGCCACCATCCCAGACAACGACCCGACAGGGATCGTGGCGACGATCAGCACGAAGGACCCGGGGAAGGTGAGGGTGGTGGAGGTTTTTGTCGACATCACCCACAACTTCATCGGCGATCTTGAGGTGACCCTCATCTCGCCGACGGGAACCGCGATCCCCCTCCATCAGAGGGCCGGGATGGCCGACGACAACATCATCAAAAGCTACACCCCGGCGACAACGCCGGATCTCTCGAAGCTCAGAGGGCAGCAGATCCAGGGTGCCTGGAGGCTGAAGGTTGCAGACCTGGCGCGGTCGGACGTCGGCAAGCTCAACCGGTGGGCTCTGAAGATAGCAAAGGAGTCTTAGTCAAGTACGAGGGTTGGACAGGATCAAAGGATCGTGGACTCGGGCTCGGGCACCGGATCCGGTTCACCGGATCACCAGGACCGCGGCCCCCTCGATCTCTCCGGACCTGAGCCTCTCCAGGGCGACGTTCGCCTCCTCCAGGGCGAAGGGGATCACTTCCGTCTTTACGGGGACCTGGGGGGCGATTCCCAGAAACTCAGCGCCATCCCGTCTCGTCAGATTGGCGACGGACCGCAGAACCCTCTCGCCCCAGAGGATGCTGTAGGGAAAGGATGGTATGTCGCTCATGTGGATCCCGGCGCAGACGACGACACCGCCCTTTGCCGTCGCCCCCAACGCGGCGGGGACGAGGGACCCGACGGGGGCGAAGATGATGGCGGCGTCGAGGAGATCTGGCGGCACCTGGTCTGAGCCCCCGGCCCAGAATGCACCGAGCCGGAGGGCGAAGCTCTGGGCCTCAATGTCCCCGGAACGGGTGAAGGCGTAGATCTTTTTTTCCTGAAATCGGGCCACCTGGGCGATGATGTGAGCTGCTGCCCCAAAGCCGTAGATGCCGATCCGTTTCGCGTCAGGATCGACCGTCGCCATCCGGTAGGACCGATAGCCTATGAGACCGGCGCATAATAGCGGAGCTGCCTCGGCGTCGCCGTAAGACTCGGGCAGCCGAAAGGCGAACCTCTCGTCGGCGACGGCGTACTCGGCGTACCCGCCGTCGATGTTGTATCCGGTGAAGAGGGCGTTATCGCAGAGGTTCTCTTGCCCCTTTTTGCAGCGGGAGCAGGTCCCGTCGGTGTATCCAAGCCAGGGGACCCCCACCCTCTCCCCGATCCGGAACCGGCCCGCGGCCTCGCCCGCAACTCCGATCTCGCCTCCTCGTTTGCCGTCCCCCTCATCCCCGCCCACGGCTACGACGGTCCCCACGATCTCGTGGCCAGGGATCAGGGGACGCTTGGGGTTCGGAAGCTCCCCGTCGACGATGTGCAGGTCGGTCCTGCAGACGCCGCAGGCCCGAACCTTTATCAGAACCTCTCCGGGGCCTGGCCTTGGGACAGGAACTTCTTTCTCCATCAGGGGCTTTCTTGGCTTTTCAAGGACCATGGCGCGCATGGTCTTCGGGATATGCATCTTGCTCACCTCGCGCTGGCGACTTATCCGTACACCTAAAGAGCAAAACCTTTTTGGACGTCGCCAGCAATTGAAGCTATTAAAGATGATATACCTATACTACTCGGATCGTTTCTCGGAATACGACTTCGGCCCCCACCATCCCCTGAGGTCGGTCCGTCTGACCCTCACCTACGGGCTGATGGAGGATTACGGCCTTCTCGACGGTGAGGACGTCCGGATCGTCGAGCCGCCTCTGGCAAGCGACGAAGACCTTCTCTCAGTCCACACCCCAGAGTACCTGGAGGCGGTCAGGTCCGAGCGGCCGAACGTCCTCTTCGGCCTTGGAACCAGCGACAACCCCGTCTTCGATGGGATCTATGATGCCTCCCGCCTCGTGGCCGGTGGGAGCATCGACGCCGCGCGGAGGATCGTCGAGGAGGACTGCTCCGCCTTCAACTTCGCCGGGGGGCTGCACCATGCCACGCCCGACCGTGCCTCGGGATTCTGCATCTTCAACGATCCGGCCCTGGCCATCCGGGTCTTGAGGGAGAGATTCGATCGGGTCCTTTACGTCGACATCGACGCCCACCATGGGGATGGTGTCCAGGAGATCTTCTATAGGGACCCAAACGTCCTCACCATATCGATCCACGAGTCGGGAAGGTATCTATTTCCCGGCACCGGCTTCGTCGACGAACGAGGGGAGGGCCCAGGCCTCGGACGCGCTGTGAACGTCCCCATGCCCCCAGGCTCCAGCGATGGCGCTTACGAGCGGGCCTTCGAGGAGATCGTCCCCCGGCTCTTCGAGAAGTTCAGGCCCGAGGTCGTGGTCGCCCAGCTGGGGGCCGACGCTCACTACTCCGACCCACTGACGGACCTGAACCTGACCCTCTTGGGCTACGGACGCCTCGTCTCGAGAATCAAGGAGCTGGCCGACCTCCGCGCCGAAGGAAGGCTTCTCGCCCTGGGGGGCGGCGGCTACAACCTCAAGGTAGTGCCAATTGCCTGGGCGATCGCCCTCCAGATCATGAAAGGAGAAGAGGTCCGAGAGTACCTGCCGCCTTTCTGGGCTGAGCTATTCAGGTCCGAGGTCGGAGGCACGCCCCTCTGCCCGCCCGATGCTCAGCTGAAGATTGATGAAGGGGCCCAAAAAAGGATTGACGAAGATCTCGACCAAACTCTCAGCAATCTGAAGAATAAGTTATCCGAGATCCACGGGATATTCTAGCCCTAACGCCTTTGATCAAGAGGTTTGAGGTTCTCGGCACCTAAAGGCGGGCAACTCCTCACCGCCCCATCATCTCCACCGATACTGGCACTGGGTTTTGGACGATGTCCATCACCGCAGACCTTTTTACGACCTCCCGGCAAAGGGCTTCGATCTCCCCTTTCGAGGCAGCGGCAACAACGGCACACCTCACAGATACGTTCTGAAGCCCGGGCCTAGAATCTTCGGATAGGCCGAAAAAGTTGTTCAGATCGATATCTCCCTCCAGAGATAGCTCCATGGCCTCGATCTTGATTCCCACCAGAGCCGCCCTGAGAACAAAACCCACCTCGATGCACGAGGCTAAGGCATGTAAGACGAACTCCACGGCGTTTGGAGCGAGGTCCCGTCCCATAAGGGCTGGCGGCTCGTCGGACTCGACGACGAACTTCACCGGCTTTTTCATACCTTCTGCCTTGCGGCCCCTTTCGATGAAGGTTCGACAGCGGCAGCCACCGCCCCACTCCGTCCTCGTCCGGATGGTGAACCTCCCCTTTTCAGGCTCTTTCCCCACCTCATCTATCGTCCTATGAAGCCTCAGGACGTCGATACCGTTCACTATTTCGTTCATCTCGGATCCCTGAGCCAGGTCTCGCGGCCCGGACTAAAATATGCTCGGTCAAAAGCCGCAAAATCCGGCGGACTTATGCCGCCAAGAGATCCCGCAGAGCTTTCAGGTCGAGGGAGCTGGTCGTCTCGTTCGCCCAGACAGAGTAATCGTCGCTGTAGAGGACGAACTTTTTCTCGGTGGGAGAGGTCAGCGCCTCGAGGACCAAGGCGTTCGGATCGTGGGGGTTATTGCAGGAGACGTTCAGCTCGCCGGGCCGGACCAGGTCGCTGACGTCCACCCGCTCGATCCTGCAGGCGCCGCACTTGTCGCAGCTTGCGATCTCTTTTCCATCGATCTCGAGGGCTAAAGGATCCTTGTAGCAGAAGACGCCGCCGCAGTTGTCGCAGGACTCAAGCCCCACCCAGGCCACCTCCACGGTGCAGTCGGGCACCTTCAGCAAAAGGTCGAAGCCCTGGTCGAACTGGTATCTGATTCTGTGATAAGTCCCCGCCTCCCGAGAATAATACGCTGCAGAATCGACGATCTCGGACCATTGCTCCCCGGAGGCGCCCTGCCCCAAGCCCTTCGCCAGGTTGAAAACCTCCTCCATCTCTCCTTTCAGGACCGTCTTCGTCTCCAGGTCGAACTCAGCGGGGCTTGCGACCGTCGCCCTGCCGTCGGCGCGGACGAAAGCCCAGTCATCGGTATCGCTGAACCTCCAGACAAGACGCAGATCATCTCCTTCAATCAACCCGTACACCACGTCTGCCCGCTCGCCGAGGGGGCCAAAGTCGATCGGCGCCCCCATCTCCACGGATATGCCGGACCTGAATTCGGGCATCTGCGGGGCATCGCCGCTCGCGATTCCATCGTTTTGAGCTGCGGCTCCAAAAACGATCGAACCGAGAAGGATCAGCACGAAAGTCGAGAAGCCCAAGCCCAATTTGATAAAGCTCATCATATCGCCCTCAACGGGTTTTAAACGTCGATGAAAATTAAAAATTGTTCAATTCGGTTTGCTTTATTCGTCCCGGCTATCCGCCCTTGGAGAGCATCCTCATCTTATCCCACCCGTTCCCCCGGCCCAGAGGCTGGTCGAGGACCCAGTCGAGAAACTCGAAGATGATGGGGGACATGAAGACGTAAAACTCCCTGGTGAAAGTGAGGGCGTCCTCGACGGTTCGAAAGTGCCTAACCTCGATCGTCTGCCCCGAGGCGGTCTTCCGGCCTCTCACGACCTGGTCTGCCACGAAGGCCGATGCTCCGCAGGATGCTCTCGCGGGCTGGAGGGCGTCGATGTTGACGGGGACGCCTCCGTAATGGCGGTATAGATCGAATATGAGGCCCTGTCGGCTGGGTCTCTCCTCCTCTGAGACCTCGAGGACGATCTCCTCGTCGAGGCTCTCGGGGCGGGGGACGATCTCCGCCTCCACCACTACGGAGTACTCCTCGTCCTCGAAGCCTTCGGTCTCCGCCAGGTCTGCCGCCTCGAAGACGACGCCGAGGCCGACGATTGAGCCCTCCCCAAGAATGACCTGCCAGTCGTCATCCTCGGCGTAGATCGTCTTTTCATCCAGCTTTAGAACCTGTACCATCTCCTCCCTCCTTCTACACCGCGCCCTCTTCGAAATCCATCCCTGATCAGATACGATCTCCTTCGGCAAAAACCTTTGCCGCCGTTCCTTCCATCAAACTTCGCCGGCGGGTCATGACAGCACCTCCACGTCCTCGCCCCTCTGGACCGAGATCTCCCGGCGGCCCTCGTACTCGGTGATCTCGCCCTTAACCCGGATTCGGTCGCCTTCTGCCACCCTCTCCGCCACATCCTCTGCGCCGCACTCCTGGCTGACGAATATCGGAATGGTCGAGGACTGGAGCCAGAGGATCAGGTGGCCGGCGTCGGTTGGCTGGACTCTGCTGACGATCCCCTCGGAGACTATCGAAACTGAACCGGCGCCGGGTTCGGATTCGGCGTCGAAATCCCCCAGGGCCCAGGAGGCGGCGGCGAGAGACCCGAGGGCCATGAAGAGCAGCACAATGACCACCTTCTCCTCCTTCTGCATCCCGTCCCTCCCGCCGCCTCTGGACGGCGGCAGCTCGAAAAGAGACCATCAAAAAAGAAATATGCGCGATCGAGCTTTACTTTTTCTCTTCTTCCTTCTTCTCGCCAAAGTGCTGCTGGTAAGCCGCCTCGCAGGCGTCCAGACAGTCCTGACAGAGCCCCTTGTATGCCCCTTCGGGGTTAGCGATGGTATGCACCTGAACTCTCACCGGTACCAGGGTTGGCTTAGCAAGTCCACAAAGTTCACAATCTGCCATGCAGTTTCATCTCCCGGAGAGTGCCATAAACCTTTCTCCCTGTTGAACTTTTCCATCAGATCATAGGCTGGGTCCAGCAGATCGGTGATTCGTCCGACGGGTCGGCTTCGGCTCATGACTTTCAGGGCCTGGACAACGACTAAACCTGCGAAGGTACAAAGAGACTATCATGCAGAGTTCGTCTGATAGGCCGATCATAACCCTCCTCTCGGATTTCGGGTCCCTCTACCCCGCCGAGATGAAGGGGGCGATCCTCTCTTTGGCCAGAGACGCGATCCTGGTGGACATCGCCCACGACATACCGCCCCAGGACTTCCGGGCCGGGGCCTTCGTCCTGATGGCCGCAGCCCGCCACTTTCCCGAAGGGACGATCCACCTGGCCGTCGTCGACCCCGGCGTCGGGACCGACCGGCGCGGCCTCGTCGTCGAGAGCGGAGGCCACCTATTCGTCGGCCCCGACAACGGCCTTCTGATCCCGGCGGCGCGATCCCTCGGCGAGCCGGCAACCTGGATGATCGATCCTAGCTTCACAGAGGGCGCGGCCCCGACCTTCGCCGGAAGGGACGTCTTCGCCCCCGCTGCGTCGATGCTAGCCTTGGGCGCGAGGCCCGAGTCCTTCGGCCCCCGGGTGGAGCCGGTCACCCTCGATTTCGGTGGCGTTCGACGGTCCGGGGACGGGATCGTGGCGGAGGTGATCTACGTCGACGGGTTTGGGAACCTGGTTTTGAACGCCCGCGAGATCTCCTGGGATCGAGTGGTGGTTTCGGGGGTTGTGCTCCGGAGGGTGAGAACTTATGCCGAGGTGGGGGTCGACGAACCCCTTATAACCATTGGGAGCCATGAGTTTGCGGAAATTGCGGTCAACGGGGGGAGCGCGAGAGATCTTTTCGGCCTCTCCCCCGGCGATCGGGTACTCTTGGAGAGAGGAAATTGTTCGGAATAGAGTTCGTCCCAAATGAGCCCGCCCTGAAGGTGGGCTATATGGCAAAGCTGGCGGAGGATGCGGGCTTCGACACCATCTGGATCACAGATCACTACAACAACAGAGACGTCTATTCAACCCTCGCGATCCTATCCATGGCCACGAGCAAGGTGAAGCTCGGAACCGGCGTCACCAACCCCTACACCAGGAACGTCGCCGTCACGGCCTCCAGCATCGCCTCGATAAACGAGATCTCCGGCGGCAGGGCGATCCTGGGGATAGGTCCCGGCGATAAGGCCACCTTCGACGCCATGGGGATCGCCTGGGAGAAGCCTCTCACCGCCGTCAAGGAGTCGGTCTCGGCCCTCCGGGAGCTTCTCGCGAAGAAGAGGGTCGCTGGCCACGGGATGGCGGGAGCCCAGCTCGCCTTCAAGGCCGGCGATATCCCGATCTACATCGGAGCCCAGGGGCCGAAGATGCTGGAGATGGCGGGGATGATCGCCGACGGCGTCCTCGTCAACGCGAGCCACCCCGACGACTTCAAGTACGCCGTCCCTCTGGTGAAGACGGGAGCGAAGAAGGCGGGGCGCGACCCCGAAGAGGTGGAGATCTGCGCCTACACCAGCTTCAGCGCCGACAAGAACGGCGAGAAGGCGATAAATGAGGCGAAGATCGTCGTCGCCTTCATCGTTGCCGGGTCTCCGGAGACGGTCCTATCGCGCCACGGGATCAAGCCCGAGGAGGCGGCAGCCGTATCCGGCGCCATAGCCAAGGGCGACTTCGGCGCTGCCCTCGGAGCCGTCACCGAGACGATGATCAGGGCCTTCTCCGTTTCGGGAACCCCCGACGACTGCAAGGCGAGGGTCGAAGAGCTTCTCGCGACCGGCGTCACCCAGATCGTCGTCGGCTCTCCCATCGGGCCCAACAAGGAGAGGGCCATAAAGCTGATCGGAAAAGAGATTCTATGAAGAGAGGCCTGTACATCGGACGGTTCCAGCCGTATCATCTTGGCCATCAGGCCGTCCTCCAGAAGATCGTCGAGGAGGTGGACGAGATCGTGGTGGGCCTGGGGTCCGCCCAGGAGAGCCACTCCATCGACAACCCTTTCACCGCCGGAGAGAGGATCAGCATGATCTGGCCCGCCCTCAAAACCCTGGACGCGACGTGTTACGTCATACCCCTGGAGGACATGGCGAGGAACGCCGTCTGGGTATCTCACGTCAGGGCCATGACCCCCAAGTTCGATGTGGTCTACTCGAACAACCCTCTCGTCGTCCAGCTCTTCGCCGAGGCCGGGGTGGAGGTGAGAAGGCCGCCGATGTACAGAAGAGAGGTCTACTCGGGAACCGCCATAAGAAGGATGATGCTGGCAGGAGACGAGAACTGGAAGCGGCTCGTCCCCCTCTCTGTCGTATCGGTGATAGGCGAGATCGGCGGCATCGAGAGGCTTAAAAACGTGAGCAAGGACGACGAGGAGTAGGATCTACCCCTCTTCCAGATCGACCTTTGCCTCTATGGTCCTGTTTTCAAGGTCCAGATCAGACATCTGTCCAGGTTCGTTCTCCACTTCTGGTCTCTGCAGGTCTGGACCTTCCTGCACCTCGGTCTCGTTCTGCTGGACGAGGTCGTTCTCAAAGCCTGCCTCGATACCACTCTCGGCGCCGGTCACCCCTGTCTCCGCTTCCAGAGCCCTCTCGTAGCACGCGATCGCCTCTTCGTGCCTCCCCAGGGCACTGAGGGCGATGCCCTTGTTGTTCCAGGCCTGGGAGTAGCTCGGATCGAGCTTCAGGGCCTCATCGTAGCAGACGACCGCCTCCTGGTAGCGGCCGAGGGTGCTGAGGGCGACACCCTTGTTGTACCATGCCATGGCGTAGCTCGGTTTGAGCTTCAGAGCCTCTTCATAGGATTGTAAGGCCTCATCCTGCCGTCCCAGAACGGCTAGGGCTATCCCTCTGTTGTTCCAGGCTGGAGCGTAGCCCGGATCGATCTTTAGTGCCTCCTCGTAATTGGTTAAGGCCTCCTCGAACCTCCCCAGAGCGCCCAGGGCCACACCCTGGTTGTACCAGGCAGGAGCATGGCCGGGATCGAGCCTGGTAACCTCTTCGTAGCAGCTTACGGCCTCCTCGTAGCGGCCGAGGATCCCGAGGGCTATCCCCTTGTTGTAGAGGGCCATGACGTGCCCTGGATCGATCTTTAAGGTCTCCTCATAACAGCTGAGGGCCTCTTGGTGGTGTCCGAGGCTGCTGAGGGCTATCCCCTTATTGTTCCAGGCTTGTGCGTAGCTGGGATCGAGCTTCAGGGCCTCTTCGTAGCATTCGATCGATCGGTCGTACTGGCCCGCTGCGTTGAGGGATCGTCCCATGTTGTTCCAGGCCTCTTTAAGCTCCGGGTCGATCTCGACGGCTCTCTCGTAGCATTCGATGGACCTGTTGTAGTCGCCCCAGCTGTAGAAGATCCCGCCCTTGTTGCTCCAGACCAGGGCGTAGTTCGGATCGATCTCGAGGGCCTTCTCATAAGATCGGAGCGCCTCTTCCAATCTCCCCTGCCCTTCCAGGCCGACGCCCATATTGTTCCAGGCCGGGGCATAATCTGGCTCGATCTCCAGGGACCGGTTGTAGCAGTCCAGGGCCTCCTCGAGCCGTCCCAGGGCGCTGAGGGCAATCCCCTTGCTGTTCATGGCGAGAACGTAATCCGGGTCTAGCTCGATGGCGTTGTCGTAACATTTAATGGCTTCATCGTATCTTCCCAGCGCCGAAAGAGCCACGCCCTTGTTGTACCAGGCCAGAGGATATAGCGGATTGTCCTCCGAATACCTCTCCCCACCAGCAGGCACAATACACACCGAAAAGAGCGCGAAGAGCGCGAAGAGGCGAAGCTTCATGCTTTGTCCTTTTATTGTGTGAGTTGATATGGATTACGGTCGCAAGAGACCTGTTGGCGACCATTTTCCAACCCGGCGCCTTTTCCAGGTCTGCCAGTGCCGGAGATATTCGGTCTGAATCCCCAGTCTTAAGAGATCCTGCCTTTTTTGCCCTAGACCACCATCTTACCGTGAGAGACCTTGCCGTGAGAGTCTATCTCGCCCCCGCAGATCCGGGTTGAAGAGATTCTGATGTCGTCTTCGGCCATCTGGTACTCAATCCTCACGATCTCGAGAGGAGAGAGACCGTTTTCCCTCCTGATCTCGTTGATGTTGCAGGCCATCGGCTCCGTCTCCGGCGAGACTACGATGACGTCGTAGTCTTCCTCGATAGCAGAGCCGTAGACGGTGTGAAGCATCTCTATTTCGAACCTTTCCACCCCCAAATTCTCCTTTAGGGCGGTCTTCAGGTTCTGGACCCTCGTATCGAAGTCTCGGACGGGGCGGGATCGCTGGCTCGTGGCCATCCTGTCCGACGTGAGGGCGATCACCACCTCGCCATCTTCTCCCGCCGCCTCGAATGCCTTCTTCAAAAGAGCGAGATGGCCGTCGTGAATGGGATCGAAGGTGCCGCCGACGGCGACTTTGGGGGCCATACAGCCGCCAAAGAGGGACGGTCGGTATAAGTAACTGGCGCTTTGGGGGCGGACCGTCGAGCAGCACTCTTGAATCGCCGAATATCGGGATAAAAGTCAGTCCCTCGGCCCAGGCCGGGCCACCTTAGTGCAGCGTTCTTCCAAGACCTTGGCTGCGATCATCCGGGAGCTGCAGAGGGGGCAGGGGTCGTACCCCTCCAGCCTCACCACCCGAACGTCGATCCCGCGAGTCGCCAGCTCCTCTTTGAGGAGGACAGCGTCGAAGTGCTGGTCGTACCCCAGGGTGATCACGTCCGGCTTCAGCTCCTCGATCGGCGAGAACATGTCCGATTCACTTCCGAGGACCGCTCTATCCACCATCTTCAGGGCTGAGACCATGAGCAGCCTCTGATCCTGGGGGATGATGGGCTTGGGCTTATGCTTGACGTTGGCATCCCTTGCCACGATCACCACCAGCTCGTCACCGAGGGCCCTCGACTGCTCCAGGTACATCAGGTGGCCTGGGTGGAGGAGGTCGAAGGTTCCCGTAGCCAGAACCCTAATCAAACCAGTCCTCATCCTCCTCCTCGATCTCCACGTCCAGAACGGGAAGATCTCTTGGGCAACCCGTCCTGTCGTAACAGGTCCAGCTCTTTTCGTCGAACGGAGGTCCAGCGATTATGTGGTAGTCGCCGGTTTTGGAGAAGAATATCAGATCCGCCTGGGAGGGCCGGATGTTGGAGGAGGGGTGGCTGTGAACCGATCCCGCGATCCTCATGTTGGGGAGCATGTAAAGCCGCACCAGGGCGCTCTTGCTCGACGACTCGGTTCCCGGGAGCATGATCACCTCGGTGATGACGCCGTCCTCGGCCCGCAGAAGCCCCGCAAACTCCACGGGCAGGGTCGATCGGGAGGCCTCGAGGATGAAGTACAGTGTATCCCTGGCTATCCCCTTCACCTCCATTTTGCCCTTCATCTCAGCCATCCTTTCATCTCAAAAATCTCCCGTTACAAATACCCTCCGCCGACCAACGTCAGCAGAATTTCTAGGTGGGGCATATTCCCAGGTTTTTTCTTAGGCGGGTCTGAGGTGAGTGCAGTCCCCGGCGATGATCCTCTCGCCGGTGCCGTCGTCCTTTCTCACCAGAAGCGCGCCGTCGGCCTCCAGGGCCTCTGCACGCCCCTCAAACTCACCGATTCTGGTGATGATCCTCACCCTTTGACCCAAGGTCGCAGAGCGGGCCATCCACTCCCTGCAAACCCGGTCGAAGGACACCGTCATCTCCTCGGAGGCCCTCTCCACCTCCAACAAAACTCTCTGAACGAGTTCCGCCCGCAAGACGTCTCTTCCCAGCTCCCGAGATATAGAAGTAGCCCTCCAATCCTCTGGAAGGCGGGCAGCCTCGATGTTGGCGTTGATCCCGATCCCCACCACTGCGTAGTTCAGCGAGTCCATCTCGGCCTCGATCTCGGTCAGAATGCCACAGATCTTCCTCTCTCCCACCAGAAGGTCGTTGGGCCACTTGATCCTCACGTCGAGGTCGTAGAGGCCTTCGAGGGCCCGGGCGACGGCGACCGCCGCGGCCATGTTCACCCTGGAGGCGAGGGCCGGCGGGATTTTTGGCTTCAGGATGACGCTCATCCAGACCCCTCCTTTTGGGGAGTGCCAGGACCTGTCCATCCTGCCCCTGCCGGCGGTCTGGACCTCGGCGACGACGACGGTCCCGTTTTCTGCTGGGGGTGCAATCCTCTTCGCCTCGGCGTTGGTGGAGGCGAGGGAAGGATGAGAGATCACCGTCCTTCCCACAAACTCCGTTTTGAGGCCATCTTTGACGAGATCCTCGCTGAGCAGGTCTGGAAGGGATGCGAGTCTGTATCCCCTTTTTGATGATTCTATCTCGTACCCTTCAGACCTGAGGGACTGAACCTGCTTCCAGACGGCAGCCCGGCTGATCTTCAGGGATTCGGCCAACATCTGGCCGGAGGTCCAGGACCCGAGCCCCTGGATCAGCGCCTTCCTGATCTCTTCCCTGCTCAAGAGGCGACCTACTCCTCGGAGGCGGGAGTTTCGTGATGGGCCATGTAGGCTCCCACGGCGGCGGATATTGCCGCGACCTTCCGGGTGTCGGCGCCCAAGGCTGATGCCAGGGAGAGACCCTTCTCGCGCTCCGCCTCGGCGACCTTCTTCACCTCATCCATTATCGCCTCTTCCTTGAGGAAGTTGGTGTTGATGTCGCCCCGCCTGAACCTCTCGTGTCGCAGGACCGCCAGGTGGAAGTGGATGTTGGTCTTGACGCCGGTGACGATGTACTCGTAGAGGGCCCGCTCCATCCGGGCGATCGCCTCCGTCCTGTCCCTGCCCAGGGCCACCACCTTCGATATCATCGAGTCGTAGTAAGGCGGGATGACAAACCCGGCGTAGACGCCGCTGTCGACCCTTATTCCTGGGCCTCCGGGGCTTCTGTACCTTTTTATCCTGCCGGGCGCTGGCGCGAAGTCGTTGAGGGGGTCCTCGGCGTTGACCCTGCACTCGATCGCCCAGCCCCTGATCTCGATCTCGTCCTGGGAGTATGCCAGAGGCTCCCCGGCGGCGATCCGGATCTGCTCTTTTGCGAGGTCGACGCCCGTCACCATCTCGGTGATGGGGTGCTCGACCTGGAGCCTGGTGTTCATCTCCAGGAAGTAGTAGTCGCCCCGGGAGTACATGAACTCGACAGTGCCAGCGCTCCGGTAGTCGATCGCCTCCGCGGCCCGGACGGCGATCGAGCCCATCTCATCCCGCAGCTCCGGGGTCATGATCGGCGAGGGCGACTCTTCGATCAGCTTCTGGTGGCGCCTCTGGATCGAGCATTCCCTGTCGGAGACGTAGATCGTCTTCCCCTTGGAGTCGGCCAGGATCTGAAACTCGATGTGTCTCGGGTCCGCCAGGTACTTCTCGACGTAGACGGTCTCGTCGCCGAAGGCGGATCGTGCGATCGATCTCGCCGAGTTCAGGGCGGGGCCCAGCTCCTTGTCGTCCCACACGATCTTCATCCCTATCCCGCCTCCACCGGCGGCGGGCTTCAGCATCACAGGGTAGCCGATCGCCTCGACAAGATCCCTCGTCTCCTCGGGGTAGGAGATCCCCCCCTCGCTTCCAGGGACGATCGGCACGCCCGCGCTCTTCATGATCTCTCTTGCGGCGATCTTGCTTCCCATCTTGTCGATCGACTGGCTTGTGGGCCCGATGAAGACGATGCCGTTCTCTTCACAGGCCCGGGCGAAGGTGGGGTTTTCAGAGAGGAAGCCGTAGCCGGGGTGGATCCCCTCGGCCCCGGTCTGCTCTGCCGCCTCCAGGATCTTGTCGATCCGGAGGTAGCTCTGGGAAGCCGGCGAGGGTCCGACGAAGACCGCCTCGTCGGCGTACTTGGCGAAGAGGGCGTTCCGGTCGGCCTCGGAGTAGACCGCGACGGTTGAGATGCCGAGCTCCCGGCAGGCTCTCATGATCCGTATTGCGATCTCTCCACGGTTGGCGATCAGAATCTTCTGGAACATCGTCGGAGTTAAGGAGGACCGAGGCTAAAAACCTTTGGCGAACCCTGAGACGAACCCGGAGAAGAAGAAATTAATAACCTTTCAGCCTGAGACTTGGAGCCATGAAGCCGAGGGAGATGTCAGGTGAAGAGTGCGAGGATCTGCTCGCGAAATCGAGGTTCGGGAGGCTCGGCCTATCCGCAGGCGACCGGCCCTATGTGGTGCCGATGTCTTACGTTTACGCGGGCGGCGTCATCCTCCTCCACTCGGGCCTTCGGGGAAGGAAGCTGGATATGGCGAGAGAGAACCCGAGGGTCGCTTTCGAGGTGGACTCTGTCGAGAAGGGGAGGTGGAAGAGCGTCATCGTCTCTGGAAAGGCCCGCCTTTCCACCGACGCGGAGGCTAAGGAGAGGCTCTTTGATATCTTCACCAAAAGCGGGATGGGGGGGCACGGCGGCAAGCGTTTCAGCCGCGAGGAGATGGAGAAGATGCCGATGGTGATCTGGGAGATCGAGATCGAGGAGATGACCGGACGCGAGGGCGTCTGGTAAAACGAGACCGGGGCAGTTTTCGCCATGACCGCCATCAAGTGGACCGAGAAGTACAGGCCCAAAGGGCTGAAAGAGGTTTTGGGGAACGGGAAGGCCGTATCGGACCTGGAGGGCTGGGCCCGGGCGTGGGAGAGGGGAGTGCCCGAGAAGAGGGCGGTCGTCCTCTACGGTCCCGCCGGGGTGGGGAAGACCTCCGCCGCCCTGGCCCTCGCCGAGGAGTTCGGCTGGGACCAGATCGAGATGAACGCGAGCGACAGCAGGACCGCCGCCGCCATCTCGAAGGTGGCGGGCGCAGCCTCAAAGATGATGACCTTCTCAGGAAAAAAGAGGCTCGTCATCCTGGACGAGGCTGACAACCTCTACGGATCTGCGGACCGGGGCGGATCTGCGGCGATGCTGCGGCTGGTAAAGGAGACCGACCAGCCTGTGATCCTGATCGCAAACGACTACTACGGCCTCACTAAGCCCCTGCGGGAGGCGACCCTCGGCGTCCAGTTCAGGTCCATCAGGAAGCCCACGATAGCCTCGGTCCTGAAGGATATATGCCGGGCCGAGGGAGCGGGGTGCACCCCGGAGATGATCGAGGAGATCGCCGATATGGCGAACGGCGACCTTCGGAGCGCCGTAAACGACCTCCAGGCGGCCCTGGAGGGATCCCTCGAGCTCGGCGAGGTGGCGACGAGCGTCCGGGACTCGAAGGCCTCGATCTTCGACGGTGTGGCCAAGATCCTGCGAGGCTCCAGCGCCTCCGAGGCGGTCAAGATCGCCTGGTCCCTCGACGAGAGCCCCGAGGACCTGGTCCACTGGATTGACGAGAACCTGCCCCTGGTCTACAAGCCCGATGATCTGGCCGCCGGCTACGATCGGCTCGCCAGGGCCGACGTCTTCCTCGGACGGGTCCGGCGGCGCCAGAACTACGGCCTGTGGCGGTACGCCTCTTTCATGATGACCGGCGGGGTTCAGTCCGCCCGGACGGAGAAGAAGGGCGGCTACATCCCCTTTCGGCCTCCGAGCTACTGGCGGAGGATGGGCCAGACGAAGGGAGCAAGGCAGGTCCGGGACTCGGCGGCCAAAAAGATCGGGACACACTGTCATATCAGCTCCCGTCAGGCCAAGGCCGAGATGATGGGGCTTTTCGGCCTTCTCCTGAAAAATCCCGATACGGGGCCGAAAGTGGCGGCCCTTCTCGGCTTCTCCGTCGAGGAGATCGCCCTCCTGATGGGGACGAAGCCGACGACCAAGAAGGTGGCGAAGCTCTACGATGCGGCCCAGGAGCTTCTCGAAGAGGAGAGGGTCTCGGAGATCGAAATCGCCTGGGGCGGATCTAAAAAGCCGGAGAAGGACGAAAAGAGGGAGCGGCCTCGAAAGCCGGATAAGAGCAAAGGCGACGCTCTCGACGAAGACGATTCTGAGGCGAATTCGGAGGAGATCGATCGAGAGGAGAAGAAGGCGGAGCCGGTCAAAGAGGCTGAATTGGGGGAGCCCTCCGGCCAAGGCTCGGAACTGACGGAGCCGGAGAAGGACGACCGCCAGAGGTCCCTCTTCGACTTCTGAGCAGAAGATCATTTTTGTGGGAAGGTTGATTGAGGGTGTCCAAGAAGAGCGAAGGCGGCAGCATAGAAGTATTTGGTGTTGTGATAGTAAATCCGGGCACACCAAAAGGTTCTTAATAAATCAATATAATCTGGCAATGGAGGGAATACACTGAAGCCTAAAATGATATTTATGCTACTGATGCTAATATGCCCTATCACAGCGTTAGCATCCACAGTTACAGTAGGTCCTATTGCCTGTAATTATACTCATATATGGGAGGCTTTGGATGCAGCAAATCCGGGTGATACCATTCAAGTGCAAAATGGTACATATTATGAGAATTTAATTATTGATAAACCTATTACTCTTCGGGGTAATAATACAATAATAGATGCAAGTGGACTTAGAAGTCCAATTGTTCTAGTTTCGGATAATATAACACTTGAAGGACTAACTATAGAAAATTCAGGTGATGATGATAAAGATGCAGGAATTAGAGTAATGTCTAATAATAATTCTATAATATATAATATTATACATAACAACCATTACGGAATCTATTTGGAGTCTTCTACTATGAATAATATAACGGGCAACAACGTAAACCAAAACTTTAACGGAGGCATATATCTTGAAAAATCGGATAATAACACCATAACTAATAATCATATATATAGTCATTTAAACGAAGTATTCAGATCCGGCTTTCATTGGATGCGTGATTCGATTGCAGATGCTATTAATTTAAGGGAATCCAACGGTAATATAGTTTTATTTAACACATTGCATCATAATAATTGCGGGATTAGAGTTACAAGTTCAAAAGAAAACGGCGTAGTGGGAAACTTAATATATAAAAATATAGTTGGCATTTATGCTGATTATATGTATGATCCAACTTGTTCCAACATTTTTACACATAACAGATTGACAAATAATATCGAATACAACGCATATGACCATGTGGATTGTTCCAAATGCAACAAATATTGCAATCAATGGTGCTTTATCTATGATAATATAACTATCGGAAACCAATATGGAGATTTTGATGAACCTAGAGAAGGATGTAGAGATAGTAACGACGATGGTTTCTGTGATTTTGCATACGAAATTCCAGGTGGCAAACTGATTGATAAAAATCCCATAGCCTCACAGTTAATAGAAGCGAATACTCTACCATCTAATTTTACTGAAGGTACGGTTATTGGAAGTTGGCAAGGCACCGTAGATAATAAAGAGACATGGACTGGAATTATAGAGGTACCGGCAAATATCACTATGCTCAAGATCAGACTAACCTGGGATGATCCCATTAATTCTCTTGCTCTCATACTTTTCAACGAGACCGGAGAAGCTGTTGACGCATCAATCGACGAGGACTATGAGAGCGTTGAAGTGTTCAGTCACGAGGTGGACATGAAAGTGATAAATCCAGTTCCAGGTGGATCCAGTGGCAAGTATTTTTGGAGAGCTTATGTTTATGGATATTACGTATTTCAGGGTGCGCAGTCTTTTGAGTTAAAAGCATATGTAGTATAATTAAAAATAATTAAAGTTCAAATCCATCATGATCTTTTTTCCTTTCCGCCACGGATTTATTTATTGAAATATTCAGAGGCTTGCTGCAGGGTGGGCCGCCGCCAGTTTGACTTTGGGACGTAAAAGGAAGAGGCCTTCTTCGGAAGATATCACCTTCTTTAAATCTGTAGGCGTGGCCGTCCAAGATGCGGTTGCTGCCGCCCTCGCCTTGAGAAATGCTGAAAAAATGGGGGCTAGGGCAGACGGTTCTCTGGTGATTCGAGCCTCAATTCCGCTTCGAGCGTCTCCTGAGGCAGATATTGGTCTCGCCCCAGGAGACGAAAGCCGTCTTTTGTTCAAGCCTAAACGATCGCAAACTCCGCGGTCAAGGAGCCGTCGAAGGCCTCCGGCGCATAGAACTTCATCCTGTACCCGCCCCGCGAGGCGACGTTATCGGGATCGCCCCTCTGGCGCTGGTCCCACTGGATCGCCTTCGCCACGCCGCCGAACTCGATAACCGGCGTCCTGAATCGCCAGCTATCGGGGTTCGTCCTGTAGTAGGACCTCCACTCGCCAACGACATCCTTCTCGATCTCGTAGTAAGCCCCAACAAGGCTTGCGCTGCCCGGTGTCGCTTTTCTCAGGACGAACTCGACGGTCTCGCCCTGCGCGTACTCCGCCTTTCTGGCTGCGAGGGTCAGGCCGGCGTATGCCGCCTCGGCCTCCGGGGTGTCGGTAGCGGGAACGGGGCCTGCCGGGTCTGAATCTTGGCCGAACCAGACCACGGCGTAGTCGCCGTCGATGGCCACCCCCATGGCCTGCCAGACCGTTCCGGCGAAGATGCCTCGCTGGAGGATGGTGTCGCTGTGGTCGCGATCGTCCCCGTCCCCCTTCTCTTCGGGACCTACGAGAATGAGCGTCGGCGAGAGGTAGGGCTCCTGAGCCTCGTCGCCGACGGTCGGCAGTTCCGGGCCGACGTTCTGACCGAAATGGTCGTCTTCGCCGCCCTGGCGGGGGCCGACCGTCAGAAGTCCCTCTTCGGCTTCTGACGGGATCGAAAAAATAGTTTCTTCAGAAGGTCTTCAGCTCGCCCTTCATAAGCTTGTCCTGGATCACCAGGATGTCGTCGAGCCACTGGTTTGCGATCTCTTCCGCCTCGGCCTGAACTTGGGCGAAGTTTGCGCCATCCTTCACCGTAGTCTGGATGCTGAGCATGTGAGGCTCGTCGATGGGCTTTCCGATCTGGGAGAGGATCCTTACGTAGACCTCGCCGACGTCGTCCACCTCGGCCACGATCTTGTTTGCGATCTGGGTCGAGAGGAGGTTGTAGATCTTGCCGACGTGCCTTATGGGGTTCTTGCCACTTGTCGCCTCCATGCTCATGGGCCGGTTGAGGGTGATGAGGCCGTTGGCTCTGTTTCCCCTGCCCACAGACCCGTCATCGCCCATCTCCGCGGAGGTCCCAGAGACGGTGAGGTAGACAGATCCCGACTCCGGATCGTCGGCGACGTTCATCTGGACTTTTACCTCCCTTTTTGCGCATGAGCAGACGTTCTCCTCGATCTCGCGGACGATCTCCTGCTTCGTCTCCATGTAGTCGTTGAGGTCGTCGAGGTGCTTTCCGACCATGGCGCAGGCGACGGTGAGGTGGATCCTATCGCCCGACCTCATGGCCATGACCTTGACGTCCTCGCCGATGGCCGGGATCCTCCTCTTGAGGTCCATCAGGAACCTCTCGGTGTTGTAGACGACGGTCTCGGTTTCGGAGAAGGGGGCGTAGCCGACGCCGAAGGAGGTGTCGTTAGCGCCGGGGACCTTCCTCTTGAAGACGTCCTGAAGGTCGGAGGAGCCGGTACCGATCTTGCAGTTGAGGATGACGTGGTCGCTGACGTCGATGTTGCAGAGGACGTCTTTGAGGTACTCTCTCGCGGTCCTTCGAGCGATGACGTCCACCGGGATCTCCTCGTCCCCGAAGAACCGGGTGGCCCTGCCCGAGAGAAGTATGTACATCGGCTGGATGATCTCGCCGCCTCTGAAGGCGGGCCTGGACCTGCCGGCCACAAGCTGGGTCTCGTCAGTGTTGTGGTGGAGGACGGTTCCGACCCGCTTGGTGTACTCGTGGCAGAGGGCGCGGCTGATCGACTCTGCCAGGCCGTCGGCGATGCTGTCGGGGTGGCCTATCCCCTTTCTCTCCACAAGCTCGATCATCTGCTCTTCGATTGGCTGCTGGCTTATCTGCTCGACCTTGATATTTCTCGTCATGCCCCGTTCCTCAATATTAGTGTCTGAGGGGCCTGAACGGATCGATCACATATTAAAACTTCGCAACGGGAATGGCAAAAGGGTGTTAGATCGGCTAAAGAGCAAAAGGGGTAAATCTCGCCCTGCAAACACCGTATTTATGCGACTGGTTTACATGGCCGGGAAGGGTGGCGTCGGAAAGAGCGTCTGCTCAGCGGCGACGGGCCTCTGGGCCTCTCAGCAGGGGAAAAAGACCCTCGCCTTCTCGATGGACCCCGCCCACTCCCTCTCTGACATCCTCGAAGCTGAGATTGGAGATCGTCCCACAAAGATCGCAGAAAACTTCGACGCCGTGGAGCCGGACCTCGTGGCCGAGGCTGAGAAGTTCTACGCAAGCTACAGAAGTCTCTTTCGGGCGCTGTTTGAGATGTTCCAGTTCGAGGTACGGCCCGAGGATTTCGGCGTCGTCCCGGGCGTCGGCGAGCTGATCTTCATGGACCGGCTCTACGACGTCTACATGCAGGGAAATTATGACGTCGTCGTCATCGACTCAGCCCCCACGGCCCTCGTCCTCCCGCTCCTGAAGCTCCCTGACGTCACCACCGGCGTCGTCACCCGCCTCCTCGGAATGAAGTCGAGGTGGACGGGGATCTTCAACATGCTGGAGCCTGGATTCGGCGACTCCATAGTGACGGAGGTCCGCCGCCTCCGCACAAAAGCCGAAACGATGAGAAACGCCCTCATCGACCCCGAGATCACGACCATATCCGTCGTAACCATCCCTGAGAAGGCTGCGGTGCTGGAGAGCGAGCGTTTGATCAAAACCGTCGAGGCTCACGATGTCACCGTCGACTCGATCATAGTAAACCACGTGATGGCTGAGTGCGACTGCGACTACTGCCGCCGCCGGGCCGCCTCGCAGAAGGGCTACATCGAGGAGATCAGGGCCAAGTTCGGCGACAAGCAGATCGCGCTACTGCCGTCGTACGGCGAGGAGGTGAAGGGCGAGGGGCTCGGTCAGGTCGCGCGGGATCTCTACGAAAAGGGGCAGCTGAAGCTCTAGCGGGGCCGTCTTCGGCCCCCGCTCTGCAAAAAGAGTCTGGGATATGGGTGCGGAGGGGGTCGCGCATCGGAGCAGATTTTTGGGGTGAGTTTTCGCGAGGGCTTTCGGGATTTTGGGGGCGGATTTTACATTTGCTTATTTTTGATATAATTTTGATGTTGTGTGATTTTTGCTGAAATACTCGAGTTCTTCGGCTCGATTTGGAGGAATATGATATCACTGTCCAGATCCATCTTTATGAAAGTGCCCAAAAGGGCTTTATATTGCTCATCAGTCAGGTAGTTTGGAGGTCAAAAGCTAATATCGTCTTGAGGGAGACGATGATCATTGGGCGATATATTGGAGGGAGGCTAGAGTATATTGTCGATCTGCTACAAAGCTGCAATTTTAAAAGGTTCATTTATTTTTCGGGCTGTTAGCAGATATAGTCTAACAATTTTATATATTGTTGTATCCCTTGGTCTCTTTTCTCCTTTTACAGCATGTGGAGAACATTACGACTTTGAGGGGACAGATGATCTCAACTGGAGCGACTGCGATGGAATATGCGAAGGAATCGGCTGGTATCAGGATACCTCCATGGGCTATAATAGCAATAGTTCCTTAAGGTCAGGTCCAATTGAATATCAAGGTGTCAGTTGTATCTGCAAAAACGTCACCGGACCATCCAGAATCACTTTTTATTGGAATTCGGATACTGACTTCAAAGAGGCAGGTCAGCTTTCATTCATGGTTGATGATGATGTCGAGCGCGTCTACAACTCGTATGGTTGGCGTTTCGAATCCTATTCGATACGTTGTGAGGGAAATCATACATTAAAGTGGGTTTTCAGGAAATTCAGATTTTTGCCGCAGTGGAAGGGTGGAGGTTGGATAGACCACGTAAATGTAACTCATATATATGAAAACGCGGTGAGTGATAGTGCAGCAGAACGTCCTATAACAGAAGTTCATCCAGGAAAATCTCCGGGCAGAGATATGTCCAAGAATGCCAGTATCGATGTTGTAGTAACTGCATATCCAGAAAGGGGTCCATCGAATACGGATATAAACTTTACAATACTTGTCTATAATAGTGGAGAATATCCATTGCAGAAAATAATGGTAAAAAGCATACTTGCACCGGGATTATCTTACACAGACAATTCCGCAACGAGATCCCCCAACATGTCTACAAAACATGGTGATGGATCGACTATCATAATTTGGAATAATATATCCATGGAACCATTAAAAACCGTCGAAATCGGCTACAACGCTTCAATTGATGGTAGTCTGCCTGGTATTTTAAAAAGTAACGTGGAAGTTAATGGAACTTTTGTGGAAGGCGATCTTAATGTTACGGATAATGATGCCGTAGAAGTGATTTGTGAGGATCAACCGAAAATCGAAATTCTCTCTCCAGCTAATGGAAGTGAACTACATGCCAGTTTGCCTATTCAGTTTATAATTAATGTTACTGGCGGTCACCAGCTTTTAAACTGTAGTTTATATATAGACGATAAATGTGTTAACACATCTCCACAAGGGCTTAATGATAGCCAGTTCGTATTCGAATATATTTTCGGAAAGGATGGTGTTGAAAAAACGCATAGTTGGTATATAAAATGCTGTGATAATTCTGACCAGTGCAGCAATACTTCAAATACTTATTTATATGTGGCTAAGCCAAATAAAGTGTATGTAGATCCAGAAAGGGTGGACAATTTTGTATATTATGCTAGTATAGACGATGCAATTAAAAATATTAACAATAATGATACCATAATAGTTGAATCTGGGACTTATAAAGGTCCTGTTTTGATTAATAAATCACTTACTCTAATCGGAAATAATTCTCCAATAATCGATAATTCAAGCAGAAGCGGAAGTGACGCCATTTATATTACCGAAAGTCACGTTAACGTCACAGGATTTAGACTAGAAAAGTCATATCGTGGTCAGAGGCATTTCGGAATAAAGATAATAAGCTACGGTCAGCCTTGTAGAAATATCACAATATTTAATAATACTATATGTGGAGAGGATATCACGGGAGGTTATAATTATAGTATGATGTTTAATGGTGTCACAGATCTTAATATCGTTAATAATACTATAATCGGGTCTCAAAAAATAGGTATTCATTTGATGAAATGTAATAATTGCACGATAGAATCAAATTGGATAGATAATATGGATCCAGAATGGAACGATGAGAATTTAGTTTGTATAAAACTAGACGAATGTCAAAATGTGTCTTTAAAATGCAACACTTTAAGAGCAAGTTGTTATGGTATTAAACATATAAAAAGCACTTTTGATGCCGAAGGTCAGATTTATTATAATATAAGTGAAAATAATCGGGTGGTGCCTAAAGTTGGTAGCTAAATTACATTATGTATATGGAATTATTTTATTTTCAATCGCATTAGTAGGGTCCTGTCAAGCTGATGATACGAACCCTACCACGGATATCGAATTAATCGTGTTTTTAAAAGATAATAACAACCTGTCATTATTAGATGATGTTTCTAGAGGCGAAGATGTGAAACTATGTTATAATATAATAAACTGTGGGGAGTATGAGACGGGAGAGATTAAGATTAAACGACCAATAACACCAAATATTCCTAAGATCTTCGACTATCCAAAACATAAAATTACACTAAAAAAAGATGGGGCCAACAGTGATGTTAAAGAAACACCTGCTGGATACTATGAAATATTTCCCATATGTGTATATCCGCCTTCTAATGATACCTACTATACAATTGAAATTCAGAACGACGGTTATTTAACGTTTCAGTGTAATAACTTATATAAATATGAATGCATATCTTTTATGTACGATACAGCGATTTCTAAAAACGCAAGCTGTGGCAAAGACAAAAAATGTTCATATATATATCCTTCTAGTTTTGAAGTTGATCGCGCAGGGCAAGATGATATAAATATATATCCAGGATTTATAACAATAGAACCCGCTGCAGAAGAACAAGCTGCAGAAGAACAAGCTGCAGAAGAACAAGCTGCAGAAGAACAAGCTGCAGAAGAACAAGCTGCAGAAGAACAAGCTGCAGAAGAACAAGCTGCAGAAGAACAAGCTGCA
>Ga0209408_1000095_pt1 | contig 71338 bp, 70 predicted proteins | sample AD_UKC107_MetaG_FD_184422 | JGI IMG/M metagenome (GOLD analysis project Ga0209408, IMG submission 184422) | Active sludge microbial communities of municipal wastewater-treating anaerobic digesters from Hong Kong - AD_UKC107_MetaG (SPAdes)... | ecosystem: Engineered > Bioreactor > Anaerobic >... | reverse complement strand
AGGGTTGCATCCACAAATGAATTGAAGGCTTCATCATACCGCTTCATCTCAAAGAGAATGCGTCCTTCCATTTCTGCAAGCTCGGGGTCAAAGGGGTTGAGGGTTCGGGCCATGCGGACTTCTTCAAGCCCCTGTTCCCATTCGCCCTCGTGAAAGTAATGCGCGGCCAGGAGAGCGAACGGTTCCGGACGGTCCGGATTCTTAAGCTTGGCAATTTCCAGAAGCTCCACGGCCTGTGTCGTGTCTCTCCGCTTTAAATAAAACTTCGCGAGTCCGACATACTGGCTGGCGTCGATATCATCCTTGTGACGCTCATTGAGAATCTTATCCTTCAGCTCTTCAACCTGGCGGGCTTTCTTCTCATCTGCAAGCTCCCGCACCCTGGCAAGATTCAATTTGATGGCCACGGAATCAGGTTTCAGCTTTGCCGACAGTTCGTAGAGGTTGATGGCTTCCTCAAACATATCCTGATCCGCGAACTTGGCTGCAAGTCCTGCAAGAGTCTCTACATCAACCACAGGTTTCTTCCTGGATACCATGCCGAAGGTATTATATCAGATGGCCGGTCGAAAACAGCGGGCGAGCTGTTGCAAATGGTTCGCTTTTCTTGACCTGCAGACGCTTTCGCACTACAATGGAAGTATGAGAGTCACCCTGGCACTCATCATACTTGGGGTGTCCATTTCCCTATTTTCCGGCGTGCTGGTTCTGCCTGTTGATGGCATTATTCAACCCGTTGTCGCTTCGTATATTGTGGATAATCTCCAGCACCTGGATCCCGGCGAAACCGACCTTGTGATTCTGGAGCTGGACACACCGGGTGGGCTGGGCACGTCGATGAAAGAAATAACAACGGCCATAATGAATGCGCCGGTACCTGTCGTGGTCTATGTTACGCCATCAGGTGCACATGCGGCCTCAGCCGGTTTCTTCATCCTTATGGCCTCCGACATTGCGGCCATGGCTCCCTCCACGACGACAGGTGCCGCCCATCCCGTCAATCTGGCCGGGGGAAATTCCAAAGACAGCGTCATGCTGGAAAAGGCGACAAACGATTTTGCCGCCTCCATTCGAACCATGGCCCAGATCCATGGAAGGAATATCGATCTTGCCGAAAAGGCGGTTCGTGAGGCCGTTTCGTTCACCGAAACCGAAGCTTATGACCATAATCTGATCGAAGTTGTGGCCAGGAATCGAAATGATCTCCTGTCCCAGATCAACGGCATGGAAATTACACGGCCGGAGGGGGAAAAGGTTACCATTCGGACAGAAGGAATCCCTGTCTCAGAAAAAACAATGTCCTTCATCTCCCGCTTCCTGTCCGTCATTGTTCACCCCAACGTGGCCCTCATTCTCATGGGATTGGGAATGCTGGGTCTCTATGTGGAGTTTACTCACCCCGGTGTCATCTTTCCCGGTGTGGCGGGAGCTATCTGCATCATTCTCGGTCTCTACGCGCTTTCCGTTCTTCCCGTCGACTATACAGGACTGGCCCTTATTGTCCTTGCTGCCATTATGTTCATCCTGGAGGTCAAAGTGATCAGTTACGGTATGTTGACCGTGGGCGGCATCGTGAGCTTTGTGGTGGGTTCGATGATGCTGTTTGACAGTTCGATTCCTGCCTTTCGCGTTTCCCTGACCCTGGTCATCTTTATGGCCGTGACATTTGCCGCCGTCATTATCTTTTTAGGGTCTCTGGTTCTTCGGGCCCATAAGCGGCGGCCGGTAACCGGTTCGGAAGGCATTATCGGGGAACGGGGAAAGGTCGTGGAACCTTTGAATCCAAGAGGCAAGGTGTTTATTCATGGCGAGTACTGGAACGCGATCTCGGCAACACCTCTCGAGGCAGGAATCGAGATCGAAGTTTTCGCAGCGGACGGGATGGTTCTCTCCGTTCGCCCAATCCATTCTCAAGGGGGTGCGGTATGAACGGAGTCATGGCTCAAATTCTTATATTTCTAATTGCCTTCGGATTTTTTCTTCTTTCCAAGTGGATCAACATCCTTAAGGAATACGAGCGGGGCGTTATGTTTCTCCTTGGTCGTGTCCGCCCGGAACCCAAGGGTCCCGGTTTCATTTTTGTTTTCTGGCCGATTGAGAAGATGGTCAAGGTCGATCTTCGTCTGGTCGTTCATGATGTTCCTCCCCAGGACGTCATTACCCGAGACAACGTCACGGTTAAAGTCAACGCGGTCGTATACTATCGGGTCATGGCTCCCATCAAGGCCATCATCGATGTGGAAAACTACATGTACGCGACCTCCCAGCTGGCCCAGACAACCCTTCGGTCGGTCCTCGGTCAGGTCGAACTGGACGAACTTCTCTCCGAACGCGAAAAACTGAACCGGCACCTCCAGGAAATTCTGGATCAGCACACCGATCCCTGGGGAATCAAGGTGGCTATGGTTGAGGTAAAGCATGTCGATCTCCCGCCGGAAATGGTTCGAGCCATTGCCAGACAGGCTGAGGCCGAGCGTGAAAAGCGAGCCAAGGTTATTCATGCCACAGGTGAATTTCTTGCGGCCCAGACTCTTTCCGAAGCTGCCAACGTGATTGCTGCTGAACCCGTGGCCCTCCAACTGCGTTATCTGCAGACGCTCACAGAAATCTCTGCGGAAAAGAACTCCACGATCATCTTTCCCCTTCCCATTGACTTCATCATGGACTTGATGACGCGGAAGAAAGATCAATCGTCCTGATGCTAATCCTGGCCTTCCTCACAAAGGACGAGAATCTGGAGGCGACGATTCAGAGTCTGGCCTCCCCGAACCTCGAGGTTCGACCCTTTGCAGAAGAGGGAGAGCAACCTTTTGCCCACATCTGGATTGTGGATGTAACCCAGCCCGCTCCGCTGCCCCAGGTTCCCCGGGCACCCTTCTTTAAGGTCATCCTGACAGAGGAAGAACCGGAGCAGGCCTTTTCAGATCCGGATACTCTTCACTTTTCCCGTGCTGATTTTCAAGACCGGGCAAAAAACATCATTGATCTGCTGAAGAGGTTCATTCCGCTTGCCCGGGAAAAGAAGGTTCTGGAACGTGAAATTGAAGTTCTGAAAACGGTTGAAACCCTCTACCTGACCCAGGAGCAGGACAAGGCATTTTCTCAACTGATCTATGCCGTTGCTGACCTTCTGGAGACGGAACCCACGGGAATGATTCTTCTTCGCGATCCCAAAAAATCGGCGTATGATGAGCACTTTCCGCTGGAGGAACGACGCAAGGGCCGCCGACCCCGCCATACGTTTCATCCCGAGTTTCTGGATGAAATTCTCTTTTCCTCGGAACCCTACTCCATCGTGGATGATCCCAACGGGCCCGATCAGAAGCTTGTCGGATTTCCCATTCGAAACGATCAGGTCGGCCTTGGAATCATCTTCGTGCCCATCCGGGAACAACAGGTTTCAAAGGACCGACTCCTGGTTGCATCCAAGTTTGCCGCGGAACTTTCCTCCATCCTTGAGAATCTCCTCCTTTTCATGGAGACCAAGGAGCTTACGATTAAAGATGACCTGACGCAGGCCTACAACCGAAGGTACTTTGAAGCCTTTGTCGATGAGGAGCTGGAGCGTGCCAAACGCTATGGTTCCCGGTTCTCCCTCATCTTTCTGGATCTGGATGACTTAAAACAGGTCAACAACCAGTACGGTCACCTCATGGGGTCGCGGACCCTTCAGGAAGTATCCAAACGCATCCTGAAAGCGGTTCGCCATGTCGACCGCGTGGTTCGCTTCGGGGGAGATGAATTCTGCATTATTCTTCCACATACCGAACCGGAGGAGGCCATTACGGTGGCGGAACGGGTGCGGCATTCGATCAACGGTTCCGTGTTTTCCCTCTCTCCCGGTGTGGAAGTCATCATCACTGCTTCTTTCGGTGTGGCCGGGTATCCGGAGCATGGAAAGACCAAGGAATCCCTGATTGCAAAAGCAGATCAGGCTATGTACGAAATCAAAACGCAGCGCAAGAACGGAGTCAAACTGGCTGACATTACAAAGGAGGCCTAGATGCAGGAAGGCCTGACAATTCAGGGAGACCTGAGGGATCTATCCATCCCTGAAATTCTTCGAAACCTGATCCGAAACGAAGGGGTTTCCAGCGTAAGGCTGACAAAAGAAGAGCACACCTGCACCCTCTACGTTAAAAATGGAGATATCGTCTTCGCGGACAGTGATGACCCCGACAGAATGCTTGGGACGATCCTCTTTGTCCGCGGAGAAATTGGACTGGATGATTTTATGAAGATCCGGGATGGCAGGGAAAGCGGAAAATCGGATCTTGGAATGCTGGTTGAGCTTGACATTCTTGCTCCGGACGACATGCTTCATGCCGTAGACCTTCTCGTCAAGCAGATGGTAATGGGAACCATTTCCTGGACCACGGGTTCCTACGTAATGGTGTTTGACGACTCGCTTCCGGAAGGGGCCATCCCGGCAAGAATTCATACAGATGAGGTCCTCTTAAACGCGGTTCGCTCCATTGATCGTTGGTCTCTGGTATACAGGGGCCTTGGAGGACAGCGAAAGACTTACCGAAGAACACCGAATATGGATTCAAGGTTTTACGAGCTTGATCTTTCCGAAGATGAGAGCCACCTGTACAGCCTGCTGGACTCCCCGCGCACGACCCAGGAGATCCTGCGGATGAGCTATCTCAAACCCTTTGTCAGCATGCGTTCCCTGTGGGCCCTGAAGTGCGTGAATCTCATCGATGAAATCATGGTGCCTGAACCCGATGGACAAACCTCCGAGGCTGACGAATTCATCTGGTCCTCGATGGTGGAAAGCTACAACAACGCGTTTGCGGCTCTTTTTCATGCGCTTCAGAAAGATATTGGCGATGAGGTGTTCGATTTTATTCGAGGGCTTGAGGAGGAGTTGGATCCGTCGATCAAGGGAAGGCTGGAGGGGATGGACTTTCATAATGAGGGTCGGATCGACTATGATCTTCTCTATAATTCACTCGTCGCCTCCGGGGTGAGCAGCATCCCTCAGGTACTCCAGGATATCCTGAACGAAATTCTTTACGGATGGGTGTTCAGAATCCGAAAGGTTTACGGGGACCAGTACAATCCTATCCTGGATTCGGTCATCAACAGCATTCGAGAGGAGTAATATGAGCCGATACTATGAAGTTACCCTGAGTGCGCGACACCTCTGGATCATTCTCTTTTCGGCGCTCGGGATTGTTTTTCTCTCCTTCCTCCTCGGCCTGTGGGTCGGAAGTTTCGGGAATGAAATATCCGGCCAGGAACCCGTCATTGAAGCCGAAGCCAAGGGTGAGGCCGAAATGGTAACCACCCCGGATACGATTGAACCTGTGGATCTTGAGAGAGCGGAAGTTCCCGCCTTTCAGGAGGAACCGGACAAGGGTGGCGAACCTCCCGTTCCGGCGCAAGAACCTGTGGCCTCCGCTCAGGCTTCGTCTCCTCCCGAGCCGGTTCCATCCGCACCCGAACCGTCCGCCTCGGCTGGACGGTGGACGGTCCAGGTCATGGCGATCTCCAATGCCACGAAGGCCCAGACCTGGCTTCAAAAGCTCCTTGCGTCAGGATTTGATGTCTATATGGAAACATTGAGTTATCCGCAGAACAAGAAGCTGTACCGGATCCGGGTCGGGCACTTTGAGACCCGGGAACAGGCCGATGCTGTCCAGAGAAATCTGGCCAAAGAGCCTTCGATAGTTGCTGAAAAGTTAAAACCTTGGGTCACCCGCCTCTAACCCATCGCAGCCTCCCGGAGTGGATCCGGGTCAAACGCATCCAGCTTAACGAAGAAAGGGCCATGAAACGGCTCCTTCGAGAGGCTCACCTTCCTACCATCTGCGAAGAAGCCCGCTGTCCGAACCGTACGGAATGTTTTGGCTGCGGCACGGCCACCTTCCTGATCCTGGGAACCCATTGCACAAGAAACTGCGGATTCTGCAGTGTGGATCACGGTGTCGAGGAGGGCGTATCCCCGACCGAAGCCGAAGGACTGGTTCAGGCTGCCAGGGCTCTCCGGCTGCACTATGTCGTTCTGACGGTTGTAACCCGGGATGACCTTCCCGATGGTGGAGCGGGGCACATGGCCCTGTGTATTCGGAGACTGAAGGAAGAATTACCCCGTGTCCGGGTCGAGATTCTTTCTTCGGATCTCAAAGGAAAGAAGGAAGACATCGCCGCGGTCCTTTCCGCAAAACCGGATGTCTTCGGTCACAATATTGAGACGGTCGAACGCCTGACACCGAGGGTCAGGCCGGGAGCACACTACCGCAGGAGTCTGGATGTCCTTCGGGAGGCTCGGATTCTGGCTCCCGCAGTGCTCATCAAATCGGGACTGATGGTAGGCCTGGGAGAGACCGAAGAAGAGATTTTTTCCACACTGAATGACATCCGGACCGCTGGATGCGACATCGTCACCATCGGCCAGTATCTCCAGCCTGACAGGAACTGCCTCCCTGTTGAAGACTACTGGGAGCCGGAGGCCTTTGAACGCTGGAAGAAAAAGGCCCTGTCTCTTGGGTTTTCCCACGTCTTTTCCGGTCCCTTTGTCCGCAGTTCCTATAAGGCTCACGAAGTCTTTTCCTGAGGAGTATCGGTGATTTTGCTTCGATTCCTGCTTTTCGATATTGGGCTGGGTATCCTATTTGCCCTTCCCTTTCATTTCTCATTTCTGACTCCGTTGCTGGTGATCGTACCCGCCCTGTTCTGGTGGATGATCCGTCGCCGGCCCCCGGGGGGACGATGGGTCCACGTGCTACTCTTCGGAAGTGCTTACCAGGCCATCGCTCTCCTCTGGATCGTTCACGTTCTGAAAGTCTTTGGAGGCATGGGGCCCTTCGCCGGGATTCCTGCCCTCCTGGCTCTGAGCGGCTACCTGGCTCTTTTCCTGACCGCGGCCGTAATGGTGGCGGAGTGGGTATCCGGTGAGAAATACCTGGAAACATTACCCCTGACCTTTTTCCTTTTTGAACTTCTCAGGGGTTACCTTTTCCGGGGATTTCCATGGAACGGCTGGGCTCAACCCCTTGCAGATCACGCTCCCCTCATGCAGAGCGCGGCATGGATTGGGGCTGCGGGTCTTTCGGCCTGTATACTCTGGCTCTCCACGCTTCCCCTTCTCGGAAAGCGTAAGGCGCTGGCAGGGAGTCTGTTTCTGACCATCCTGCTGGTAGGGGGGATCGTGCGCTACATGACCTGGAATCCGGAAGGAGAGACCCTTGCAGTTGTGGCCATTCAACCCAGCATTGATGAGGCTGCCCGGTACCATGGAGAACATGTGGACGCCTGGACTCCGAGTCGGGAACTCGCCCAGCCCTTTCTCTATGGCGGTTCCGATCTGATCGTATTTCCCGAAAGTGTTGTTCTGGAACCGTTTTACACCCGCGGAGACGTGGTTGCCGCGTGCAAACGATGGGCCGAAGAAGGTGTTGATATTTTTATGAATGGGAACCTTGTGGCACGAAACGGAGACTGGACGAATGCCGCCATTCTCTTTTCCAGGGGTAAAGAGGTGGCAGAGTACAGCAAAATCAACCTGGTCCCCTTCGGGGAATATCTACCCCTTCGGAGTCTCTTTGAGAGACTCGGTTTTACGACCATTGCCCGCTCCCTCTCCGATTTTACGCGAGGGAATCAGGTTGGAGTTCTTTCGGGGCGCACGGTGTACGGCATCTCTATCTGTTATGAAATTGTCTTTTCATCCATGGTGCGCCAGCAGGTCTCCCGTGGGGCGACCCTGCTTGTTACGCTCACCAATGACGGATGGTACGGGAACCTGGGGGCCGACCGACAGCACGTTCAACAGGCTCTCTTTCGTACGGTGGAATATGATCGTCCCCTGGTTCGGGCCGCCCTTACCGGGATTTCATGTCTGGCAAATGGAAGAGGAGATGTTCTCGCGAGTCTGGATACGGGGGAGCGGGGAGGCATCATGGAATCCTTACCCACGGGAACGCGTTTCACGATATACTATTGGATAGGGCCTTTCCTGCCGTGGGTGGTCCTTTTTATATTGGTGGTACTGATGATCAGGAGGAAGTTGAATGTTCGAAGTCAACACAATTCTTGACCGCATCCAGACCCTGAGGAGGTTCCTTTGACCCGGCTCCCCTGAGGGAGGATCTCCGTGTTGTGGAAGAAAAGATGGCCGAGCCCGGTTTCTGGGACAACCGCACGGGCGCCGTGGAAACATCCAGAGAACAATCCGAAATTCAACGGAAACTGGATATGGCGGAAGAGGTCGAAAAGGCTTACGGAGAGATCTCAACACTCATGGAACTTCGTGAGGAAGGGGAAGACGTCGAAGAGGAAGTCCGGAACTTTGTCGATACATGGGAAGACCAGATCCGGAAGCTGGAAATCAATATCAAGCTGAATTCTCCCGACGACCAGAGAAATGCCATCGTTTCGATCCATCCGGGTGCCGGAGGAACGGAATCCCAGGACTGGGCTTCGATTCTGATGCGCATGTACCTTCGATGGGCGGAGCTGAACGGGTATGCCACCTCCCTCATGGACTATCTGGATGGGGAAGAAGCGGGGATCAAGAGCGTCACCTTTTCCGTGGAAGGTCCCTATGCGTTCGGGTATCTCAAGGGTGAAGCCGGAGTCCATCGCCTGGTGAGGATTTCTCCCTTCGACGCGGCCAAACGGAGGCACACTTCCTTTGCCGCCGTCGATGTCTACCCGGAAGTCGACGACTCCATCGAAATCGTGATCAATGAAAAGGAACTTCGGATCGATACCTTTCGATCCTCAGGACGCGGCGGCCAGCATGTCAATACGACCGATTCCGCCGTACGGATTACGCATCTTCCGACGAACATCGTCGTCTCCTGTCAGAACGAGCGAAGCCAGATCAAGAACCGTGAAGTCGCCATGAAGGTCCTGAAATCGAGGCTCTACGACCTGGAACGGCAAAAACAGGAGGAGGATCGCCAGAAAAAGGAAGATTTGAAGATGGGCATCAACTTCGGATCTCAGATCCGTTCCTACGTGCTTCATCCCTACCAGATGATCAAAGACCACCGTACCGACTGCGAAGTGGGGAACACCCAGGCGGTTCTGGATGGTGAGATCACCCCCTTTATCGAGGCCTACCTTAAATGGAGCGTGGAAGGTTGATGCTGTATCCGGAAGGTTCGTCTTCCCTGATTTCCATACATCGATCGGGAAGGTGCAGACTTCCAGCCGCTACGGGCCGGATTCTTCCGTTTTTCCTGCTTCTCCTGAGTTTCTTGCTGACCGGTTGCTCCGGCCATTCCGATCGTCTGATGACGCCGGACTTGACCCGGTTCCACCTCACCGTCTATCTGTCAACGGAACAGCCTGTTCGAAGTCTGGATCTGCTGCTCAACATCCAGACGACTTCCCTTTACTCGATTGTTCCATCGGTGACCTTTCCTCCGGATGTCGGGGAAAACAGCTTTTACCATATTCTGCATACCCCTGAAGGTTATGGGTTTTCCTGCATCCTCGAGCCTCCCGTCGCCCTCGATAACCTTGTCTACCGTCTGACCCTCTATGTAACCAATCCCCTTTCACCGGAAGATATTTCTATTGTGAAGTGCGAAGGATTGGGACCGGAGGGAGAGATCATTGACGTAGTCTGTGACTGGGAACTGCGCCAGGACGCCTGATGTGAGCTGGAGCAGGAAGGATAAACCATGTCATCAACCATGAAGGCCATGGTCCTTGAAGCCATTCACAGGATCGGTGAAGACTCTTCACCTCTGGTGATGCGACAGCTTCCAATTCCCGAACCGGGTTCAAACGCCATCCTCATGAAAGTGCTGGCTTGCGGGGTCTGCCACACGGAACTGGATGAGATCGAGGGACGGACGGCTCCGCCCTCCCTGCCGGTGATCCCCGGCCATCAGGTCGTGGGTGAGGTGGTGGCACTGGGAGAAGGTTCCTCCCGGTATTCCGTCGGCGATCGTGTCGGCGCGGCATGGATCTTTTCCGCCTGCGGTTCCTGCCTATTCTGTTCCACGGGGCGGGAGAATCTCTGTGAATCCTTCCGGGCGACCGGTCGTGATGCCAATGGCGGATATGCGGAGTACATGACGATCCATGAGAATTTCGCTCTCCCCATCCCCGAAACGATGTCCGGGGAGGAAGCGGCTCCTCTGCTCTGCGCGGGAGCGATCGGATATCGGGCACTCCGGCTCGCCGGATTGACCCGCGGCCAGCGTCTCGGTCTCATGGGATTCGGGGCTTCCGCCCACCTTGTGCTGAAGCTGGTTCTCCACCTCTACCCTGAAATGGAAGTCTTTGCCTTCGCGCGGGATGAGAAGGAACGGGCCTTTGCCCGGGAACTGGGCGCCGTGTGGGCTGGAGGCATCCAGGACGAATGCCCGGAACGTCTCCATGCCGTCATCGACACGACCCCCGTCTGGCTGCCCGTTCTGCAGTCCATGGAGAGGCTTGCTCCCGGAGGCCGTCTCGTCATCAACGCGATCCGGAAAGAATCGGTGGATCAGGATGTGTTCCGGGACCTGGATTACAACCGGCACCTATGGATGGAGAAGGAGATCAAGAGCGTTGCCAACATCACGCGCTCCGATGTGACGGAATTTCTAACGCTCACTTCGAAAATCCCCATCAAACCTGAGGTCCAGCTCTTTTCCCTTGAAGAGGCCAACCAGGCACTCCGTGAAATCAAGGGAAGCAAAATTCGGGGAGCCAAGGTCCTGCGAATCGGGTAATGCTCTACCGCGAGTAACGCTGAACGGATGTGGCAAAATCAGGAGAAAAGATCTGCATATTATTCGTGAAGGACAGGTGCGACGCGGAGGCCATGGTTCCAGTCGGCCATATAAAGCACATTTCCCTCCACACGGACATCCCAGACCGATCCTTCCGACGGGTAGACGTGCATGATTTTCGGATGAAGAGGATCCAGGACGTCGACCTCTACGACACCCGCACGGGCCGAGGCAATGAAAAGCCGATTCTCCACCTTGACCATCTTCTTCGCAAGGCCCGGAGTGGGAGTCCGGGAAACCTCCACGGGGTGGATCGGATCGGAAATGTCATAGATTCCCAGGCCCCGGTCATCATCAGAGACATACAGGAGACCCTCTTCCACGATGAGAGATCGCGCGTTTCCGGGGGTGTCGATGATGGAGGCCGTTTCCGGGTTCATTGGATCGGCAATATCCACGATGACGATTCCCTGAAGGAGATCGGCCAGGTAGACATAGGGCGGATGGACCGACAGGGCCTGGGCGTCGGGGGTCGGGGCCGAGGCGATCGTGGAGGGTTCGGCTGGATTCGATGTGTCGGCGATAAGAAGGCCGATGTTATCCGCGGCAACGTACAGGAGACCATCTTTATATTCCGAGTCCAGGGCCCAACCGTCCGTGTAATAGGAACCGATATCCCTGGGGTGGAAGGGGTCGGAAATGTCCAGTACCGTGATGCCGGCCTTCCGGTTGGAGACGAAAAGGTAGGGAGGAGCCAGCTCCAGATCCAGGATCAGGTCGTGAAGGACGAGGGTTCCGACCGGAATGGGTGTGATCGGGTTTTGCAGATCCTCGATCGACAGGATGTCGCCGCAGGATACATATCCTACCGGGCTTTGAATGGCCAGGGTGTATGTGGGATTTTCCGGGGGGACTTCCTCCGGCGGCGGTTCGACCTCACCGCACCCGATCAGACAGATAAACAGAAGGAGGAAAGAGGCCCGTCGGAGTACCATGGCAGGAATCTGACTTACTGGTGGCGGCCTACCGCAATCAGGTTCAGAAATTCTTCACGTGTCGAGAGCTGCTCCCGGAAGCTTCCGAGCATGCATGAAGTCACGGCTTCCGAATGCTGCTTTTCGACTCCCCTCATCTGCATGCAAAGATGCCGGGCCTCCATGACGACGCCCACACCCTTGGGCGTCAGATGTTTTTCCAAAAAGACAGCGATCTGGCGGGTGAGCCGCTCCTGGACCTGAAAACGCCTGGAAAAAATATCGACCAGCCTGGCGATTTTAGAGAGGCCGACGATCTGTCCGGCGGGTATATATCCCACGTGGCATTTACCGAAAAAGGGGAGCATGTGGTGTTCGCACATCGAAAAGAATTCAATGTCTCGAACGATGATCATATCCCGTGCCTCTTCCCTGAAAATAGCCTTCGTGATGATCTCTTCGGGATCCTGATCGTATCCCCGTGTCAAGAATTTGAGAGATTTTGCCACCCGTGCCGGTGTATCTCGAAGACCTTCCCGCTCAGGGTCCTCCCCGAGCTGGGACAGCATCTCGCGGATCAGGGATTCCATCTTGCCTCCTTTGCGATCGTTCCGGGTAGAACCTGCAGACCCCGGCAACCGTAGAACCTGTGGAAGAACAAACCGGGATAACCTGTTGTCAACTGTGTGGAAGGATATCGAAGGTGTGAACAGTTCGTATTCCTCACAGGAAATCAACCGATGATCCGGAGGTATGGTATCACATGATCCCGCTCCTTTTACTGACGATGCTCTTCGCTCCATCCGGAGACCTTGCCGATAAATACAGGCAGTTTCTGGAACACGACGCCCTCTATCTGATCACGACGGAAGAGCGGGAAGCCTTTGACAAGCTTCAGGATGATCCCCAGCGGGATCTCTTTATCGATGAATTCTGGAAACGCAGGGACACCTTTCCTGACACGGCACGGAACGAGTTCAAGGAAGCTTATCTGGAAAGACTGGATGAGGCGGAAGAGACCTGGGGGCTCAGAGACCCGCGGTCCAGATTTTATGCGCTCTTCGGACCGGCGGAACGCATTGCCGTGAACTGCCCCAATATCTATCAGCCCATTGAGGTCTGGCACTATGCTGCCGTGAGCGTCATCAAGGGAGATGTCTGGATCCTCTTCTATCAACCCTACGGCTTTGGTTCCTTCGCACTCTGGGAAGGATTCGATGACGAGCGGGAGCTTCTCTCGGGAGAAGCCGCTGGAGAAATCTGTTTTGAGCGGATATACGTTCAACGTGCCCTTGCCTGGACGGCCCAGGCCTGGCATGCGGGTGATTTTCAGGCGCTGATTTCGCCGCCTCCCGTAGACCTTGAAAATCTGAAGGACATCTTTACCGCCACGACGTACCTTGAACCGGGCCTTCAACCCGTTACCTTCGATCTGGATCTCGACTACAGGCCCACCTATGGTCCCAAGGTGGAGGTCAGGGGAAATCTGTTAATCGAGAGCACCGGTTTTACCGCACTCGACCTGGTTGGAGAAGTGCTGCGGGGTTCTACCTATATCGACCGGTTTCACTACAGGTTTCAGTATCCGGAATCCATCGGGGACGAACGCCTGCCCGCGGAATTTGTACGGTTCCTCTACCCGGGAGACTATACGCTGCGAATCCGTGTCACCAGTTCCGATGGGACCCACGGGGGCCGTACGAGCCAGCTCATAAAGGTCCCCAGTATTGGCGGGGAAGGTGCATTGTCCAAAGCCGATCTGCCTGATATCCCCACCTCCTTTGCCCTGACGGGACCCGATCCCGACCGAGCTGTGACGGGGTATCAGGTCTTTACGGTTCCGGCTCTTCCCGGGATCGACAAGGTGGCCTTTTTCCTGGATGGCACCAAGGTCCTGACCTGCAACCGGCCGCCCTTCACCGTGGACCTTGATCTTGGAGAAGTGCCTCTACCGCGATCGATCACTGCAGAAGGGTATGACGACCGCGGCCAGATGAAAGCCCGGGATTCCATCTATTTGAATGCGGGTGTGGATCGAGTTTCCGTCCATATCGTCACCCCGATACCGGGAGACCGTGCCCAGCTGGACACGCCCTTCAAGGCCGTGGTATTGACTCCTGAAAAGGATCCGCCAATAAGCCTGAAAATCTTCCTGAATGACACGCTGGTTTCTGAGATTTTTCAGCCACCCTGGGAATTGACCCTGAAACCACCTCTGACGGGAACGACGGTGGTTCGCGCCCTTCTGGAGACCGGATCGGGAAAGAAGGTCGAAGATGTTTCCATGCTCAATGCGGGTTCCTTTGGAGAGATCGTTCGTGTGAATGTCGTGAATCTCTACGTTACCGTCACCTCCCCGACAGGCCGGCCGGTCCTGGATCTGGGTCCCTCCGATTTTTCGGTTCTGGAAGATAGTGTTCCCCAGGTTCTGGAAAAGGTGGCCACCGCAGAAACCATCCCATTGCGGGTGGCGGTGGCCGTGGACACCTCTTCCAGCATGGAAAAATATCTGGCCGATGTCCAGGGGGCCGCCCGGGTCTTTCTGCAGACCGTCCTGAAGGAAAAGGACGAAGCCCTTGTCGTAGACTTTGACACGAGGCCCAGGCTGGTGGCTCCCATGACCGAAAACAGGGACCTGCTTTTCGGCAGCCTTACCAGCCTCTTTGCCGACGGTTCCACCGCACTTTACGATGCGGTAGTGTACAGTCTTTACCAGCTGCAGGGGTCCGGGAGAAAGGCGATGGTTTTGCTGACGGATGGAAAAGATACATCCAGCCGATACGGGTTTGGAGAGACCCTCGATTATGCCCGCAGGGCAGGAGTAGTCATCTACCCCATCGCGCTCAAGGTGCGGTTTACAGAAATGATTGTCCGTACCAAGCTGATTCAGCTGGCGGAGGCAACGGGAGGGCGTTTCATCAGCGTGGAAGATCCGGAGGATTTGCCCGCAGTCTATGAGGATATCGCACGGGAACTGCGGTCCCAGTACACCCTTACCTATACGTCATCCGCCAGGAGCCGGGAATTTCGGACCGTGGAGGTTCAGGTACCCAAACCCAATACAGCTCGAACCATAGCCGGGTACTATCCCTGACCCTTTCCCAGTGCCGACAGGGCCTTCACGATGAGGGGATAGTCGGGCGCTCTCTTGAGAGCCTCAAGAAAGGCAAGCCTGGCGCTCTCTTTCTTTCCCTGCCGCTGCAGAGTCTCTCCAAGGTAATAGTAAGGTTCCCAGTAAGCGCCTTTGGACTCAGAGATCGCTCTGGAAAAGCGCTGCTCCGCACGATAAAGCTCGCCGAGAGTGAGGTGGAAGAACCCCATCCTGTAGTCTTCGAAAGGGTAAGATTGATGGTGAAAAAATCCCTGCAGCCAGTGATGTAATCCAGATTCCGCCCTTTGATTCCCGAATCCGGGAAGGTCTGTAAATCGAAGAGGTTCCCCTGTCCCTGTGGATTGCGAATCCAGTGTGCGATCCATCTCCGGGGCGGCTGACCATCCGGATCGTAAGAAGATGACCGAGAGACCATCCACGTACACCAGGCGCCACTGTGAATCCCTGAACAGGGAAAGAAGAAGATCGGGGTCTTCCGCATGGGAGAAGACGGCCCACTGGATCTCATACTGCTCAACAATCTGTTCCCGTCGAGTGGGTGAAGAGAGGATCGATTTGTACATTCTGTAAAAATCTTCCCCCATGACTTCAAGTCGTCCGTCGATGAAAACCGGTATCTTTAAATCCCACATGAGGTATCCCCCATACCCCAGACTGTTCAGCATCGGCCCGGTGAACCCCGCTTCTTTTGCATAATCGGAAGCCCGAACGGGCAGCATGAGCGTGTTGAATCTGCATCCAAAGCGGTCATGTCGTCTGGATCCGATATAGTAGGCGCCCGTGATTACACGAAGGTTCATACCCGCAAGTACGACGACCAGTATGAGGGGAACAGCGACTCGAATTGCCGGTTTCCGAAGGACCTTCAGGCGGAAACTCCAGCTGGAAAGTCCCAGGGCTACCATCGGAAGGCAGACGATAACAAAAAGGGGGATATTTCGAACCATCTTTACGGACAGGTAAAGAAAGGGGGCCCACAGCATCAGGAAGGTCCATTGACGCCTGCGAAGAAGAGGAAGGAGTGAAAAAACGGAGAGGATGACCAGAATCCTGAAGAAATTTATGGGAATGAAGGGATAGAAGGGAAGGTTCGAAAAGTAATGAAAATCGAAGGGGGAAACCAGTTCACTGATGCTTTCAGCGAAGATCCCCTGGCGATCAAAGTGCATCAGGAGCGTAAAGGGGAATAAGACCCCCTTCCATCCGTAGGGATTGATCAGGGTGACGGGAAAACACAGCGCACTCCATGTCAGAAGGGACCGGTCCGGTTTCTTACGGGTAAGCCATCCTCCCGCCACCATGAAAACCAGGACCACCCAGCCCAGAACAAAGAGCGCATGGAGGTTGATCCAGAGGAGAAAGATGACGGGGAGAAGAAACAAAGGCGCCTTTCGGCCCTGGGAATGGCGGTGAAGGATGTAGAGGAGCAGTGCGAGAAGGAGGTAGGAAACCATTTCCGGTCTGACTTTGAACCGGGTCTCCGAGGCGACAACTCCGAGACCGAGCAGAAGCAGGCTGATCGTTGGATTCGGTTGATAGAGGGTTACGGTTCGATGGATGAGGAAAAAGAGTAGAAGCACCAGGACCATGTTCCCCAGTACGAGACCTTCGGGACCGGCCAGGCGATAGATCGAGGATGCAAGGAGCTGGAATCCCCAGGACGTGTCAACATAGGGTTGATCGGTGCGGGTGAAGGTGAAGGTGTCATTTGCCGGCCAGCCATGGCCTGAAAGAATCGACTCTCCGACCCTCAGATGAAACCCGATATCGGGACTTCCGATTTCCCGGATGGAAAGAAGGGCAGCCATGAGAAAAACCAGAATCAGCGCAGCGGATACAATGACGCGAGGAAATTTGGATACAGGAACCTCCTCCGGTGCTTCCAGAGTCGTTTCTGCGGGCGATTGTTTCCGTCGGGCCATGGGCCCATTATACGTCACCGCTTCCATCTGGATGGTTTAGGCTAGGCATTTCAACACGAGTTCGATATGATAGAGGGCATGAGCGTCCTCCAGTGGTCCTTCGACACTTATTTCAGGCACGTTCGTGACGCCGTTGTCATCGTTGACAATGAGGGGAAGGTCCAATACCTGAACCCCGCTGCCGAGGTGCTGACCCGTGACCCGCTCGGGATTATCCGCCATCCCCTGTGTGATCTGGTGCGCCTGAAGAACGATCGGGACTGCCAATCCTTTCAGCAGATGATTGGAGACCTTGCACAGGGGAACCGGGATGAGTTTTCCCTCCAGGGAAATATATGCGGAATCGGGTCTTTTGACGGGCGTTCGGTAGAGATTCGAGCCACCCCCCTGGGCCGCCGGGATCGACCGGTTCTCGGCGCGATGCTGACCATCTCCTTTCAAGACCCTGCAAACAGAGAAGATGCCCCCACGATAGATACGGTTCACCTCGAAGATCAGCTGAAGGAACGGACCGCCGAACTGTTGATCTCCATGAATCTGATGGACGAGCACATTGACGCCTATCAGAAGGTGGAAGAAGATCGCCGGGAATCGGAGGAACGGTTTCGCGCCCTTTTTCAGAACTCGAAGGATGTGATCTGGGTCCTTTCCCGGGAGGGCCGGATCCTTCAGGTGAATCCCTCGGTGACGGAAGTGTTTGGGTATCCCCGTGACGAAATGATTCAGATGCCGATCCATCGACTCTTTGCCGATCCGAAGGAAGGGTTGGATCTAAACCGGAAACGGGAGGAAGGAGAATCCATCGTGGATCAGGAAGTTACCCTGAACCACAGGGATGGCCGGCAGCGGATCTGCCTTCTCTCGTCCAACCCGCGAAGGAATCAGAGTGGGGAGATTCTGGAGCACCAGGAAATCATCCGGGACATTACGAGCTGGAAGTACGCACAGGAGGCTCTCCAGAAGAGCGAGGAACGATATGCCCTTGCGGCTCAGGCCGCCCATGACGGACTGTGGGACTGGGATCTCGATGCGGATCAGATCTATTACTCTTCCCGCTGGTGCGAAATTCTGGGAGTCAAGGAGGGAGATCTGGAACCCCGTCCCTCATCCTGGTTTAACCAGATTCATTCGGAGGACTATCCCGATTTCAAGGCAAGCCTCCAGGCCCATCTGATCAGCACCCAGGATCGGTTTGAGAGTGAACATCGTCTGAAGCACTGTGATGGAACCTACCGATGGGTCCGCTGTCGGGGATCGATTGTACGGGAGGCTGATGGTCGTCCCCGGCGTCTGGTCGGCTCCCTGACAGATATTTCCACGCGAAAAGAGCTGGAAGAAACCCTTCAAAACCAGGCATTTACCGACACCCTTACCGGCCTTGCCAATTTCCGGGCCATGCAGGACCGGCTCCAGAAACTTTGCAATCAGGGACCACAGACCAATGGCTCCAGCTTTATCCTTGCCCTTCTGACCCTGGACCGTTATTCCGTGTATCGCAACCGCCTGGGGAGGGAAGCCGCCCACCAGGTCATTGTGGCCGTAGCCAACCGGTTGAAGGAGACGCTTTCAGCCGACACCTTCATAGCACGGCTCGAGGGTCCCGAGTTCTGCATTATTATGGACGGAGCAAGGGAAGAGGAGGAAGCAAAGGCTCTAACGGCCTATATCCGTCAGATTACCGAGATCCCCTTTGAAGCCAGGGGTCAGGAAATCTATGAAACGATATCAACCGGAATCGCGCAGAGCTCCCCCGGTCTGAACCTGCCGGAAGAACTTCTCCGACGTGCGGAAATGGCCCTCGAGTACGCGATGCGGGAGGGGAAGGGGACCGTTAATATCTTTACCTCGGCGATGGCGCGCCAGACGACCGCCGTCGTCCAGATGGAAAGCGATTTAAGAAAGGCTCTCCATCAGAAAGAACTACAGCTTTACTATCAGCCCATCGTTTCCCTGACGACCGGGCGGATTTCCGGCTTTGAAACTCTGCTTCGATGGATCCATCCGGTTCGGGGCCTGGTGATGCCGGGAGACTTTATTCCCCTTGCCGAAAAGACCGGCCTGGTCGCCGACTTTGACCTCTGGGCCATTGGGGAGGGGTGCCGTCAGCTGGCATCCTGGCGAAAGGTGCTCCCTCCTAAAGCATCCATTATGCTCAGCATGAACCTTTCAGGGGTCAACTTCATGAAGCCGGATCTGATCATGAAGATCGAAGCGGCGATGAGAAAATACGGTATCCACGGAAACAGTCTGAAGCTTGAGATCACGGAAACCGTACTGGTTGAAAACCTTCAGTTTATCCAGGATATCCTCGCGTACCTCAAGGGACTCGACATTCGTCTGAGCATTGACGATTTTGGCACGGGGTATTCATCCCTGAGCTACCTGAGCGAGCTTCCCGTTGACGTGCTGAAAATCGATCGCTCCTTTGTCATGGGACTGGGAAAGGAGCGGAAGGCCAGGGAAATCGTCCGGACCATCGTGGATCTTGCTCACAATATGCAAATGCAGGTCGTCGCGGAGGGGGTTGAGGAAGTCCACCACCTTCACCAGTTGAAGGAACTGGGCTGTGAGTATGCCCAGGGATACCTCTTTGCCAAACCCCTGGAGGTCAAGCAGGCGGAGGCGCTTCTTCTTTCGGGCAAGACCTGGTGAAGGAAGTGGCGCCTCTTTCCACCGAAGCACCGAAGGATTTGGAGAAACCCGGAAAGGATGATCCTGCCCATCCATGGAAAATCTCCATACTCATGCCGGTATACAACGAAGAGAAGACCCTGCGGAACATTCTTGATCAGATCCGGGCGGTTCCTCTTCCCGATCGAGAACTTATCATCATCAATGACGGTTCGACAGATGCCACCCGGGACATCCTTTCCGAAATCCGGGAACCCTGGATCCGTATCGTTCACCAGGAAAGAAACCTCGGGAAGGGAGCCGCCCTTCGGAGAGGAATCGAGATCGCCGAAGGGAACATTATCCTGATCCAGGATGCCGATCTCGAGTACGACCCTGACGACTATCCGGCTCTTTTGAAACCCATCATGGAGGGCACGGCCCGGGTCGTGTACGGTTCGAGAATCCTGGGTCACAATCCAAAATCGTACACGCGGTATTACTGGGGCGGTAGATTCCTGTCGCTGTTGACAAATCTTCTTTATGGAACTTCCATCACGGACGAACCCACCTGTTACAAGGTCTTTGACGCGTCACTGTTAAAGGGCCTCCCGCTGAAATGTGAAGGATTCGAATTCTGTCCCGAAGTGACCGCCAGAATTGCCCGAAGGAAGATTCCCATCCATGAGGTTCCCATCCGGTACGCTCCCAGATCGATTGAAGAGGGAAAGAAGATCCGATGGAAGGACGGCCTCACCGCAATCTGGACACTCGTTAAATACCGCATATCCTCATAAAAGCTCTGGAGATCGTCCGGACATTTATGGTAGATTGATATCACGAAAAAAGTGATATTGAAATGCGGCGGTTTTTATGTTGCCGTACGATAGTTTCTGGTATCGTATCTGACTCGGATTGATGGGGTTCCATCCTGTTGACAGGACTCGGGAATAATGCTACCGTATTGCCTGTTAGTTATATGGTTAAGGAGGTAATTATGAGATTGTGGGTATTTGTCTTTCTTGTTGTTCCCCAGTTGCTCCTCGCGGAGACGTTGACCCTTCAGCAGGCCCGTGAACGGGCTCTCCAATCGAATAATTTGCTGAAAGCTCAAGCTTCAAAGGTCGAAGCGGCGGAAGCGGTTCGAAACCAGGCGACATCGTATCGTCTGCCGTCCCTTGACATTAACTCTTCCTATATTCGCACCAATCAGCCCGCGTCGGCCTTCGCTCTCAAGATGAATCAAAAGGATTTCTCCATGATGGACTTCTCCATGAGCGATCCGAACAATCCTGACTATCTTGATACCTATCTGACCTCGATCGATCTCACCTTTCCCCTGTACACGGGAGGGCAGGTTGCGTCTGCGGTTCGAGCTGCAGAGGCTCAGGCCGAGGGATATTCCCACGAGTATGATCGAAAACGCCAGGAGCTCCTCAGGCAGGTGACGGAAGTCTATCTGGGATCTCTTCTGTCCGGGGAATACGTTCACCTGATTACCAAGGCCCGGGATACCGTCGCCCGCCACGTCAAAATGGCGGAAGACTATTTCGAAACGGGTTTTATCGTCGAATCCGACGTACTTCGGGCTCGGGTCGAGCTTTCCAAGATTGAGGATCGGCTCATTACGGCATCCAATAAAGCAAGGGAAGCCCGGCTCGCCCTGAATATCCTGATGGGGACGGATCCGGAATCGGTCTTTGAGTTGGAACCGGTGACCAATCTTCCGGAACTCAGCGGGGAGGAACTGGATGCCGCCGTGGATACCGCACTCATCTCACGGCCCGACCTTCAGTTCATGAACAGCATGATCGAGGCCCTGGAGCACAACGTCAGCCGTATGGAAGGCCAAAGGCTTCCTTCGCTGGGGATCAAGGTTTCTCAGGAGTGGTATGACGACTCCTTTCTCGGAGACACCGGGGACGCCACGACCTTTGCCGTGGGACTTACCGTGCCGGTCTTCTCCGGTGGAAGAATAAAATCTGAAGTCGGTGAAGCCAGGGCTCACCTCTCGGAAATGACCCATAATCTCAAGGCGATGGAGGAAGGAGTTGTCCTTCAGGTGAAACAGTCCCTCTACCGGATTGAAGAGACAAAAAGCCGGATCGGAGTCGCAAAGGGAAATGAAGAAGCGGCGGAACGCAACCTCTCCATTGTGGAGGAGAGGTATAAGAAGGGAATCATGAAGATTACCGACCTGCTCGATGCCGATACGGCGCTTACCGAAGCATACACGCGAACTCTCACCGCCCGTTACGACTATCTTCTGGCGGTCGAATCCTATTATCTTGCGACGGGGAAGGAGGAACTCTAATGAAACGATTTATGATTCTTCTTACAATTCTCACCATCACACTTGTCGGCTGTGGATCCCATGAGCCCGGGACCACCGAACCTCTGCCAGGCCTGGAAGTCTCCCTTACACCTGTTTCCATCCTGGAACGGGGAGACGCGGTTGCGGCCTCCGGTTCCATTACCAGCGGAAGGGAAGCCATGATTGCTTCCCGAATCATGGGACAGGTCACGAAAAAGTATGTGAAGGCGGGGGATGTAGTGAAAAAGGATGAAACGCTTCTCACACTTGATGACCGAACCGTTCGGGGTCAGATCTCCCAGGCCAGGGGTGCCCAGGCCCAGGCTCAGGCTGCCCTGACTCTTGCCGAAACCAATTGGAAACGCTTCCGTGAGCTCTTCGACCGGAAGGCTGCAAGCCAGCTGGAACTCGATATGGCCGAGATGCAGTACAGCCAGGCGAAGGGAGCGGTCGAACAGGCCGAAGGAGCCGTTCAGGCCGCCACGTCGATGCTGGATGATGCCATTATCCGTGCTCCCTTCTCGGGAACGGTCCTGGATGTGATGGTCCGTGAAGGAGACATGGTGGCTCCGGGGTACCCGGTACTGCGGCTGGCGGATCGCTCCCGGCTGGAACTGGTTGTAAACGTGAAGGAAAGCGATCTTGATCGTGTCAATCGCGCCACGGTCGTTACCTGCGATTTCCCGTCGGCCGGAATTGTGAACCTTCCCGCTCGAATCGCTGAAGTCATCTCTGCCGCCGATCCCATGACCCACACCTTTCAGGTCAAGCTCAAAGTGGACGAAGATCCACGGTTAAAGTCCGGCATATATGGAAGGGCTCTTTTTACCGACCCGGGTCTCACTCAATCGCGCCTTTACGTCCCGGCCGCGGCACTGGTTCAGCGGGGTCAGCTCTCCATGGTCTTCACCGTGGAGGACCATAAGGCCGTCATGAACGTGGTCCGGGCCGGTGAGGTTGAAGGCGAACTGGTAGAGATCCTGAGCGGATTGACCGGAGATGAGCAGGTTGTCCTCCAGAATGCCGGACAGCTCTTCCATGGAAGGCCCGTGGAGGTTCTGCCATGACCCAGGGCGGCGATTTCCTGTCCTATCTCCGGCGACCCCTGGGCCTGGCCGGACGGATGGCCAGGTATTTTATCCAGTCCAAGCTGACGGTTCTTCTCGTCATCACTTCACTCCTGCTGGGACTCTTCGCCATTTCCATCACCCCGAGGGAAGAAGAACCTCAGATCAAAGTCCCCATGGTGGACATCATGGTTCCCTATCCGGGAAACTCCGCTTCCCAGGTGGAGAACCAGCTTCTCCTTCCCCTGGAACGGAGAATTGACGAGATCAAGGGGGTCCGCTACGTCTACGGGACGGCCTACAACGATTTCGCGTTCCTCATTGTGCGTTTCTACGTGGGTGAAGATCCGGAAATCAGTCTGGTTAAAGTGAAGAAACAGCTGGAAGCTTATCGGCATGAACTCCCGGAAGGCTCCATGGATCCGATCGTCCGCCTGAAGACAATCGATGATGTCCCCGTTCTCGGCCTTACGTTGTGGAGTGAAAATCTTGACCATACCGAGCTGTACGATGCCGCAACGGAGCTCTCCACACGGCTGAAGACCGTGGCCGATGTCTCCGCAGTGGAAATCCTGGGCGGGAATCCCCAGGTTCTCCAGATCAAGCTGGACGAAGAGAGGATGCGGACCTTCTTTGTCAGTCCCCTTCAGGTATGGCAATCCCTCAGCAAAGCCAACGTCATCATACCGGCCGGGGTAATGAAGGGCCGGGAAGCGGCGATCGTTTTAGAATCGGGAAAGCATTTTTCCTCTTTGGAAGAAGTCCGTAACGCTGTAATCGGAGCCTATAACGGCAGACCCGTATACCTGGGTGAAATTGCAGACATTTCTCTCGGCGGAGACGAAGTCGAATCCTTTGCCCTCTTTCAGAGCAAAGAGCAGCCCGTCGCCGTTCCAGCCGTGACACTCTCCGTCGCCAAGAAGCGGGGAGTCAATGCCGTGACGCTGGTGGAAACCCTGCAGAAGGAAGTGGACCAGCTGAAGGCTCAGGTCCTTCCCCCTTCTGTCCATCTCGAAGTGACCCGGAATTACGGGGAGACCGCCAAGGAAAAGTCCGACGAGCTCCTGGAGCACATGTTGATCGCCACGATCTGCGTGGTGATTTTCATGGGCTTTGCCCTGGGACGCAAGGAGGCCATCGTTGTTCTCGTAGCCATCCCGGTCACGCTGGCCCTTACCCTCATGGCTTCCTACATGTTTGGATACACCCTGAACCGCGTGACCCTCTTCGCCCTGATCTTTTCGATTGGAATCCTGGTGGATGACGCCATCGTCGTGGTGGAAAACATGCACAGACATTTCAGCCTCGGCTGGGGCAAGCCGATGCAGATGGCCCCCTACGCCGTTGATGAAGTGGGGAATCCCACGATCCTGGCGACCTTTACCGTTATCGGTGCCCTCCTTCCGCTGGCCTTTGTCTCGGGACTCATGGGGCCCTACATGCGTCCTATCCCGATCAACGCATCGGCCTCCATGTTCTTCTCCCTTCTGGTGGCGTTCACCATCTCACCATGGCTGGCGTTCAAGCTCTTTGTTAAAGGTCACAGGGAAGAATCTCCCAGCCTTCAGGTACGGGAGGAAACGGAAGAAGAGAGCAAGTTTCACAGGCTCTATGACCGGATCATGCGCCCGATCATCGCGCACCCCATCCTCCGATTCTCCATGTTTGCGGTGGTCATTCTTCTTCTCTTTGCCTCGATCGGCCTCGTCTTTATGAAAGCCGTGACGGTGAAAATGCTTCCCTTCGACAACAAGAGTGAATTCCAGGTCGTGGTGGACATGCCCGAGGGCACACTGCTGGAACGAACGTCCGAGGTCTCCCTGGCTCTCGGCAAAGAGCTGGAAACCCTGCCGGAAGTCGAATCGATCGTCTATTATGTGGGAACCCATTCCCCCATAAATTTTAACGGTTTGGTCCGCCATTACGACATGCGCCGCGGGAGCCACGTGGCTGACATCCAGGTCAATCTCGTTTCGAAGCACGACCGGGATCGGAAGAGCCATGCCATTGCCGCGGACGTCCGTCATAAACTGCGGGAAATCGGAGAAACCATGGGGGCCAATGTCAAGCTGTCCGAAGTTCCCCCGGGACCTCCCGTCCTCTCCACCCTGGTTGCGGAAGTTCACGCGGAAGACCATCAGGCCGAACGGGACCTTGCACGGCAGGTGGAGGAAATCTTTCGATCCACCGAGGGTGTGGTGGATGTGGATACCTACATTGAAGCTCCCCAGCCCAAGGTCGTGTATCGTGTGGATCAGGAAAAGGCCGCACTGGCTGGAATTACCACAGAGCAGGTGGCGGCGAGCCTGCGACTTTCCGCCGCCGGCATGGACGCCGGTCTTCTCCATACGAACCGCAGCCGGTATCCCATACCTCTCCGGCTCCGGCTCCCCCTGGAGGATCGCCACAGGCCGGAGGACCTCCTGGATGTGGCACTCCACGGTGCAGACGGTCGAATGGTTCCCATTGGAGAGCTGGTTTCGATCGAGCAGACCGTTCAGGAAGCCCCCATCCACCACAAGAACCTCCGACCCACAACTTACGTGATCGGAGATGTGGCCGGGCATCTTGAAAGCCCCGTGTATGCCATCCTTGCCATGCAGGACAGGATAAGCAAGCTCCCCGGCGTCAGCCTGATCTCCACCCACGAAGCCAACCCGTCAGAAACTCGGGTCATCAAGTGGGACGGAGAGTGGCAGATTACATACGAAGTCTTCCGTGACATGGGAATTGCCTTTGCCGTCGTGCTGGTTCTCATCTACATCATGGTTGTGGGGTGGTTCCGATCCTTTATCGTCCCCCTGGTCATCATGGCTCCCATTCCCCTGACCCTCGTCGGGATCCTGCCCGGCCACTGGATTTCCGGGATCTTTTTCACCGCCACCTCCATGATCGGGTTTATCGCCCTGGCCGGGGTGATCGTCCGGAACTCCATCCTCCTGGTCGACTTTGTCAACCTCGAACTGCAGTCCGGATCGGAACTCCTGGATGCCGTCATCAAGGCCGGCGCTGTCAGGTTCCGGCCCATCGTCCTGACCGCGGCCGCCCTCGTTGTCGGGGGCCTGGTCATCATTCTTGACCCCATCTTTGAAGGGCTGGCCGTATCCCTGATTGCCGGGGTTACGGTGGCCACCTTCCTCACCCTGATTGTCATTCCCACCCTTTACTACGTCTATCTGAAGGGGGGAGACCGATACAAAGAACTCCAAGGAGAAAACCATGAAAGTGAATGACGTTCTTCGCATAGTCGCCGGGATCTTCATCCTGGCCTCCCTGGCCCTGGGGAAATGGGTCCATCCGTACTGGTACTACTTCACCGCCTTTGTCGGCCTCAACCTCCTGCAGTCCGGGTTTACGAAGTGGTGCCCCATGATCACGATTCTCCGGAAGCTGGGTCTGGAGGATTGACGATGAAGATGCTCATGATCATCACGTCCACCGAATGCCGGGAAGAAGTGGAGTCCTTCCTTAAAGATCAGAAGGTGCCCGGATACACGGAGATCCCCACGGTCTACGGCGAGGGTCACACCGGCCCGAAGTTCGGGTCGTGGGCCTTTCCCGGAACCTCCACGATCATCTTTACCGTCGTTCCCAACGAGCAGTTCGACGAGGTGATGAAGGTCCTCAGGGAACACTGCACCCGGTGCCAGTACCACAGCCATATCCTTTCCTGGGACGTGGACGAGGTGGAAGTCAAACCCTGACCCTGCATCAATCAAACGTAATCCATCTGACCCGGAGGCCGGTTCGCCTCCGGGTTTTTTCATGAAGGACTGTTACAAATCTACACAATGAGAATTTCCTTCCATCCTTGATCTATGACTATTTCCACGCCGTGCCCTCTGGATGGAGAACTGTATATCACAAGGATTATGATATATAAAAATACAGTCTCAAGGGGGGGGGGGGGGGGTAACCTTATCGCTTCTCCTTGCTCTTGACATTTTCGCGGGATGCGGTTCCACAGGTACGATGGGCACATCACCCCCATCTTTTTCGGGCGCAAATGCCCTGTTTCATCCCAACCCGCAAACCCTGGACGAAGGGGCCACCATGGGCCTCGTCAATGTTCGGGCTGGAAACCTGACCTTCCGGTTCCAGCTCTTTCCCCTCTACTCCATCACCTATGATTCAAGACATTCCACCTTTGACCTTGAATATATCCATCTTCATAAGAATACAAAGACCGCAAGTCTTCAAACGCTGGATGGATATATTCTCGAATATTCCAGAGACAAGGAGGGAGGGGAGGATAACGCCCGGGGACAGCGGTACCTGCGGGTCAAGGACGGCCCGGAACCCTATGGTGATCTGTGGGTCAAGGATGGGACGATCACCATCGACATGAGAACGGGAGGAATCCGTACCTATACGGAGGACCGGAAAAGGAAGGAAACCGGGACCGACAAGTACTTTATCCTGTCCGGAGTTGATGGAAGAGGGAATAATCAGTGGATTATGACCTTCGATGAAGAGGGAAACCTCGCCTCCATCATCCCGACCGTGGGCGCCGTTCTGGAATTTTCTTATCCGGAGGACCGGACCATGGTGATCGGCCTGCAGGAAGAGCCCCCCTCCCATCGCCTCACCTTTACTGAAGAGGGTGACGTGGCCTCATGGACCACGACGCGGTCCATTCCCTCGGTTCATGGATCGGAGCCCGTAACCAATACGCCTGTCGAGACCACCTACACCTTTCAATACGAAAGTGACGGACGCCTTTCCGCCATCACGGATTCCTTCGGAAGGACACGCCTTACGGTCGCCTATGGACCGGACGGCCGGGTGACACGCATGACCCGGCCGGGGGAACTGTGGACTTACACCTATGGTCCGGATACGTGCACGGTCCAATTCTCATCGGGAACAACAAGGGCCTTCACCGGGGAGATGACCGTTACCTATCAGGATGTGCCCACGGGCACGCGGGAAACGATCACGGACTGCAGCGGAGCCGAGACGATCAACCTCTATTCCACGGAAGGCGATCTTCTTTGCACGACCGACGCCAACGGGCACACCTGGACCTTTACCCATCACGCGATTCTCCATACCGTTACCTCCATGACCTCGCCCCTGGGACATCGCCGGGAATATGGATACAATCCGGATGGAACTCTGCTCTTTCAGCGGGATCCTCTGGGACACGAAACGACTTACTTCTATGACGAAGCGGGGAGTGTAATCCGGACTACCGATGCCATGGGGAATGTTGCAACTTTCACCTATGACGATCATCACCAGATGAATGCGCGGACCAATGCCCTGGGGTACACCACCACCATCGCCACCACATATGACGGAAGCCGGCTCGCTTCCCGGGTCGTGACCGATCCGGAGGGCTACCCGACTACGTACCAGTACGACTACGATTTTTTCACGGGCCAGGAAATTCTCACCGATACCTACCGGTCAAACGGGGGACACTGGTCCTATACCTACGCCAACACGGAAAACGGCGTGCAGAGAAAGGAGGTGATCGATCCCTTCGGCACCGTGACATCGGGAAACTATAACCCCGCACCCTGCGGGGAAACCCATCTTCTCGACTATGCCTATCGAAGGGACGCACGATGCGACGACTGTCCGGAGGCGAATCAGCACCGCTTCTGGAAGGGGAAGGACCCGGATACGGGAGTAACCCTCCATACGCGGGATCAGGAAGGATATGAGACGGACTATGAATACGAAGCCATCTGGGGACGAAGATACCTTTCCTCCGTCACCCGGTATGACATCCCCAACGGGCGCTGGACCGATTTGCCCTGCGGCCTGACCGTCCCGCAATGGGACAGGACCGGGCTTGATCCGTCCGGGGCCACTACGGCCTACGCGCATGACTGTATGGGCAGGCTCCTTGCGGAGACCGACCCGATGGGGAAGGTCACGAGCTATGCGTATGATGGCGTCGGGAATCGAATCTCGAAGACCTTTCCCAACGGGAAAACCGTAATCTACACCTATGACGCGGACAACCGTCTGACGGGAATCGACTATCCCGACGGACGATCCGAAAGCTATGAATACGATCCGGCGGGACGCGTCACAGCCGCCCACGGACTGGACGCAGAGCTCTACTATGAATACGACGCTCTGGGCCGAGTCACGACGGCGATCCAGGAAGTGGAAGGCGAGATCGAAACGCTGCAATACGGGTATGATGCGCTGGGCCATCGCACGATTCTGAGTGCGTCTCCGGGGATGTGGACGTACAGTTACGACCGAAACGGCCGGACCGCCTCCATCACGAACCCGGACGGGGATTCCACGTCCTTTACCTATGCGTCCTGTTGCGGGGCTCTGGCTGTGCTGAATCATGCCAACGGCACATCCATTGAATACTCGTATGACCTGGCCGAACGGACAGTGGGGGTGATCAATCGATCCGCCGCCGGTGAAATCATTACATCCTTCGCCTACGAAAGGGATCCCAATGGACTGATCCTCTCGATCGACCGGGAAGATCCCCTGTGGGACCAGGCCTATTCATATGACCCGAGGTTACAGCTGAGGGAAGTGGTGTATGGAAATGGTGACTCGGAAGCCTACGTCTATGATAGCCGGGGGAACAGGATCGAGAAGTGGGAGGGAGAGGATCTCAAGGAGCTTCTGGTCTACTCCCCGGCGGATGAGATCCTGCACCGGGTCCGGTACGCGGGACTGGGACTGCTGGAATTCGAGGAAGACTATACATACACCCAGGTTACGGGGCCGATCTATGAGCTTCCCGCTGGCCCGGGGACCTGGTACAGGGTGGAAAAAACCTACAGCAACTATCTTGCGCAGTTCAGCAATCACATGGTTGAGAGGCGGTATTTCGATTTCCGGGAACGGCTGCACGCCGAAACCCGGAAGGTGGACATCGCACCCGGGCGCTACGGCACGCAGATGATCTACCCATCCTACCTTCCCGATGGCATGGGCCGGGTAGGGAAATCCAGCCGGACCCATTCGGAATGGCTCCGGCCGGGTCCCGATGGAATTGAAAGAATCCTATTCACCGAGGCCTCCGTCCATCGGATGGTGAACGATTTCGAGGATGTATTGACGGAGAGGGTAGAAACATCAAGTTTTTTTGATGGTCAGTTCTACCAGGGCCCCGATATTTCCCGCCAGATGACCCACGGGCCGGGGATCGACAATCCGCTTTCGTTCAAACGAGTGGTCGAACCGGAAGAGGGAACCATGAGCGAAGACGTCTATACATTCGGAATGGATGCAAGGCGAAACGTCTCCTTTCTCTCGAACGCGTCGGGCACCTTGGCTGAAGGATACGAGTACGATCCGTGGGGGAACCTGCGGGCAGGGTCACCCGACCTGAACCCCGTGCTGTTCCAGTCGCGGGAGTATGATACCGATCTCGGCCTCTATTTTAACCGGGCCCGCTACTACGATCCCGGGATCGGAAGGTTTATCAATTCGGATTTGATCTATCCGAGAACGTACCGATATGGAAGGAATAATCCTACCCTGTATTCTGATCCAATGGGTTTATTTGATTGTGTCACCGAAACAGAACTTGGAAGTTATTCACCAGGTGGTCCCCAGGGTTGTGATCAAATGGTCCACGATACTCTGAGTGATGTTTGCTATGAGGATGAACAGATGGCTTGTTTTCATGCTTGCAACAAATGTTGTGCCGACCAAGCAGTTATAGGTGCCTTGACAGATGTTGTAGTGCTTGGAACTGGTGGCCATGTAGTGCTGGGATTGGCCGGATTGGTCAACTCGTTATTCGTCACAGCTTTATCGGCATCACAAATATATCCATGTGAGGATGCATGCAGGACAGCATTCTTAGGTGAAAAAGGGTGTCTCCCGGGATCCAGACCATCAGGTGGATCATCTGATTCTTTTGAAGATGAGGATTATTTATGGTAATGAGAAAAATTACACTTGTTAGTATCATTCGAGTTTGGGGAATACTACTAATAGTAGGTTTTCTACCAATGATTGTAAATAATTATTGGCAAATTAATCATAATGAATATTATACGATGGAGATCTTTCGGTATACTGAAAGATTATATATCTGGCCTTTTATAATTTATATTCCGCTATTATTTATTTCCGAAGTATTCAATATTATAATTTTAAAATTAAGGAAAAAAGTTGAAGAAAATGTGGAACAGAACATAAATGTTGACTCAGCATGATGGGATTTCCAATGGGGTGAAGGAAAATTATCCGTGCGACGGGGCAGGGTCACCCGACCTGAACCCCGTGCTGTTCCAGTCGCGGGAGTATGATACCGATCTCGGCCTCTATTTTAACCGGGCCCGCTACTACGATCCCGGGATCGGGAGGTTTACGCAGAGGGACTTATTAAGAACAAATAATAGATATGTGGCATTTTCTAACAATCCGAACTATTTCTTTGATCCTTATGGCCTTAACGATTGTGTATATGACACTTGGTCCAAGAATCTGGCAGATTGTTATTATGTTTTTTTTGGGACAGATAATTGCAATCATACCTGGAGACGGGATTGCAATATAAAATGTGAAGATTGCTGCTTTCGTGATCAAGCCACAGCAGATATTATTTTCTCTGTTCCACTTTTTACAGAATACAATGCGGTGATGCTGGTAGCAAAAGCAGTTAATAATGTAATAAATGCTTTCTCACCTATCCCAGATTGTATACAAAAATGCAGAGAAGCATTTCTTAGAATAGGAAAAGATAGTTGTGATCAGCAGGTCGATCCAGGTGATAATAATGGATGTCCGCCCGATGTTCCAAACTGTGATGAGATACTTTATTAGGTGATCCAATATGAAAGTCCAAAATATTTTTTGTCTGATTTTTCTTTTCTTACTTCCTTCTTACGTGATGCTGGGTGACCGAGCTCAGCTTACACTGAAAGATCTTAAAATTATAATGGAATCGAATGATCTCAATGCGCAGTACCAATTATTAAGAGAAATATCAAATGATCCTATACTTTACGAGGATGTCAAGGGCGCACCTGGTAGTGAATTGTCAGATGAGATCCAACGGTATCTCATTGAACATTTCATTCAATCCTATCCAAACGTACCGCTGTTTAAGCCATTTTACGTAAGGTGGTGGAATAATTGTCTCAATTTGTTTTCCACAAACAGGGAACAAAGAATGAAGCGAATCGTAGAAATATTCATAGTTGAGTCACATTTAATTGCGCGATTTCATCAGCCAGACTATGCAGATCAACTTGTTGTGATCCATCCATCCTTGGTTCCGCCAGAAACTTATGGTGAAGTCGCAGCCAAATCCTTAATCAATAACGCGGATATTATTATGAATAGCAATAAAGCCCAGAGAGATTCTTTCTTAAAACAAGTTAGAAAGGTTATAAAGCTGAACAGTGAGGGTAAACTCGATATTCCTAGTGGCGACTTGGCAAGTCTTGAAGGTCTACTTCCAAGACAATGAATAAGGGAGGAAAATAAGGTTTGAATGTTGACTTTGTATGATGGGATTTCCAATGGGGTGAAGGAAAATTATCCATGCGATGGGGCAGGGTCACCCGACCTGAACCCCACACTGTTCCAGTCGCGGGAGTATGATACCGATCTCGGCCTCTATTTTAACCGGGCCCGCTACTACGATCCCGGGATCGGGAGGTTTATCAATCCGGATTTGATCTATCCGAGAACTGTCTCTTATTCATTCAATGACCCTGTAAACAATTCAGATCCATCCGGCATGTTACCACCCTTTGGAATTGGTTTTTGGTTTTTCATTGATTATTACTATAATTGGCCAGAGGAAACACCAGGCGAAAATTGTCCGGATGATCATAATCCACAGGAATGCCTGGATAATTCAACATCATGTGGGGAATGTCTGGGATGTTGCGCTCAATGCAGTCTGGCAAATGATTTGTTTCCTTACGAATTGTGTATTACACAGTGTAATATAAAGTGGAATTGTATGGTATCCGGAGATTCAGACGCCTTAGAGTATTTCACCCCCGATACATCACACTTGCAATTATGAGTAGTTATTGAGGTGATTCAATGAAAACACTTTTTATATTTATGACTATTTTTCTTATACAGCAACATTTATTGTCTTATACAAAGGAAGGGGACAATGTTCAGAACTTGATAAAATATTCACAGACCGTAAACAATGAAAGAAATACTTCGACCCTTCAGGAATTATGCAAGACTGCAATGAATTACGAGAGCCGAAATGACTTTGAATATCTCTCAACAGTTGCGATCATTTTACGGAATATGGAACATCCTTCGTTAAAAAAAGTCATACACGATCTGGAAATACATGGATATGTATTTTTCTGCGATCCGGAATTATTCACATTCAGTAAGAACGACGACTACAGAGAAACATGCCATAGTAATTATGTAAATTCCAAATATCCCTCTTTTTTTGAAGATCATTATAACGAATTTATTCGTACACCGGGACAGGAATGCGATCAGCTTGGCTGTTTGACTTCACCTTTAGAATGCTTCGCATCTTTCATGATGCTCGGAAGAGAGGAGGATGCTGATGATTGTGTGAAAAGAATTGAAAAACATAGAAATGATGTGACTGGAGTCTATCCTGGCGGTGCCGGATCAGGTTGGGTGACCTACGATCTAATGCAGTATATCCTCACCGGAAAATTGCCGAACGACGAATTTACAAAATCATACTACGATCTGTTTCCACTTCTGAAGGAAAAACGAGACTATTTTATCAATTTGATTGATAAAGCAAAACAACTTGTGAACGAGATTAAATGCAATAAGAACCAGGAGAAAAGGGAGCAGAAATAGAAAACCAGGGGATGAGTATGTTCTTTTTTCCATGTGTATATTCTTGTGTGCAAAGATGGGCAGTTGGCTGTTGGATAGGCTGCCCGAAATCAAATTCTTAATTCTTAGGAGACAAGGAAATGTTTAATAAACTAATCGAAGTATTACTAATATTAAATCTGATTATATTATTGGGGTCTCTATTCATTTTTATCCTTACGCTTATCTTCCCAGGTGTATTTCCTTCATCTCTGAATATATATTTAAAAGAAACCATAGGTGAAATCTATGTCTTGACTGTGTTACATCTGTATTTGCTTATTAGAAAGCCAGAAAGCAGGGCCAGAACGTGAATTGTTACTCGGGATGACGGGGTTTTCAGTGGATGAGGGTAAAATGCTGGCGCAACTGGGGGGGGGGCAATTCTTCGAGCCTCTTGATGTCTGCTTTGACAGAGTCGGATGACTCGGAAGGCCAGCAGGATGCGTAACTGCCAGCCCAGATCTCGAGGGTGATGATCTTGGAGATGTAAATTGATCAGGGAGAAACATAAAATGAAAGCACATTTTCGTTATTTTGCATTCATCGGTTTGCTATTTTCAGGAATTTTTGCTCACGGTCAGACTCTTGATGAAATAAAGAATATTATGGAGAATGATGATCTTGAAGCTCAACAGGTTCTTATGGATAACATGACAAAAATAGCAGAAGATTATAGGAAAAAAGAGAAAGCAGAAACTAACGGTTGTCCTTTTTCCCATGAGATCCAGAAATACTTGATTGATCACTTTATTTCTTTGCATGATTATTTATTTTCATCCGGTCTTCCAGATGAGCACTCTTTGGAAGGCATTATCAATGCCATGCTACACGGAAAATCACCTGCTGAGGTTGCAAGATGGCGTATACGAATAGATTCAGTTTATATCAAAGAGAGTATTCTCATTCAATATTTTTGCCAACCCGACCGTATTGACAAGCTCATCATTAGAGCCCCGCAAACAGTTCCCCTTAGCCAATACAAAGAATTTGGCATTAAAGCTATGGTACAACATGCTGGAGCCATTATGGATGAAAATAAAAAGGAGAAGATGGACATGTTTAGAAAAAAGATGTTTCAGGAAATGATTAAAACGGCAATACAGTTGAAAAAACAGAACAAACTCAGTATTTCTGATAAGAACCTGAAGTATCTGAAAAGCTTTTTGCAGAATGAGTAGAAAACCAGGACAGGAAAAAGAACTTGAATGTTTACTAAGTCCGATGGGATTTCCAATGGGGTGAAGGAAAATTATCCATGCGACGGGGCAGGGTCACCCGACCTGAACCCCGTGCTGTTCCAGTCGCGGGAGTATGATACCGATCTCGGCCTCTATTTTAACCGGGCCCGCTACTACGATCCCGGGATCGGGAGGTTTATCAATTCGGATTTGATCTATCCGAGAACGTACCGATATGGAAGGAATAATCCTACCCTGTATTCTGATCCAATGGGTTTATTTGATTGTGTCACCGAAACAGAACTTGGAAGTTATTCACCAGGTGGTCCCCAGGGTTGTGATCAAATGGTCCACGATACTCTGAGTGATGTTTGCTATGAGGATGAACAGATGGCTTGTTTTCATGCTTGCAACAAATGTTGTGCCGACCAAGCAGTTATAGGTGCCTTGACAGATGTTGTAGTGCTTGGAACTGGTGGCCATGTAGTGCTGGGATTGGCCGGATTGGTCAACTCGTTATTCGTCACAGCTTTATCGGCATCACAAATATATCCATGTGAGGATGCATGCAGGACAGCATTCTTAGGTGAAAAAGGGTGTCTCCCGGGATCCAGACCATCAGGTGGATCATCTGATTCTTTTGAAGATGAGGATTATTTATGGTAATGAGAAAAATTACACTTGTTAGTATCATTCGAGTTTGGGGAATACTACTAATAGTAGGTTTTCTACCAATGATTGTAAATAATTATTGGCAAATTAATCATAATGAATATTATACGATGGAGATCTTTCGGTATACTGAAAGATTATATATCTGGCCTTTTATAATTTATATTCCGCTATTATTTATTTCCGAAGTATTCAATATTATAATTTTAAAATTAAGGAAAAAAGTTGAAGAAAATGTGGAACAGAACATAAATGTTGACTCAGCATGATGGGATTTCCAATGGGGTGAAGGAAAATTATCCGTGCGACGGGGCAGGGTCACCCGACCTGAACCCCGTGCTGTTCCAGTCGCGGGAGTATGATACCGATCTCGGCCTCTATTTTAACCGGGCCCGCTACTACGATCCCGGGATCGGGAGGTTTACGCAGAGGGACTTATTAAGAACAAATAATAGATATGTGGCATTTTCTAACAATCCGAACTATTTCTTTGATCCGTTTGGATTGGAGGACTGTGTTCGCGTAACCAGGGAGAAATATACCATTTGTGATTATGTTTTTTGGGGTACCGATAACTGTAATGAAACTGCTAGATCTGATTGTTATATAGCTTGCGAAAACTGTTGTTTCAAAGATGCCGCAATAGCTGGCGCAATTTTCTCAATGCCATTATTTCCTTTATATAACATGGTCTTAGGTGCTACAAAAGCCGTCAAGAGTGTTTATGATGCTTTTTCCAATCCTGTGCCAGATTGTATCCGGAAATGTCGTGATAATTTTGTTTCTCAATTTAAGGGAGATTGCCAGAATCAAGTCGATCCAGGGGATAATAATGGATGTCCGCCCGATGTTCCAAATTGTGATGAGATTATATACTGACAGGACGATACTATGGACCAATACAAAAAAATGTTTTTAACGCTAAGCTTTCTTTTATTGGCTGGTAATCCAATACTCCATTCAAATCTGACCCTAACGGAAGTGCAGAGTATTTTGGATGGGCAGGACCTTGATGCTCAATTTAAACTATTGAGTAATTTGAGCGATTACCCAGTATATTATGAAGATTTCCAAAATGCACCAGGTAGTGAACTTCCAGATGAAATTCAAAAATGCATCATTGAGCATTACATCCGTCTATACAATAAAACTTCCCAAACCGAATCTTCTCATTTACCCTGGTGGAATGCAGTAAAGAATATGATAAATCCTAATAGGAAAAAAAGAATTAATCAGGCTTGGGAATTATTAATTATGGAAGCTCACCTGATCAGACGATTTCACCAGCCTGAATATGCTGATCGACTCGTTTTAATCCATACCTGGCTGGTTCCACCAGAAACATACGGTGAAGTCGCTGTCAAATCACTTGTAAAACAGGCTGAAAAAATTATGGATGGGGATAAATCTCAGCAGGATTCATTCAATGACCAGGTTCAAAGAATAATGCAGCTCCAAAAGGAAGGACTTCTCAACATCTCTGATCAAGATCTTGCATATTTAAAAAGTTTTCTCCGTTCCAAAAGTGAGGAAAGAAATTAAATTAAAACCGGAATCAACCATTATGAGGCATGAAGTGGAACCAGAACGTGAATTGTTACTCGGGATGACGGGGTTTTCAGTGGATGAGGGTAAAATGCTGGCGCAACTGGGGTGGTGCATTTCTTCGAGTCTCTTGCTGTCTGCTTTGAAAGAGTCGGATGCCTCTGTTGGCCTTTACGATGAGGTGAGGAATGGACAGGGAAGAACGCCGTAAACGCTATATGGAAATTCTCCTTTACCGCGTGTGGAAAGATTTCTTTCCCCGGTTGACATGGATTCAAAAAATCAGAGGGTTTATCATCATTGTCTATATCGATACCATCACGATGGTTTTTTATAGCTATCTCACCAGGGTTCAACTGCGCCAGCTGGAAGAAAAATGGGGTGTCACGGCCGGGAAGGATGATCTGTATACCCACTATTTTCACTGGAACCATTTCTTTTTGATTACAGCAGGGGTCTTCACTGTTTTGTGGATTACAGCGGAAATAATTTTCCACTTCAGACAACGAAGACAAACAGGCAACGTGAACGGAGCCGATTCCCCATCTGCACCTGAAGAAGATGGGGGGAATTTTCCATAACCCGTTTCTTGACGAGATTGGATACGATGCCCTGATTTAACGATGGGTGGTGGGTGACATAATTCCGATGGTGGTATAATTTTGGCGTGCGACGGCACGGAGGAGGATCACAAATACGATGCACGATGCAGGCGGACCCCCGCCTGTTCTTCATTCAGGGAGGTGACTATGCGGTCGGAGGATGAAAAGACCCGGGAACTGTTAAAGAAAAAGGAATCGCTGATCCAGGGAGGTGGACCCCAGGCTGCGCAGAAGCAGGTATCCATGGGGAAGCTTCTGGCCAGGGAGCGGATCATGACGATCCTGGACGACGACAGCTTTCATGAATACGACATGTTTGTAGAGCATAAGTGTTCAGACTTTGGAATGGACAAGAAGCAGCTTCCGGGGGACGGGGTCATTACGGGAACGGGAAAGATCGAGGGCCATCCGGTCTGCATTTACGCCCAGGACTTCACCGTGGCAGGAGGATCTCTGGGGTTGATGCACGCCCGAAAGATTACCAAGATCATGGACCACGCCATCAAGCTGGGAATTCCCATCATCGGCATCAACGACTCCGGTGGAGCCCGGATCCAGGAGGGTGTCAACTCCCTCGCCGGCTACGGGGAGATTTTCTTCCGAAACACACTGGCATCGGGAGCCGTTCCCCAGATTTCCATCGTTTTAGGGCCATGTGCGGGAGGCGCGGTCTACTCCCCCGCCCTGACCGATTTCGTCTTTGTGGTGGATAAGATCACCAAGATGTTTATCACCGGTCCTGAAGTCATCAAGACCGTTCTGGGTGAGGAAATCACGATGGAAGAGCTGGGAGGCGCAAAGGTCCAGGCGGAAACCTCCGGAAACGCTCATTTTTATGCAGAAACCGAGCAGGAATGCTTTGCGATGGTCAAGCGCCTGGTTTCCTTTATTCCCTGGAACTCGCGGAAAAAGGCGGACCGTTTCCCCCCCAAGCCTCCCAAACCGCATTACGACCTGAATGAAATCGTACCCCTCGAACCAAGAAAGCCTTACGATGTCCGGGAAGTCATCCGGGCCGTCTGCGACGACTCCGACTTTCTGGAGATCCAGGAATACTGGGCGGCGAACATTGTCGTGGGATTTGCCCGCCTCAGCGGAGAGACCGTGGGGATCGTCGCCAACCAGCCCCTGGTCCTGGCCGGGGTTCTCGATGTGGATTCCTCCGACAAGGCGGCACGATTCATCCGATTCTGCGATGCCTTTCATATCCCTCTGGTCACCTTCGTCGATCTCCCGGGCTACCTACCCGGTGTCGATCAGGAACATGCCGGGGTTATTCGCCACGGTGCCAAAGTCCTCTTTGCCTACAGCGAGGCCACGGTTCCCAAGGTCACGATTATCCTTCGGAAAGCCTACGGCGGAGGATACATCGCCATGTGTTCCCGTCACCTGGGGGCCGACTTCGTCTTTGCATGGCCGATGGCGGAGATTGCGGTCATGGGGCCGGAAGGGGCCGCAAACATTATTTTCAGGAAGGAGATCTCCGAAGCGGAAGACCCGGAGGCCACGAGGCTGAAGATGGTGGACGAATACAAATGTAAGTTTGCGAACCCGTATATCGCGGCGGCCAACGGCCACGTGGATGCCATCATCCGCAGAGACGAGACGAGGGATTTTCTGATTCGCGCCATTGAGATCTCGGGGCAGAAGCAGGAATGGAGGCCCCTGAAGAAACATGGCGTGCCTCCCAATTGAGCCATGAAAAACGATATCGACCTTCGAACTCTGAAGCTTGAGGACACCACCTATGAAACCCGGTTGACGAAGAAATTTCTTTCCCGTCAACCCTACGCGAGACCCTGCCCGTCGGAGATCCGGGCCCATATTCCCGGTGTCATCTGTGATCTTCGCGTTCAGCCGGGCCAGAAGGTCGCCCGCGGTGAAAGCCTCCTGGTTCTCGAAGCGATGAAGATGCAAAACGATTTGACCGCTGCGGTCTCAGGAACGGTCCGGACGGTTCACGTTTCACCCGGAGATGTTGTCCCCAAAGGACATCTGCTGATCGAACTGGACCTTCACGAGCATGCCCCGTAACCTTATCCGCAGACGATAAAAGAAAACGGGAGCCGGACCTCATCCGGCTCCCGCAGGAAATTCAGAACGGTTTGAGCGAGTAAAATTACTTAATCAGCCTGAGCGCCCACGGATAACGGTAAAGCGTGCCGTCGTAGGCCTTGACGCCTCCAATGATGCAGAAGATGATCGCGGCCAGGCCGACGAGAATCATCAGGGGAATTCCAATACAGACAAAGATGAGCGGGATGCAGATGATGGCAGCAATGCTGACCGTGATCTGGAAGTTCAGCGATTCCTTGGCCTGGTCACTCACAAAGGGAAACTCATCCCTCTTGATCAGAAAGATGATCAGGGGAGCGAGAATGTTTCCAAAGGGAATAATGATGCCGCAGAGCGTGAGAATGTGGGCGAGCATGGCCCAGGTCCGGGCTTCGCTCGGGGGACCATCTCCGCCGGCTGTGGGAACGGGAGGAGGGGTAGGCTCCGCCGCTTCAGTTTCCGGGGCTTCCGGGGTTACCTGCTCATCCTGATTGGTGGGTTCATCGGTCATAAGATCCTCCCTTTCAAACAAATCTATCGATATAGTACAGGTTTCAGGGATGTCGTGTCAACAAGAGCCCGGATCATTTCCGGATAGAAGGGCCTGCGCCTCGGATTCGCGTCTTGCCAGCTCGGGATGATCGATCGTGACATACCAGCGAAAATCGGGTTGGAGATCGGAAAGCAGATCGAAGTCTCCCTCGAAATCGGGCAGAGGTGGTCTGTCTCCCGAATCGATTCGATACGAAAGGGAAACGGCCCGGTAATCGTCGGCCTCGTATCCCATGTCGGAAAAGGGGTGAGTCGGGTGAAGGGAGCGGTGAAGGTGGGCACGATTCAGAGGAAGTGTCATGACCGTATGTTCCTCCGGAGGAGGTTCTGCTTCCCGGGGATCGATGGGGCCCGCAAGGATCATCCGTTTCCATCGCCGATCAAAGGTCACGGAAAATGTTCCTCCGGTAAAGGTGTGAAGCCGTGAACAGTAGCGATGCCGGGCCCGGAGATATCGAATGACCAGGCCCAGAGCGATGAACCCGGCAAGGGAAGTCAGAATCATGGGGCCTGGGGGTAGCTCTCCCTTCAGGGGTGAGAAGAGAAATACCGGGACAAGGAGCGGTACGGCCACGGCCAGGACCCAGGTAAGAATCGAAGGGGCGGAGGGTTTTTCCAGGGAAGGGACACGATTCTGGTGAAAGAGGGCCCGTTCCGGGTTCATGCTGACGAGATGTCGTCCTTCGATCCGATAGGGTATGGAATGAATTTCGGTCACGAGCTTCCCATGGAAATGGCTTTCAGGCCGTGCCGGTCCCGAAGGCGATCCACAGTCTCTTCCAGAAGTTCCCGACGGATGTGGACCAGGGAACGCTGCCGCCCCCCGGTAAGGTTGGAAAGGGCAACCCCGACGAGCCGAACCCGGAGCCGCCTCTCATAGAGGCCGGTAAAGAGCTCCTCCACCCGGGTGCGAAGGAGGGGATAGGCATCGGTGGGGACGGGAAGGGTCCCGGAGCGGGTTGCCGTCACAAAGTCCCCGTAGCGAATCTTGACGGTGATGGTCCGGCAGGCCATGCCTTTTTTGCGCATCCGGTAGACAACCTTTTCCGTCAGCCAGAAGAGGCGTGTCAGGAGGGTGCGCATATCCGTGATGTCTTCGGGAAAGGTGTCCTCGGCGGACATTCCCCTGTGTTCGTGGTGAGCGTGCAAGGTCGCCGATCCCTGCCCGGAGGCCCGTTCATGGAGGGAGATGCCGTGGCGTCCCAGGGCGGCGGCGAGGAGGGCCGGAGAGAGACGCTGGATGTCTCCCACCGTTTTCAGGCCCAGTTCTCCAAGGGTTTTCCGTGCCTTCGGGCCGACACCCGGAAGCGTTTCAACGGGGAAGGGGGAGAGAAAGAGCGCTTCCTGTCCCGGCAGAACCGCAAGCTGTCCGTCCGGTTTGGCCAGGGTGGACGCAATCTTGGCCGTGGCCCGCGAAGAGCCGAACCCGATGGAGGCTGTAAGGCCCATGGCCCGGATTTCCCCCCGGATTCGATTTCCCGCGGAGGGAAGGTCCTGTCGGTAGAGACGTTCACAGCCGTCCAGGCTGAAAAAGAATTCGTCAATGGAGGCCTGTTCCACGAGGGGACTGTATTTTTGAAGGACCAGGCCCACGTTCCGGGAGTAATCCAGGCAGGCCTGGCCATCGGGGGGAAGGAAGACGGCCCCGGGGCAGAGACGGCGGGCCGTGGCTGAAGCCATGCCGGAATGGACGCCGAAAGCCCGGGCCTCGTAGGAGGCGGAACAGACCACGCCCCGTCCTTCGGGATCTCCCCCCACAATGACGGGACGGCCACGGAGGGATGGATCACGGATTCGTTCCACGGCCACAAAGAAGGCATCCAGGTCCAGACAGCCCAGCATGGATGCATGATATGCGAAAATTATACGAAAATCAAGAGGGACGTCGGGGACGACGGCGGATGGGTTGTCCCGGTTCGGTTCGTGTGTCGGGCATCGTATCGGTGTATAGCACCCGTTCAAGATGGTCAAGGTCGTGATCCCGCACGATCTTTGCGAAATTCTGGCTGATAATGGAGAAGAACCTGGGGTCATCGAAGGAGAACTCGATGGTGTGCTCGGTGGGAGAGGGGGGCAGTGTGAAGAAGAGGATCAGCCGGTAACATCCCGAAGCGATTTCGTCCGCGAATCCCCGGAAATGAACCCGGGATCGTAACGGGGAACAGGGGCAGGGGGCGGGATCGGGAAGGTCATTGGCCCAGAAGAGCCGTTCCAGCATGGCGAAGGGATCCTGATACTGTGAAGGAAGGAAGGGATAGAGCTCGTCAAAGCGTTCCAGGATCAGGGCCAGGATGGCGGGATCCTGAGCGGCGCTGGCGAAATAGTCACGGTAGACATTTTCATCATGGGGAAACCGGGAGAGCTCCGGGAAGTAGAGGCGGTCACAGGCGGAATGACTGGCCTGAAGGGCCGCACGTTCCCGATTCAGTCCGGCATCGGGTACCTTGAGAATCGAGAAATCCTGGATCTGCTGAAAGAGCCGGCAGGGGTCCGCGGGAGATGCAATCAGCAATGCAGCCAGATACAGATGGATCAATGATTCTCTCCTTCCTTCTCTTCATCAAAGTAGCCCTCTTCGATAAGCGTCCGGACCTTTTCCGTGTATTCAGTCCCCATGATTTCTCCGGGTTTGGGCTCGTAAAACTGAAACTGGAGGTAGTAAGGCAGCTGGATGATGCGGTGCCACTCGTCACTGCAGATCTCGGTGGGCTGGGTCCCGGGAAGAAAGGCCTCCTGAATGACCGAGGGGCAGGAAGAGGAGGCAAGAAGACCGGTCGTGCGATCGATCCGGGCGAAGGCAAGGCCCGGCGGAACCGAAAAGGACTCAACCGGTTCCAGGCCTTCCCGTGCGATGTATTCCATGACGGATTTCCAGACCGGAAGGGCGGCTTCGGCACCGGGCATTCGTTTTCCAAGAGGAATCTTGGTCTCATTCCCCACCCACACTCCGACGGTATAGGAGGGAGAATACCCGACAAACCATGCGTCGGTATAGGCATTGGTCGTTCCTGTCTTGCCGGCAAGGGGAAGAGGGATCGATCGGGCCGCGACCCCGGTTCCCCGCTGAATCACTCCCTCCAGACATGAACTGGTCAGGTAGGCGATCGTGGGGTGAAGGGAAGCGGTCGTTTCGGGTGCGTGCTGTTCCAGGAGGGCGCCATTCCGGGTGATCGAGGTGATCAGGTACGGTTCGACATGGGTCCCCAGATTGGGAAAGACGGTGTAGGCCGCCGTCAGTTCCATCGGAGTTATGTCGGCGGCGCCCAGTGCGGACGAAGCGTAGGGCGGGATGGATGAGGTGATGCCGCAGGCCTTTGCGGTCCGGATGACATTCTCCGGGCCTACAAGTAAAAAGAGCTTGACGGCGCAGACATTGAGAGAGCGCTCCAGTGCGTCCCGCAGTGTGACAATACCGTAGTAACGCTTGTAATAGTTTGTGGGGCTGTAGTCGGGATTACCCGTTTCGGAGATGAGGTAGATCGGACTGTCAAAGATCGTGTCGGCCCAGGACCAACCCTGCTCCAGGGCCGTAGCGTAGACGAAGGGTTTAAACGCGCTTCCCGGCTGACGCATGGCCTGCGTGGCCCGGTTCCATTCTGAAAGGGAAAAATCATACCCTCCCACCATGGCCAGAACCTGGCCGGAGGCATTATCCAGGACGACAACGGCTCCCTGGGTCAGGGGAACCTGGGAAAGGCGGAGGGTCTTATCCTCGTTGAGATAGAACCTGGCAATATCTCCCACCTGGAGGAGCCGGTTCAGCGGTTTCCCGATCCAATCGTAACCTGAAGGTTCCAGAGTGAAGGAGAACGAAGCGATCCGGACCGTGGCGGTGCGGTCATCCCTTCGCACAACGAGACCGTCGTAAAGGCGGTCGGGAACGAGGTGGGAGAGTCCTCTCCAGGAAGAATGGCGGTAGGTCTGCAGGTCGGGATTTTCCTTGGAAACATTCACGATTCCTTCCGCCCGGTACCCCTTCTTCTCATCGATGACGTGAAGCTGGCGCTTCAGGGCGGCTTCCGCAACACGCTGAAGGTTCATGTCCAGCGTAGTCTGGACCTGAAGACCCTGCTGGTAAAGGGCTTCAGGACCGTAGGTCCGTTCGAGGTGACGACGGATCTCCTCGGCAAAATACTTACCTGTGAGCTCGGCCGGATTCTCCGGGCGGAGGTCAAGGGGGCGCGCCTGGATCTGTTTCGCCTGCTCTGCCGTTAAGTATCCGATGCGCTGGAGGCGCTGAATGACCCAGTTTCTTCGTCCTATGGCCCGATCCGGGTACTGAAAGGGATTATAACGGCTGGGACCCTGGGGCAGGCCGGCCAGGAGTGCGGCCTGGTGGATGAGGAGCTGATCCGGGCTCTTGTTGAAGTACCGCTTCGATGCTGCCGCAATTCCATAACTGCCCGAACCCAGGTAGACCATGTTGCAGTACATGGCCAGGATTTCATCCTTGGTGAGCCGCTTTTCAAGGTCAAAGGTCAGGATGGCTTCTTCGATCTTTCGTTTGATCGTCTTTTTTTTGGTCAGGTAGAGTTCGCGGGCAAGCTGCTGGGTGATTGTACTGCCTCCCTGGGAATAACTGCCGCTTCGAATGTCGCTCAGAATGGCCCGGACAATGCTCTTGATATGAATTCCACCGTGGGTGTAAAACTCGGAATCTTCCGCAGCCAGGACACAGGCTCGGACCATAAAGGGAATCTCGTCCGGGCGCAGGGGAATTCTTTCTTCGATGGCATACCGGGCAAAGATCTTCCCGTCCCGGGCGTAGAGCTGTGTGGTTCGAGGTGGAGCCAGGCGTGTGACTCCCTCCACTTTGGGAACCTCGAAGACCCGACCCGTCAGGACCCCGGCGAGGGCGCCCAGAAGAATGGGAAGGGCCAGAAGGATCAGGATTTTCCGGGAACGGCGCATGGAACCGTAGGATAACATACGGCCCGCGACGCGTCCATGGATTTGCGGGGGTTATCGCTTTCGAAATCTCCGCAGCAGAGATGAAAACCCGGACTCCCTCCAGCGGGGAAGAGCGTCCATCGCGCACGCTTCTCCCCTGTCAATCAGGGAATCGATTTCCTCGAAATCGTACCAGGGTATGGATGTAACTTCCGGAGTCAGGGCCAGGTCGGCCCGCTCCAGGTGTAGACGGGTCAATTCCATGGAGGTGATCTGGTGAGAGCGCTGCAGGGTCTCGAAGATATTTTCATCATCGGCCATGGGAGCCAGGCCCTCACCGACGTGGACCGCGATCACGGGTTCCCGGGCCCGGGAACGAGCCGTCATGACCGGAACCACGTCCGTGACACATCCGTCCAGAAGGTGCATGGAGTTCCTCCGGAGTGGAGGGAAGACCCCGGGGATGCTGGAAGAGGCCAGAATGGCGTCCCGCAGGAGACCCCGGTCCAGTTCGATCCTCCTTCCCGTAGCGATGTCGGATGCCACGGCAACAAAGGGAATGACTGTGGCATCAAACGTCAGATCGGGTACAAGTTCCTCGACAGCGTGGATCAGGCGTTTCTGTTCAAAGACACTTTGCTTGGCCAGGGAGATGTGGAGCATGACCCGGTCCCGGATTCTCTGTCCCAGGATTCCGAGGGCCGAAGGGTTCTCCTGCCGCTTTAACCGGGAAAGACCCGACCTCCGATAGGCATCGCTCTTCAGAAAGGCTTTGATATGGGTTTCGATCTGATAGGCGTCCATTCCCAGGGCATAGAGCGATCCAACGATGGCCCCCATGCTCGTTCCCGCGATGAAGGCAGGCCGGATATCCAGCTTTTCCAGGGCACGCAGAACACCAATATGGGCCAGGCCCCGGGCGCCTCCTCCACCCAGAGCCAGAGCGGCGGAATGCTTTTTGAACAGCATGAAACTATTGTATCACCGGCAGGGTAGGGGTAGGATGAAACCATGGCTGTTTCCCTGGTCGTCGTGAACTACTTTTCATCCCGTGAACTGGCCCGTCTTCTGGACTCTCCCCACGGGTGCGATGAAGTCATTGTCGTAGATCATTCGGAAAGCGCGGGGGAGGCAGAAGCCCTGGATTCCCTTCCCATCGACCGTCTCATCGTCCGGAACAATTCGGGATATGGAGACGGCCTCAATCATGGTGTTTCCCGGGCGAAGGGAGACGTCGTCCTTCTGGCCAACCCGGACCTGGTGTTTGGGAAAGGGGCGACGGAAGCGCTTACATCGGTTGTACAGAATGAGAAGGTAGGCGCGGCTGGCCCCCGGTTCTGGTGGGGAACGGAGAGGAACTGGCTCCTTCCCCACGCGTATGACCTTTCCTTTCGGTCGGAATGGATGAGCCGCTGGATGCCCCGGCGGAACACGCTCCGCTATTTGACAGCACAGACAAAATTCTGGAAGACCGGAAAAACCATCGATTGTCCTGTCCTCTCCGGCGCCATCCTGGCCATGCGGAGAGAAGTCTTTACTTCCCTTGGAGGGTTTGATCCGAAGTACTTTCTCTTCTTTGAGGAGAATGATCTTGCCAGAAGGCTGATTCGATCGGGGTACAGGCTGAAGATGGTTCCGGAGGCTGAAATTCACCACGGCGTGGGCTGTTCGCTGGGACCGTCGACCTATGAAGATGCTCATCTGCAAAGCCTTCAACGATTCCGACACCTTCATTTCCCCCTGTGGTACCGTCTTCTCTATCCCCATCCCCCTCCTGAAGCCGGCCTTGCGTGGAAAGAGAGATCTTCTGTCGCTCTTCACAGTGAAGATGTCCTTCTCCTCTCACCCCACGCCTCCTTCATCCCGTCCGCCGCGCGATTGGTCCGGGAGGGGGATACCCTGACCGCTCTGCCTCCCATTCCGGCGGATCAGGGGTCCCGTTTCCATCTGGCGGTTCTCTCCGGTTCCACCCTTGGGTATGCCGGAGAGATTCAGGTAGAATAGGTTCCGTGGAGGAAAGAAACTACGTTCCCTATGAATCGAGCCTCCTTCCGGGAGAGCGCTTTGTTGTTCTGGCTCCCCATCCCGATGATGAGGTTCTCGGCGCCGGAGGGTCCATGGCTCTTCTTGCGGCGCAGGGCAGGAAGGTTCATGTCCATATCCTGACCGGAGGATCGGAGCAGGGGGATCCTGAAACACGCCAGAGTGAAAGTCGGAAGGCAATGGAAACACTGGGGATCGATGAACCGACCTTCCACGACTTTCCCGATCGGGGACTTTCCTCCCGGGAAGGGGATCTGAAAGAGCTGATCCTTTCCATCCTCCATGAAGAAAACCCGGACTGCCTCATCCTTCCGGGACCCCATGAAGCCCATCCGGACCATCGTGCCCTGGCCGCGGTTCTCCTTACCCTCCTGCATGAACTGCGGCCGGGAGATCGGGACTTCGGGCTGATCCGGGACCTCACCCTGGCCTTCATGGAGATTTCCCTTCCTCAGCAGATCAACCATCTTGTCGATATTTCCTCCGTGATTGAAACAAAATCCCGCGCGCTGGCCCTTTTTTCATCCCAGCAGGCATTCCGGGACTACGCGGAAAAGATGGCCGGGCTCAATGCGTACCGTTCCACGACCCTGCTGCCTCCCGCCACCCACGCGGAAGGCTTTCGGGTCATGGCCGCGGGAAGCGCGGCTCTCCATCCTCTGACCGATTTCTTCCCGCAGGGGCTTCCATTCGCACCCGCCTCTCCCACCATCTCGATTTCTCTCATTATCCGGACGCGCAACCGTCTCTCTCTGCTGGAGGAAGCGCTTCGCAGTGTCTCGGAAGCCGAAGCGCCGCCCGAGCAGGTGATCGTCGTCAACGATGGAGGCGAGGATCCAGGTCCTGTCGTGAGCCGGTTTTCCACCCTTCCCGTGGAGGTGATCTCCTTCCCCGCCTGCAGGGGTCGGGGGGTTGCAGCCAATGAAGGCCTGCGCCGTTCCTCACAGGATGCCGTAGCCTTTCTGGACGATGACGATATCGTCTATCCTGAGCACTTTCAGACACTTCGAAGAGCAATGGGGCATGCGAATGTGGGCGTTGTGTACAGTGATGCCGTCTCCACCATCCATGGATGGGACGATAACGGGACGCCCCTTCCGCCTGAAAGGCACCTCTCCTACGGACGGGACTTTGATCCGGACCTTCTTCTCTACGATAACTACATTCCCTTTCATACCCTTCTCATCCGAAGATCCCTAATCGATCAGTCCGGGCTCCTCAGGGAGGATCTCGATCTATTCGAGGATTGGGAATTTCTCATCCGGCTCTCTTCCCTGACTCCCTTTCACCACGTTCGAAGGGTTACCTGTGCCTATCGACACTTCCGTCAGGGAGCCACGCTGGGCGTGGACCCCACTTCAAGGCAGGATTTTTCCCGGGCTCGATGCAGGGTTCTGGAACTTACCCGGGAGAAGCGGTCTCCGGAGGTGGAAGAACGGGTTGTGAGGCGCCTTCGAATCACCCTGGACCAGACCCGGGAGAAGCTCGTGGAGTTTGAGGGGGAACTGCAGTACCATCGCCGGACCTCCGAACAGCTTTCCCGGGAAGTCCATCGGCTGGGGAGCGATCTGGGACAGGTTTCCGATGCCCTCCATCGGGAGCGGGGAGAATGGGAGAAAGAAAGACTCGAGTCCAGGGATCAGGTAGTCGCCGTCCGGGAGGAGCTGGGGGAGCGGGAAGAAGCGCTGAAAAAGCTCCAGCTGGAAAATAGCCAGCATCAGGACCATCTGCGGGCCGCCTTTGAAGAGATCGAGCGGCTGAACGGGATCCTGAGTCAGATTTATGCGTCCCGTACCTGGAAACTGCATACCATGGCGGAGCGGCTGAAGGGACGGAAGGGCTAGGTCTTTCCGTGCGCATTGCCGTCATCAGTGATTCCCACGACAACCTGAAAGCTGTGGAACGGTTTCAGTCCCATGTGACATCTCATCCGCCCGACCTCATCCTTCACGCGGGCGACATCGTGGCACCCTTTACGGCCCGGCTCTTTCTCGAGATCGCCATCCCCATCCGGGCCGTCTACGGAAACAATGACGGGGAAACGGGCGGTCTGGCATCCCTCTTTACCGGTATTCACTCCATCCAGAGGCCGCCCTTCACAGGAGAGTTCGGCGGGAGGAAGATCTTCATGGTTCACGATCTTGCAACGGAGGGAGACCTTATCAGGCGGGAGTGTCCCGACGTGGTGATCCACGGACATACTCACCGCCTGGAAATGGTACGAAGGGACGGCTGTCTCTATCTCAATCCCGGTGAACTGGGGGGCTGGGTGACCGGGAAATCAACCTTTATGATGCTGGAAACTGAAAACGTATCTGTCGAGAAGGTCGACCTGGAGGTGAGGCCATGACCGTTGAGCATCCGATGATCCTTGGAGGAAAGGAAGTTCTCACGGGGGATCTGCTTCCCGTGGTCAATCCCTTTACCGGTGAGACTGTGGCCTGTGTGCACCGGGCGGGAGAGGGGGAGGTGGAGTCGGCCATTACGCTGGCCGCCAGGGGTGCGGAGGCCATGAAGGCTCTTCCCCTGCATCGGCGATCAGAGATCCTGACCGGTGCGGCAGTGCGTCTGAAAGACAAACGGGAGCATGTTGCGCGGACGATTTCGGAGGAGGCAGGAAAGCCCCTCCGTGCAGCCCGGGCCGAAGTCGATCGAGCCATCTTCACCTTTGAACTGGGGGCCTCCGAGGCCGGACGTGTGTCGGGAGAGATTCTTCCCCTCGACCTGGTCCCCTGGGGAGAGGGTGCCCGGGCCTACGTGGAGCGATTTCCCATCGGGACCATCGTGGCGATCACTCCCTTCAACTTTCCCCTCAACCTGGTTGCCCACAAGCTGTCTCCCGCATTTGCTTCGGGCAACAGCGTGATTCTCAAGCCTTCCTCGGAAACACCCGTGACTTCCCTGGTTCTTGCCGGCCTTCTCTATGATGCCGGCCTGCCTCCGGAGGCCCTCTCCGTCCTTCCCATGGCCTCCACACTGGCCCCTCTGCTGATTTCCGATCCGCGGCCCGCCATGGTTACCTTCACCGGGTCTCCCCAGGTCGGGTGGCCCCTGAAGGGGCTGGCCGGCAAGAAGAAAGTCACGTTGGAACTGGGGGGAAACGCCGCCGTCATCGTGCACCATGACTGGGACGTGGAAGACGCAGTCCGTAAGTGCATCGCGGGCGGGTATGGCTACTCGGGGCAATCCTGCATCTCGGTTCAGCGGATTTATATCCATGCCGACGGTTACGAATCCTTCAAAAGCCGGTTGATTCAGGGAGTGCGGGCATTGAAATCCGGAGACCCAATGAAAGAGGATACCGATGTGGGTCCCCTGATCACGGAGAGTGCGGCTCGAAGTGTCGAGGAGATGATCCGTGAGGCATGTTCGAACGGAGCCTCTCTCCTCACGGGTGGAGACCGGAAGGGATCCATGGTGGAACCCGCAATCCTTGAAGGCGTCGGAAAGAACCAGAAGATCTATCGCCAGGAAGTCTTCGGTCCCGTGACCCTTCTGGAACCCTATGAAGATTTTGACCGGGCCCTCGCGGCCGTCAATGACAGCGACTACGGTCTCCAGGCCGGGCTGTTTACACGTGACGCCTATCGGATCCGGAAGGCCTTCGAATGCCTTGAGGTGGGAGGTCTGGTCGTGGGTCAGGCGTCCGCGTACCGGATCGACCATCAGCCCTATGGCGGAGCAAAGGATTCGGGCTTTGGACGGGAGGGGGTCCGCTACGCCATGGAGGAAATGACGGAGAGGAAGGTTCTGATTGTCACAACCTGACGGACGGCATCCTCCCTGTCCAATCCTGACCCTCCTGACCGATTTCGGATGGCGCGACAGCTATGTGGGAGAGGTGAAAGGCGTCCTGCTCTCTTCCTGCCCCGGCATCCACCTGGTGGATCTCTCCCATGACATTCCCCCGGGGAATATCTGGCATGGAGCCTATGTCCTGGCGCGCCAGCTGATTCACTTTCCCGGAGAGGCCGTACATCTTGCGGTGGTCGATCCCGGTGTGGGAAGCGAAAGAAAGGTGCTCATGGCTCATTCCCGCCATGGCACAATTGTCGCCCCGGACAATGGGCTCCTGACCTTCGCCATGGAATGGATCCCGGATCTGGCCATCCGATGGGTGGTCACCCCTCCTTCCGGGCAGATATCCCCGACCTTCCATGGCCGGGATCTCTTTGCCCCCCTGGCCGCGAAGCTTGCGTCCGGTGAAGATCTGGATGGGATGACCCGGCCCCTGGACCGGCCCGTACGGCTGAGCTACGAACCGCCGGAAAAGAGGGGATCCTGCTGGACCGGAACGGTCCTTCACATTGACCATTTTGGAAATGTGATTACCGATATCCCGATCAAGGAACTGCGGGGAGCCTGCCGGATCGGACCTCACGTAATATCGGCCTGGGCCCGATGCTTTGCAGAAGCTGAATCCGGGTCTCCCTTTCTCTATTCAGGTTCAGGCGGAACCATGGAAATTGCCCTTCCCGGCGAGCCGGCCCATCTCCGCCTGAGTGTTTCCAGAGGACAGAAGGTCATCCTCGAACTCTGAGGAAGGTAGCAGGCTCCGGCTCACGCACCTGCGTCCATCATGAAGGGTCGCCTTTCCCGGGATTGTGCCGGTACGCGATGACCCGGACCTTTTCCATCGTCACCAGGCCCTCGTGAATGATGTGATCCAGTTCGGGAAGAAAGGCCTCGATCTTTTCGCCGGTATCCACGATTTCGATTACGATGGGGAGATCTTCCGAGAGCCGAAGTACCTTCGATGTGTGGATCCGGCTGTTGGCGCCGAACCCGAGAAACCCGCGAAGAACCGTGGCTCCTGCCAGGCCTCGCTGACGGGCCTTTTCCACAATAACTTCGTGGAGGGGTCTGCCTTCAACCCGATCGCTTTCACCGACAAAGATTCGCAGGAGAAATGCCTCGAAGGGAAGTTTCATTGAACCAGCCTCCTTTTACACCATTCGCGCCAGGACGGTCCCGGCCAGAAGTGCGATCAGGCCGAGACCATTTTGAAGGAGCAAATTTGCCGCTGCGTAGAGCCACTCTGCGGACCGGATCAGCTCACCCGTCTCCAGGATTGCGGCGGAAAATGTCGTGAACGCACCCATAAAACCAACAAGGATGAGAGTGCGGGTACCCGAGGGAACAGGCCACCGATGCTCGAACAGAGTCCACAGGAAACCTGCCAGGAAGCAACCGGTCAGGTTGACGACGACGGTTCCCCAGGGGAAGGACGAACCCAGTACCCGGTGCGTCCATCCCGCCAGACCGTACCGGGTCAGGGTTCCCAGTGCCCCGGCGCATGCAAGCCATGCCAGCTTTTGAACCATCAGGAAGTCCTCCTTGTCGGATTGAGCCGTGTTGGGTCCGAACGGGGGGAATACGTCCGCAGGGAACCGTATTCCCGACCGCGGTTTCTATTGTAGCAATCCCGGTTCAGGGGATGAAGCTCGTAGCGCCGTTCCTTCCATCCGGATGCCCCGGCCCTTCAGAAAACAATTAGGCTTCTGTCGAATAGATAGACTATAATGACGCCATGAAGATAGATAAGATTCATGTTACGTGTCCCCACTGTCAGGCCCGTCTCACGGTGGACCGGGAAACGGGAGATCTGCTTGCTTCTGAAGTGTCGCGGGAAAAGAACAAAATATCGTTGGAGGATCGATTAAAGGCCCTGGACAGCGAGAAGGAACGGTCCGATGAAATCTTTCAGCAGCAGATGAAGGCTCTGGAAGATAAAGACCGGCTTCTCGAAGAGAAATTCAAGGAAGCCGTTAAGAAATCGAAGGAAAGCGATCCCGGAAAGCCGATACGAGATATCGATCTGGATTGATCATTCCAAATCAGGCAGGACCGGATGAAGGGGCCGGATCCTGAAGGGCTTGATTTTGGAATAAAATATGACTATATTACTTTATGAATAGATAGGGAGGTATCGGGTATGAAGTATAACGATGTAACACTCACGAAAATCTCCGAAATCCTGAAAGTGATGTCGGAACCGATGCGGTTGAAAATTCTTCAGAGTCTCCATGAAGGAGAGCGCTCGGTGACCGATATTCTGAAGGAAACGGGGGGCCATCAGGCAAATGTATCCAAGCACCTGGGAATTCTCAGGAGAATGGGGCTGGTTGCATGCAGGAAAGACGGTCTTAACGTCTACTACTGCCTGAGCGATGACAGCATCTTCTTGATCTGTGACGGGATTTGTGATTATCTGAAACGCAAGATCATCAAAGACCAGGAACTGTTGTCCAGCCTCGAATCTTCCTGAACCGAGTTTCCACCGTTTCACGGCCCGTCGCCCCGTGGAATCGGTACCCGTCGCGACGAATGAAAAAAAGAACGTGAAAGGAGAAGCAACCATGAACGATGTGAAACATGCAGATGAGCCCGTAGAAATCAGTGACGGCACCTTTGAAGCTGAGGTACTTTCCAGTGATATCCCCGTACTCCTCGATTTTTGGGCACCCTGGTGCGGACCCTGTCTCATGATTGCCCCCACCCTGAAGGAAGTGGCCAAAGAGAAGGCAGGAGTCGTTAAAGTAGCGAAGCTCAATACCGACGAAAATCCGATGACCCCGGGAAAATTTGGAATCATGGGAATTCCCACGCTGATTCTCTTCAAGGATGGTCAGATCGTTGATCGTCTCGTGGGTGCCGTGCCGAAAAAGAAGATTCTGGAGATCCTGGAGAAAGTCTGATGCCTCTGTATGAGTACGCCTGCCAGGCGTGCGGTGAATCCTTCGAGATGCTGGTCTTTTCCTCCGCCGAGACGGTGGATTGTCCGTCCTGCGGCTCGGAAGACGTCCGCAAAAAGGTTTCCGCCGTCGGACTCAGCGGCGGAGGCTGTGTTTCGACCGGATCCGGCTTTACCTGAGGAGTCTGACTCCGGGCAGGCTGCCCGGAACGAAATGTTGATGTTTTCTTATTTTCTGGGTTTAAAGAAAGCCGAAGCATCGAGGTGAGTAAGAAAGGGAGAGGCCTCTCTCCCATTGATGAGGATCTTCACGCTTCGGGCTTCGGAAAAGTTCAGGCTCACCCCATTCACAATGGCGTACACCATGGTCGATTCTTCTTCACTTCCCATTCCCGGTGGCTCGGCTTCCGGAAATTCCAGATCCAGCACGCACATCCCTTTGGAGGGGAAGTAGACGGCCCGTGGACGCAGGCCGCGAGGGAAAGGGGATACCAGATGTTCGGGAAACTTCATCGCAAAATAGGAATCCAGCATGATAAGAATACCCTTTTCCGGTGATGAAAAAGCGGGAATCTCCCCAACGAAGGGTTGAAGGGATCCCGATCCCGGATTAACACCGAAAAAGGTGATCTGTGCCTTTCCCTCCCCCGAGGCGGGCTGTTCGGGGGAACCGGTTTCCTGAGGCTGAAGGGTGGTGGGAGTATTTCCGCCCGAGCAGGCCGCCAGCCCGAAGAACAGGGCAAGGACTAATGCACGAACCAACGATCCCCCGTCTGAATCTGAAATTGATGAACCGCGTCGGCAACGGCCTGTGCCTGAAGGGTGAGATACTCTTCTGACTGAAGCATCTCCACATCCTTGGGGTTGGTGAGAAATCCCAGCTCGATCAGGATCGCCGGCATGGTGGCTCCCATCAACACGCGGAATGGCGCCTGCTTCACGCCTCGTTCCGGTAAACCGGTCGCATCGGCGATCGACCTGGCCGTCAGATCGGCAAGGCTGGCGGATCCTCGAATCGTGGCACTTTGCGCCAGGTCCCAAAGGATGAACTGAATATCGTCGGTCCTGGTCGGAGAGAGATTTTCGTCCTCCGCAAGCACCTGAAGCTGACGATCGACGGTGTCCAGGGTCAGATAGTAGACTTCCGCACCATGGGCTGAGGAGGTGCGGGCGGAGTTGGCATGGATGCTGATAAAGGCATGGGCCCGCACTTCGTTGGCCTTGGCGGTCCGCTCATCCAGATCGATATCGATGTCATCCTGTCGGGTCATTACGACATCGTAGCCGTACTGATCTGCAAGAATCCGACGCACCTTCAAGGCCGCCCGGAGGGTGAGATCCTTTTCCGTCAGACCCTCTCCATTTCTGGCTCCCGTATCTTTTCCGCCGTGGCCGGGATCCAGTACCACGGTAAACCGGGAAGGCGGGGAAGGACTCAAGGGAGGGGTCTGGCGTGCGGGTGTGGTGGAAGAGACCGCTCTGGACGGTGCCCGGGAAATATCCAGGACGATGCGAAAGGGAGACTGCAGTGTGTACGAGCTCACATTGGATCCGGCATTTAAGAGCTGAACAATTATTTCCTGGCGGCCCGGAACGATCGAACGGACAAGGGGATCCTTGATCTCCGGCAACGGGTTCTGGAAATAGAGGGGGCGTCGAAAGGCTATCCGGACCGTGTCATTTTCCGTCTCGACGGAATAGGTGGCCTCCTGTTCAAGCATGATGACAAGCTTCGTAAAACCCGTAAGGTAGTGAAGCTGGACCCCCGTGATCACAAGATCGGAAGCTGTGCGGCGGCTGATAATCAGGGTCTGGGTTCCGCTTCTGCACTGGGCTCCGATGAGTGGGCAGAGGATTCCATCGTAAAAATCGAGGGGAAGGAAGCACTTTTCACCCTGGATGACGGGAGCGGTGGAAAGGGATTTCAATTCACCATCCACGACGACGAACTGACTGTCCGTGCCAAAGACAAGGGTATGGCCTTCGATTTCAATCCGCCACCCCTGGGTCAGTTCGAATTGGCCGAAGGTGGCGCCCAGTTCCCGTACGATGGGCTGAAGTTCGATCAGGGTCGTGCCTCCCTGGGGGAAAGCTGTCGCGGGAACGGGAGCCTGATCGATGATGATCGTAAATGCCAAAAGGAGAGCCAGCACGGATTTATTGTACGATGTTCCCCGGGGTGGCGCAAGACTGCCCTGTTTTGAATGGGTTTTTGTCAGAGAAGGAGCATGCAGTCCCCGTACGAATAGAAACGGTAGCCGGATTGGAGGGCGTGGGCGTAGAGATCGAGAACCCGCTCCCGTCCCGCAAAGGCGGACACCAGCATCAGGAGGGTCGAGCGGGGAAGGTGAAAGTTCGTTAACAGTCCGCCCACCACCTGAAATGGGAATCCGGGTTCAATAAATAAATCGGTGCTCCGCTCCCCGGGCAGGATTTGACCTCTTCCCTGGATGCAGGCCGCTTCCAGGGTGCGAACGGAAGTCGTTCCCACCGCGATGATTCGCCGCCCTTCCTCCATGGCCCGGTTCAATTTCTCTGAAGCTTCCGCTGAAATAAGATACGATTCCCTGTCCATGGGGTGATCGCGGGTGTCTTCCGCCTTCACGGGACGGAACGTGCCCATAGAAACATGGAGGGTGATCGACACGATCTCGATGCCCATGATTCTCAGGGAATCGAGGATATCGGGCGTAAAGTGAAGGCCCGCCGTGGGGGCCGCCACGGAGCCGTTCGCCCTGGCATAGACGGTCTGATACCAGGTCCGGTCTTCCGGTCGATCCTCGCGACGGATATAGGGGGGAAGCGGGATGTGACCGTGACGGTCCAGGATCGTCTGAAAATCGGCGGAGCCTTCCACGATCCTTGTGCCTTCCGCCCCTGTATCGACAATCCGTATCGAATCCCCCCCGGGGAATTCGACCCGGGCCCCGGGAAGGAGCTTCCTTCCCGGCCTTCCCAGAGCGACCCATCGACCCTCCGTCTCCGGTCTGAGCAGGAAGATCTCCACCTTTCCCCCCGTGGGAAGGCTTCCCATGAGCCTGGCCGGAATCACCCGGCTGTCGTTCAGAACGAGAAGATCCCCGGGACGGAGAAAGGAAGAGAACGCTCCGATCGTCGTGTCGATGGGGGTCGCTTCGTCTCTTCGGGAAACCAGCATCCTGGAAGTCCCGCGCGGTGCGGGCTCCTGGGCGATGGCTTCCCCGGGAAGGTCGTAGGCAAAGAGATTTACATCCACGGCGGACTATTATACCCTTGCGCCATGAAAGCTGCAGTCGTCCGGCGATACGGTTCCATCCGCAATATGGAGATTCAGACCTGGCCCGATCCGGTCCCCGGTCCAGGAGAAGTTCTGGTTGCCGTCCGGGCCGTCGGTCTCAATTTCGCCGACATCATGAGCCGCCTGGGTGTCTATCCGAAAACGCCACCCGTTCCCTTCGTTCCGGGTCTCGAGTGCGCCGGAGACGTTGTGGCTGCAGGAGAAGGAGTAAAGCGTCTCAAGATCGGGGATCGAGTCCTCGGGTTCACCGGATTTGGAAGCCATGCCGAACTCGCCTGCCTTCGGGAGGACCTGGCAACCGTCCTTCCCACTGCAATGCCCTGGACCGATGCCGCAGCCCTGATGGTCACCTACCTGACGGCGTACCATGCCCTCTCCCACCTCGCCAACTGCCATCCGGGCGAGCGGGTGCTCATCCATTCCGCCGCGGGAGGTGTCGGGACCGCGGCCATTCAGCTGGGCCGATATTTCAACCTGGACATGATTGGAACGGCCGGCTCGGACGCCAAGTGCGAGGTGGTCAAAAACCTGGGTGCCGACATGGCCATTCACTACGGAAAGGAACGGTTCGATCGAGAGATCCGGGAAAGGTTCGGTCCGGCCTGCCTTGACATCGTCCTGGATGGTGTCGGGGGCTGGGCCTTTCGGCCCGGCTGGAAACTGCTGGCCCCCATGGGTCGCTACGTTCTCTTTGGTCTCTCCAGCGTGACCGGCAGGGGAGGATTGAACCGCCTTCGCGCCCTGGCTCAAATGGTGAAGATGCCCTATCTTCATCCCTTTCCCATGGTTTCAGGGAACCGGGGCATCATGGGATTCAACCTCTCTCTCCTCCTGTCCCGCCGGGACCTCCTCGAGGCCGCGATGAGGAAGATCCTTAAGCTATATGAATCGGAGATCCTCTGTCCCGTGGTGGGCCAGACCTACCCCTTTTCCGAGATCTGCCGGGCCCATGAGGCTCTCCAGGGAAGAGAAACCATTGGAAAGGTCGTGGTTCTCATCGAGTGAAGCCCGGGTAAGAGGGAAGTCTAGTACAATAGGTACCGCCATGAAACTCGGCCTCTATTCCAGATTCACCCGCCCCTTCACGCTCCTCCCCCCCCTCATGGGCATCCTGTCCGGTGCGGTATGCGCCTTCGGGTCGATTCATAATCCCGACCCGGAAAGGCGGATCACGCTTTCCCTTGTCCTTGTGATCGTCCTGGGTTCCCTCTGCGCCTCCCTTCTCAATGCGGCCTCCAACGTCATCAACCAGATCTATGACCTGGAAATCGATCGGAAGAACAAACCGTCCCGCCCCCTCGTCACGGGAGAGATCTCCATGCGCAGTGCCTGGATCTATGGATTGTGGCTCTACGTCCTGGCCCTGGTTCCCACATGGCTTGTGGTTACCTATCCCTACACAACCTGGAGTCAGAAGTTTTCCGCACCGCTCATCCGACATGAAACCTTTTTCATCTATCTCGTCGGGCTCCTCTTTACCTTCATCTATTCCGCTCCCTTCCTTGGACGGACCAAACGGCTGGGGATCTGGGCCAATATTACGATCGCCATCCCCCGGGGAGTACTCCTGAAGGTGGCGGGCTGGACCTTTGTGGCGTCCATGTTCTCCACGGAACCCTGGTTTATTGGATCGATCTTCGGTCTCTTTCTCCTGGGGGCATCCTCCACGAAGGACTTTTCCGACATGGAAGGCGACCGTTTGGGGGGGTGCATTACCATGCCGATCCGCTACGGCGTCCGTAAGGCGGTCTACATGATTTCCCCCTCCTTCATCTTCCCCTGGCTGCTCATGCCTCTGGGGGCGTGGATGAAGGACCCTCTCTCCCCCGAGCACACGATCCTGACGGGAAATCCCTATATTCTCACCGGGCTTGGCATCGGGCTGTGCCTCTGGGGAATCTACACCGTGTCCCTCCTTCTGAAAGACCCCGACGCGCTAGCCACCGTGGAGAATCACCCATCCTGGACTCACATGTACGCCATGATGATGGCCGCCCAGGTCGGCTTCGCCCTGGCCTATCTCTTCTGAATTTTCATCTCCCAAAAAATTAGGGACTGTCCCGGGTTTATTGGGGGACATGTACTTGTTACGTGTCCCCGGATTATAAGACGAATTAATCAACTTAACCATTAACAACAGATGATCAGGCTATAATAACCATAACTACTCATGGGTATCGCACGTTATATCTGCAAACGGTTGTCCACTTGGCGCGCAAGGATTACAGCGGTATGTATTATCCTGCTCTTCCTTATGGTGGGCTTTGTTGCCATGAATACTTATCAGTTTCGGTACACGGGGTTCTGTCCTTCGTGTGGAAGCACATTCCGGGCATCGACATGGATGATTTGTTTTTTCCCTGAAGAGTTACCCCCGATCGATGAACCAGTTTGGCAAGGATTTCATAGACTGTTAATAGAGCCCTCTCCCGCATATAATGATTTTTTGTTGCGTCATCACGAGCACGATTTCTATTTCACACAGGGAAATCCGTTTCGGATGGGGTTTTTATGGGCCGGTTGTGCAACGGGTGGAATAGACAGGGATACAAGTGGAAATCAAAACGACCTTCTGTATCTATACAACCAAAACAAGAGGTTCCGGAAGTACATTAAAGAAAAGATCCATAATGGTGAACTGACCCGGCAGGACATGGTGAATGTTCTTTCCCCACCCAGGTTAAATCAGAATCAAAATTCAGAAACGGAAGGTAGCGAAAAATCAAGGATTTCACGAAAACTAATTGAACAATGGAAATTGCAAGCTGAGCTATCAAGTGAAAGGAAATAGACTGAGAAATTTCTTGACAATAACATATTTCGGGAGTAGGTTTTATTTATGACTCGGGGGGAATTATTGAAGGATGAATAATCGCAAAATTCCTTGGGTGAGGTGTTATGGTCAATAACACCAGCGAAATTGAAAAGAGGTTATGGGGTGCGGCGGATGAGCTGAGGGCGAACTCGCGGCTGAAGGCGTCGGAGTGAGGCCATGAATCGACGTGATCTCGAGATCCTCATCCAGGAAGGGGAAGGTACAACACTGGAGTTCAAGGAGAGCCTCTCAGGTGCGCTCTCGCGGGAACTGGTGGCCATGGCCAATACGATCGGGGGGAAGATCCTGCTTGGTGTGCGCGACGACGGTACGATGGCAGGAGTAAGAGATTCGAACCGCCTCCGCGCGCAAGTCCAGGATCTCGCCCGCAATTGCGATCCACCTGTCAACATTCTCATCACACCGCTGGATAACATTCTTGTGATCAGTGTACGGGAGAGCGAAAACAAACCAGTCCAATGCAGTGAAGGATTCTTCTGGCGGCAGGGAGCCGCAACACAGAAACTCACCCGCGAGGAGATCCTTGACTTTTTCCGCTTCGAGGGAGCGGTTCGGTTCGATATGACACCCTGCCCCGATTTTCATTATCCGCAGGACTTCGAACGCGACAGGTACGACACCTGGCTGAAACTATCCGGCATCACCGGCCGGTTGAAGACCGAAGACGTGCTGGTCAACATCGAGGCGGCCGAACGATCGGGTGGAACCCTTCTATTCCGCAACGCCGGTGTCCTTTTCTTCGCCAAAAACGTGCGGCACTTCTTTAACCAGGCCTACGTTACCTGCCTGTTGGCAAAAGGAACGGATAAGGTCAACATTCTCGACCGGAAAGACTTCGATGGAGGGATCGTCAAAGATATTGAAGATGCGCTCCGTTTTATTGAACGTAATACCCGTACCGCCTACCGGATTGAACAACTCAGGCGTGAGAATATCCCGGAATACCCGATGAAAGCTCTTCGAGAAGCCGTCACCAACGCGGTCATGCACCGTGACTGGTTCATGGAGGGTGTCAACATCTTCGTCGAAATCTATGACGATCGGATCGAAGTCGTAAGCCCCGGCGGACTGCCAAAGGGAATGACACTTGCAGACCTGGGGACCAGGAGCGTCAGGCGAAACGCACTCATCGCCGACCTTTTGCACCGCATCGGATACATTGAGAAAGCAGGAACAGGGGTAAAAAGGATCCGTGAAGAAGCACGAAAGGGAGGCTACCCCCTGCCGACCTGGGAGGCAAACGACTTTGTCACAACTGTGTTCCGGCCGAACCCTGAAGTACGGCATGAGGTTGGCCAGACTTGGGCCCAGTCAGGGGCCCAGTCGGGACCAAGTCGGGACCAAGTCGAAATACTGAGAAACTGCCTGATCGAGAAGGCTTTAACCGATCTGTTGGAAATCGTCGGCCGCACCAACCGGACCAAGTTTAGGGACCAGGTACTCAAACCGCTACTGCAAGCAGGATGGTTGGAAATGACTATCCCGGACAAACCACGCAGCAGTAAACAACGCTACCGTTTGACCGAGGCAGGCCGCACATACCTGAACAACCAGCAGGATGAGGAATCTGCTGACCACGTAGAGGGGTAAAATTGACCATGGCTAACAATACAAGCGAAATTGAAAAGAGGCTGTGGGGTGCGGCGGATGAGCTGAGGGACATGGGGGAACGAGGCAGCGACCTTTTACAGTTATACTTTTGCGGAGAGGAGATCTGACATGGCCAAGAACAACAACGGAGCCAACATCGGTTTCGAACGGGAATTGTGGCAGACCGCCGACGCGCTCCGCTCCAACATGGATGCTGCTGAATATAAACACGTCGTGCTCGGCCTGATCTTCCTCAAATACATTTCCGATGCCTTCGAGGAGCAGTCTGCCAGGCTCGACCGGATCATCTGGGCCAATCTGGAGGACATCGGCTATGGCGGGTGAAATAAAGTTATTTAACGATTCGCCGGTTTCTTTTAATAACGGTCAGCCTTATTTAACGAACGTTGAACAAGGAGCCGCTGCGATATGAAAAGGAAAGTGACAGGATCTTACGTAACAGCAAATGTCGCCGGCGAACAGATCCGGGCCTTCATCCCCCATCCCTTGCCCCCCAATCCGTCCCTTGAACTGAACGACCAACGCCAGCGATTACTGGAACGCGCCACGCTGGCCCTGGGGCGCCTGGACAGCATTACCCTACTCTTGCCTGATCCCGACCTTTTCCTCTATGCCTATGTTCGCCGTGAGGCAGTGCTCTCTTCGCAAATCGAGGGCACGCAATCATCCTTGGCTCAACTGCTGCTCTTTGAATTGGAAGAAGCGCCGGGCGTCCCTTTAGATGATGTGACGGAAGTCTCCAATTATGTCGCGGCGCTCAACCACGGTATGGCTCGAATGAAAGAGGGCTTCCCTCTCTCCAATCGCTTGATACGGGAGATGCACGCCATCCTCCTTTCGCGCGGCAGAGGCAGCGAAAAATCTCCGGGGGATTTTCGGCGATCGCAAAACTGGATCGGCGGCACGCGCCCGGGGAATGCACACTTTGTCCCTCCACCTCCCCAGAATGTGGAAGAGTGCATGTCGGCGCTCGAACACTTTCTCTACGACCAGGGCAGCCCCGATCCTGCTCTCATCAAAGCAGCGCTGGCCCATGTCCAGTTCGAGACGATTCATCCCTTCCTGGACGGCAACGGAAGAATCGGACGATTGCTGATCGCCTTCATCCTGCATCACGACCACGTGCTGTCACAGCCCTTGCTGTATCTCAGTCTGTATTTCAAGCAGCACCGCTCCGAGTACTACCGTTTACTCGATCTGGTGCGCACCGAAGGTGATTGGGAAGCATGGGTGGATTTCTTTTTGGAGGGCGTGGAGCACACGGCTTCGAATGCGGTCGAAACCGCCCGCAGGCTCGTCAGTCTCTTTCAACAAGACGAGCAGAAGATCCAGACGCTTGGGCGCTCCACCTCCACCGTGTTGCGCCTCTTTCGCACTCTTTGTGAGCTTCCCCTTGTCACGTTGAACCAGATTTGCAAGCGCACGGGGCTTTCTTTCCCGGCGGCTGCCAAGGCCATGCAGGCGCTGGAACACCTTGGGATTGTGCACGAAATCACCGGCCTGCGCCGTAACCGCGTGTTTGCGTATCAGCAGTATCTGACGATTTTGAGCGAAGGCACGGAGCCGTTGTGAAGCGAATGAAAGTGATAAACCAGACCGCCACCCTGCACGAGCAGACGGAGCAGTCAGCCAGGCCCGACCGGATCACCTGCCTGCGCCGAGGCTTCGGCAGGCAGGTCTGGGACAAGCTGGAGGACATCGGCTATGGCGTGTGAATGTCAAGAAACAACCTTGGCTGATGTCGCGGTGGACGTATCGTATGGATACACCGAGAGCGCGACAACCGCCCAGGTCGGCTTCGCCCTGGCCTATCTCTTCTGAATTTTCATCTCCCAAAAAATAGGGCCTAAAGGGCTGTTGAAAAACCCCCTGCCTGATCAGAAGTGGACAAAAAGAGGGACTGTACCAGGGGAGGATGGAATGGGGTGGGACCGTCCCCTTTTTGTCCTTGTAATGATGGGCAAAAACCGCTGGGAAAGGCTGCGGTTTCGCCTCAAATTCCCTGAAACCAACACAGTCCATAGTTTTCGCCCATCTCACAAATTCATGTTTTTCACAGCCAACTGTCCCGGATTTTTTGGGGACATGTACGTGTTACGTGTCCCCCGATAAAAATCCCGTGCGCACTTGACAACCCCGGCCATGGGGAGTAATTTTTTACCATGCTCCTGGAGGGCTCCAAAGGCAAAACGTTTTGCAGGAGGCAGGTATGAAAAGAAAGAGTGCCAGGGCAGTGCTTCGGGCCTCCCGGGAATGTCAGTCGGTTTCGATGCCTCTGCCGGAAGGAGAGCGGATGAATGGCCAATAACACCGGTGAAATTGAAAAGAGGTTATGGGGCGCGGCGGATGAGCTGAGGGCGAACTCGCGGCTGAAGGCGTCGGAGTACTCCATTCCCGTCCTGGGGCTCATCTTCCTCCGGTACGCGGACTCGAAGTTTACCCATGCGCATGAAGAGCTGGAGGGAAAATCCACCGGCAGGAAGCAGATCGGGAAGGCCGACTACCAGGCGAAAGGTGTACTCTACCTGCCGGAACCGGCCCGCTTCGTGAATCTTCTTAAGTTACCAGAGGGCGGGAACATCGGGCAGGCCATCAACGATGCCATGAAGGCCATCGAGGCTGAAAACCCCGACCTGAAGGACGTCCTCCCCAAGACCTACAACCGGCTGGAGAATGCCACCCTCGTGGAACTGCTCAAGCTCATGGCTTCCATCCCCATGGACATCGAGGGCGACGCCTTCGGGAAGATCTACGAATATTTCCTGGGTAACTTCGCCCGGGCGGAGGGCCAGAAGGGCGGGGAGTTCTTCACTCCCACCTCGATCGTCAAATTGATCGTCGAGATCATCGAGCCCTTCCACGGCCGGATCTTCGATCCCGCCTGCGGTTCCGGGGGCATGTTCGTCCAGAGCGCCCGGTTCGTCCAGGAGCATAAGCAGAGGCCCACCGATGAGATCAGCGTCTACGGCGAGGAGCGCGTCGCCGAGACCGTCCGCCTCTGCAAGATGAACCTCGCGGTCCATGGCCTGGCAGGTGACATCCGGCAGGGCAACACCTACTACGAGGACCTTCACAACAGCAAAGACAGATTCGACTTCGTGATGGCCAACCCGCCCTTCAACGTGGACCGGATCGACAAGGAACGCCTGAGGGATGATAAGCGATTTCCCTTTGGCCTGCCCAGGACCGACAACGGAAACTACATCTGGATCCAGATCTTCGCCAGTGCCTTGAATGAAAAGGGGAGGGCCGGCTTCGTCATGGCCAACTCCGCCAGCGATGCCCGGTCCTCCGAGCTGGAAATCAGGAAGCAGATGATTGAAGACCATCTGATCGATGTCATGGTCGCCGTGGGAAGCAACTTCTTCTACACCGTCACCCTCCCCTGCACGCTGTGGTTCTTGGACAGAGAGAAAGCTTTGCTTCCTCCCTGTCCACCCTCACCCGGCCCTTTGGGCCACCCTCTCCCAGCGGGAGAGGGTAATAGCGTGTCAAAAGCTTCGCTTCCTCCCGGTCCACATTTCCGCGGGGGCTTTGACTTCTCGGACCTCGTGAAGCAGGCAAGAGAGCTGCGGAAGAAACAAACACCTGCGGAGGAACTATTCTGGCAATTAGTGCGGAACAGGCAATTCATGGACCTGAAATTCCGTCGTCAACACCAAATTGGTGACTACATCGTGGATTTCTACTGCCCGGAAGCCAACCTTATCATCGAATTGGACGGTTCTGTTCATGAAAAGGACTCAAGGCAGAAAATCGACAAAAAGAGAGACGCCTACCTAACCTCCGTTGGCAACAAAGTCATCAGAATCAAGAACGAGGACCTCATTGATTCAACACAAGATACTCTCCACAAGATATCTGAGAACCTCCCCTCTCCCCCTGGGAGAGGGGTCAGGGGTGAGGGTAAACAGAACGGTGTTCGCAGTCGGGACACTGTTCTGTTTATAGACGCGAGGCATACTTTTCGGCAAATCGACCGGGCCCACCGGGACTTCGAACCCGCCCAGCTTGAGTTCCTGGCCAACATCGTGAGACTCTACCGGGGCGAGGAACCCGAAGACCGCCACGGGAGTAAAGAGCTCATGGAAACCCACTTCCCCGACGGGACCTACGTCGACGTTCCCGGCCTCTGCAAGGTGGCCACCGTAGAGGAGATCGAGGCCCAGGGGTGGTCTCTCAACCCCGGCCGGTATGTCGGTGTCGCCGTCCAGGAGGACGACGGCGTCGACTTCAAGGAGCGCCTGCAGGAACTCAACGACGAACTCCAGGTCCTCAACGCCGAAGCTCGGGAATTGGAAGACCGCATATCCGACAACGTAATGAAATTGCTGGAGACAGACGTATGATCAGGCAACCAACAAACTCCCTCTCCCCTTGGGAGAGGGATGGGGTGAGGGTGCGTAGCACAGAAGATCGGATTGAGGAGAATGTAGCAATGTTGTTGGAAGATACTCAATAAATCTATGCACTTACTATTTGAAAACTGGACTCCGCGTATTTGCATGCATTGGGATAACAAACATGATTGAGTGCGTTCTAAAGGATCTTATTGACTTTTCGCGCGATGGGGAATGGGGAAAATCTGAAAAATTTGATAGATGTATCCCAATGGCTGTGATTCGAGGCACAGATTTCGATAAAGTTCGTGATGGTGACATTACTACTGTTCCAATAAGATACATTGCAGCAAAACAGGCAGAATATAAACAATTACATGGTGGAGAAATTCTAATAGAATGTGCTGGGGGTTCGAGGGGACAAATTACAGGTAGGACAATTTTCCTTAAACCAGAAATGGTAGTCAGCTTTGGCATTCCTGTGACATGTGCAAGTTTCAGCAGATTCATTCGCTTTAGAGAGTCGGACATATTTGACCCGAAATACATTTTTTGGCACCTTCAATACCTTTATGAATCTGGACATTTAGATCAATATCACACTCAACATACCGGAGTATCACGTTTCCAGTGGTCAACATTTGCGGAAAACGAGGTTCTTACATTACCACCCCTCCCAACCCAGAAAAAAATCGCATCGATCCTGTCGGCGTATGATGACCTGATCGAGAACAACCTGAAACGGATCAAGATCCTGGAGGAGATGGCGCAGAGGCTCTACCGCGAATGGTTCGTCCACTTTCGCTTCCCCGGCCATGAAAACGTGAAGATGGTCGACTCGCCCCTCGGCCCCATCCCGGAAGGGTGGGAGGTGGTGGAGTTGAAGGACATCGCATGCGTAAACGGACTATCTCTTTCGGCAAAGGATACACCAGATATTATCAACTATATTGATATTTCATCTGTATCTACAGGAATTATCAACAAAATTGAGCCAATTTCTTATGAGGCGGCACCAGGTAGAGCGCGCAGAATTGTCCGACATGGCGATATAATTTGGTCCTCAGTAAGACCCAACAGGAAATCCTATGCTCTAATTCTATTTCCGGAGAATTATATAATTGCCTCTACCGGATTTGCTGTATTATCACCAGAAAAGACTCCCTACACTTATTTATATTGCGTGGTTACTACGGAGGATTTCACAGCATATTTAACAAGTAACACCACAGGAGCCGCCTATCCGGCAGTAAATGCAAAAACATTTGAAAAAGCACAGATACTTCTGCCCGATTTAGCCACAATGCAATTCTTCCATGATTTGACTGAACCTCCATTATTACTAAAGCAAAATTATCTAAATAGGAACGATATTCTCCGTCAAACCCGTGACTTTCTTCTTCCGAAACTCATTTCGGGAGAGGTGGATGTGGAAGGGTTGGAAATACAAGATGCGTAATAACAGGGAAGATTATTTAAAACACATTAAAAGCAGATGGGAACTATGGAATAGGGCTATCTGGGAAGACAAAAAAGAGAACACCATTCTCAATCAGATTTATCACCTGATTTGGAATTCATCAATATGGCAACTTATCAATGAATCCAGAAAATATGCAGATAGAAATGCAGATGGAAGTATAAAATTAAATGGCATTCTTCATGCTTTCATAGATGACAATTTTGTTTCCAGCCAACTAGTCGCAGTACGCAGACTTATCGATGGGGCGTACCCGATTGAAGGGAAAAAGGGAATATATTCTTTGATTTCAGTTCTTAATGACGTCATCGCAAATGTACAATATTTAACAAGACAAAATATATTTCTCATCAAAGAAATTCCTTATTACGATAATGAGGTTAAAAAAGAGTTCCAAGAATATATCGAGAAAAAGGTGCAAGAGGGCGAAAAATGTTTTGCTATACCTGGAAGCCTGTATTACGAGAGAACGGAAAATTTGCACAAAAACTTAGATCGTTTATGTGCAACTAACAAGGATAAAAGACTACCAAATGATACAATCAGTGTTGATCTGCTAAATTCATTGCTAAATAGACTAAACGAGGTATGTAAGAAAATTAAGAATCGTGTGGATAAGCATATTGCTCATAATGCGACCCTGGAAAGCAAGGCTGAGATAGATCCTGCAGAACTTGAAGTAACTCTAAATGATCTACTGGATGCACAAGATCATATTTGCATTGTAGCGAATTTCATCCATTGTTTTTTTCTGAATGAAGGGGAATTAGGATTTCTTTCGATAATACAGGAGAAAAAATATTCCTATCTTGATCAACCATTTTTCAAGAAGGAAATCCTTCAACATTTGGATGAAAAATGGGGGGAATTGCGTAAGCACTATGATGACCTGAGAAGGATGAATTGGGCGGATTACGTATCTAAACTAGAATTACAAATTACAAATGAGGAATCAAATTGATTTCATATCACACACACTCCGAATCCGCCCTGGAGGAACAGACGATCCGGCTCTTTGAGTCGCTGGGTTGGGAGTCGTACCACACCCAGAACGAGTTCGAGACGGCCGGGGGGAGCCCCCTGGGCCGGGAGAATATGGGCGAAGTGGTTCTCACTGCCCGGCTCCGCCCTGCCATGGAGCGCCTGAACCCGAACCATCCTCCGGAGGCCTTTGACCGGGCGATCGAGGAACTGCTCCGGGACCGGAGCGCCATGAGCCTTGCGGCGGCGAACCGGGAAGTCTATTCCCTTTTGAAGAACGGGATCAAGGTTCCGGTGGGGGATCCGGTGGACGGCGGAGAGCGGATCGAGACGGTGAAGGTGATGGACTGGGACGATCCTTCCTCGAACGACTTTCTCCTCTGCTCCCAGCTCTGGGTGGTCGGGGAGATGTACAAGCGGCGGGCGGACCTCGTGGGGTTCGTCAACGGCATTCCGCTGGTTTTTGTGGAGCTCAAGGCGTCCCACAAGCAGATGAAGGATGCCTATACCGGGAACTTCACGGACTACAAGGACACGATCCCCCACCTGTTCCGCTACAACGGTCTGGTGATCTTAAGCAACGGGAGCGAAAGCAGGGCCGGGACGATCACGGCCTCCTGGGGCCACTTTGTGACCTGGCCGAAGATCTCCGATGAGGAGGAGCCGGGAGTCATTTCCCTTGAAACGATGATCCGGGGAACCTGCGAACCTGCCCGGCTCCTCGACCTGGTGGAAAACTACTCGCTCTTCATGGAAGTGGGAAGCCGGGAGGATGAAAAGGGCCTGATCAAGATCCTGGCCAAGAATCATCAGTACCTTGGGGTGCGGAATGCCATGGAGGCCCTGTCGAACCTGCGGGACCGGAAGGGCAGGCTCGGTGTCTTCTGGCATACCCAGGGGAGCGGAAAATCCCTCTCGATGATCTTCTTCGCCCAGAAGGTCCTGCGGAAGGTGCCGGGGAACTGGACCTTCGTGATCGTGACCGACCGGATCGAGCTGGATAAGCAGATCTATAACAATTTCGCCAATGTCGGGGCCGTGACGGAGGGGGAGGCCCATGCGGAGAGCTCGGCCCATCTGCGCCAGCTTCTCCGGGAGGACCACCGGTACGTCTTCACGCTCATCCACAAGTTCCGTACTGAACCGGGGCAGGCGCACCCCGTCCTGTCGGAGAGGGATGACATCATCGTCATCACGGACGAGGCCCATCGCTCCCAGTACGACACCCTGGCCCTGAACATGCGGACCGCGCTTCCCAACGCCTCGTTCCTTGCGTTCACCGGGACGCCGCTCATCGTCGGGGAAGAGAAGACGCGGGAGGTGTTCGGCGAGTACATCAGCGTCTACAATTTCCGGCAGTCGGTGGAGGAGAAGGCCACCGTGCCCCTCTACTACGAGAACCGGATTCCTGAGCTTCAGCTCACCAATGCCGAGCTGAACGACGATATGGCCCGCCTGCTGGAAGACGCGGAGCTGGATGAAGACCAGGAGAAGAAGCTGGAGCGGGAGTTCGCCCGGCAGTACCATCTCATCACACGGGAGGACCGCCTGGAGGCCGTGGCGGAGGACATTGTCCGGCACTTCACGGCCCGGGGGTTCAGGGGAAAGGGGATGGTGGTCTGCATCGACAAGGCCACGACGGTGCGGATGTACGACAAGGTGAGGTCGCACTGGGAAAGGGAGCTGGCGGTTCTCCGGGAGCAGGTGAAGGTTTCCATGGAGGACTACAAGCCCGCCCTGGAGGAAAAGATCCAGTACATGGAGGCAACGGACATGGCCGTCGTTGTCTCCCAGGGTCAGAACGAGATCAGGGAAATGAAAGAGAAGGGCCTGGACATCGCTCCCCACCGGAAGAGGATGGTGGAGGAGGACCTGGAGAAGAAGTTCAAGGATGAGAACGATCCCTTCCGCCTGGTCTTCGTCTGCGCGATGTGGATGGTGGGGTTTGACGTGCCTTCGTGCTCCACGATCTACCTGGACAAGCCGATGCGGAACCATACCCTAATGCAGACGATCGCCCGGGCCAACCGGGTGTTCAAGGAGAAGAAGAACGGGCTTATCGTGGATTATGTGGGCGTGTTCCGGGACCTGAAGAAGGCCCTGGCCATCTACGGAACCGGGCCGGACGGCAGGGCGAGGGAAGGGGACATGCCGGTGAAGGACAAGTCCGCCCTGGTGGAGGAACTGCGCAGTGCCGCGGATGCGGTCCTGACCTTCTGCACCGACCGGGAGATCGACCTGAGAAGCCTGCAGGGTGTTGATACGTTCCACTTCATCGCCGAGCGGGACAAAATCGCGGACAGGATCCTGGAAACCGAAGAGTCAAAGAAGGAATATCTCTCCCTTGCCGGGAATGTCCATACCCTGTTCAAGGCCGTGGCACCGGACCCCGTGCTGAAAGAGATGGGCCCGGTCTGTTCCCTGATCTATAACGTGGAGATGAAAATCCGTTCACTGACGCCGCAGGCAGATATTTCCGATGTGATGCAGGACGTGGAGAACCTCCTGGACCGCTCGATTCACCCGGATGAAGGGTACCTGATCCGGACGCCCATTGAACCCTGGGGCGGGGACCACATGGTGGATCTGAGCAAGGTGGATTTTGAGGCCCTGAAAGCGAAGCTCAGGACCGGGCAGAAGCATATCGAGGCGGAGAAGCTCAAGGGGCAGGTGAATGCGAAGCTGAACAAGATGGTCCGGGAAAACAGGACCCGGATGGATTTCTACGAGCAGTTCCTGAAGATGATCGAGGATTACAACACGGGCCGGAACATCGACCATTATCTGGAAGAGCTGATTAAATTTATCGAGAAGCTGAACAGGGAGGAGAAGCGGGCGGTCGCGGAGGAACTGACGGAAGAGGAGCTGACAGTCTTTGACCTGCTGACCCGGCCGGACATGATGCTCACAAGGGAAGAGGAAAAGCAGGTGAAACGGACGGCCAGGGATCTGCTGAAGACTCTGAAAACCGAGAAGCTGGTCCTGGACTGGCGGAAGCATCAGCAGTCCCGTGCCCAGGTGCGTGTGGCCATTGAGACGGTCCTGGACGAAGGGCTTCCCCGCACCTACACACCCGAGATCTACGAACAGAAGTGCGAAGCCATCTA
>Ga0209408_1000093_pt1 | contig 71557 bp, 61 predicted proteins | sample AD_UKC107_MetaG_FD_184422 | JGI IMG/M metagenome (GOLD analysis project Ga0209408, IMG submission 184422) | Active sludge microbial communities of municipal wastewater-treating anaerobic digesters from Hong Kong - AD_UKC107_MetaG (SPAdes)... | ecosystem: Engineered > Bioreactor > Anaerobic >... | reverse complement strand
CGAGGGTTCCGATGTTCCAGGCACCTCCGGTCAGGTTGTCAAAGGCCGAAACTCCTGTGAGGTTCACGTTTCCTGTGTTGTTCACTTGAATCGTGTACCCGACGACATCACCGACCTCGGCCGAGCTGACGTTCGCGGTCTTGTTGACGACGATTCCCGGAGTACAGGTCGTATCGATCGAGACGATGCTGAAGTTTCCGATAACGCCCGTTCCGATCACTTCACCCTCGGCTGAGAGGTTGTTGACCAGAGGCTTGCAGAGGTCCGACTCCCGAACGACGTAACTCGTTTTGTTGGTGTAGTTTTTGCCAGGGGCGAGAGTTCCGATGTTCCAGACATCTCCGGTCAGGTTGTCAGATGCCACAACCTTCGTGAGGTTGACGTTTCCTGTGTTGTTCACCCGGATCGTGTACTCGACGACATCGCCGACCTCGGCAAAGCTGACGTTCGCGGTCTTGTTGACGACGATTCCCGGAACACAGAATATCGATACGGTCTCGACGCAGGAGTCGTTCACATCGAAACCGCAGGGGTCGGTACCGTTGGCGCGAAGTTCGTTGATTATCGGGCCGGGCAGGTCGGTCTCGTTTACGAGGTAGCCGGTGGTGTTGGTGAAGTTCTGGCCAGGCCCGAGATCTCCCACATCCCAGAGGTCGTTAGTCAGGTTGTCCTCGGCCCAAACGCCCGCGAGGGTGACGTTGCCGGTGTTGTTCACAAAGATGGTGTAGTTGATTACCTCGCCGACCTCGGCCTCGGCTCGGTCGGCGATCTTTTCGACCTCGATTCTGGAACCGCACAGCTTGCCGCCGATGGGATGGCAATCCATCTCGGACCCGCCCTCGATCTTGTCGTAAGGCATATCGCCGACGCCGTCGCCGTCGCAGTCGAAGCCGTCGTAGTCGGACCAGACGTTGCCGAGGAAGCCGGTGAGGTTCCTGCCCTTATACTCCCAGGTTACGGTCGTCGTCGAGTTCCAGCTGTTGGCAGAGCCGGAATAAGCGTTGTGATTGTTGTTGAAGTTGTTGAGGTAGATGATGTTGTTGCTGGAGGAAGTGAGGTAGATGCCGTAGTTGTTGTCTGTAGCGGTGTTGCCCGAGATGGTGTTGCCGTTGGAGGAAAAGAGGAGGATGCCGTCCCGCATGTTGCAGGTGACGGTGTTGCCCGAGATGGTGTTGCCGTTGGAGGAAAAGAGGAGGATGCCGCGCACGTTATTGCCGGAGGCGGTGTTGCCCGAGAGCCAGTTGTTGTTGCTGGAGGAAGTGAGGTAGATGCCACTCAAGCTGTTGTCGGTGGCTTTGTTGCTCTCGATCGTGTTGCCGCTGGAAGATTCGAGGCGGATGCCGTTTTCGTCGTTGTCGGTGGCAGTGTTGCCCGAGATGGTGTTGTCATCGGCATCATTAGAAAGGGAGATGCCGCCGTAGACGTTGCCTGTGGCGGTGTTGCCCGAGATTGTGTTGCCGGTGGAGATACGTAACCATATGCCTCGGACGTTGTCGGTGGCGATGTTGCCGGTGATGGTGTTTTCGTCAGAGTATTCGAGTTTGATGCCGCTGTCGGCGTTGCCGGTGACGGTGTTGTCCGAGATGGTGTTGCCATCTGAAGTCACCCAAATCCCAGCGTTTGGATGCGAAGCGTTTCTCGCCACAAACCCTTCGAGGGTGCAGCCGTCGGCGGTCAGCTCGATCGCGCTCCCCAACTGGCGAGCGTCCACCACCGGCAGACCGCCGCCGGTATCGATGCCGATGAGCGTGAGGGTCTTGTTCACGACGACGTTCTCGTAATAGGTCCCGCTCCTTACGATGATAGTCGAGCTGGCGCTGGCGGCGTTTATCGCGGCCTGGATGCTCCAGCTGGGACCGACGAAGGTCGTCATTATCGGGTAGTCATCCTTCTCCGATCCGTCCGGGATGATGTAGGGCGAATCACCGATCCCGTCGCCGTTGCCGTCAGTGCCGCTGTAATCGGACCAGCGGTTCCCGACGTAGGTGGTGTTGCCCATGTACTCGATCTCTGTGGGCGAGTGCCAGGTGTTGGCCGAGTCGGACCAGACGTTGTTGGTGTTGTTGAAGGTGTTCTGGTAGATGGTGTTGCCATCGGAGGAAAAGAGGAAGATGCCGGGCTCTATGTTGTCGTTGGCGGTGTTGCCTGTGATGGTGTTGTCGTTGCTGCCTTCATCGAGGGCGATGCCCTTTGTGTGATTGTCGGTGAGGATGTTGCCCATGATTATGTTGTTGCTGGATGAAGAGAGCCAGATGCCATCGTGCTCCACGCTGTTGGTAGCGGTGTTGCCGATGATGGAGTTTCTTTCGCTAGAGATAAGACGTATGCCTGGCCCCCTATTGTAGCTAGCATTGTTACCCTCGATCGTGTTGCCGCAGGAGTAAGATAGGCAGACACCGTTGCCAGAATTGCCAGTGGCTGTGTTGTCCGACATGGCGTTTTCGTCAGAGTATTCGAGGTAGATGCCATCTTCAAAGTTATTAGTGACTGTGTTGCTCAATATTGTGTTGTCGCTGGAAGATTTAAGGTCAATGCCATAGCCGTTGCCGGTGGCGGCGTTGCCTTCGATGGTGTTGTCGCTGGAGGATTCGAGGTAGATGCCCTCGCCGTTGCCAGTGGCTGTGTTGCCCGAGATTGTGTTGCCGTTGCTGGAGGAAACAAGGTAGATGCCGCAGTTGTTATTATTGGTGGCAATATTCTTCGAGATGGTGTTGCCGCTGGAGGAAGAGAGGTAGATGCCGTAGGTGCTGCCTGTAGTAGCGCTTCGAGTGGCAGTGTTTTCCGATACGGTGTTGCCGCTGGAGGAGTAGAGACGGATGCCACAGTAGTTGGCGGTAGCGGTGTTGCCAGTGACGATGTTTCCTTTAGAGGAATCGAGGTGAATGCCGTTGATGTTGCCCGTGACTTCGTTGCCCGAGATTGTGTTGTTGTGCGAAATTACCAAGATCCCTGAAAAGCTGCTACCAGCGTTCTTTGCCATGAACCCTTCGAGAGTGCAGCCATCGGCGCTCAGGGTGATGCCATTTCCCAACCTGCGGGCGTCTACGATCGGCAGACCTGAGCCGGTGTCGTTGCCCCGGAGGGTGAGCTGCTTGTTCACGACGACGTTTTCGGGATAGTTCCCGCTGTCGACCAGGATGGTGTCGGTTGCGTTGGCGGCGTTGATGGCGGCCTGTATGGTGGTGAAATCCCCAGCTTCCGGCGTAGGATCGACGGTCCAGGTCGTCGCCGCCCCGGCACAGCCCACGAGCAGAATCAGAATTAAGAGACTCCTCAGAACTGTATTAAGTTTATCCTTATGATCTACCATAATCTCCCTCTAGCAACGGATCCAACAGATTCAATATCTCATCATTTGAAAATTGATTGGATAATAGGATATATCACTATCGGCGATCGATAAAATTTCCGGCCTTCTTCTGGGAGCGATGACGTATTTTGATGGGCGATTTTCTCGTTATTTGTTGAAGATTTTTTTCTGAGATACCAATAACTCAGTATATTATTGTATTAAGTTTTTGATCTTTCGTGGACGCCTCCGGGGTGGAGAGACGGGCTCGTCCATCCTCGGAAGAGATCAAGCCTGGTATCTTGCGGCCAAGTTGATCTCCAGCCTCTCATCATCAATGGGCGGTTTGTCGGTCTTTCCTGCATCGATGATGTATGTAGATATCGGAAACAGTCGATAATTTATCGATCTTCGGCGATAATTTGACTTCGCGTCTCTCAGGCCGCAGCTCGAGTTCCTCGTATCGATCCTTCCGGCCGCAGCCGGGCGATCGCCTCCCGGCCGCGGATCATGCCGCCGACCTCAGCCGAAAACCTCAACCCCTCGGCCCCGTGGAGCGGGAGCGGCTCCTCTCCGCCCTGCGATCCGAGAGCGATAAGATAATGCTTCGGCTCCTCTTGGAGACGGACCGCCCCCTCGCCGATCTCCGGGGGGGGGCGATGATCTCCGACCTCGATCGAGATCGGGGCTCCTTCGGCTGAGGTGAAGGGGGTAGAGGGAAACGGAAACGGGATGGGTAGCGATGTTGCAGGTGAAACCAACCTCGTCGGCTTCTTGCTCAGCGCAGTCACTTCGCGAATCTTCTTTGCATCTCCAGACGAAAAAGACCTACCAGGACGGGTGGCGGATAGCCCGATTTTAGGGACGATCCGAGATTTTATCCTTTCAGATTAGACCATCCTCCCATCAAATCCTCTTTTGTCGGATCATAGGCATCAGAAACCGGATTTTCGGGATAATTTTTCCATTATCCAAATAAACAGAATAATTCGGATTTTGATAAGATAACCAATGATAATAAGGCATTTTAATAGGCTTAAACCCTCGGATCAACAGGTTTATTTACCTGGTATAGATAATGGCGGTTTGGTAAACACATGACCGCGAATAACTTCGCAAACCACCTTGATGGTTGTATTTCAAGGATTTTATCTGGATTCAAACCATCAAAGCCTGAAATGTGCAGCGTTAGCTGCAGAAAGGATGTATTCGGAGCATTTGAGACGATGGAATACGCCATCATGAAAATCGCACCTCTCTTTATGAGGGGTGAGGCCAATGTTTGATTCAGCCTGCACTTCCAGCGTTAAAACCGATTTTGTAGCCGAATCCTCCGAAGATAAGCCGCCACAACGGGCCGAAACCGTCCACGAACTCCTGGCTCGCCTCGGCGGCGACATGGATGAGATCGAGCGGGTAAAAAGGGTTTACCCCATGAAGATCAGCAGCCACTTCCAGAGCCTCATTCAGGAGAAGGATGACCCCATCTGGAAACAGGCGGTACCCGCGGCCGAGGAGCTCTCAGACTATCGAAACGTGGCCGATCCGCTGTCCGAGGGGAGGGACACGAAGGTCCCCGGCCTCATCCACCGGTACCCCGACCGGGTCCTCCTCTTGATCAGCTCCAAGTGCGCCATGTACTGCAGATTCTGTACACGAAAACGGTCCGTCGGCAGGGTCGAGCAGACCCCCATGCAGCAGATCTTCAAGGGGATCGACTACATCCGAGGCCATCCCGAGATAAGAGACGTCCTCCTCAGCGGCGGCGATCCGCTCCTTCGGTCCAACCGGGAGCTTGACATCATCCTCCGGGAGCTGAGGTCCATCCCTCACGTCGAGATCATCAGGATAGGGACGAGGGTACCCTCGGTGATGCCGGAGAGGGTCACCCCGAGGCTCGTCAAGGTCCTCAAGAAGTACCATCCCCTCTACATGAACCTACACTTCGAGCACCCGAGGGAGATCAACCCCGAGAGCGAGCGGGCCCTCAAGCTCCTGGCGGACGCCGGGATACCCCTGGGGAGCCAGACGGTCCTCCTCCGGGGCATCAACGACGACCCCGAGGTGATGAAGGATCTGATGCAGAAGCTCGTCAAAAATCGGGTCAGGCCCTACTACATCTACCTCTGCGACCTGGTGAAGGGCGTCGAGCACTTCAGAACCCCGCTCCAGGCGGGCTTCGACGTGATCCACCACCTCCAGGGCCACACCTCGGGGCTGTGCGTTCCCCACCTGATCATCGACTCGCCGGGCGGCGGCAAGATCCCCATCCTGCCCCCCGACTACCTCCTATCCTCAGAGGAGGAGAAGGCGGTCATATCAAACTACAAGGGCGAGGTCTACGAGTACCCCAACCCGAGGATATGAGATGAAGGTCGCCCTCACCTGCAACACTCTCCCCCCCGACTACTCCCGGGAGTCGGGGGATGACACCTTCGCCGAGTTCGACGCTCCATCGACGATCGAGGCGATAGGAAAGGCCCTTTTGAACTATTGCGACGAGGTAGATGTCGTCGAGGCCGACGAGAACGCCTACGAGAAGCTTCGCCGTGGAAACTTCGACTTCGCCTTCAACATCGCCGAGGGGATCCGGGGAGAGGCGAGAGAGGCCCAGATCCCGGCGATGCTGGAGATGCTCGGCATCCCCTACTCAGGCTCCGGGGTCACGACCCTCGCCATCACTCTCGATAAAAGGAGGACGAAGGAGGTCCTCGAAGCCAACGGGATCAGGACCCCGAGGTTTCAGCTATTGAGCCGGGCCGAGGAGCTCAGGTCTGACCTACAGTTCCCATTATTCATCAAGCCGAACGGCGAGGGGTCCAGCCGGGGCATCACCGCAAGGTCCCTGGTGAGCTCGAAGGAGGAGCTGGAAGAGGTCGCCTCGGAGATGTTGGCGACTTACCGTCAGCCGGTCCTCGTCGAGGAGTACCTGACGGGAAGGGAGTTCACGGTGGGGCTCGTTGGAAACCCGCCCGAGGTCCTTCCCATCGTCGAGGTGAGCTTTGAGGGGCTCCCCGATGGGGCACCAAAGTTCGACTGCTATGAGGTGAAGTGGATCTACGACTCCCTGGACGCCGGGTACGACACCACGACCTGCCCGGCCGATCTCGACGACGACCTCCGATCCAGGATCGAGGAGGCGGCGACGAGGACCTTCGAGGCCCTGGAGGTGAGGGACCTCTGCAGGCTCGACCTACGTCTCGACAAAGACGGCGAGCCTTCCGTCTTCGACGTCAACGCCCTCCCCGGCCTAATCCCCGACCCCGCGGAGAACTCCCGGTTCCCGAAGGCCGCCTATGCGGCCGGATACTCGTACGAAGAGCTTATAGGCAAGGTCTTCAATGCGGCTCTCGCACGAGAGGGAATTTTGAGATGAAGGTTGCGATCCTCTACAACATCCCGGGCGAGGGCTCAATAAGGAGCAAGACGGAGATGGCAGCGGAGCTTGAGGTCCTGGAGACGGTCGAGGGCGCAAAACTTAGCCTGGAGGCGAGAGGTTTCGAGGCCGTCCCCCTCCAATGCAGCCTGGAGGCGCTCTTCAGCCTCAAAAACTTCGACCTGGTAATCAACCTCGCCGAGGGTTTTCTCGACGACCTCAGGGCCGAGCCGAACGTCGCCGGGTTCATCGAGCTTCTCGGCGTCCCGTACACCGGCTCTCCGCCCGGAGCTCTTGAGGTCGCAAGAGACAAGGGGCTCTCGAAGCTCGTCCTCGAACGAGAAGGGATATCCACGCCCCGGTTCTCGATCTTTCGGACCGGCACCGAGCCATTCTCTCTCGACTTTCCGGTGATCATCAAGCCCGTCCTGGAGGATGCGTCCATCGGCATCACCGCCGACTCGATCGTGAGGGACGAGACGGATCTGAGGGCGAAGGTCGCCCGAGTTCTTGAGACCTACAGCCAGCCCGCCCTCGTCGAAGAGTACATCGAGGGTAGAGAGGTGAACGCCGCCCTGATCATCGGGCCCAGAGGTGCCGAGGTTCTCCCGATCTCGGAGATCGTCTTCAACCTGCCGGAGGGCGTGCCGAGGATCCTGGGCTTTGAGGCGAAGTGGTTGGAGGATAGCCTCTTTTTCCAGAACACCGTCCCCATCTGCCCCGCCCCTCTGGAGCCCGAGCTTAAAGAGCGGATAGAAACCCTCGCAAAGCGGGCCTGCTCCGCCCTGGGGGTCGAGAACTACGCTCGGGTCGACTTCCGGATCAGGGAGGAGGACGGCGAGCCCTTCGTCATCGAGGTGAACCCAAACCCCTGCATCAACCCTACGGGGAGCGGCTTTGCTCGGGCCGCGGCCGCCGCCGGCATGGACTACGCGATGCTTATCGAGAGGATAGCGAGGTCTGCCCTGGACCGGTTTGGGAAAGGGCATCTCTGGGCCGAGGCTGAGGGCGAGGAGGGAAGGGTGGGGAGGGGTGGCGATGGAGAGGGCTTTTCGGCGGGCGAGATGTACTTCAGGCGCGTGAGGGCCGAGGACGCCCCTCTCCTCTTCGGATGGTTTGAGGACGAGGAGCTGACCCGTTATATGGAGCCCTCCTCTAGCCTCACCATAGACCAGCTCGAAGTGAGCATCCTCTGCTCGAAGGACGAGGACTTCGTCATTTACAAAGGGGACGTCGCAATCGGTTTTGCATCCCTCTACGAGAGGACCCCCTGCACCGGCGAGATCTCGTACCTCATCGGCGACCCTGCGTACAGGGGGAGGGGCCTTGGGAGAAAGATCGTGGGGGCGCTCCTGGATCACGGCTTTTCGCGGCTGGGCCTGAGATCGATCTTCGCCTCGGCCACCGTGGAGAACTTTTCCTCGATACGAGCCCTTGAGGGGGCGGGCTTCAGGAGGATCGGGACCCGCCGAGCTTGCTCGCGGATGGGAGAGTTCTGCCTCGACGACATCCTCTTCGACATCACGAGAGAGGAGTATCTCGTCCGGAGATCGGGATCGGAAATGTAGACGGGCCTCGATCTTCCCAGATCAGTTAGTTCCCCCTACGCCTCAAAATCGGGATATACGATCACCACAACTTTCGGATCAGATGACGAGGATGAACGAGAGGATCGAGGTCGCCCTCGGCGACATAACAAAATTGGAGGTCGACGCCATCGTCAACGCCGCAAACCCCTCCCTCCTCGGCGGCGGGGGCGTCGACGGCGCGATACACCAGGCGGCGGGCCCCGGCCTTCTGGAGGAGTGCCGGAGCCTCGACGGCTGTCCTCCCGGCGAGGCGAGGATCACGAGAGGATACGACCTTCCCGCCGAATTTGTGATCCACACCGTGGGGCCGATCTGGCGAGGCGGCGGGGCTGGCGAGGACGAGCTTCTGTCGAAAGCCTATCGGAGCTCACTATTGCTCGCCGAGAAAAACGGGATCAAGACGATCGCCTTTCCGTCCATCAGCACCGGAGCCTACGGGTTTCCGCTGGAGAGGGCCTCAAGGATCGCCGTTGGCGAGATCAGGGATTTTCTGGAGACGAACGGCTCGATCGAGAAGGTGGTCCTCGTCTGCTTCAGCGAGAGGGCGAGATGTTGCTACATCGAGGCGTTGGGTGAGAATAGATAGCGACCAATTAGAGCCAGTATTTCTGAGCGGCAGATAAATCCTAGGGCTAGTATTTCCGATATATCGTGCTTCTATGTCCCACCTCGATGACGAAGATGATCATCCGTTCATCTTCGATCATCATTATCACACGATAGGCTCCAACCCTCAGAGAGTAGAGGGGACACTTCGCAGATCCCTTGAGCTTCTTGACGAAGGAGTACGGATCTTCTTTGATCGCGCTTACGGAGCGAAAGATCTTTTTTGCGGCCTCTTCTGGAAGGCTCTTGAGATCCCTCCGGGCAGCCGGCGAGTAGATGACGGAGTGCATCAACCAAGCTCCAGCTCGGCCTCGATCTCTTCCTCGGTGTAATATCTGCCTCGTTTCAGGTCCTCTAGCGCCTCTTCGATCCTCTTCAGAGTCTCGTCGCTGAGAGGCTCCTCGTCCGCGGCCATGCTGGCCAGCCGATCGACGACATCGTTGTAGCTCTCCCGAGGATGGCGCTTCAGCTCGTCGAGGCGCGCCTTCGTCTCCTGACGGATCACGATCGTCGTGGTATCAGCCATATATTGGCCTATAGGAGGATATAGTATATGAAATCTATCACCGAGGGAGGAGAGCATCGCCTAAATATTCTTTTTATGACTGTCCTTTCCGGCGCAGCGCTGATCAGAAATACCCAAACCGATCGTGCTCTTGAGCGCAAGAGAGATGTAGGCCCGGAGCAAACCCGTCTCCAGGCATAAACTGCGAGGTATTCTCCATGGAACTTGATGAGATGGCAAAGACCCTGGTCGATAGACTCCACCTGGAAACAAACCCAGTCGGCGTGAAGCTGATCAAAAAAGAAGAAGACATCCCCAAGGACGTGAAGATGATCACCGAGCCCCTCCGCTACTGCGAGATGGTCCAGGCGGCGAGGCTCAGGGGCGAGACGACCCTTGCCAAGGTCGACATGCACTCCTGCAAAGGGGGCGCCGCTGGCCTTGGGTTGATGGAGTTTCCCGAGAACATATCGTCTGGAAACCTCTACTTCTCAAAGCTGAACAAAGTGGTGGCTAAGGAAGCCGGCTCGAAGATCGTCTCGTCCTTCCCGGCCCAGAAGGCGGGAAGCACCGTGGCGACCCTGGTCGCGCCCCTTGAGAAGATGAAAGTGAAGCCGGACGTCGTCATCTTCATCGGAAAGCCCCTCCAGGCGAGGAGGATCGTCCAGGCGACCCTCTACAAGGAGGGCGGCAGGGTCAACATCGACACCGCCGGCATCCAGTCCCTCTGCGTCGACGCCACCTCATCGCCGATCCTGAAAGGGGACGTGAACGTCTCCATGGGCTGCGACGGCGCCGCCAAGAACGCTGGATTAGAGGACGACTTCGTGGTAGTGGGGATGCCCTTCGACATGGCCGAGAAGATCGCGCCGATCCTCGCCGAGAGGGGCGAGGGCTGGGACAACTGGATGAGGTCCTGATCCCTCTGGATATCAAATTGCGTGCAGCCACCCTAACGGGCGGGATGGCCGCACGCCCGGTTTTTGTATTTCAGAAAACTTCGAGTCTTCGTCGCCTAATCCCCTTGATCTGCACGATTGAAATAAAAATGAGTGGGCTCCGATGAATCCCTCAGCGTCGCAATCCGTGCCCGGGGATATAGCGTCCCTTCAGGACGTGGTATGGAAGACTTTTGAGGGGTCGTCCCTTTCAAGATGACTGTTTGATGATGTAGTTGACCATCGCCGGAGATAGCTTAGACTCCCAGGATATCCTCGATGATATCTCTTCGATGTTCAGCCCATCAGATTGGAGGTTGGTTATTCTTTCAATTATCTTGTCGTTGATGACGTAATACTCGTCGATGTCCTTTCTGTGTCCCCAGACGTCTCCCTCGATGATCTCTACCCCCTGCGTTTCCAGGAAAGCCCGACCGGTATTTGGCATGTTCTTGTAGTACGAGGGGGGGACCTGTACGGCCCTCAGCCTGGGGCTGGACTGTAATAGTTTGAACATGTCAGTGCTGGAGGCTCTGAAAGCCAGGTGGACGGTCTGATCGTTTCTCGTGAGATCGCTTATATCGTCCTTGGAGCTTACTATCCTGATCTTCATCATTGAAACCACACCCAAATCGTTAGGAATTTCATAACGAGACTCTTCCAGCCTTTAGAACCGAGGAGGCCACCCTGAGATCTTCAAAGAACCACCTCCAGTTGACTACCACCGGTAATTCTAGATTCTTTGCCCCCCTGTTGGGATGCATCTATGTGGTGCCGGCATCAAAACGTCCAGTAATCTATTGGACTGTTAATCGTCTGTCACCGTCCAGACTATTGTGGCTGGAGACGTTTCGCTCTATCAAGCAGCCTGTTTTATCATGTACTTGACCATCGCCGGAGAGAGCTTAGATTCCCTGGATACCCTTCCAGCGATCTCGTCTACGTTCATCCCTTCGGACTGGAGGTTGCCTATCCTCTCAATCACCTTATCGTCGACGGTGTAGTATTCGTCGATGTCCTTTCTATGGCCCCAGACGTCTCCCTCGATGATCTCCACGCCCTGCATCTCCAGAAACATCTGGCCTGCGTGGGACATGGTCTTGTAGTAGGACGAGGGGACCTGGATCGCCCTGAGCCTGGGACAGGACTGGAGGAGCCTGAAGATGTCCGTGTTGGACGCCCTGAAGGCCAGGTGTATAATCTGCTCGTTCCGGTTAAGCACGTTGATCTCTTTCTTCGAACTGACAACTCTGATTTTCATCATCACAGCACCTCTGTGATAACGCGTCATTGTTCCTGGCATATAAGTTTATTGCAACCTAACAGTTTTGCTCCAAGTGGGCAAAATAGCCGAGAAGTGCAAAAATCAACCTTTTAACCACTCGCCCCCGACATGAGATTATATATTCAGATGATATCACTTCAATTCACCTGTTTTTTCATCGAATCTTGGCTCATTTGGTGGATTCGCCTGAAGATGGGCTTTTCTATCCGGATATATTATGGCCATTTAAATAGGTCCGCGAAGTCGTGCCCCGATATGCGTAACCCCTTTCAGACCCACTCCAGGGCCATCCGATGAGCTGAGGGTGAGCCTGAGGACGAACAACTCCTCGAAGAAGTATTTCTCTCTTGCTATCACCTCGACCGACAGCCCTTCCTCTCGCGCCTTCTCCGCGACCTCGTACGGGCCGCTGAGGCTTGAGATGAGGAGGAGGGCGCGCCCCCTTTCGGGATCGAGGTGGTCTTTCAGCATCTCCAGGAAGCGATTTATGGTATCTCGGCCCGTCTCTCCGCCGTCGAAGGCGAAGTTGAGCCAGCCCTTCAGGACCTCGTCCTCTGCGGTGGGAAGGTATGGGGGGTTGAAGAGGACCAGATCGAAATCGGACCGAAGGCCGCAGAAGAGGTCGGCTTGGACCGCGTCGATACCCGCCCGTCGAAGGATCCTCACGGCGCTGGGGTTGACGTCGGTGGCGAGAACGCTCTGTGCCAGCGGAGCCAGCCTCTTTGATATCATCCCGCGGCCACACCCCATCTCCAGGATGCGGTCGTCAGGGCCGACCTCCTCCAGGGCGACCCTGAGAAGGAGGTGGGTGTCCTCGGCAGGCTCGTAAACCTCGTCGACGTTCGTTCCGCCTCCCACATCTTCTGCCGCCGAATTTCGGCCTTCCATGTGCGGGCTTTCGGTGAGCTGGGTTTGCTTCACGGCTCCTCCTTGATCTTGATAAGCCACAGGTCCCGACTTCCCGATACCTCGGATTCTGTCCATCCCGTCATCGCCCATCCGCCGTCCTTCGCCGAGACGATCGACTTTCCGAGGTCGAATCCCGATCCACCGAAGGTCTTCTCCCAGACCTTCTCACCTTCGGCGCTGGCCTTTAAGGTCCATAGATCCTGTTTTCCTCTGCCCTGGGATTCGGTATAGCCCACAACGAGAAGGTCGCCGTCTCTTGTCTCCAGAGCTGCCCAGCCGCCGTCGTCGCCGGGTCCGCCGAAGGTATTCTCCCAGACCTTCTCACCTTCGGAGTCGGTCCTTGCGAGCCAAAGGTCTCTTCCTCCCGAGCCTTCAGATTTCGTGACGCCGATGACGACGTAACCGCCGTTGATCTCCAGGACAAAGTTGCCCATCTCGTCGCCATCTTTTCCGAAGGTCTTCTCCCATTCCCTATTTCCGCCATCGTCCGTCTTCGCGAGCCAGACATCTTTTCCGCCCGCCCCGAAAGATTCGGTGGTTCCCGCGACGAGGTAGCCGTTCTCGGTCTCCATAATCGAGCTTAAGCCGTCGTTCTTGGACCCGCCGATGGCCACGTCCCACTCCAGGTTTCCGTCGGAGTCGGTCTTCAGGATCCAGCCGTCGGAGCCGCCGGACCCCCGGGAGGTGGTGACGCCGACAGCGGCGTAGCCCCCGTCCTTCGTCTCCACGACGGTGGCGCCCCAATCGTCACCGGGACCGCCGAAAGTCTTCATCCATCTCTCGTAGCCGTCGGAGTAGGTCTTCACGAGCCAGAGGTCTTTTCCTCCAGTGCTCCAGGACTCGGTGACGCCCGCGATCAGGTAACCTCCGTCTTTCGTCTCCAGGACCGCCCATCCCTCGTCGTCGCCGGGACCGCCGATCGTTCTCTCCCACTCCATCTCGCCTTCTGAATCGGTCTTGATCAGCAGGAGATCTTTATTTCCCGCCCCCTTCGAGGCGGTGTAACCCGCGACGATGAGGCCTGCGTCTCTCGTCTCCTGGATGGCGAGGCCCCGCTCATCCTTCGCTCCGCCGAAGACCTCCTCCCACTCGAGGTCGGGGGCCTGGCCGAGGGCTGGATGGGTGAGGAGCAGGGCTGTTCCGATCAAAATTGCGATTCCAGCAGGACTTTTTGGCATCTTGGTCCATCTTCTGTTATCATCGGCGGCGGAGTTCATCTTCATCAAAATGTCTTAGTTAGTTCTAAAGGTACCTTTCGAAGGCCACGAATATGATCAGGATCAATGCTGGCAGAGCCCAGAGAATCGATCTATCTTCTGGGAATTTGCCACCGTCTAATCCATCTTCGCTTCCCTCATTTTGGCTGTTTTTCCCCTCAGCTCCGGAAAGGTCAGCCCCGTTCTCCCTCGATGCCGACGATTGAAGTCCGGATCCGGCCTCTCCGATCTCGGCGGCCGCTGGATCTTCCGTTCCAGGGTCCTCGACGGTTATCCTCAGCCGCGATGATTCCAGGGTGCAGGCGGTTCCGTCGTCGTCCCGGTAACATACGCTGGTGGGCGGGATCTCAAACCTGCCCGCCTCCTGGCATGATATGGTGTACTCCAAAGCGGCCGCCTCCCCCGGCAGGAGGAGCCGGGAGAGCTCCGTCTCCCCGGAGGTGAGGCTGGCCCAGGCAGGGACCGTCTCCTTCACCGAGGCCTTGGTTCTTCGGTTGCCGACGTTCTTCGCCATCAGAGTCACCGTCACTTCTTCGCCCGTCTTGACCCTGGTTGGGGTGGCGGTCTTCTCCACCTCCACCATGGGACCTATGACGTCGATGACGGGGCTCGCCGAGGTGACCTTGTAGGTCTTCCCATCGAGGATGTATGCGGCATCGGCTGGGGGTAGGATCTGCCCATCCCCGGGCTTCTTCGCGCTGATGGTGTAGCTGGCGGTCTCGCTCCCCCCAGGCGGTATCGTCATCATCCATTTCAGGGCGGAGTCTGCCTGAAAATCTCGGCCTGCCGAGTCGGAGAGATCGACCTCCAAGGTTCTGTCGCCGCCGTTGCTGAGGGATAGGTGAACGAAGCTTTTCTCTCCGAACTTGATCGCATCCTCAGCGTGCTTGTAGACCTTCAGGGGGCCGAAGAGGTCGAAGCTCGTACCGCCCCAGGCCTCGTGGAACCCTCCATCGGCGTCGAGGTACCGGGCGTGGGCCTTCACCAAGACCTCTTCAGGGCCCGGCGTCGCCGGCGCCTTGAACCTCACCTCGATGAGGTCGACATCCTTCGTATCCGGATCGTCGTCCCAGACCTCGCCGGGGGCGAGGTTCGATCTCGAATGTTTCGAAGATACGATCGGTGGGTCGGAGGTCAGCTCCACCACCACATCCTCGGCCTCGGCCATCCCGACATTCTCGATCTCGATCTCGAGCTTCGCCCGATCTCCGGCTTCGTAGGAGTCCTCCTCCGAGACGACGCGGACCCGGAGCTCGGGAACCGCTCGGACGAGGAGGACCACTTTGGCCCTGGGCTCGGCCGATTCGTCCAGAAGGTAGTCTTTCATCCTGACCTCTTCGGCCAAGACCATCACCTCGTCGTCCAGGGAGAAGCTGTCGCCCGACTTCAGCGCTCGTGTGGCGATCAGCTCATCGCCTTTGCGAAGCTTCACCATCACCATCCGCGGCGTCACGTCCTCGGGGGTGAAGTCTGCCGCCTCTAGGGAATATTCGCCCATCTGAAGCGTCTCTCCCCATAGGAGCTCCCCTTCGGCCCGGTCACCCCACTCGACTGCCGTTCCGATCATCGATGTCAGGAGCAGGTATGCCAGGAGCGTTCTCATCGAATCAACGCCTGAAGAAGATGATGTAGATCAGAAGAATGGCCCCGATCGTCGAGAGATAAAGGAGCTCGCTGGCCGCCGTGGGGCCGTCTCCCTCCTTCTCATTGGGCCTTTGCTCGCTTCCATCCCCAGACGGCGTCTTCTCTTCCTCGCTCGTCTCTCCCCTGTCGTCGGCGACTTTTACCCCGGAGTTTGATGGTGCCTGCTTTGCATCCGTCGTCCCGGTCTGGGATGACGGGTCTTTCTCGTCGTCTTTCGTCGTAGAAGAGGGGGTCTTCGTCGAGGCGGTGTCGATCTTGCTATTGGCAGCGGTTTTGGACGGTGTAGTTTTCGCTGTGGCCTTCTCATCCTCGCTTTCGAAGGTCATCCCCTGGGGGGCGTAGAAGGTCACCACGTCCTTTCCGTCGACCCTGACGGTCTTTCTCTTCTCGTACTCGATCTTAGTCTCAGGGTCCTGCCACCTCACCGCCAGCTCGTGGGTCCCCTCTTCCAGGTCGAACTTGCCAAAGTCGGTGGTGCTCTCCTTTTTGGCGGTCTTCTGCTTTTCGTACTCGCCGTCGATGTAGAGGTAGGCTTCGAGGTCTTCGGAGTTCTCGTTTCTCAGCATCACGTTGACCTCGAACTCCTCGGGCTCCTTGTTCTGGGTGGTATAAAGGGTGACCGCCGTCTCATCCTCCACCGTCGCGACCATCTCCTCCTGATGGGTCTTTTTGGTGTCGTCGTCCCACCAGGTGATCTTGAATCTGTGAGACCCCGCCTCGAGCTGATAGTTGCCGAACTTCTTCTCCTTCTCCTTGGAGACGTCCTCGGTCCCCAAGAGCTCCGAGTCTATGAAGAGGGATACGCTCAGGGTGTCGTCGTCGTTGTTGAAGACGTAGACGACGGCCTCGGCGATCGTCGGCTCTTCCGCCTCTTCTTCAATCTCAGCGTCCGATGAGGCGATCGTATCGTTCGACGCCGAGAAGTCGATCTCGGCCATCGCATCTTCGGCTGATCTCTCTCCCAGATCGGAGAAGGCCGACGCCTCCTCCGGCTGATCAGATCCCGAGGTATCTGCCTCCTCGGCTCCCGTCTCTTCGGAGCCTCCGGCTGGGACCGCTGCATCCTCCGACGTCGCCGTTTCAGTGACCGTCGGCCTTTCATCGATCTCGCCGTACTCGTTCGCACCAAGCTCTGCGGCCCCCAGGATCGAGGCGAATAAGAGCAGGAGGAGCACAGCTTGGGATATTGGGGCCATCGCCGAGGCGATCCCGTGACAAGAAGACTTCCGGTTCATACAGAACAGCCGAAGTTGAACTTTATCATTTATGAATTATACGTCTCATCGGGATTCCCAAGGGCGTCCTGGGGTCCGGGATCGTCACACGGTTCCGATCATCTCCTCTCACGAAGGTGCGTGCTTGCGCTTGCAAGACGCCCAAATCTTAAATATATTCGGCCTCCAAATTCCGACCAAAACCGGCTATGCAAAAGGATCTTGATGAAGGATATCGACAGATCGAGCCTATTGGCGCCAACCCTATTCGTGATCGCGGCCGTCGTCTTCAGCTCCGGCTCTTGGGCTGCCGAGGACGAGAGTTTCGATTCGAGGGGCCTGGTCCTCGACATCTACGCGGACGATGCTGGCAAGGCTTTGGTTACCGGATATGCGAAGGGCATCGATGGGCTCTCCTTTCTGAACGACTCCGAATACCAGTACGACGAGGATGCAAGCCAGCTTTATGCGGTCACAAACGCCCTAACCTGGAAAAATGGGGACGACTGGGAGATCAGACTGCCTGCTGAGGGGAGCTACGACGAGTACCACGTCACCTTTTACCTGTCAGAGAACGTCCAGCTCAGCAACATCACCGGAACCGTTGGCCTCGACTATCTCGTCTCCTCCTCCAGCGACTCCTTTGCGGTGGAGTTTCACGGCTACGACGTTGTGAGCCCCTCTGCCGCCGTCAGGTACCGTCAGCCTCTGAGCAACGGGATGGCGGAATCGACGGCGTCCAGCCTTCAGCCCCTTCAGCCAGCGGAAAGCTCTCCTCGTCCGCTCCTCCTGGTCGGCGCCTTCATCCTGGTTCTGATCGCGATCGTCGCGGCGGTCAAGTCCGGAATGTTGGGGGGCGTCTCTTCATCGCCCCGGAAGGAAGAGGTCTCTTACGACCTCGGGCCGGCCGAGGCTGTTCGAGAGGCCGGTGATGAGGAGCGCCTTGAGGTCGGAGCCGAGTTTGATCCGGCTTCGCTCCCCATCTCGCCCGTTGAGGACGAGAACGTCGAGGCCCGCGTCTCGGTTGAGATGACGGCGGTGATGGAGACCCTGACCGAGAGGGAGAGGTCGGTCCTAGAGGCCCTGATAAAGAACGGGGGGAAGATGACCCAGGCGGATATCAGGTACGAGACGGGAATTCCAAAATCCTCCCTAACCGGGATAATAGTCTCTCTGGAGAGGAGAAAGATAGTGACCAAACGGGAATGGGGCAGAACGAACGTCATCGAGCTTTCTGAGCGGCTCAGGGGTGAAAATGAGAACGATCAAGGGCTCTGAGTATCGGTGGAGAACGGACACGTCGGACCCGGGTCCGACTCCGGTGAAGCCGGTCGATCGTCTCTCCGCCCAATTGTCTTCGGGACGGGACCGTTTACAGGGCCGAGGGGGTGTTATTATATGAAGCCCTCGATCCGAAGGGTCCTGGGCCTGGGGATGGCGACGGTGCTGTTGATGAGCCTCGCGGGGACGGGCTTCGCCTTCCTTCCGGAGGGGAGGATGGGAGGATATGATCAGTCTTCCGCAAAGTTCCCCTGCCTCGTCTTCTGCCAAATCGGCGAGGTGGCCCACCACGTCGACCGGCCCCCGGTTCTGATATCTATCGTCCGCTCCGAGAGGGGTTTTGCCCTGGGGGCCGACGACGAGACTCTGCCCTTAAGGCTGCAGGTGGAGAAGGTGAGAGGGATCGATCCTTCTCGGGTCCGACGGCTTCTGGGGGAGAACCGGACCCTGGGGGAGATCAAGGCGGAGATCGAGGGGGCGGATGGGGACTACAGTTATCGGGGCAGAATGCGCCTCGGCCATGCCCACTACGTTCTCGAAAACCTCAACCTGACCTCGGTGGGGAGAAACTCGACCCTGGCGGCGGAGTTGGCAGAGCCGGTCTGGGGAGCGATCCCGACGGCATCTGATCCGGGGCTGGATGTGGTGGGGACGATCGGCATCGAGACCCGCCGCCAGGACGGCTCTGCGATCAGCGTCGGAAGCCTCGTGATCTTCAGCGGTCCGTACGCCGGCAGCTACCTGGTTCTGCTGGACTCACCCATCGGCGCCGGATGCGGGATGGAGTCCTGCCCGGCCTCGGGCGGAGATCTGGCGGGATTGGAGGCCGGATATATGCGCCCCCAGGGAGGCGTGCCATCATTTTCAGCATGGTCCGGCCCAGAGACTCTGGACCCATTCCTGGAGATGGTCTTGGCCGGCCCGGGCTTGGCCGCCGTCCCATCGTCCTGGGGCCAGGGATGCTTCGGATGCCCATGGGAGGCTGATCGCCATTTTACGAGCCCCTGGGACCTGAGGCACGGTGGGCCTTGGGCTGGCTTCTCAGAAGGAGACTTCTGGGCCGATCCGGTGTGGCGGCCAAAAGAGAGGCTGGAGACCCGGAGCTTCTGAGATCTGAGAGGTTATGGACTTGATCGAAGAAGATCAGATATCTCGACCTTTCGGTCGGGGATCGCCGTCGTCGTTCATGGTCTATCTCCTACTGGCCGCCATCGCCTTTTCGTTCCTCGCCCTGCCCCCAGCGCTGGCGGCCGATCTCGTCGGCGCGGATGGTGAAGGCGGAGAGGGAGCGGCCTTTGGAAGCATCGTCCTGGACGTCTACCTGGACGCGGAGGGAAGGGCTCTCATCGTCGGCTACCTTCAGGCCGAGGACCCCGAAGACCTCGCCTTCCTCGAGGGGACCGAGCTCTTTTATGACGAGGAGACAGGGGAGCTTTATGCCAAAAGCGACGAATTGACCTCGTCCCAGGGGGACGGGACCAGGATCGAGTTTGATGCCGATCTCGGCTGGAACGAGTGCCACCTGGCCTTCTATCTCCCAAAAGATGCAGAGCTTTTTGCCGTCAGCTGCTCAGAGGGGCTCGAGTGCTCCGTCGCCGAAGCCGAGGATTCTCTGAAGGTGGAGGTTCTCGGCTACGATGTGGATGGGGCGAAAGTAACGATCGATTACAACTCTGGTAGCTGATCACTCTGTTTTCAGATGCTTTCCGTCTAAGCCGTATTCATCTGGACCCTTGACGCTCATACGTATTTTCATAGGATCTTTGCTATTTTAGTCTGAGTAACAGATGGCCATTCGTCATATCATGCTATCGAGTCAAGCTGCTGCGGGACATTCGAATAAAATTAGACTTTAAGTAAATAAATTTTGAGGCGATTGGTGAGGTATATAAAGTCAAAACATTCGGGCCTACACATTTGGGGAAACGGCTATATTGTCTTCTGTCGACTCTGATACGGTTTGAAGCTGAAAGATATCCCAGGGGTTGGGGCCAAGCTGAACGAAAGGCTCGCGTCCCACTACGGCGACGAGGATGCCGCCCTCGAGGCATTGCTTGCGGGGGACGTGGCGGGCCTTCTGAGGATGAGGGGGATGAGCCAGCGCCAGGCTACGGCCCTCGTCCAGAAAGCCAGGGGCGCGAAGTGCGGTATCTCTCCCGCCGACTTTCTGGCCACTGACGAGGCGGTCCGGGTCTACGAATCTCTGATGGAGCTATTGGCAAAGTCAGCCCACACCGACTACGCGAAGCAGAAGCTTTCCACCTTCTTTCCCACCTCCTGCCGGGAGATGATCGAGGAGAACAGAAGGTTTGCAGAGTCTGCCATGAGCTCAGCAAAAGCTCTCGTCGATTCTGACCTCGCTCTTCACCTATCCAAGATTAAGCCGCTTAGAAAGGGCGCAGGCCTCCGGGTGAGAAACCGGGCCGTTGCCGTCGACTCGGCTCCAACCCTCCGGGCTTTGAGGGAGAGGGGGATCGACAAGATCGTAGACGTCCATCTGGTCGAGAGCTTGAGGGAGCTGAGGGACCTCGCCCAGGGGTACGATCACGTCACCCTTCTCGGCGAAACCCTCGACAGCATTGCACTACCCGATATCGAGGAGGCGGAGAGCGACGAGGACTGGTACCTGGTCCCCGAAAGGGTCCTTCATCGTTACCAGGAGAACCAGGATATTCTCGACTCGATCCTCGGTGCGGCCGAGATCCTGGAGAGCTCGAAAGTCCCCTCCTTCGAGGGGATCGAAGGGCTGGTAAGCGGGCTTTCAAATCTCAGGTCCGACGAAGACCCCGAAGTTCAGCGCCTCGATCGGCTCATCTCAGAGCTTGAAGGCAGGGTGGTGGAGGCTGTGGCCTGGGCCAACACCGAATTAAAACGAAGGATCGAGAGCTCTTCGGTGACCCTCGCGGGAGACGACTTACTCTTAGCCTTGGGCAAAGGGGGCGACCTCCGGGAGGTTTTCAAATCTCGGATGGGGGAGACCTTCACCGACGTCCTGAAGGCGGCGCGGGACCGAGCCTCCTCCGACCTGGAGCTCGTGGGGGCCGAGAGGGCGAGCCTCGAGGAGATCATCTCCTCGGAGGTTCGCTACCCCCTGGAGGAGGACCGGGAGGCATTGGTCCGTTTCCTCCAGGAGCTTCGAAAGAAGGCAGAGGCGAAAAGGCTGAAGTCCCGACGGGATCTTGCCAGAGATCTTTCAGGGAAGTGGAGCCTCGTCGAAACTCTCCATAAAGACCTCTTGGAGTTCGACGTGGGATTTTCCCTCGGCTGCTTTGCCCTCGAGAGGGATTTGATGATGCCCTCGTTTGGTGAGGATCCCTGCATCGGCTTTTTGGAGGGAAGAAACCTATTTCTCGACGACCCTGAGCCTGTAAGCTACTCGGTGGGTCCGACGAGCCTGGCTGCGCCGTCGGAGAGGACGGCTATCCTCAGCGGCGTTAACTCTGGCGGCAAGACTACCCTCATCGAGCTTGTGGCCATGGTCGTAATCCTGGCCCAGATGGGACTTCCGGTTCCAGCGGAATCCTGTCGTCTCTATGTCTTCGATAGCCTCTACTACTTCGGAAAAAGCAGAGGCACCCTTGGCGCCGGGGCCTTCGAGGCGACGATCCGAAAGTTCTCCGTCCTCGCTGGACGGGGCAGGAGGCTCGTTTTGGCAGACGAGCTTGAGGCGATAACCGAGCCGGGCGCCTCGGCCAAGATCATTGCCTCCCTCCTCGACGAGCTTTCATGGGGAGGGTCTGTCGCCATCTTCGTGAGCCATCTTGCGGAGGATGTGGCGAGGTTTGCTGAGACCGATGTGAGGATCGACGGTATCGAGGCCCGGGGTCTCGACGAGAACAACCAGCTGATCGTCGATCGAACCCCTCTCTACTGCCACCTGGCCAAAAGCACCCCGGAGCTGATAATCGAGAGGTTGACCCGCGCCGCCGAGGGCGACGAGCGAGAGTTTTATTCTAGGCTCCTTTCGAAATTCCGGTGAATTTTTATACGAGTAGGGCAATTTATATCTCATGGACGTCTCTTACCACCTGGAGATCTGGCAGATCGCCGTCATATGCCTCTTGATGCTGCCCTTCTTCTTCATCGCCAACTACGTCGTTGTGAAAAGGATGGTTCAGGAGAGGAAGATTCGGGAGGAGAGGGTGGAGAGGTTCATCGCCGCCAGCGTTGCTCGGGACATGAATCCCGAGAACAGGTCGAATAAGAGGCCGAGAAAGAGGTTCTGAACCTGGTTCAGGCCTTCGGCAGAGACGACCCTGATCTTCGGGTCCGATCTTCTCGCCCTCGGAGGTGATCGTTGTTTTGGGCGGAGGTCCGGGTCCAGCGAACCTCAGAGTCGTCGTCCATTTCCAGTGCGCTGGTTCGGGAACGTTTACCATACTTACTTTACAGTTCGTAGCAGGAATTATACTTAAAATAAGAATGCGTTACACTCATCAGGTGATATTGTCTTCTATTTAGTGCTATATTAACTTTGTATATTTGGTATATTTATCTCAAAATATGCAGCGGATGTCAAAGATCTTATGCGGATACGCGCAAAAGATTTATTTATCTTGTGCACGTAGTCTACTTCGACGGTGAGATCGGATCGGGGTCTCGTCGTCTTGTTCACCAAGAGAGGTTGGTTTTTGTGGAGACGAGCATCAAAGGAATCGTTTCCAGACCGCGATTTGGTGGCGTGGCAGCTTCGATTCTGCCACGTCCCCATTTACATCTTTATGCGTCATTTTATGCGTCATAGTCGATCGATCTAAATTTTGCTGCAGGATCAGAGCATACCCAGCATCCGACTCGATCGTAAATCTGACGATGCCGAGCCGTCAGCAATGCCCCGAGTTCAGCGGCTGGATCCCAACTGGAATGCACGCTTGCAACCCTCCGATCGGCTCGATGCACCTGTGGTGGCTAGTCCGAACTCAGATTTGATAACCGGATAAAATAGGAGGCTTGGATCGCCGCTTCCTTACTCCATCCTCCGGCCCCAGTTCGTCTTCACCATCATCGCCATTCGGGGATTGTTGAACTGCTTGTAGATGGCGAGGTCCTTCGGATAGCCGATGAAGGGGTCGATCGTCCCCTGCTCCATGTTGGCGACCCAGACCTTGATCTCCGCCATATCCGCCGCCTTCCCTTTTTCCTGGAAGAAGGCTATGAAGGGGCCGGGGCTCTCGGCGTGGGGGACGATGACGACGGACCCCTCCATCCCCTCCACCAGCTCCACGTCCTGGATCGAGGGGAAGATCCGAAAGTCGAGCCTCCGGTCTTCGGGGCCCGCAAAGGCGAGCCTTCCCGACGATTCGTCGGCGATGGCGTAGCCTGCACCCTCCATGAACTCGACGAGGAGGTCTTTCAGGTTCAGACGGACGAGATCCTCGACCTCTTTCTCAGAGTCCTGGTACCTCTTGAAGGCCAGGGCGAAGTCAGGGTCTGTGTAGTTCCCGGTGTGGACGAAGTGGAACATCCGGTCGTTGATGTTCATGACGCTGTCGAGCTTGGGAACGTTCTTGAAGATCGGATCGCCGGAGAGGATGTTGAAGAATACACCAGATGCGACATTCTTTTTTCCGAGGGCCTTCTTAAGCTCCTCTTTTTCTTCCGGCGAGAGGTCAGCCCTCCGAACGCAGTCGTAGACCCTCTGGAGAAGCTCGTACCTGGCTATGATCTCCTTTTCGGCGAGGAGGGCGGCTAGACAGCCTCCTACGAACTCGATCTTCGTTTCGATCTTCTCGGTCATTTCTTCTCCACCTTGCAGGTGTTGGCGTTGGCGAGATCTTCGGCCCCCAGCTCCGCCCGGAGCTCTCCCATGGTGGCGCTCCTTTCGGCGAAGGCGTTGTGCTGGTGGATGCTCTCCTCGTTCACCTGCTTTAAGACGATCACGGCGTCGTCGGGCAGATCCTTGAAAGACGCGACGACCTTCTGGGCCATCGTCCTCACGCAGTCCTCCACGAACTTGGGGTTGCTGTGAGCCCTCTGGACCACCAGCGCCTCGTCGGGCCGCTTGAGCAGGCCGAAGACCCGCGAGCTCATCGACCTCTCTATGATCTTTATGATCTCGTCGAGGGATACGCAGCGGCGGTCGCAGACCTGGATCGATATCATGCCGCGCCCCCGCTGGTTGTGGGTGGCGACGGGAAGTTTCGCCGCAAACTCGAAGGCCTCGTCGGGGGTGAGCCCCAGGGTCAACAGCTCCTTTCGAACCTGGTCTCTCATGATCTCCTGGGCGCAGGGGCAGGCGGTCATCCCCACCACCTCCGCTCCCACCAGCTTCTTCACGTGGCCAGCCCTGGCCACAGCCTCGGCGAAGATGTCCACCACCTCCTGGCCCGCGGTCTTGGTGACGGGCGAGCTTCTCTCGACGATGTACTCGCTCTTCATCTTCACCTCGGCCCGGGTGGCGTACTCGTGCTTTGACAAAACTCGGCGGGCGATCTCGCCGCAGAGTTCCTCGATGACGTAGACCGGCTCGTTGACGGCCTCCTCCAGCACCTCGTCTATCACCTCGAAGTTTCGGGATAGGTTCGCCCCCTTCCGGTCGGAGGGTAGGTCCACGAAGACCTCGAAGTTGGATATGAGGACTATCGGCCGCTCCTCGTCCTCCCGGAGGACCTTCACCAGCTTCTTCACCCCGGTGAGGCCGACTCGGGTGAGGTTTATGGGGTACTCGGGTTGGCAGGCCTGAACGTCTGGCAGCGTCTCCAAAGGGCATCACCTGCGGGGTTCGTCCTCAGATTCCAGCTCGTCGGAGAGGGCGATGAGCTCCTCCACCTCCGCCAGAAGGGTTTCGAGGGTCTCTGATATCTCGCGATCCCGCTCCTCCAGACTCGTGAAAAAGGTCTCAAGCTCCGCTGAGAGCTGCTCATCGTCCAGATCAAGAAGGTCGCCGCTCTTCAGCAGTCTCTCGATCTTGTCCAAATCCAGCATGGACAGATCTCAGAGTTCAAATTCTATTTCAGGCTTTGCCCGTTATTCGGATCAGCGACCTCGGGGCTCGGATGGTGGTGGCATCAGGCGCCAAATAACCGCGCCTTTCGGGTCGGACGGTGCGGATCGGGCCGCTCGAAATTAGGAAGTTCTGGAGTCAGCTATATCTATCTGTAAGGCCACTTCAGTTCAGTCGGAGGCGAGAATCGTGATCAAGAGATGTCCAGAACACGGATTTTTCCGGGGGGAGCAATGCGTTTGCGGCAACGCCGGTCAGGTCGTCCTCGAAGAGGAGAGAAGCGAAAAGCTCGGCAGGCTGGTGGCGGGCGCTCTTCGACACTTCCCCGACGACCTGGGACTGGACATGAGCCCAAGAGGCTGGGTGGACCTTGACGTCTTATCCGAGGTGATCGGGACCAGGTACCGATGGGCCAATAAACGGCTTGTGATCGCTCTCGTCCAGTCCGACCCCAAGGAGAGGTACGAGATCAGAGAGGGGAAGATCAGGGCGAAGTACGGCCATTCCGTCGACGTGAACCTGGACTACCCCGCAAACGAGCTATCCGCCCTATACTACGGGGCGAACGAGGAAGAGGCCGACAGGATCCTGGAGGTGGGGCTTAAGGCGGCCACCCAGCGTTACGTCCACCTCTCCACGACCCCGGAGAAGGCCTGGTACGTCGGCACCTTCAGGACGAACAGCCCCCGGGTGATCAGGGTCGATGCCGAGGCCGCCCAGAGAGCCGGGGTGAAGATGATGACCGTGAGTGACGATATCGTGATCTCGGAGAACGTGCCTCCCGAGTACCTCAGCTCCGTCCCTCTCGTTCATCCGGATCACGAAGGCTGATTGATCATCTTCCAAACCTTCTCTCTCTTCTCTGGTAGTCCCTGACGGCCCTGAGAAACTCGACTTTTTCCAGCCGGTCCCAAGACCGGTCGATGAAGTAGAGTTCGGAGTAGGCCGACTGCCAGATCATGAAGTTGCTCAGCTCTTTTCCCCCCAGCCTTATCATGAGGTCCGGCCGCTGCTGGAGCCGAAGCTTCGCCTCGATGGCGGCCTCGTCGATCTCCTCGGGATCGAGAACGCCGGATCGAACGTCTTCGAGAACCGATCTGATCGCCTCGGTCACCTCCGCCTTTCCGCCGCGGCCGATGGAGATGACCAGGTCCAGGGGTCCCCCTTTCCCAAAGCTGATCTCCTCGTCTTCGAAAAGAATGCTCCCGTTTGCTGGAAGGTCGGATAGCTCTTTTGCCATCTCCTCGAACGCTTCAAACGATTCGGGTCCGACTCGCTCTGAAAAGAGCGTCATCTCGCGGACTCCGAGGGATATGCACCAGTTTGCCACATCGCCGACCTTTCGCCGCCAAAGGTTGTCGATCGCCCCGGTAGAGACGACCACAGCTATGCAGTATGGAACCTCGCCCCGTTTGATCTCCTTCTCCAATAGTTTTTCGCGCACGCGGTTGAGCATCGTGGCACCCGGAAAGCTTCATCGAGAGAAAGTATTTTTGCGATCGTGTTCATCTAGCGGTCCGTGAAGAGAGAGGCGATGGCGAGGATCGGCGTGGGTTTGACGGTGCTGCTCTTTCCTTACGCCGGGCTTTATTCCCTCCTCGCCCTGGCGGCCTTCTTTATCGCTGAGCAAAAGATCCGGGTCCTGTCCGCCTCTCTCGCCTTTCTCCTCCTCCTCAGCTTCGGCCTCGAGTCGACGAGCTTTAAGCTTCCCCTTTACCTGGTGGCGGTATCCTTCGTCGCCCCCACCTTCGGGGCCCTCGCCTCCCGGAGGTTTCAGGATCTGAGAAAGAGCCTCGCCTACCTGGCGACGACCACAGTCTTGGGGTACCTGGCTATCTTCTGGACGTCGACGCCGCCGTTTGAGTTCGGAGCTGCGACGGGAGCCGCCGCCGCCATCGAGCCCGAGAGGATCCTCTTTTTGGCGACCCTGGGGGGTCTCTCCGGCTCCTTCCTCTCCTCCGCCTCGAGGAGGGCGGAGCGAGACCTCACCGTCCCCTTCGGGTCCTGCATGGTGATGTGGCTTTTCAGCTTCGACTATCCTCTTCCGGAACTTGAATACATGGCTGGCATATACGTCTTCGCCCTGGCCCTGGGCCTCGCCGCCTACAGGATGAAGGCTGCAGATGCCGAAGCGGTCCTCAGCGAGGTCATAATCTGCCTCCTCGTCATCTTCTTCGCTGGCATCTTCTGGTTTTTCCTTCTCCTTTCCTTCTACCTTTTGGGGAGCGGGTTTACCAGGTACAAGTACACTAGAAAGCAGGAGCTGAGAATCGCCCAGTCCCGGGGCGGCGTCCGGGGCTACAAGAACGTCTACAGCAACAGCCTCGTACCCCTGGCATTGGCCGTCCTCTATGGGGTTTACGGATCCGAGATATTCGCCTTCGCCTTCCTGGGGTCTGTGGCCACCGCCACCGGAGATACCCTGGCGAGCGAGATCGGCGAGACGGCGAGGTCGACTCCCAGGATGATCACCACCCTCCGACCCGTGGTGCCGGGCGTCGACGGAGGCGTCACCCTTTTGGGCGAAGCCGCCTCGATCTTCGGCTCCCTCTTCACCGGCGCCCTCGCGGCGGCGACGGGGATGGCGGGTTGGGCGGGCCTGGCCGCCGCGCTTCTGGGGGGCTTTCTTGGCACGAACTTCGACAGCCTCCTCGGCGCGACCCTCCAGTCACGAGGATACCTCAGCAACAACGGCGTCAACCTCTTCGCCACGCTCTTCGGGGCTCTGGTGGGCGGGGTGCTCTGGTGGGCGGTGGTGTGATCTTCGAAGGATAGGTGAGTAAAGTAACCTAAAATTCCGAAGAGAAAAATATGTGAAGGGTCCCGAAGAAGCTAAAACAGAGTAAATCGACCGGGACCACCCATTCAAATTTCGATATCTGTCGTCAAGAGATCTTAGCTGGAGTCGGTCGTCTCTCTTATTCTTAGCTCACTCGACGGTGATCGAGGTGGGCTTCACCACGATCAGCTTGGGGAGGCGGACGACGAGAACCCCGTCCTCGTACTTGGCCTTCACCTGCTCGGGCTTCACCTCGGCGGAGAGCTTCACCCTCCGGCCCATCTCCGCCTCGGGCCTCTCCCTCAGAACGTAAGATCCCGCCGGGCGCTCGAACCTCGCCTTGACGGTCACGGCGTCCTCAGTCACCCCGAGATCGATCAGCTCCTTTTTCGTTCCAGGAAGGTCGATGTAGACTACGACCTCCTCGGGGGAGTCGATGACGTCCACGACGGGAACGTCCCCGGCCTCGGGCAGGTCGAGGGCGACGTCTCCCAGCATCTTCTTGAAGACCTCTCTCGCCTGGACCGACCTCTTCATCGACTCCATCACGGCTCTGCCCACCATCCTTTCAGCATCCTCTCTCATACGAAACACCTCAGACATTTAACAGAATTCGCGTGCTTCAACTTCAATCTTCCGACCTCGCCATCACCATTTTCTTCCGCCCCGGTCCCGGAAGGTTCTTTCCGAATCCGGGCTTTGCGAAGAGTTCCCCGTCAGCAAAGACCACCTCGCCCCGGATTATGGTGATCTCCGGGAATAAAGCGCGTCTCCCCTCGTAGGGTGTCCACTCCGCCCCGCTGTGGAGCTGGTCGGCCCTGATGTCGCTTGCGGCCCTCGGATCGATGATGGCGAGGTCCGCGTCCTTTCCGACGGCGATGGCGCCCTTGGAGGCGAGGCCCAGGATCTTTGCGGGCCTCCGGGAGAGGGCGTCGACCATCCGGTCGAGGGATATGAGGTTCGACCTTACGGCCACGAGCATCAGAGGCAGCATCGTCTCGACGCCGGGAACTCCAGGCGGCGCGTCCCAGATCTCGTCCCTCTTCTCCTCGGGGAGGTGGGGGGCGTGGTCGGAGGCGACGACGTCGACGTCTCCCTTCCGGAGACCGTCCCAGAGGGCGTCCTTGTCCCGGAAGTCCCGGAGGGGCGGTTTCATCTTGAGGAATGTGCCCTGCCGCCTCCAGTCCCTTTTTGTGAAGAGGAGGTGGTGGGGCGCCACCTCGCAGCTCACCTTCTTCCCCTTCCCTTTCCGTTTCGCGGCCCTGATGAGGTCCAGCCCCTCGGAGGTGCTGAGGTGGCAGATGTGGGCCCGATCGGTCATGGCGAGGACCTTCTCGATCGCCTTCGACTCCGCACGGTTCGGCCGCGCGAGGGAGTAGAGTTCCGGGTCCCGCATGTCTCTCAGAGGCTCCGTGTTCTCCCGGATCACCTCCCGATCCTCGGCGTGGATCGTGGGGAGGAGACCGGCCTTTGCCGTCTCTTCCAGGATCTTCTGCAGCTCGTCATCATCGTGGTCGTATGTGAATATCTCGCCGATGGCGGCGGCCCCGAGGGCTGCAAGCCTCTTCACATCTCCCGGCCCGCCGTTGAGGCAGAAGTCGACGACCGACCGCCTCTCTGCGATCTCAAGCTTCATCTGATAAGAACGGCCGTCCACCGTGGGTGGGTTGGTGTTTGGCTGGTCGACGACTGTCGTCACGCCTCCGGCGACGGCAGAGGTCGAACCCGTCTCCCAATCCTCTTTGTGAGTGTATCCGGGGTCCCGGAAGTGGACGTGAAGGTCGATTGCTCCCGGAAGGACGATCTTGCCCCGGGCGTCGATCGTCTCTTCTGCCTGATAATTGCCCCCTACGCTCGCGATCTTCCCGTCCCTAGTCCAGAGGTCGACGTTCTGGAGACGACCGTCGAAGTAGACCCTGCCGTTTTTGACGACCCGATCCATCCGGGTCATAGCTTGTATCCGAACATCCTCAGCATCCCTCTACGCTCGGCTACGTCCTTCTCCGACTCGACCCCTTTCGGCGCTGAGCCGTCGATGACTCCCATGATCCCGCCGCCCTGCTCGGTCCTCGCCACCATCACCTCCACGGGGTTTGCGGTGGCGCAGAATATGCCGCAGACCTCCTGGACCGCCTTCACGGAGTTCAAGACGTTTATCGGGAAGGCGTCCCGGAGCAGGATGACGAAGGTGTGGCCGCAAGCGAGGGCGAGGGAATTCTCTTTTGCCGCACGGATCAGGTCAGGGTCGTTTCCCTCCGATCGGACGAGACAGGGTCCGCTCGCCTCAGAGAAGGCGATCCCGAACTTGGAATTTGGAGCGGTTCCAGCCATCGCCTCGTAGAGGTCTTCTGCGGTCTTTATGAAGTGGCTCTGGCCCAGAATCAGGTTAGAGTTCTCGGGGATGTCAAGCTTTACGGTCTCAAGCTCCATCTCAATATCCTCCTGACCAAAATAAGGATGGGAGATGACTTATATTTATGGCTTCGAGACGGAAGGGCAACGACACTTTTATTTAATCAACGATGGAAAGAGAATGTGTGGAGAGCGGCATGAGGAAGATCGAGTACTGCCCCATAAGCATGAAGGAGATGCTGGTGAAGATGAAGGACACCAGCGAGCTGATGGTGGATCTGGGATATTCCGCGGTCCTCTACGACGATGAAGACCTGGCGATGGAGGTGATCAGGCTCGAGGAGAAGATGGACGTCTACGACTACCACGTCCAGATCTCGGCGATGCTCGCCGCCAGGACCGTCGAGGACGCCGAGGCCCTCTCCGGCGTCCTCCAGATCGCCTCGGCGGCGGAGATAATTTCCAACGCCGCAGGGGACATCGCCAGCATCGTCCACCTCAAGATGGGGATACCCCACGAGCTGAAAAAAGACCTCCGACGGGCCGACGAGACTGTGGCCCGGGCGGTGGTGGGGGCAGGCTCGAAGGTGGCGGGCAAGAGCCTCGACGCCTTATCCTTCGAGACGGAGGTCGGGATGAGCGTCATCGCCATCAGGCGCGGCGAGAGCTGGATCTACGATCCGGAGCTCGAAACCGAGATCATGGCCGGAGACATCCTCTTTGCGCGAGGCCACGATGAGGGCGTCCCCCTCTTCCTTGAGATGACGACGGGTAAATCCCAGGTCCCGAAGGTTTACCAGGAGAGCGGGATCGGCCAGCTCGATCGGGCCGTGGACATCATCGTCGAGATGAAGAATAGGTCGGAGCTGGCTGTGGGCCTCGCCTATACCGCCGTCCTCTTCGACAGCGAAGAGGTGGCGATCGAGGTCGAGGTGATCGAGCAGGAGATGGACGAGATGAAGTACGACCTCCAGCGCTGGGTCCTCCAGGCGGCAAAGCACGTCGACGACATCGAGAACCTCAGGGGGCTTCTCCACTTAGCTGTCTCGACGGAGATCATCAGCGACGCCGCCCTCAAGATAGCAAACGTCGTCCTCCACGACATCGAACCCCACCCGATCCTCGCCATGGCCATGAGAGAGTCGGACGAGGTGATAACCAGGGTCAAGATCGCTTCTGGAGCTGAGATGGACGGAAAGACCCTCGGCGACCTGGACCTCGAGACCGAGACCGGGATGTACGTTCTGGCCGTGAAACGGGGCGGCAGATGGACCTACAACCCCAAATCCAAGGTGACTTTAGGGGTGGGAGACCTGATCTTCGCCCGGGGTAGCAAGAGCGGCGAGGAGCTGCTTCTTAAGATGAGCGGCGCACGATCTTGAGCAGTTCCACGTTCAGTCAATCTCGGCTATTTTCTTTTCTGGACTTTTTTGCGCAGGACGATCGTCGAGGTCACGAAGTAGCTGGAGGCGAAGATCGCCGCGGAGAAGAAAGATTCGCCGAGGCTCGGGCTTCCGCCGTAGTCGAGGTAGAGGGTGTAGACCAGAAAGAAGATCAGACCCGCCACCAGGGTCTGATAGGCCACGCTCCGCCTTTTGAAGTTCGTCAGCATGCTCATGCCGGGTCATCAGTCCCTACAGGTACTTCACCTCTTCGTCCGGAACGGTCTCGACCACTGAGATCTTCCCGGCCCTGGTCATGTAGAGCCTCGTCCACCAGACGGTGGTGAGGGGAGATATCACGAGGACGCTCACGACCCCGCTCAGGGTCGAGAAGATGGCGCTCGCGGTCTCCGATCCCGAAAAGGGCACTCCCAAGAACTGGATCGCCACCGAGACCGCCATGACCACGAGCCAGATCAGAAAGACGTCCATCTTATTTTTCAGGAAGAAACCGATCCCCGCCTTTATCGCGCCGATCGGACCGAGCCCCTCCACCACCAGGGCGTAGGGGACCATCGCCAGGAGGATGGACGCCAGAAGGCCGTAGGCTATGATCAGGATTATCCAGAGGACGAGGGGTCCGAATTCTGGGTTGCTGCTCTCGAATAGAGTCCCCAGGTCCGAGAGGAAGGGGAGGGTGAGGAGAACAAATCCGGCGAAGACGACGATCGTCATCAGAGCTTCCGCCAGAAAGAGGCTCAGGAAATGGTGCCTTCCCGAGGCCCACATAATCTTCAACGTCGTTTTTCCCGTATCATTAGCCTCTTTTGCCATCCCGATGGCACCTGCGGTGAAAAAGGAGCCGGCAAGGAAGATGGCCAGGATGCCGAGAAGGCCAACCGCTGCCAGAAGGCCGACGTTCGTCATGCTCGATAAGAGCTCCATCAGCTGCTCTGGGTCTTCGAAGTCGCCTGCGGTGGACAAGACGTCAGGCGATGCGGTGAGCAGCGGATACATAAGAATAACCGCCATGACGACGGCCAGCAGCATGATCGCGACGATCATGAGGACGAAGGGCACGGCCAGGTTCAGGTTCCGTTTCCAGGTCTCAAAACCCTTTCTTATCAGGGTCCCTATATCTTCGTACATATAATTCTCAAACTCCCGGCGAGGTTAAGTCTCTTTCTTCTCGTCTTCTTTCTGGGTCTCCTTTTGATCCTCTTCCGGGGTCTCCTGGAGGTCTATCTCGATCCCCGCCTTGTCGAGTCTTCCGGTCCTGGCCATGTAAAGCCTCGTCCACAAAACGAAGAAGAGCGGATATAACACCACCAGCTCGATGAAGTCTGCGGAGATCGATAGGAGGCTGGAAGCCTCCTCCGATTCTGAAAAGATTACGTCTTCAAATCCGAAGATCGCCGATGCTCCCAGGACGACGGCTGCGATCGCCAGCTCAATGGCGATGGACGCCGCCAGATACAGCAGGGATGTCAATAGGACATCCCGCTTATTGGATTTGATAAAACCGAGCCCCTTTCTTATTCCCTCAAAAGCCCCAAGGTTGTCGACGACGATGGACACGGGAACGATGTTCACCAAGGCTATGGCGAATAGGAAGAGTATGAGAATCACTGGAACAAAAAAAACGAGGAAACTTATAAAAGATCCTGTGGCGTCTCTGACAATGAATAACGGATATATCAGCGCGAGCGCGATGATCATCAAAATTACAAGAATGCCAACATTCGCGATGAAAACTTGAAACCAATGCGCTTTCCCATCGATCCACACATTTTTGAGAAAGGTCTTTCCCTTCAGGTTTGCCTCCCTTGCCATCCCAATCATGCCTGCCCAAAACAAAGATCCCAACGCCATCGCCAACAAAAAGACCAGGGTCCAAAGAGGCATAACCTCCTCGGATTCGAATCCCCCAATGAGCAAGAGGATCGCCGTCGGGATGAGCATCGCCGCAATGAGGAGGAGGTACAGCAGGAAGGGGATGCTGATATTAAGGTTGTGCCGATAGGTATCGAATCCGTTTCTAACTACATCGCCTAGATCTTCGCCATCGCCCATATATCTCCACCACACTATAGATAGAATTTCCGAAATAAGTTTGTGGAAATATTGGTATAAATCATTATGTAATGGCCAGGGGCTGAGGGGTAAATCCGCTCAATGCCGAGAAGAACTATCGCCATTATAAGGCCGATGTTCGTCATGCTCGATAAGATCTCCATCAGCTGCTGTGAGTCTTCGACGTCGCCAGCAGAGGATAAGACGTTAGGTGACGCGGTGATAAGAGGATAAAACGCCAGAAACACCATGACCACGGCCAGCAGCATGATTTTTATCGAATACCCCGCAGGCTCTGCTGCGGGGTGCGCCGCCGCAACTTGACCGAAAGCCGCAACGAGCTTTGACGACGCAATTCAGATGCTCGCAAGAGCGGGATATGTCGTCCAAAAAAGAGATGGATGGGATGGAGGATAGCCCCGTGCATCCTCCTTTATCCGGATGTTTTCATAGTAAGGGGTATGCAGTCCTGGTTTGTCACCAATCCCAGGACGAATTGCTTCAAGTCCATCCGCTCGTTTTGGAATGGTCTAGAGCGATCTCGATAGCGTTCCACCACTGGGATCCTCGTAATTACCGGACACTGAAACTCGGGGGAGGTTCACCTCATCCCCGACCTAAAGGCCGGGGTATTCGTGACCATCCGCGCTCCCGAAGTAATAACCCGCCACCGGATGAGGACGCCTCCATCGATGACCTCAACCGAGAGGAGATCGAGCCTGGGGTAATCGCCGGAGAAGCCGGGGCCGTCCACCAGGGTGGGCGCCCCCTCTCCCCCGATGATCATGGGGCCGACATAGACCGATATCTCGTCGACGAGCCCCGCCGCGACGAGTGACCAGTTCAGGGTGGCGCCCCCCTCCACCATCAGCCTCTTGACCCCTTTTTTGAACAAAATCGATAGAAGCTCTTTGAGATCGACCCGATCCTCCCCGGCGACGACGATCTCGCATTTCTCTCGCAAGGAGGCGATCCGCTCCTCGGGAGCCGCCCTGGAGACGGCGAGGATGCACCCCACTCCCAGGACCTCCGCCGTGGGCGGGGTTCGCGCCCGGCTGTCGACGACCACCCGCATTGGGTTCTCAGGAAGACCTCGGCCCGACCTCATCTTCTTCAGATCCTGCGACTTGACCCGAAGGCCAGGATCGTCGGCCAGGACCGTCCCGATGCCTACCATGACCGCGTCGCTCTCGGCCCGGAGAAGCTTAACCCGATCCATGTCCTTTGGCCCTGATATCCTCACCTGCCTCCGCTCGAAGGAGCTTATTTTGCCGTCGGCGCTCATGGCGCTGTTGATGATTACGTTGGGCCTCTCCATTATGGTCCGAAGGACGGAGAGGAAAGCTAAATATTTTCCCGCCGTATACTCTTTCGATGAACGGGAAGGACGACGAGAAGATCCTCTCCGGAACGATCCTCCTCGGCGAGGAGCTTGAGCCCTTCGAGGGCTACCTCCTTCTCCGAGATGGGGTCGCTGCGGAGATCGGGACCGAGAAGATAGACCCGGACTTCGAGGGGATAATCTCTCCGGCCCTCGTCAACTCCCACGTCCACCTCGGCGACTCGTTCTTCAAGGACCCGCCATACCTCACCCTCGAAGATCTCGTGGGGCCGGGGGGGCTCAAGCATCGGGCTCTCGCCGCCGCCAGCAGGCGGGACGTGGTGGAGGGGATGAGAAGGTCGCTATCGTACATGGCCCGGTCGGGAACGTGCGCCTATGCCGACTTTCGCGAGGGCGGGATGGACGGTGTCGAGATGCTCCTCGAGGCGATGGAAGAGGTGGAGAGGACGGAAGGGGCCGACCTGATCGGGAGGATCTTTGGAAGGCCCGACCCCGGATCGGTCCGGGTCCATCCGAAGTGCTGGGGGGTCGGGATCAGCAGCACGCGAGATCATCCCCGGTCCTGGGTCGAGGATGTGGTGGAGGCTGCGAGGTCCGATGGAAAAAAGGTCGCCCTCCACGCCGGCGAGTCTGGTAGGGACGACATCGAGGACGCCCTGAGCCTTGAGCCCGACCTCCTCGTCCACTTGACGAAAGCCGAGCCCCGGGACCTGGCGCAGGTTGCGGAGGCCGGAATTCCCGTCGTCGTCTGCCCTCGTTCCAACCTCGTCACGGGGGTGGGGCTTCCCGACGTTGCACGGATGCTCGATCTGGGGATCGTGGTGGGCCTGGGAACCGACAACGTCATGCTCAACAGCCCGAACCTCTTCTCCGAGATGGAGTTTACGTCCAAGGCGCTGCTGCATAACGATAGACAGGTATTTATGATGTGCACGCTAAACGGTGCTCAGATCCTGGGCGCAGATGACGATGCTGGTGCCATCCGCGTCGGCAAGAGGTGCAGGATAATGGTCATCGACAGACGGTCGGATAACATGGCGGGGGCGAAAGATCCCCTCGCAAGCCTGGTCAGGAGGGCGAACCCCTCTGACGTCCTGGCCGTCCTCTAGAGGTTTTTACCATGTTTGAGAGAATAATGATAGCAACCGACGGCTCAAAACATAGCGAGCGGGCGGCAGAGGTTGGGATCGAGCTCGCCAGGCTTTCTGGAGGCGCCATCACCGTCGTCTACGTCGCCGATACGGGACGGCTGAGCCACCTTCCCGAGGACATGGCTCTTGCGAGCATCAGGGATCTCTTGATCAAAGAGGGCGAGGAGGCCACCGGCTACATCGAGGAGATGGCCAAGAGGGCGGGCGTCGCCGCCTCCAAGAAGGTCGTCGAGGGTAACCCCGGCGAGGAGCTGGTCCGGTTTGCGGGCGAAGCTGGGGTCAGCGCCATCGTCATAGGAAGCTGCGGTCGCTCTGGCATCGAAAAGTTCCTTCTGGGAAGCGTGGCCGAGAAGGTGGTCCGGACCTCCACGGTTCCCGTCATCACGGTTCCGGGGGAGAAGGTTTGTGATTGATGTTCTAGTGAAAGAGGTGATGGTGAGGGACGTCGCCTTCGTCTCTATCCCCGGGTCCCGAGACCAGGTCTTGAAGACCCTGAAGGAGAGGCACGTCTCGGGGGTGCCGGCGGTCAAGGGCGGCCAGCTGGTGGGGATGGTCACCAGAACCGACCTCCTCAGAAACCCCGAGGAGGACCAGACCGCCCTTCTCATGACCCGAGACCCGCTGGTGGTCCATCCCGAGGACAGCGTCGTCGAGGCGGCAAGACACCTGGCGGAGAACGATATCAGGCGTCTTCCCGTCGTTGAGGACGGCGCCCTTGCAGGGATCGTCAGCGTCGCCGACATCATCCGGGTGATCGCAGACCTGGAGATAAAAAGGCCGATAGAGAGGTACTTCGAAAAGGCGACCGTCGCCCTTTGGGACGAGATGCCCCTCCCGGTGGCCGGCGCCGTGATGGAGTACGCCAACGTCCAGGCATCGCCGGTCCTCGACTCTGATCTGAAGCTCGTGGGGATAATCTCCGATAGGGACCTGATAAACGCGAGCGTCATCGAGGACTCCGTCGAGATGTCTGACATGTCTTCGGCCTCCGACGAGGACGAGTGGACCTGGGAGAGCACCAGAGACACCCTGAACTTCTACTACGGCGTCTCGCGGATAGCCCTTCGCAAGATCCCCGTCAAGCAGGCGATGGTTCCCGCCGTCACCGCAATCAAGAGCAGCGAGGTCTCCGAGTGCGCGAGGGTTATGATGAGAAACGAGATCGACCAGCTCCCGGTGGTGACGGCCCATCAGAAGCTGGCGGGGATGCTGAAGGATTCAGACCTCCTCTGGGCGCTGATCGAACACTCCCTCGAAGCAGGGATCTGAGGGGAAGCTCAACATAAGATCACGGGATATGGGGGGGTGTCCAGCGCCCCTCTGCATCCTATCCAGAAGAATGCCGTCTTTGGGGCATTTATTTAAGGCTCCAAAACACAATTTTCAGAAGGTTTTATGAGCAGCCGCAAGAGCCTCCGCTCCTTCCCCGCCGACGTCGTCCTGGCCCGTCTCAACACCAGCCTCTCGGGCCTTGAGATCGGCGATGCAGAAAGAAGGCTCGAGGAGTTTGGGCAAAACGAGATCGAGCGTAGGAGGCAAAAGAACTATTTCAAGGAGTACTTGAAGCAGTACCTCGCGTTCTTCGCCCTCCTCCTGGAGGTGGCGGCCCTCCTCTCTTTCGTTGCTAACCGCTATTCGCCCGGCGAGGGGTACGACATACTCTCTTACGCCATCCTCGGCGCAGTCTTCATCAACGCCACCTTCGCCTTCTGGCAGGAGTACAAGGCTGACAAGACCGTCGAAGCCCTTCGAAAGCTCATCCCCTCGATGGTGAAGGTGAGAAGGGCCGGGAGAATCGAAGAGGTGGACGCGAAATATCTCGTCCCAGGCGACATCCTCGTCGTCGACGAGGGGGACAGGATCGGGGCCGACGCCGTCCTCCTGGAGGCGAACACTCTCCGCGTCAACATGGCGGCTCTTACCGGCGAGGCGGAGCCCGCCAAAAGGGTGGCAGAGGCCGACGCCAGCGAGGAGATCCTGGACGCGAGAAACGTCCTCTTCGCCGGGACTACCGTCACCTCGGGAAACGGCATCGCCGTCGTCTTCGCCACAGGAGGGGAGACGGAGTTTGGAAAGATCGCCTCGCTATCGAAGGAAGTCGAGAAGAGGGCGACGCCGATGCAGCTTGAGATCATCAGGATCACCAGGATTCTGACCCTGGCTGCGCTTCTGGTAGGCGGCGTCTTCTTCGTCCTCGGTGTAGTCTCGGGGCAGGGCTGGCTCGTTGCCGCCATCTTCGCCCTATCCCTCATCGTCGCCAACGTCCCCGAGGGGATGCTCCCCACCATCACCCTCTCCCTATCCCTCGCCAGCCGGAACATGGCGAAGAGAAACGCACTGATCAAGAACCTCGACTCGGCCCAGACCCTCGGGAGCGCCACGGTGATCTGCACCGACAAGACCGGCACCCTCACCCGAAACGAGATGACCTTAAAGGAGATCCGCCTCGCGGGCGGCGAGGAGATCTCTGTCAGCGGCGAGGGGTACTTCGAGGACGGCGAGTTCAAGTTATCTCTAGAGAAGCCGGGCACCCTCGACCGACTGAAGTTCATCCTCGCCGCGGGCGTTCTGAACTCCAGGGCTACGATCGGCGATGGCGGAGCCTTCGGCGACCCTACGGAGCTCGCCATCGTCGCCGCCGCCAGGAAGGCCCGGGTCCGGCCGGAGGGGTACAGGAAGGTCGAGGAGATCCCCTTCACCAGCGACCGGAAGATGATGTCCACAGTCTGCGAGAGGGATGGTTCGAGGGTCATCTTCTCCAAGGGCGCGCCGGAGGTTTTGATGAAGCTCTCAAGCCGGCTCGTCGACGAAGACGGCCGGGTGCGGCCCATGGCCGATGCTGATCGGAAAGAGATCGAGGCCAAAGCCGAGGAGCTGGAGTGCATGGCCTATAGGCTCCTTGGAGTCGCCTACGGAGAGGGGGAGGACGAAAGCGACCTGGTATTTCTGGGCCTATTGGGGATCATGGACCTTCCGCGAGAGGAGGTATACGACGCGATAAAAAGGTGCCAGCGGGCCTCGATAAGGGTGATGATCTTAACCGGCGATAACCCCCTTACCGCAAAGGCGATCGCCGAGAAGGTGGGGCTTGCAGTCGACCTCGCCCTCACCGGCGACGAGCTCCGGCACATCCCCGACGAGGACCTGGCAAAGCTCCTGGCGGAAAAAAACGTCCTCTTCGCCAGGATGAGGTCGGAGCAGAAGCTGCGGATCGCTGCCCTCCTCCAGGAGAACGGGGAGGTGGTGGCGATGACCGGCGACGGCGTCAACGACGCCCCGGCCCTCCGGAAGGCCGACATTGGGATATCGATGGGGACGAAGGGGACGGAGGTGGCGAAAGAGGCGGCGGACATGATCCTCCTCGACGACAACTTCGCCTCGATAGTCGCCGCCATCGAGGAGGGGAGGACCGTCTACTTCAACATCAAGAAGTTCGTCACCTACATCCTCTCTTCGAACATCCCGGAGATCGTACCCTACATACTGCAGTTCTTCCTGAGAATCCCTCTGCCGTTGTCGGTCATCCAGATCCTATCCATCGATCTCGGATCCGACATGCTCCCCGGCCTCGCCCTGGGGAGCGAGGCTCCGGAGGAGGACATCATGGACCGCCCTCCCGTCGGCAAGGACGAGAGCATCCTCGACCGGGAGGTCTTCAAGCGGGGCTACTTCTTTTTGGGGATGATCGAGGGGGCCGCGGCCATGACCGCCTTCCTAGGATTTTTGTTTTTGAACGGCTGGCATTACGGGGACCTCTCCATATCGAACACCGCTCTTCACAAGGAGGCGATGACGATGACCCTCCTTGGAGCCGTGAGCTGCCAGCTCTTCAACGTCTGGACCCTCCGGTCCTGGGAGTTTTCAGCCTTCAGCCGGGGCCTCTTCAAAAACAGGCTCCTATTGGTCGCCATCGCCCTCGAGCTTCTCTGGATATACGCCCTCCTGAACGTCGGGTTCGTCCAGCTGGTCTTCAACACAGCCCACGTCCCATATGGATATCTCTGGATCCTCCTCCCCTTCCCGGTCCTCCTCTTCGCGAGCCACGAGGCCTACAAGCGGAGAATTCGAAAGAAGGCAAAGAGGAGATGAGCGCAACGGGGCCGCTCCCCTCGGCCGGGCATGGCGCTGCTTCCGGCCAGCTTGCCTGCGGCTGGGTAGACAGATTATCGAGGCGAGAAAATGGCTGGCGATACCCGCTCGACCTGCGGAGGCCCCACAAAGTACTGTCGATGTAGAGGAAGCCTGCCTCGCATCCTCGCCACAGTCAGAACTTATTGTATATATTTTTCAATGTGGTTATAGGCTGGCATAAGGATAAACAGACGTTCACCGAAGCAGCATTTTGGCTGAGTAGGTAACGGAATATGGCTAACGGCTTTGTAGGCAAATCTTAAATTCTCATGCACCTTAGATTTTAGCTGGATTGTAGGGACTGAGTTCTGTTCCAGGAACCCGAAAGGCTGCTCCATTGTACGGATGAGGGACTATGATGGGCCGAAGAAGTAACTTGAGGAAAAGATGACCGGCGTTAACTGGCTTCATCTTTCGGATTGGCACCAGAAGGGCAAGGATTTCGACCGAAAAATAGTGCTCCGCGCCCTGCTCAAAGACATTCGGGAAAGAAATAAAATCAGCTCCGATCTGGAGAAAATAGACTTCGTAATATTCAGCGGCGATGTGGCTTTTGGGGGAAAACCAGAAGAATATCAGGTGGCAAAGGAGCAGTTCTTCCAGCCGATACTGGAAGCTTGCGGATTGGAGCCTGAGCAACTATTCATCGTGCCGGGAAATCATGACCTGGATAGGGATGAATTTGAGCTGCTTCCGCATGATCTAATCAAACCTCTGTCCAGTGAGAAAGAAGTTCAAGATTGGCTTGCGGATGATCGCAAAAGACCTAGGCTTTTGGAACCCTTTAAGGCGTTCTCCACGTTTGTAAGAGAGTATACCAAGCAGGGCCAACCAGATTATGCAAATATTAAAATAATACCCACTGGCGATAAGAAAATAGCGCTTCTCGGACTGAACTCTGCCTGGATGTGCGGGCGAAATAAAACCGAAATCGGTGATTATGGACTTGTTACAGTTGGAGAGCCGCAAATTTACAGTGCTATTGATGAGATTCCCGAAGCCGATCTCAAGATCGCGATCCTTCATCATCCTTTTGACTGGTTGAGGGAATTTGATCGCAATAGGATAGAAGATCTACTCAGGATAGAATGTGATTTCATTTTGCGAGGCCATCAGCATAGGCAAAAGGTGGAAATTGCTGGCGGTACATCCGGGGATTGCGTCATTATTCCGGCAGGGGCGTCTTACGATCGTCGAATGATCGAAAATCCTCGATATGCTAATTCGTACAATTTTGTCCATCTGGATTTCGATACGGGGAAAGGGGCGGTTTTCCTGCGTCGCTGGAACGATGACGGGAACAGATGGCTAGAGGATATCGCTTCGTGTAAGGGTGGAAAATACGATTTTAGTTTGTTCAAATCTGATGCAGAACCTTCCTATGAAGCGATTCCTGCCTCAATCAAGTTAACTTCCCCCGATCAGATTCCAGCGCCACCTCGCGACTTCAAGGGCCGCGAGGATGAAATTCAGTACATTCTCTCCAACTTTGAAAAAGGTTCTACAATTGCCAGCCTGCGGGGCATGGGAGGCGTCGGCAAGACAGCGTTAGCCCTGGTTTTGGCAGATAAACTGAAAAGCCGATTTCCAGATGGGCAGATTTTCATAGATATGAGGGGAACGAGTGCAAATCCGATCAACCCTCCTGTGACACCTGATGAAGCTATGGCCCACGTTATTCGGGCTTTTAAACCGATGGATCGTTTACCTGAAAATCAAAACGAGCTGCGTGGATTATACGCTTCAACTCTGACGGGCAAAAAAGTTCTATTGCTGATGGACAACGCCGCCAGCAAAGACCAGGTATATCCTTTGCTGCCTCCGGAAGGATGTTCGGTCCTCATCACATCTAGGATAAAATTTGAATTATTTGGCTTGGTGGAAAAAGATCTGGAAATTTTGCCTCCAGAAGACGCTTGTGATCTTCTTCTAGAAATTGCCCCCCGGATTGGCGAAAGAGCTAATGAACTGGCAAGTCTTTGCGGCCATCTGCCAATCGCTCTGCGCAACGCCGCCAGCGCTCTAGCTGAAAAGAAGGACTTGAAAGTCTCAGATTATGAAAAACGCTTGAAAGATAAATCTGCCAGGCTGGAATTGGTAAAACGTTCATTCAGCGTAAGCTACGATCTTCTCTCACCTATAAGGAAAAGGCACTGGAGACGTCTCTCTGTCTTTCCGGAAGATTTTGACCGAAATGCTGCAACTGCGGTTTTGAAGATGAATCCAGAGGCATCTGCAGAGGCTTTAAGAGATCTGGTCCGCTGGAGCCTGGTTGACTATATTCCAACAGCAGGTTTCGAGGAAGGAAGGTACAAGTTACATGACCTGGCTCGCATTTTTACAGAATCGTGCCTGGCTCAAAGTGAGCTTGCCGATATCCAGCAGAGACATGCCAATCACTATTCAAAAGTTCTTTTTGAAGCTGATACTCTTTATCTAAATGGTGGAATGAATCTATTAGATGGCCTCGAACTAGTCGATCTCGAATGGGCCAATATTAAAGTAGGGCATGCGTGGGCAAAAAGCTCAATTCGATCTAGAGTGTTCGATAAAAAAAGGGTGAAATTAGTAATGAATTTGGCCTGGTCTTACGCGAATAACGGGGCCCATATTTTGGATTTGCGTTTGCATTCACGAGATCTAATTAGCTGGCTCGAGACGGGATTGGTTGCAGCTAGGATGATGAAAGATCGCGGAGCTGAAGGAGCGGTCTTAAACAACTTGGGCCTAGCTTACTCTTATATCGGCAAGCCGCGCAAGGCCATCGAGTTTTATGAGCAGGCATTAGTAAGATCTCGAGATATCGGCGACAGAGAAGCAGAAGGATCTAACCTGGGCAATCTGGGGATAGCTTATTCTGATCTGGGCGAGACTCGCAAGGCCATCGAGTTCTACGAGCAAGCACTGATAATCTCACAAGAGATAGGAGACAGAAGAGGCGAAGGGCACCGCATGAACAATCTGGGGACAGCTTACAATTATCTGGGCGAGACACGTAAGGCCATCGAATTCTACGAGCAGGCCCTGACGATCTCAAGAGAGATAGGGGATCGCGAGGGCGAAGAATCCGCCCTAGGCAGCCTGGGAAATGCTTACTCTAATCTGGGCGAGACTAGCAAGGCCATCGAATTCTACGAGCAAGCACTGACGATCTCACAGGATATCGGAGACAGAAAGGTCGAAGAAAGTGTCCTATGCAATTTGGGAAGTGCTTATTCTGATCTGGGCGAGACTCGCAAGGCCATCGAGTTCTACGAGCAGGCTCTGTCAATCGCCCAAGAGATCGGACGCAGAGGGGGCGAGAAATCCGCCTTAGGCAACCTGGGAAGTGCTTACTCTGATCTGGGCGAGACTCGCAAGGCCATCGAATTCTACGAGCAAGCACTGACGATCTCACGGGAGATCGGAGACAGAAGGGGCGAAGAATTCGCCCTAGGCAACCTGGGAAGTGCTTACTCTAATCTGGGCGAAACTCGCAAGGCCATCGAATTCTACGAGCAAGCACTGACGATCTCACGGGAGATCGGAGACAGAAGGGGCGAAGAATTCGCTCTAGGCAACGTGGGAAGTGCTTACTCTGATCTGGGCGAGACTCGCAAGGCCATCGAGTTCTGCGAGCAGGCACTGTCAATCGCCCAAGAAATCGGAGATAGAAATAGCGTAGCAGAATACCTTTGCAACCTAGGTAAGGCCCATCTAGACTCAAAAGAAACCGGCAACGCCATCGATTACTGCACGAAGTCGATGAACCTCGCCCGCACCATCGAATTTCGAAAAATTGAGGGCGAGGCCCTTTGTGCCCTAGGCAAAGCCTTCGCCGCCGAAGGTGACATTGAAAAAGGCCTCAACTACTGCGATCAGGCTTTGAAGATCTTCAAAGATATCGAATACGCCAAGGGAGAGGCCGAGGCCCTATTTGCCAAAGCCACAGCCCTGCACCAGCTCAGCACGAACGAGGAAGCCGCCCAATTCGCCCAAGAAGCCCTGCTGATCTTCCAGAGGATTGAAAGCCACCTGGCGGAGAAGGTCCGCCAGCAGCTTGCAGAATGGCAGGAAGACCAGGGAAGTTAGTCCCAGAGACCATTTTTCTCGGCACAAACTGTAGCCTTGTACGCTTTGCCTCCTATCCCCAAGATGCACCTCTTTTCATCCCGTCCTTTTCTCACCCGACGACCCCAGGGTACCCCCCCACCGTCGCCCGGAGGAGGACGTCGATGATCAGAGCCGCAAAGAGGACCGCCCGGTAGTTTGCGCCCTGGTAGAAGATCCCCTCCCCCCGCTTGGCGGTCGGGTTTCGGATGAAGTCGATGGTCTGGGCGATCATCCAGACTCCGGCAGCCAGGGCCGCGGCGAAGTAGATGGGCCCAAGCCCCGTGACGATGCCGAGGGCGAGGGATAAAGCGACCCCGACGACCCAGGCCGCGGCGACGAGCTTTGCGGTCTTCGGGATGCCGAAGGTGACGGGAAATGTCGGTATCCCCTCCCGTCGGTCGCCCTCTACGTCCCGGGAGGCGTCGCAGTTGGTGAACCCCCAGTCGGTGATGCAGATCATGGCCCCGAGGATGACCGCCCCCGCGTGGAGGCCGGGCCCGGCCTTCAGCCAGCCTGCTGGGGCCATGGCGAGCCAGACCCCCACCGGCACTATCCCAAAGGCTAGGCCGACGAGCGTCCAGGAGAAGGGGGTCGTCCTCTTCGCGGCCTTCGAATAGACGGCCATGATCAGCGTCGCCGCGATCAGGGCGACCAGGCTTTCGGGGTTGAGGTAGAGGGCGACGGCGGCCGCCATTGCGAACAAGAGACCTGAATAGGCGAGGGCCGACGATCTCGTAACCTGCGACGATGGGAGGGGCCTGCCCGGCATCCCGACAGCGTCGACGTCGACGTCGCAGCAGTCGTTATAGACGTAGGAGCTCGTGATGGCGGCGTACGCCCCCAACGTTGCGATGACGAAGGGAAACGCGGGCGGGAGGCCTCCTGCCGTGGCGTAGGCTGCGAGAAGCGCCGTCGCCCCCGGAAGGGCGATGTCCATCGGCGCGAGGGGAGGGCGGAGAAGCTCCCAGTAGGCCCCAAGCCCGCCGCCGCTCTCCGCGGTCTTCGCATCTTTTGCATCCGTGCTGCCCTTCAAAGCTTCCTCCTCCCTCAGTCCAGGAAACCTTCGAAGATCTCAACGTAATCCTGAGGTCGGACGAGCCAGTCGAGAGTTCCCTTCTCCCTCCCGATGGGATAGATCTCCCGGTTCTTGGATAGGCCCAGGGGCTTGGTCTTCGGGACCTCGATCTCCCTCAAGGGGGCCGCATCCTCGCACTTCGGGTTCTCGACAAAGCCATCTTCGGTGAGGAAGTAGGCCCCACCACCCCTCTTCTTTATCGGCTCGTAAATCGATGAGAAATCTCGCGCGACGAAGTTTGCCATCTTCAGCCTCTTGTTGGAGTCGTTTATGGTGATGTGCCCGTAATCGGGCGGGACGACGACCTTGTCGCCGGCCCTCGCCCTCACCATCACGACGTCGCTCAGGTCCTCCTTCTGGAGGAGGTATGTCGCCTCCCCCTCCAGGACCTCGTAAACCTCGGGATAGGTGACCTCCTGGCCGGGAACCTTCGGATGATAGTGGCCCGCGGTCTTGACGTACTCGCACCCCAGCATCAGGGGCGGGATGATGGTGATGTCGTACCTGATCCCCTGATCTTTGAAGAGGTCGCCGTCCCTCCTGCTGAGGAAGAGGTCACGATACATGTAGTAGAGCTCCAGATCCTCTGCTCCCCTCGCCCACACCTTATCATAGAGGACGTCGTCCATGTCGTGGAGCATTCTCACGTCGGGCTCCTTCGTCTTTCCTCCGAATTCGAGCTCGTTCAAGTCTCAACACCCGAATGAGGATAAGTCGGCAAATTTATAACGTTTTTCAGAGGAGTAGACCTCATGGAAAATGATGAGAAGCCCACCACTTTCTGCGAGGATCTCAGAAAGTTCATCATGACCTTCGTATCCACCACCGCCGAGGCTATCCAGGCGACCCAGGGAACCGGCGGCCTCATGATCATGTCCGTCGCCATCGGCACCAAGCTCTGGGATGAGATGGAGCAGTTCCGGGAGTGCGACATGCCGAGCTTCGAGACGAGGGAAGAGAAGATCAGATGTTTCATGAACACCCTCAGGGACTCGGGGGCGACCGGAGACAGCTCCTTCGAGGAGAAGGACGGCCACCTCGTCGTCACCATCAGAGACTGCTTCTTCGCCCCCGCGAGCGATCGCCAGATCGAGTCGGGGCTAGAGCATCCCCTCTGCCCCATCGGCGGGCTCATCGTGGCGGGCCTCCACAAGACCGCCCACATCCTAGCCGCCCTGGAGGAGGTCGAGCACGACCCGGTGGGCGAGGTCTCGACCCTCACCTTCAGGCTCTACTCGTGATAGACTGGAGAAGAATTCGATCGGGCGCAATGGTCGAATGGAGCGCCTTCATAGTTTCGTTTCGATTCGATCCCAGACCGACCTTATGGCATCGCCGACAGGACCTTTGACCTCGACGAGGGTCTTTCCTGAGATCATCGCTTCCACCACCCCGGGATCGAAGGGAAGCTTTCCGGCGAGGTCGACGCCCAATTCGTGACACAATCTGTCGATCTCCTCCGTCATATCGAGGTTCAGGTCGTACTTGTTGACAACGACCAAGGGCTCGACTCCGAAGTGCTTCGCAACGCCAAGGATCCTCTCCAGGTCGTGGGCGCCGGAGATGGTGGGCTCGGTCATGACCAGGGCGATGTCGGTCCCGGTGATGGAGGCGATGACCGGGCATCCGATCCCAGGCGACCCGTCGATGAGGACTAGGTCCTTTTTCTCCCTCTCGGCGACCTTGATGGCCAGCTCTCTCACCATCGTCACCAGTTTTCCGCTCGCCTCTTCCCCCGGAAATAGGTCGGCGTGAACCATCGTCCCAAACCTTGTCTTGGAGACGTAGGCGTGGCCCGAGACCGAGTCGACCATTGTGACCGCATCCGAGGGGCAGACGATGGTGCAGACCTTGCACCCTTCACAGCCTCGGGGGTCCACCCGAAAGTCGTGGATGGCGTCGAACCTGCAAGCCTTCTCACACTCGCCGCACTCTGCGCACTTCTCGGGATCGATCCTGGCGGTCTGTAGCCCCAAGAAGTCGAAGGTCTCTAGGATCTCGGGCTTGAGGATCAGATGGAGGTCGGGAGCGTCGACGTCGCAGTCCGCCACCACCGCGACTCCTTCGGCGAGGGATGCGAGGGACGCGGTCATCGTCGTCTTGCCGGTGCCGCCCTTGCCGCTGATGACTACAAGCTGCTTCATCTGATCGCCTCCTCGACTTCACCAAGAAGGCCTGCAAACTTCTCCTGCCATTCGGTCATCTCCCGAGAGAAGAGGATCCCCCGGGAGTAGAGCTCGGCGATCCTCCTCTTCATGGGGATCTCCAAAAGGATCGGTATCTTCTCCTTCTTGCAGTAGTCGTAGACCCCCCGGTCGCCGATGCCGCTCCTGTTCACCACCACGCCGCAGGGGATCTCCATCTCCCTTACCACCTGGACCGCGATCGATAGGTCGTAAAGGCCGAAGGGCGTAGGCTCAGTGACCAGAAGACAAAAGTCGCTTCCTCGAACCGCCTCAATGACGGGACAGGCGGTTCCTGGAGGCGAATCGATCAGGACGAGGTCGCCGGTCGCCTCCGCCTTCACCGACCTTATCAGGGGAGTCGCCATCGGCTCTCCCAGGTTCAGCTCGCCCCAGAGAAGCCTGACGTCTCCGGACCTCGCCCTGAAGATCTTGCCGATGGGCCGACTTCCCTCAGTGATCGCCCCTTCGGGGCAGACCAGGTTGCATCCGCCGCAGCCGTGGCATAGCTCCTTGAAGAGGAGGACTTGCTTTGGGAATACAGCGAGAGCGTTGTAGGCGCAGAACTCCGAGCATCTGCCGCACCTGGTACATTTATCTTCGTCGATCGCGGGAATAGCAACGTTGCAGTCAAAGCTCGTCTCTTCCTCGCGGTCGGGGAAGAATAGGTATGAGTTTGGCTCCTCGACGTCGCAGTCTACCAGCTCCACCTCTCCGATGGAGGCTGCCATGTTGGTCGTCACCAGGGTTTTTCCGGTACCGCCCTTCCCGCTGGCTACGGATATTATCATCTTCAAATCCCCAACTTATCGATGATCAATCCCATTCCGGTCGTCATGTCGACTGGCAGGTGGATCGGAGCCAACAACATCCGTAAAGCCCGCCAGATGTCGAAGACTGAGATAAATGTGCCATTTGAGACGATGTACTTTAAAGCTTCTGTTCTGAGGCGGAGACAAAGCATAAGCTAATGCCTCCTGGGCGATCAGCCGGATCTGCAGAAGACGTCAGCCAAAAAGGGCTAACATGAGACGTACTGGCCGCCGATGTTGAACGATTCGGACTTGACTTTCTTCCAGTCTCTGTGGATGTCCACCCTCCAGGTTCCCTGCATCTTCGCGGCGTCGCAGCCACTGATCTGGATGGCGCTCCAGGCCTTTCCAGCCCAGTCACCGCTGGTGAAGTCCTTTGGCGGTACCACTGCGAAGGATCGGGCGTAGAGCCGCCCGTTCGGCCCGTACCATCTCCACTCCATCTCGTGGGGCTGGAGGTCTCGTGCAAACCTGATCCAGGAGATGGCCTGGTCGTCTGAAGGCGAGAAGGAATAGGTCCTGTTGACTGGCTCCCACCTAGTGTTCACTTCTTTGGCCATGGTGTGATCGCTGAGCGGAACGAAGGGAAACCATATGGCTCCGCCCACCGACGCGGTTAAGATAACCGCAAAAAAGGCCAGCATAGCCTTGATCTTATTCATCTCGGATTACCCCCTACATTGCCATGATCTGATCTACGTTATACTCTCTTGATCATAGATATAATAAATAACTATAGTAGGGTCGGGCCTTTTGAGGGCCGAAAAATGGCAGTTGGTCACAGAATTCAGAGTATAACGGTCTTTATCCCCCGCCTCTTCGCGACCTCTGCAGGAATATCGACGACCTCCCGGGCCTCATCGATGATGGCGCCGTCTCCTGTCGCGACCGGAGAGTTCGCGAGCTTCAGCCTTCTGTCGACGTCCTTCGCGGTCTTCGCGCATCCCAGAACTCCGTGGTCGGTCATCATTTCCCTGATCTTGGCCGCGAGCGTTCCGCTTCTGCTGATCTGCTGGTCGAGGAGCACCTCGGCCCGGCCGACTCCGTTCTCTTTGAGGATCGAGAGGATCTTCGAGAGGGCCAGGATCGTATTATCCGAGGACCGGTATCTTCTGAAGATCCCCCTGGTGTCTCTCAAAAATCCGTCGTCGCAGAGGTAGACGGGGGCTCTGACGATGAGGCTCTCGACGGTGATGAGGACGTTGTAGCCGTCGATGGCTACGGTCCGGCCCGATAGCTCGCCCACGGAGATCCGTTTATTCTTGCGCGACGCCGCCACGGTCGAGGACGTCACGACCCTCGTCAGGACGAACCTCGACTCCTGGGGGAGGCGGTGGTGGTCGGATACGAACCTGATCGCAGGTCCCGAGGGGTAGCCCCGATCCAGGAGGTATCGGACCTCCTCAGCCGCAAGCTTCAGGTTTTGGGGTTCTCCTTCCAGGATCGCCTCGCCTCCCTGTAGAGGTCGCCTCCGTAAGAGTCTGTGGCGACGATCATCGGGCCCCAGTCCTCTGCCTCAAGCTCCCAGAGCCCTTCGGCCATCCCGAGGTCCGGAAGGTGGAGCTTTTTCACCTTCAAGTGGCGGGCCGCGAGGGCTCCGCATCCACCGGGATAGGCGAGGTAGGCGGCCTTTCCCCGGAGGGCCTCGGCCTCCTCGGATATGCCGCCCTTCCCCACGATCAACCTCGCGCCGCGACTGACGACGTCTTTTGTGTACCGGGCAACCCTGCCGCTGGTGGTGGGACCGGCGGACAGAACCTCACCATCCCGGATCAGGGGGCCGCAGTGGTAGATGACCGAACCCTCCAGGCTCACGGGGAGCTCCTCTCCGGACTGGAGGAGAGCGTGGACTTTGTCTCTTGCGGTGTAGACGGTCCCGCTGATCCAGACTAGATCTCCGGCCCGGAGGGCCGAAACATCATCTTCCGATATCGGTGTTTTCAGTCTATGCTCCATCCGTCATCCCTCACCGTCGCGGAGGCGCTCCTGTTCGCCCAGCACTGGATGTTCACCGCCACTGGGAGTGAGGCGGTATGGCATAGGGCGGTCTCGACCTTGACCGCCAGAGCCGTCGCCCTTCCCCCCAGGCCCATGGGGCCGGGGCCGATCTCGTTTATCCTCGATAAGAGGTCCAGCTCCAGGTCCGAGGAGCCGGGCATGTTGAAGAGCGCCCTTTTGGCGAGCCGCGGCGCAAGGTCGAAGGTCCCACCTATCCCCACCCCTACGAAGACCGGGGCGCAGGCCCTTCCGGCCCTTTTCGCCACCTCGCGGGCGACGTACTCCAGGGGGTCGTCGGCGGGGTTTTGCATCGATAAAAAGCTCGCGTTCTCGGAGCCCGCGCCCTTGGGGAAGGCCGTGATCCGAAGGGTGTTGCCGGGGACGAGATCGATGATCAGGTCGGGCATGCCCTGGCCGGTGTTGTCCCCGGTGTTCTTCCTCGTCAGGGGATCGACGGCGTTCGGCCTGAGGGGTATCGTCTCCGTCGCCCTTCGGACCCCCTCGGCTATAGCCTCCTCCAGGAATGGCGGGATCTGGATGTCGCGGCCGATCTCCAGATGGAAGACTGGAAGGCCGGTGTCCTGGCAGAGGGGTACGACGTCGGAGGACGCGATCTCGACGTTCTCCAGTATCGCCGCAAGCTGAGACCGCGCGATGGGGCTCGCCTCCTCGCGGGCGGCCTTTTCTATCATCTCCATCACCCAGGGGGGGAGGGTGGTCTCGGCTCTCGTGAGGACCGCCAACGTCGCCTCGACTATGTCATCCCGCCTCAAGATCGATCCTTCCCACGGATCTTTATCGGCTTCGACTGCTCGGCGATCTTCAGTTCTGCGTCGAGCCCCAGGGCTTTTTCCATGGCGTATTTGTGAAGGTCGCCGGAGGTGTGAATCCCTCCCTCGCCGCCCCGGACCGCTCTGCAGGGGTACATCTGGCAGAGAAGGCCGGCCCGGGGCGGTGCATCCTTGAGGCTCATTCCGACGATATCCTTTGCCACGTGCCATGTGCTACCGCAGGGCGAGCCTCTGACCACATGGACGTTGGCGATCTTGCTGTCCTCCACCTCCACCTCGATCTCGGGCCGGCCGAACTTCTCGGCGAAGGCGTCCACCGCCTCGACGCCGCACTCTTCGAGGGTGCAGCAGATCTCGTCCACCTCGATGTAGATACCGTAAGTGTCGGCGATCTTCTGAAGCTCGGGGACCGACCCTGCCCTTCCGATCCCGCCGGGGACGATGACGGCCTGGGCTCCGCCCTTCCCCGCCCGCACGGCTATCTCGGGGGTGATGTCGGGGTGGAGGGAGTAGGTGATGATCAGGTCCGAGCTGAAGAACTCCGGGTCCAGGTCGAGATCGTCGAGGAACTCCTCGGGGTCCTCGATGAAATCCGGCAGAAATTGGGGAAGGTCGATCGAGACCACCTCAAAATCGGACCTCTCTTTGACCGTCTCGATGAGACGCTCGCCGTACTTTCCTCTGGTGACGACTCCGACTCGCATGTTCGTTTCATGGACGATGGACAGTTATAGAGTTTGTCTCGGGCGGGTCACAGAGAAAGTACATTAGCCTTGAATCCGATCGGAGATCATGATCCCTTCCGTCCTGGTCGCGGGAACCCACAGCGGCGTCGGCAAGACCACGGTGGTCCTGGGGCTCCTCGCAGCGCTGAAGAGGCGAGGACTTGTGGTTGCGCCCTTCAAGGTGGGACCTGACTTCATCGATCCATCCCATCATACTGCCATCTGCGAGAGGCCCTCTCGAAATCTGGACACTTTCATGATGGGGGAGGAGGGCGTCCGGCGATCTTTCGCCAGGGGCGTTGAGGGCGCGGACGTCGCCGTCATCGAGGGGGTGATGGGCCTCTACGACGGCCTCGACGCAACGGAGGTCGCCTCCTCCGCTGCCGTGGCGAAGGCCCTGGGAGCCCCGGTCTTTCTGGTCATAAACGTCCACGGGACCTCCCGGAGCGCGGCGGCGATGGCCCTCGGCTACGCGAAATTCGATCCGGAGGTGGAGATCGCGGGGCTGGTATTGAACAGGGTCGGAAGCGAGCGGCATCGCAGTCTCCTGGAGGTGGCCCTGGCGCCCCTAAAAATCCCCATCCTCGCCACCCTTCCGAGGAGGGGCGAGATCGAGCTACCGAGCCGCCACCTGGGCCTGACGATGGGGTTTGAGAGCCGTCACGATCTTGACGCCCTGGCCGACCTCGTCGAGGAGAACTCAGACCTCGACCGGATTCTGGAGCTCGGGTGCGAGGTTCCGTCTGCGGAGCCCATGCCCGTGCACCAGGGGGAGAGGATCAAGATCGGGGTCGCATACGACGAGGCCTTCTGCTTCTACTACACCGAGAACTTCGAGGAGCTCAAAAGGCTCGGCGCCGACCTTGAGTTCTTCAGCCCGATGCGCGATCCCCTCCCGGACGTCCAGGGCCTCTACCTGGGCGGCGGCTATCCGGAGCTATACGCCGAAGCCCTGGAGAGGTCGCCGACGCGCCAAAATATCAAAAAGGCCGCCGAGGACGGGATGCCGATCTACGGCGAGTGCGGCGGGTTGATGTACTTATGCGAGTCGGTGATAGCGAAAGACGGGGGCTCGGAGAACAGGATGGTGGGGGTCCTCCCCGCATCCACCACCATGACCGGAAGGCTCCAGGCCCTCGGCTACGTCGAGGGGGACGTCGTCGGCGAAAACCCCGTAGTCGAGAGGGGGGCGGTGATCAGGGGACACGAGTTCCACTACTCGAAGATGGACTGTGCAAGGGACGCCCGGTTCGCCTATCGGTTCCGGCGCGGGAAGGGTATCGTCGAAGACAAGGACGGCCTCGTCGAGCACGAGACCCTGGGAAGCTATCTGCACACCCACGTCTGCTCCTTCCCGATGGAGAGGTTCGTCGAGAGCTGCAGAAGATTCGGAAGAAGGTGAGCTGACAGATCAAAAATGGAGGGATGAGGTCGGTTGCTTTTGTAAATATTTTACTGGTATTCCTCGGCGGAAGCCCCGGAAGCCCTCATTCTTCAATCGTTTCTTCTGGTTTCTTTTCGGATGGGATCGGTGCTTTGCCCTCTTCTTTCAAATCCAGCTTCACTTTTTCTTCTTCCTCGTCCCTTTCTGCAGTCTTGGCACCGAAGTAGAAGCCGACGGCGATTCCCACCAGCTGAATGTAAGCGATCACGATCTCCTTTCCAATTCCGTTTTCGTCCTCCATCACCATGGAGATTAGCGCGAGCAATGTGAAAGCAAGGGTCAAAGATCCGGCCACGGCCCTTCTCAGCTCCCCCTTGCTCAGCGTTCCGTCTTTCATGCACCCCAAATAGATCAGGAATAAGAAGACAAAACATATGAAGGCTATTCCCACCCAGGCATCGACAATTGTAATTGCGGTATCACTACCCTTTCTATCTATCGCGAATATCGTGATAGCTGTCAGGACGATCAGGACCAAAGCAAAAACGAACGTTACTATATGTGTATGATTCGTTTCGCGTTCATCTCCTTTTTGTTTTATAATAGATACCTCCTTATTTTTTAGTATCTAATACCCACGTTTCATATCTCATTAAGCTTTCGATATAAATTTTCAGTTTATATTATATAGATACTATTTTGAGACAGCTCTTATTTTTACAGAGACAAACCAAATAAGAGCGAAATGTATTTTACGAGCCAAGAAAAAGAATCAAAGACTCCCATGACCGACGCTCCCAACTATTGCCTCCAATACGACCTATCCAAAGCCCGAAAGAACGATTCTCAAAAGGTTCCGGCCAGCCATCAGTCTGCGGCCCTTGAAAAACTCTATCGCTGGTATGAGAGCCGCCCAAAAACTCACAAAGGAGCCATCCTCGTCCTGCCGACCGGCGGCGGAAAGACCTTTACAGCAGTTCGTTTTCTCTGCAAGACGGCCCTTTCGGACGGGTACAAGGTCCTCTGGCTGGCTCACACCCATCACCTTCTGGAGCAGGCCTTCAAGAGTCTGGAAGAGGATCTGGGAGAGATCGCCGAGCCGAGAAGCCACCTGAAGGTGAGGGTCGTCTCGGGAACAAAAGACCATTATCCCGTCTATGAGATCAAGCCCGACGACGACGTAGTGATAGCGACGCTCCAGACGATCAGCAAAGCTCACAAGGAGCGCCACAGGGCGCTGGAGGCCTTTCTCAAGTCCGCAGGCAAGAAGCTCTTCGTAATCTTCGACGAGGCGCATCATGCGCCCGCTCCCAGCTATCGAAAGTTGATCCAGAGTCTGCGAGAGCAAATCCCAGATATGTACATCCTCGGGCTGACCGCGACCCCGACCTATACCGATAAGGGTCGAGAGGGCTGGCTCGCCGAACTCTTTCCCCAAGGGATCAAATATCAGGTTGCGCCGCAGAAGCTAATGGCAGAGGGGATTCTCGCAGAGCCCGTTCCCGAGAAGTACGATACGAACTTCGAGCCAAATTTTGACGAGCGAGAATATCTGAAGTGGATTGGAACGTTCCGAGATATCCCGGAAGACGTCATCGGACAACTTGCAGAAAATCGGGGGAGAAACGAGTACATTGGCGCCACTTATGTCAGCAACCGCAATAAGTACGGCAAGACGATCATCTTTGCTGATCGTTGGGATCAGTGCGAATTCATAGGACAATATCTAGAAAATCGGGATATAAGGGCAGGTTCGGTCTACTCTCACGTGATCAAAGGCGTCAGCAAAAAGAGCGCCGATGAGAACAACAAGAAAGTTCTCGAAGATTTCAAGGCAGGGAAGCTGGACGTCATCCTTAATATTCGGATGCTCACAGAGGGAACAGACGTTCCGGATGCGGAAAGCGTCTTCATCACCCGTCAAACCACCAGTCGAAACCTCATGACCCAGATGGTGGGCCGCGCCCTGCGCGGCCCAAAGTTTGGCGGGACAGAAAAGGCCCATCTCGTTTTCTTCACTGATAACTGGCAGCAGCTGATAAACTGGGCTGAATACGAGATGCCAGATGGTGGCACTGACGGCAAAGAACCGAAGCCCGGAGAACGTCTGCCCTTACAGTACATCTCAATAGAACTCGTCCGCAAACTGGCGATGCAGATGGATTCAGGGAGCAACTTCAACGCAACCCCATTTTTGCAGCTTCTACCAGTTGGTTGGTATATAGTAGATTATACTGCTCAGCTGAATGGGAGCGATAACCTTGAGCCGGTAAAAAGATTTGTCATGGTCTTTGATCATGAGAAAGAGGGCTATGAGAGACTCGTCAACGGATTGAATCCAAAGGGCCTCGACCAGTTTGAGGACGAGAACGTTCAGTTCGAAGATGTGAGTGGTTTGGTGGAGGCAAAGAAGATAGAATTTTTCCCAGAACCTCAGAGCCACTTTGGGTCAAACCTGAATCAGGACATCTTCAGCATCCTCCGCCACATGGCGCAGAACAATTCGCCACCAAAGTTTTTCCCCTTCAGCGAGCGAGAGAATCATGATCTGGACAAAATTGCACAAGATCTGGTCAACAAGAGTATGACCGATTTTGAAAAAAATGAGCTGATTAAGAAAGAATACGGTCGTGATGATCGGTACTGGAAGATGATCTATCCGTCGTACGACAACTTCAAAAGTCGTTATGATGGTTGCGTTAACTGGATACTAAATCCGCCTTCGCCTGGAAAATACACCGGTGAGATTGGCGATCACCCGCCTGTTGACCTCACAGATGAGGAAAAACACCGAATTAAAGAACGTGATGGATATAAGTGTCTATGTTGCGGAACGACAAAAGGAAGCCCTTTGCAGGTCGACCACATCGATCCAAAACACTGGGGCGGGTCAAATGATCCTGAAAACCTTCAGACATTGTGCGGTAAATGCAACAGCAGAAAGGGAACCGATACCATCAACTTCCGCAATCATGAAATAAAACTTAAGACGCCCCCAGAATCTCTGCCAAAGTTCGAAATGCCAGAAGGCCCGCAAGCAAAGGATGATGATGTATGGAAAGAGTTCATCAGTAAAACTGTCAACTTCTTCTATCAATGTGGTGCCGTTCAGGAGGTCATAATTCATGATATTGGGTACTATTTCTATAACTGGCAGATTCTTCTCTATCCTGGCAACGATCCAAAATGGCTTGAGCCTTACCTTCCAGAATTGCTCAAACGTATACGCAATGCAAGAGAACCCACGAAATACGGAAGTCCCAATAAGATCACGGTGAAGTCTCTGGACAGAAAACGCGAGACGAACGACTCAACACCTTTTATCGGGACCTTCCAATGGATAAAAGACAAATTGAGTGGGAACGTAGAGACCGCAGAAGTTCCAAACTTTGTCGGATCCAGGGACTCAAATAAGTATCACCTTCCGAGCTGTGGCTGGGCAGAAAGAATACCATCAGAAGATCGAATCTATTTTCCGAGCACTGAAGCCGCAAAAAGCCGTGGGTACAAACCTTGCATGGTCTGCAAGCCGAACATGAGGAGAAAGCGGCAGTGAACGTCCGCTTTTCTTCGAACCAAATCAAAAATTGAGAGGTTGAAATATGAAAGTCGTTGCCTTCAACGGGAGCGCCCGAAAGGATGGGAACACCGCCATCCTCGTCGGAAGGGTGCTCGAAGAGCTGGAGAAAGAGGGGATAGAGACCGAGATGGTGCAGCTTGCGGGCGAGAAGATCCGGGGATGCACCGCCTGCAGGGGCTGCGTAGAGAATAAAGACCGGCGCTGCACCATCGACGACGACATCGTCAACGACTGCATCGCCAGGATGATCGAGGCTGACGGGATAATCATCGCGTCGCCGACCTACTTCGCCGACGTCTCGGCGGAGATGAAGGCCCTCATCGCCCGGGCCGGGTTTGTCGCCCGGGCCAACGACGAGCTCTTCCGGCGGAAGGTCGGCGCGGCGGTCGTCGCCGTCCGGAGGGCGGGGGCGATCCACGCCTTCGACTCGATAAACCACTTCTTCTTCATCAGCCAGATGATCGTCCCCGGATCAAGCTACTGGAATGTGGGGATGGGATGGGCGAAGGGGGACGTCCTGGAGGACGAGGAGGGGCTGGAGACGATGAGGGTCCTAGGCAAAAACATGGCCTGGCTCTTGAAGAAGATCAACGAATAGAGTTCGATCTTCAGGGCCATCAGCTGAAGGGAAACTCGCCGACGTTGGCGCTGTTGCTGTACCCCCTCGACTCCCAGAACCCCCTCCTCTCCTCGGCCACCACCTCGATCTCGGTCACCCACTTCGCCCACTTGTAGCCGTACTTTCCCTTCGCCACCACCTGGAGGGGAAATCCCCTCTCGGGGGGAAGGGTGACGTCGTTTATCCCGTAGGCCAAGAGGACGTTCTCCTCCCTCAGGTAGTCGAGATCCAGGCCCGAAGAGTAGCCGTCAGCCGAATAGAACATGACGTAAGTCGCCTCGGGTCGAAGGCCGGCCTCATCCAGAAGGTCGATAGCCCGAAAGCCGGTCCACTTGGCGTCAAATCCCCAACCCTCGACGCAGGGCATCCTCGCAAACTCAGAGTAGGCGGGCAGCTCGAGAAGGTCGCCGTAGCTCATATCGATCTCCTCGTACACGAGACCCGTCACCTTCAGCCGATAAGTTTCCCGGTCGATGTATTGCGTTCCCTCGATGGCATTATTTCGCTGCTGAGAAAGAGGCGTCAGCATAATCCCGGCGTACTCGACCGCTTCCACCTCAGGAAGACTGCTCGACGTCAGAGACTGAAGGGTGGTTGACGGCATCACTTCATCATCGGGACCCACTGGAGCCAAATCCGTCAGCATCGACAGGCCCGTCGTGATGGTGACTGCGGCGAGAAGGGCTGCGGCCCGGCCGATATAGCAGTGTCGAACGTTTCTGTTGAGAATTTCTTTCGTCGAAAATATGTACACAGAGATGATGAAAGCGGCAAGGCCAGTCCAAGAGTGGAAGGCGTGAAGGTCCGGGGTCAGGAGGTGGAAGTCGCCTCTCTGGATGTAGCCGAAGAGCCCCACCAGGGCAAAGAGGATCATACCTCGGGCGAGGATCTTGTGGGGCGGCCTGCCTTTCGTTAAGGCGAGGGCGATCGTCAGGACCGCGGCGATGAAGGACGGGACCCAGTGGAGGGGGGCGAAGACCATGAGTTAACCGCCCGCCAGGGGGAACCGGTCCCGGTTCGATCCTCCGGGGATCTCGCGACCGGAATCGCAGAGGCCGTCCTCATCATCGTCGGTGCAGCCCTCGTCGGGGCCGTCGAAGTCTCCGTACATGTTTCCCACCGATCCGTTGTCCCAGAGGTTCGACCCATCGTCGAAGGCGTTCTCCAGGAAGTTCTTCGTCATCTGGTTCTCATAGATCAGGTTTCCGAGGCAATTGTCCAGCCGCAGGCCGTACTCCAGGTTGCCGCTTGCGACGTTCCCCTGGACGGTGCAGTTTCTGCTCCCGACCAGGTGAATCCCGACGTAGTTGTTGCTGGCGTCGTTATTCCTGATGACGCACTCGTCGGAGAGGACGAGGATCCCGGCAGAATCGGGTCCCCCGTTCAAAAGCCTCAGCCCCTCGACGACCACGCCGTCGGCGGAAACGGTGACGGGGCTTCCACTTCCTGTGGCGTCGAGGATCGGAATCCCCTTCCCGGAATCGACGCCTCGGAGCTCGATCTCCTTATCGATCTTCAGATGCTCGTAGTATCTGCCGCTCTGGATCTCGACGACATCTCCCGGCGACGCGACGAAGATGGCGGCCTTGATGCTGGAGTAGTCACATCCGCTCGGACAGACGGTGATCGTCGCCCCCTGTGCCATGGCCGACGCCAAATAAATGACCAGAATCATCCTCTTAAAATCCGGATTTGCCATAAGACTACCTCAAACCCCATCCCGAAACTTCATGACTTCTCTAATTTCTTTCTGATCATTCTTTCTGACGATTTTTTGATAAAATTTCTTCCAGCTCAGAGGTAAGCCTCGGTGACGTATCTTCTCATCATCCTGTGGCTGTTGAAGTAGTAGGCGAGCATCCCTATCGAGTTGTTCATCATCCTCACCCACTCGTCCTTCCGGTGGTAGAAGGTGGGGACGATGATGTACTCCAGCTTGCTGTAGAGGTCGTCGGAATCTCGCTTTCTTCCCTCCTCGAAAGAGAGCTCCTCGCCGGGCGCGGGACCTATCGACCAGCCGGTCACCCCCTCGATCCAGCCCTCGATCCACCAGCCGTCGAGAACGCTGAAGTTTATGACGCCGTTGTGGGCTGCCTTCATCCCGCTGGTGCCCGAGGCCTCCCGGGGCCGAAGCGGCGTGTTCACCCAGACGTCGACCCCCGAGACCATCTTCGCCGCGAGGCCCATGTCGTAGTTCTCGAGGTACGCCACCTCGATCTCGCCCTTGAGGTTTTTCGCGGTGCCGAAGATCTCCTCGATTAACTTCTTTCCCTGGAGGTCCTTTGGATGGGCCTTTCCGGCCATGATGATCTGGATCTCGCCTCGGGAGTTGATCCTCCTCAGCCTGTCGAGGTCAGAGAAGAGGAGGCCGGGCCTCTTGTACTCCGTCGATCGTCTCGCAAACCCCAGGGTAAGAACCTCGGGGTCCATCTCGGCTCCTGTCGATCGGTTGACGAAATCGATCAGGTCCTTTTTCGCCGTGGCGTGAGCCTCCACCATCAGCTCGTCGGGGATGATGTCGACTCTCACCAGAAGCTCGGGCTCGTTCGCCCAGCCCGGAAGGTAGCGGTCGTAAAGCTTCCTGAAGAGGGGGCATGTCCAGGTGTAGGAGTGGACGCCGTTGGTCACCGAGTGGATGGCGTAGCCGGGAAACATGGCGCGGGATACGTCTCGGTGCTTTTTTGCGACGCCGTTTATGTAGTTGGATAAGTTTAGGGCGAGGAGGGTCATGTTCAGCCTCTGGGTGCCTCCAAACCTCTTCAGCATCTCGATCTTCTCACCGGCTTCGATCAGCTCACCGGCGAGGTCGTAGGAGAACTTGTCGTGGCCCGCCTCCACCGGCGTGTGGGTGGTGAAGACGCACTTTTTTTGGACCTTCTTCGGGTCCCAGCCGCACCGTTCCAACAGCTCCAGGGCCAGAAGGCTTGAGTGGCCCTCGTTCATGTGGTACTTTCTGATCCGAAACCCCAAAGCCTCGAGGATCCTCACTCCACCGATACCCAGGACGATCTCCTGCTTCAGACGGTACCGCTCGTCACCGCCGTAGAGAAGGTCGGTAATATCTCTATCCTCCGTTGAGTTCTCCTCAAGATCTGTGTCGAGGAAGAGGACGGGGACAGCGCCGCCGGTGGGGCTTTCGAGAACGTACTGCCATGCAGCGATGGCAACGTCCCGTTTTCCGATCCAGACCTGAGCCCGTTCTGGCAGCCGCTCCATCAGATCCGAGGGGTCCCACTCCGCCGGGTGCTCGATCTGCCTGCCCCAGGGGTCGAGCTCCTGCCGGAAGCTTCCCTTTCTGCTCGTGAGGGTGACGGCGACCAGGGGAAGTCCGAGATCGGCACAGGACCGGACCGTGTCCCCGGCGAGGGTTCCGAGCCCTCCCGCATAGGTGGGGATCTCCTCTGAGAGGCCGATCTCCATCGAAAAGTAGGCGATCGTCTCTCCCCTCACAGCTCCTTTCGAACTTTCCCCCAATTTATCCAAACCGATCCACCACCGCCTTCGACCGACGCTCGAGGAGGTTTCGCCCCCGAAGGTTTCGCCCACTCGGCTGCCGATCCAACTCTTGTCATTCTTTGGCGTTCTAACTACTTAATTTGACCCCTCACGATCGGAAGGCGGCCTCGATCATCAAATCCCTGGGATTGGATCGATCAGATTTTCAAACCCGCCCCACACGATCGCCAGTTATAAATTTATACAGTTCCCAGGTTGGAAGGGGATGACCCCACATGAAGATCCTGGGAATCAACGGGAGACCCATAGGACGAAAAGCACGACCTTGAAGCTCGTCGAGGCCGTCTTGGAGGGGGCCGAGGAGGCTGGCGCGGAGACGAAGCCCGTCGACCTATGCAGCCTTAAGATCGACTACTGCGACGCCTGCGGCGTCTGCTACAAGAAGGGGTGTTGCGTCCACAAAGATTACTTCGGGAAGGTCTACGACGAGATGATGGCGAGCGACGGGCGAGGAGCTCGTCGGCCTTGGCTGATGGCTTCTCCTGCGACCTTGCTCAGGATGGTGATCTGAAACGACGAGCCTTAGAGATGAGTTAGGCGGCATCGTCCCCGACGATAGACTGGACAAAGTCCCAAGCCACTTCTCCCTCGTCGGCGGTGTGGCCGTAATCTCGATCCCCCTGGAGCTCGAAGGCCAGAAGAAGGCGATAGGAGAGGCGATAATCTCCGGCCACAAAAACGTAAAAACCGTCCTCCGCAAGATATCGAAGCTGGAGGGGGAGAGGAGGACCGCGAGCTTTGAGTTCATCGCGGGTGGCGGGACCGTCACCTGCCACCGGGAGTTCGGTTTCTCGTACAGGCTCGACGTCGCCAGGGTCTTCTTCAATCCCCGTCTCGGCTCCGAGAGGATGAGGGTCGCATCGAAGGTGAGGCCCGGAGAGCGGGCGATCGTCCCCTTCGCCGGCGTCGGTCCCTTCGCCATCCCCATCGCAGCCGCCGGAGCGCAGGTCCTGGCCCTCGAAATAAGCCCCGAGGCGTGCAGGTGGCTTTCTGAGAACGCGAGGCACAACCGCGTCGGAGAGATGGCCGATATAGTGAACTGCGACGCCTTCGCGGTCTGTGGCCTTTTGAAGGAGAATGGCCTGAAGACGAAGTTCGATCGGGCCGTAGTCCCGACCCCCTACGGGAGGGACGATGCGCTCGATTCCATAAGCCCAATCGTAAAGCCTGGCGGAGCCATCCATTTTTACACCTTCAAAAAACGCCGCCAGATTGAGGATCTCATCCGAGAGTTCGAAGAAAGAGGCTTTGAGGTCGAGTTTCACCGCCGGTGCGGGAACGTCGCTCCGGGCGTGGGCCGGTGGGTCTTCGACCTGGTGAAATTTTGATGGCAAGACTGTAAAGGGCGATGCTCCTTCAAAAACGGCCTTTTTTCAAGGTTCTTTACGAGACGGCACATTTCCGAGACAATCTCACACCCGACTTTGATCTTTGGAAAAGTTATAATAAATTTGAGATCCAAGCTCCTCGCCAGCGGACAAGAGGAAGAATGAGGTGGAAGGTGGATGAAGGTCGTCGTTCCCATGGCAGAGGGGTTTGAAGAGATCGAGTTTGTGACGGTAGTCGACATACTGAGACGGGCCGAGGTGGAGGTGGTGACAGCAAGCCTCGGCGAGAGAAAGGTTGCGGGAGAGGGAACGAAGAGGGGAAAAGGTGAGGAAAGGGGGATCGTACCCGTCGAGGGGTCTCACAAAATCAAGGTCGTCCCCGACGTCTCCATCGACGAGATCGACCCTGACGAGTTCGACGCCGTCGTCCTGCCCGGTGGACTTCCGGGCTTTGTGAACCTCGGCAATGACGAGCGTGTCCTCGATCTCGTCCGCAGGATGAATGGTGTGGGAAAGCACGTAGCCGCCATATGCGGCGGCCCATCGGTCCTGATCAAGGCCGGGGTCGTCGAGGGGAGGAGGGCGACGATCAACCCCGCCGGGCGATGGGCCCTGACCGACGATCAGTACTCAGACGACCGGGTGGTGGTCTCCGGTAAGCTCATCACCAGCAAGGCCGTGGGTACGGCGATGGAGTTCGCTTTGAAGCTGGTGGGGGAGTTTGTCGGCGAGGAGAGGATGAGGAAGCTAGCTGAGGAGATTCTGGCGAAATAAATCAATAATAAGGAATAAGGATTAGTGCATCATCAAGCGCCTAGATGAAGTGGGAAACAACAGACACAAATCTAGCGAAATACTGAAAAAATATGAGAGATGGTGGGGGCCCGAGCCACCCGTCTCTGCGTGAAAAGTCGTCTGGAAGCGGCGCTGCTCTTTAGCAGACCGGTCTCTTTACGCCAGTTGGGTTCCGGCTTCGGTTACATCTCTGTCTCTACGAGCTCCCTTCCGGCGTCCGTCCAGCCGGGAACGCCGCCCACCACTATCCAGGCGTCACGGTCGCCGAAGATCCTCATGATCGCAACAGAGAAGGCCGAGTTGGTGTCATATGTGCAGACGACGGCGATCTTCTTGTCCGTCGGGACCATGTCCATCTTCTGGACCATCTCCGGGAATGGCACGTTGATCGAGCCCTCAATGTGGCCTGCGTCGTAGAGGGAGGCTGGTCTCACATCCACGATCACCATGCTCTCATTCCCGGCATCGACGGCGTCGATGACTTCTTGCATCTCCATCCGGAGGAGGTTGTTATCGAGAAGGCTCATCATGAAGGCGTCGGCTTTGGCTATGTGTTCCTCGGCCATATCATCGACTTCGGTCACATTCAGGTCGCTCACAGGTTCTCCAGTTAAAATTACAATATCTTCGTCTTCGATAAGCCCAGTCCCAGGCTCGTGAATCCCGGCCTGAGCCTGCGGTCCCATACCCTGCTGTCCCTGTACAGCCCCCGCCGCAGCGAAGAGTCCCAAGAGGACCAAAACAAACAATGTTGCGTTCTTCATGCAATACCACCTGTAAAATTATTTTCTCGTTGCTAGTATATATCGGTTGCGGACATCTGAAATTAAATGATTTGAGAAAAATTCGGATTTATTTTTGCCCCGATGAAGGCGCTTCGCTCACATCTCCGCAGGGCCCCCGTAGGTTCCTCTTTTTCCTGGACCGATCACCGGTCGGGAGGCCGGGTATGCCGGAAGAGTATCCATTCTCCGAAGATGTGCCTCTCTTCCAGCAGCGAAGGAGTAGAGGCTCTGAAACTCCGTTCCCGCGAGGTCCAGGGCCGAGGAGACGGGGTCGTCGAAGAAGCAGCCTATCCCGCATCCCACGAGGCCCGCGGCCTCCGCCTCCAGGTAGAGGATCTGACCGACGATCCCGCATTCCCAGAAGAGGCGGTTGTAGAACCAGGGGCCCCGCTCCTCAAGATTCGCCCGGAACCGAGCGATCATGGCGAGGGAGAAGCAGCCGTCGGAGGCGATCTTCTGGCCGCAGGAGAGGGTCCTCGAAAGCTCCCGGAAATCGCCAGTCGCCAGCCGATAAAATCCTGGGAGCGCTCCTTCAGGCAGCTTCCAATAGAATTCGTCGCTCATGCTGGATCTGAGCAACTCCTCGTGGTCGGGGTTTCGGACCAGAATATATAGCCCCCGATCGAGGCCCAGGATTCTGTGTGCGAAGATCGCCAGATGGACCTGGGGCCTCCAGGATAGGAGGTTATTGGGGAACCTTCCCGGTCCAGGCAGGGTCCGCGTCAGCGCCCTGAAGAAGTCGTCTTTTGTCATGCCGAAGGCGGGGTCCATGACGATGGCGCTCCGCCGCTGGAGGATGATTCTTCGAAGGGACGAAGGAGGATAGGCGAACCGGGGCGGCGTCCCCATATCGATGGGGGATTCGGCTGCGGTCTCTCCCTGGGGTTTGGCCGTCGACTTCGTCATCAGGGATACGAGGGGCCAGTCGAGGTGCTCGGGGCTGAGCCGGTCGGGCCTGCCCTGCCAATCGACCTCTCTGAACTCCGCCAGGACCGTCTCGGGTAAGTCGAAGCCGGAGACTGCGCTCCCCTGGGGGTGTACGGCGACGAGGCAGTCGGGGATCTCAGGCTCAGCATCCGCCGAGCCCCAGGCGTCGGCCTTCCCGAGTCCCAGCATCAGCGCCAGCTCCTCGGTCCCGACGGCGTCAAAGAGCGTCGCCCGCCACCCCAGGGCCGCCGAGGCGAAGCTCGTGGCAGCGAGGGCGTGGCCGACGTTGAGTTGAAGGTAGCGGAAAGCCCTCTCGCCGTACTTCCAGGACTCGCGCCAGGGGATCGACGAGAGGCCGACGAGGACCGTCCCCTCCGGCAACCCTGCGGCCATCTCCCGCCAGGCCTCCTTCGAGAACCGGCCTCTCACCTCCAGTCCGTGCTCACGAGGCGCGTAGTGGGCGACGGTCGGACGGTCGAAGAGCCCCGGGATCGGCCCCGATATCAGGTACCCCTCGGTGGGGTGGAGGTTCCCGCTGGAGGGGTTCACCCGCAGAGCCCAGGCAGCGCCGCCTGCCCGCCTCCAGGCTGATATGGCGAGGGTGTCGAAGAGGAGCTGGGATATCGTCTCGAAGTTCAAAGGCCGGGGCGGGACGTTCCCCTCGGTGAGGGCGAGGTCAAACGATGGCCCCTCGCCGGACGAGGGCTCGGGCCGGGCGAGCTGCACGAGCTCTGCGCCTTGGTATCGCCGAAAGGGCCGGGGCTCGTTCGGCCAGTCCATCGTCTTCGGACCTGGGGCCATCCGAGTGAAGCTGTGCTTTGTCGCCTGGTGATAGGCGAGAACCTGGTCGAGCTCTTTGGACAATTCGAGATCCTCCTCTTCGGCTCCGGGCGGCGGGGGCGAGGTTTGGACCCCTCCCGTGGTCGGGTATGCTTTGTTTCTCAAGGGACTAAACTTTTTCGGCGAGATGGTCCAAAAGGCCGATTTCCTCTGCAACTCCCTCCGCCAGATTGGGACGGGATGGGCAAGGAGCATGCCGGCCATCCGAGCCTTCGCCTCTGCCGCCTTTCCGTTCTATCCCATCTCCACTCTACCCGGCATTAATGGGATCTAGGGCCGGACGTAGGCCCAGCCATCGGCCTGCTTTTTCACCAGCTCTCCCGTTCCTGTGGGGACGACCTCGATATCTCTTCACGGCGAATCCTCCTCATATTCAGGTGGATGATGCACTTCATCCTTAATCTGACCACCCAAGCGGCGTATTCGTCTGCAGGCACCACGTCCATACCTTCCCGCCTGCGGCGCAGCCAGCGGCTCGCCAGCATGGAGGGGGCGATGGAGCACTTCCGCCACCAGTACCGGATATCGACGGCGGAGCAGGAGGCGATCGTCTGGGATCACCTGGGCCGGGTTTCTCAAGGTGGAGAACGGGGGCTTTGTCCTCCCGGCGTCGTCGATCAGGGTCAAGATCTGGCGGGAAACGGGGTCGGAAGAGGATCGGTTGGCAGAAAGATGAAGGGATGGCGCCTGAATGGGGAGAGGTGCCGGGAGCATCCACTCCCTTTAATGTTGCTCAAGCGCGATTATGAAAAACAATTTTAAATGCGAGAAGCTATAGCTCTAGGTGCAAGAATTTGGTCGATCAGGCAGAGATTCATCGAAAGTCCTTAAGCTATAAACTCGAAGACCGCAGAGAAGCGGCAAGTCAAATCAGTAATAACTTTGCCAATCTTCCAGACAAAGAGGCAGCCTGGCAGGATCTCCACCGGCTCACGGCTGACGTGTATGGCGAAGTGCGATCTGATGCTGCCAGCTCCCTTGGCACCGCCTTCTCAGCCGTGATCGTACAGCTGAGAGAGACCTGGCAAAACTAGAGCGTCGTGAGTTCGTCTGTGATGCAGATGCGAGAAAAGAGGCTGAAATATGGCTAAAATAGCATCCTTTACACAATTTTAAGGATTTATCGGTTAAATTGGTCGTTAGAAGAGTGGATAAGAAAAGGGGACGACTAAAAAGGATGAAAAGCTTATTGAAGTTCATTTTATCGAGTCTAAGTTCGAGTTAGACGATGATAAGGTATCAAAAGAAAAAGCTAGGCTTGGAAGGTTCATTTTAGCTACGAATGATCTCAATATAGATCCTGATACCATTCTAAGCTACTATAAGGGGCAACAAGCGGTCGAACAGGGATTCAGATTCCTGAAAGATAAGAGCTTCCGCGTAGCGGAGGTGTATCTCAAGAAAGAAGAACGCATTGAAGCTCTTGCCATGATCATGGTCCTGACGCTCATGATATATTCTATCGCGGAGTGGTTGATCAGAAAACGAATGCGGGAGATGGGTGAGACCGTACCAAGCCAGCTAAAAAAACCGACCCAAAAGCCAACATTCAAGTGGATAGCATTTCTGTTCATGGGAGTTGCAGAAGTAACCATCTGGATTAATGGAGAAATGCATCTAAAGATTGCGAATTTGAATGATAATCTCGTTAAGATCATTCGACTATTTGGGCAGGACTGAGAAAAATACTATGCGCTGGAGCGTTGATGCGGAAAGCCGGATCTATCTAAACTCAACATAGCTTCGGTGGATATCGATTCTCAAAAAATCGATAGCCTGAAAAATGGTGAGCGTTCAAACCGTTAATGCGAAATGCCGGGCACATCAAGATAAGCCAAAAATTCTCGGTTTTGCATAGCCTTACTGCGGAATGCCGGCTCGAGCACTCTAGATCCTGTATTTAGAGTTTTTCCAACTCATAATTTGAAAGTTGTAGCATAAACTAGACGTTGATAATATATTGCTGATTCCCCTACATAATCCTTTTTATACATTTCCTTCTCTTGAATGACAAGCCTGTATTTGCCCGGTTTAATAGGATCTGATCGAATATGTTTTTTAATATCAATCACTCCACTCCAAGTAACTTGTTCATCTATTTCTTTGGTTATTTCATCCGATTCAAGCTGAATCGATTCCCCTACAGGAGACCAGCAAAGGTTTTCATCTTCTATTCCGGCAACCTTCTTCTCTATCGTCACATACACCAGATTTCCATAAAAATTAGGAGCATTCTGTCTTGGAGCTACTCCCGAGACGGAAACTCGTAGAATATTTTGGTCTATATCTTCCCAAATTAATGTTGCAGTGCGGTCTGGAGCAATCTGCACAAAATCGGCCAATGTCACTCGGGAAATTCGTGCGTCATCAGAGCCATCAAAGATAGAATTCGGCTGGTAACGTACCAGAGCCAGCCTTATGAAGGGATAGTATGAATTGCCGGGCTTGATCTTTATGTCTGCGTACCATAATCCGCGATCTTCATTCCAGCCGACTTTGTAGCCTGCTACAGATACCTTATTCTGTTCGGAGTAACTTCCGTTCGGATTCTTTAATTCATCCAACATCAGGCCGGATTCCGCTTTGCAATCTTCTAAATCAATCTGAGTGGTATCAATGATTTTGCATGTTTTCTGAATGGGATCAGTCCCAATTTGGGTAATATGTTGAAGAAACTTATTGGAGCAATTTGGGTACGTTCTTGCTCTAAATATCGATTCATCCGAAATCTGCCAAATCCCGTCGTATAAAAGATTTTCAGCTGATCGCTTGAAGTGGACAGCTATAGTTACAAGGTCATGAATCTCATTTACTTTTATCTTGTGGTAGTAAGTATTATCAGACCCGTCAGTGATTTCTATTGATTTTGATTCGACGAAATATCCGTCCTTTGACAATTCAAGGTTAAAAATGTTCTTGTTTACAAAAAAAGCCTTGATTGATAGCTTATAACCGTCTTCGAGAATGAGCGATTCATTCATTCTAAGGTATCCTCTATTAGCTCTATTTATCAAGATATGTCGAAAATGGCCCTCATTTATGATGCAATACTTTTCAGAAAACGTAGTTTCTTCATTATATCCAGAAAAAAACCTTTGACCTTTTAAATCGATGGCATCGTATTTGCCCCAATCCTTGAACGCAAATCCTTCGCTGTGCGGTCTGGGGATGGGACTATATTGAGCGGTTACGACCCCCAACAACTCGCCATCACCTGATGCAAACCATGGCCGGTCTAGATAAACTCTTAAATAACCGCCTGAACGATAACGTTTTACGCGATCGAACTCCTCCTCTTCTCTCCAGCCATATGCAGGGATTACATAGAGCACTTTGGGCTTAGGCGGACGGGCAGAGTTAGGGATGTCTAAGACTATCTTTGGACCAGAACGGCTAAACTCAATCTCCGAGTCAGAATCTGCACTAATTTTGTTTCTCTCAGGATTGAAATATTCCCTAAATCTGGTTGTTGCGACGGGAGTATATTCAACGCGTCTGTACTTCGTATCTCCGAAATCATGCCGGGGCGGTGATAAAATTGTATATGCAACGCTTTTTTTAGCGACACGTTTTTTTGCGAACTTCCCCAGGCTTAATACGTCAGCTCTCTTCAATTCTATCGGATACGAGGGACACAACCCGCCCAAATTAGCCCATTCACTTGATAGCTTCTCATTAGCAGAATAATATACATTACCTCCATTTAACTCCAACACATTGCCATCTAAGTTTATAGGAGCTTCGAATACATGCGATTTCATTCGAATTGCTTTATTCAGCGCATTTACTTTAGGGTAATTATCTTGTGGATTGTCTATTGATTCGTACCACTCCGCTACCAGGTCGACTTTTCCTGTGCTTTTACCATCCAAATAAATTTTTCCAAGCAAGTCGGCGTGTGTTTGACCAATGGAAGTCTTTAGATTGGTACTATTGGTTAGCAAAAGTGGGATTGGCTCGATTAAAGGTTTTTTAACGGCATGAACTAAAACAATCTCTCTATAGGGTGTGAGCATCCAATGCTTTCCTTTCAATGCAAGTTTATCGTCGAATGGCAGTTCCTTATCTATCGTCCATTGTCTTATTCCCATCATTTCAAGACGACTCGCCGATCCAAATCCGAGAGCCGAGCTGATTAAAAACCTCTCTGTAGAAGCTTCTGCAAGTTCAACCCTCAATATGTTTATCTTTTTATTTTCACTGGTATATTCCTCTTTATAGCTCCATTTGTTGGTATCGCCCTTTTCAAGGATCATTAGGAAGGGCTCAGCATCGGGCCATTTATGATGCCGATAGAACGTGTGTGAAATGGATTTGCCGTTAAAACCTTGAACGGTAGCCCCCATTGCTATCGGATCAGGTAAATAAGGCGTTGTATCTGATACATCGGGATCAAACATACCGTCCCTATTACAGATTTCATAATCCCTTTCTCTCACAGCTTTTCTTTTGCCTTTTGGGTCGTCACCAAAAGATCGATCAAACATCATATGGGTTTCAGCAAGGAGCTGAGAGACTTTTGGAGGGGCCACCCAGCGCGAATCCATCGGGCAATCGGTGCTTATTACGAGCCGCTCTAAAGAGCTGCCCGGAGAAGATTGTTCATCATCTTTTGGAGAGATCAGAATCGGTGAAGCGACAGGCTCAAACCTTTTATAGGTGATCTCAGGAGATGCCAGGGTGAAGTCTTCTGGGTCTAAATCCTCCATTCTCACGCCGTTGCCTGCAAGATCAACCGCTCTGGCCCTGAGTCGATATTTTACATCAAAACGGAGACGTGGAAGCGATCCTCGTACTGGGGCAAATTCAGTCTTCAATGGCAATATGTGCTCTCCAGGATTTTCCGTCGCCCCTACACCGATATAATCTTCTGTTCCGACTTCGTTGATTAAGCCCGGCTCAACACCGCTCTTTGGAGATATGATAATCTTGCCTGGCCGAGGAGCAGAGAGGCTCCAGCCGTCCCAGTGGAAGAGCGATTCGTGCAAGTAGATATCGTTGGGAGCATTATCAGATGATGAAGGAGGATTTTGCGTAATTCCTAGGGATGTCCATCCCTCATCTTCGATTTCGGATATATCAATCTCGCCATTTTTAGAAAGAAATGTGTAGCACCCTACTCTTTTGCAAAGGGAATTCCAGCGTCCCGACTGGGAATTCCACACATCTATCCTATAGCCTCTAACCAGGTCTTCAGCAAACAGCGAAGATCCATCGGGATTATCCATATTTGAATCAAGTGGATCGGGGAAGATGCTATCGTTCAAAAGTCTAGCTTTTACGAATTCATCATGCAATTCATTTGCTCTTCCTGTTCTAACCACTGAAATTCCACCAGATCTTAAAGCAGGAAGACCAACTCTTTTTTCTTCTGGCGATGATGAGGGCTCAGTGAAGTCCTTTAGAGTTGCATTCCATGTTTGGCTAAACATGGAATAACGAGCCAACTTGTTTGCAAGATCAAAGATCTTGATGGCAGCTCCATCAACATCTACCTGGATTACCTCGTATTTGCTATCGGTCAATTTTAGCATTCCTTTTTCGCCAGCGCCTGAACTCTGTTGATCTGCCCTGGATGCGGCAGAAAAGGTTTCTTTGAAATAGTCTAAGACGCAATTAGTCTTGAGCGCTTTATCGATCCCTTCAGAAAAAAGATTGTTATAAATCCAAATAATAGAATTTTTTGGAACATCTTCTGCATTTAGAGAGCCAAAAGTTCCATCCTGCAGAACTTTGACTACCTTAAAATCAATAACCAATCCCAACCAGCGTAAGACTTTTGGATACTCTCCTAGAGACGAAACCATTGTATGAAAGTCCATGTCGGGGATGGTTGGTTTTATATATCCTTCTCCATTCGTTGACATTCTGCTAAAAAATTTTAGTAAATGCAGGAAATCATACGCTTCATCTGGATATATATTATCGACCTCAGAGTCCAATATACCTCGTCTTTCGGTAACTGGTTCGAGGAATGCTATATCAATAAGCTTCATCGTTTTATATAATAAATCTCCCGTGGGCAACTCAGTTGAATGGATGGATGCGATTTCTGCATATTTTTCTTTTATGAAATTCAATATATTAGCTACAGGATAAGA
>Ga0209408_1000091_pt1 | contig 71825 bp, 50 predicted proteins | sample AD_UKC107_MetaG_FD_184422 | JGI IMG/M metagenome (GOLD analysis project Ga0209408, IMG submission 184422) | Active sludge microbial communities of municipal wastewater-treating anaerobic digesters from Hong Kong - AD_UKC107_MetaG (SPAdes)... | ecosystem: Engineered > Bioreactor > Anaerobic >... | reverse complement strand
TTAAAAACATCGTGTGCAGGTATTTTAAGATCGATCCCTCTGTTCTTCAGTCCAGATCAAGGAAAGCGGCTTATGCATATCCCAGAAATATCTATGTCTACCTCTGCAGGAAGCATACGGACGAAACACTTGAAAACATAGCAAAAACAATTAACAGAAGCCATTCCTCCGTAATCTATGCATCTGAACTTATCGGACACAAAATGAAGTCCGATACCAGGCTTATGCACCAGGTTAATTTCCTCAGTAAAAATGTGCAGGAGTTAGTAAAATGATAGTCCAGGCATCAAGAGCTTTAAAAAAAACTCTTCTGGGCATCTTCTTTTTTTTGTGCAGCATTATTTTTGCTTATGTCGGGCTTGTGTTGATGGTCTCTTTCTGGATAGGGCTCAAATCTATATATCGAACTCCATCCTGGGTTCCCATAATGGTAGGCATAATAGGAATAACAGGCCTAGTATATGCCTTTATTCGAATTACGATATTTACAATCAAACATATGACAGTTAAGAGCTAAAATTTCGATTGCTGAATATTAACTTCATATACTTGATTTTATTTATATTTAATATTATAGAAAGCCATAAGAAATTCCTCTTCATTTGGATTTAGATTGAATATTGATGAGGCTTCCTGGATTAAATCAGAGATTCCTTTTTTATCATCTTCTATAAGATTTTCAGAAATCCACTTTACCGCCTGCCTTAACTTCTGACCCTTTGGCTCTACTGTAGTCATCTTTTTTCTCCTTTATCATAAACAACCATCACAAGATCATTTCCTCACAAAGCCTTACCAACAAAGATTAAGTTTCTGATATATTACATTATAATAAAATATCTTAATAAAGAATCAAAATTTAACAGACACATCGCCATTTAGAATTCTTCTCATGTTTCCTTTTTCATCCAATATAATCAAGGCTCCATCATAGTCTATCTTAATTGCTTTTCCATAAATTCTTTCATCCATAACCATTACTTCCACCATCTTTCCAAAAAGCATTGATCTCCTGTTCCATTTATCATAGAAGTCATCCAGATACCCATCCAATACTTTTTTGTAATATATTTCAAACCTCTTTAATATCTCAGCAAGCAAATATGTCCGTGAAATACTATGTCCCGTTTCCTTCATAATGCTCGTTGCCGGATAAAGCATCAATCCTTTAAATGCTTTTGTGGAAGAATCTTCAAGGTCTTCAGGACTCCAATTTATGTTCAAACCTAATCCCAAAACAATATATTCAACAACTTTCTCCCGAATGTGAAACTCCGTGAGCATACCGCCCAATTTTCTTTCAGAGACAAAAAGGTCATTTGGCCACTTTATCATAACACATAAATTACCAGTCTCTTCAACACATTCGCTTGATGCCAGTGCAAGCACCATAGTTAAGACAAAGACTTTTTCTACACGTATCTTTGGTCTCAGCAGTACAGAAAAAAGGAGATTTAAATAGCCGGGAGAAATCCACGGCCTCCCCATTCTCCCCCGGCCGGAACTCTGTTCTTCAGCTACAACTACTGTACCTTCCGGAGCGCCTTCAGCAGCAAATTTCTTTGCTAATGTATTTGTGGAATCAAGACAATCATAAATATGAATATATTTTGAAAATTTTGACTTGCCCAATATGTCTTTAAGAAGATTAACCTCTATACGACTGTCATTTTCGCCTGAAAGATTTAATACCATGTTTTTATTTCGTGTATTTTTCTATTTATACAAATCCAAAAATACCATTCGTTATCCTTTTCTTAAAGCTCTGTCTCTGCCTTCAGCTCTCTTGTCATAAGCTCTTTTACCGCTTCTTTCGGGTTTTTTCCCATGTAGAGTATATTATAAACCTGGCTTGTTATCGGCATATCAACTCCCATCTTCTTTCCAAGCTCATAAGCAGACCTTGCAGTTTTAATTCCTTCCGCAACCATATTCATATTTCCTGTAATCTCAGCGAGACCGATCCCTTTTCCGATTTTTAGACCAACAGACCTGTTCCTGCTTAGATCTCCGGTGCACGTCAACACAAGATCTCCCATACCGGGAAGACCTGCCAGAGTATGTGGATTCGCCCCCATTGAAATTGCCAATCTTGTTATCTCAGCCAATCCTCTTGTAATCAGTGCTGCACGAGCATTATGACCGAACTTCAGGCCGTCTGAAGCTCCGGCCGCTATCGCTATTACATTCTTCAATGCACCACCGAGCTGGCTCCCTATCAAATCATCTGTTATGTATACTCTGAAAAATTCTGTATAAAGGGCATTCTGTAATCTTTTTGCATTTTTTATATTTTTACATGCAACTGTAACAGCAGTCGGATTTTTGAAGCAAACTTCTCTTGCGAAACTTGGTCCTGCCAGACAAGCAAAATTTAACATGGACGCTTTAGACAACACGCTGTCGCCAACTTGAGACATAATCATAAGGCTCTCATTCTCAATTCCTTTTGTACCAACCATTATCAGCATATCAGGCTTAAGATAAGGCTTTATATGAATCAAGACATCTCTGAATACATGTGAGGGAACAACAATCAGTATAATTTGCTTTTCATAAATCGCTTCTTCAAATGAATTTACCGGCCTCAATTTTTTTTCCAGCTTTATTCCCGGCAAAAAGATACTGTTTATGTGCTTTGTCTTTATTTCGTTAAATACTTCTTCTTCTCTAACCCACAGATCTACATCCATTCCCTTTGAAGCCATTAGATTTGCCAGGGTCGTGCCCCAGCTCCCGGCACCAATCACACAAATTTTAGGCTTCTCTATATCAGCCAAAGAGAAACTCCTTTCCATCCATCTATCGATTCTTTTTCATTATTTAAAAGTTATATTGCATTATTCTACTTTAAGATCATTAACAACTCTTTCTCACTATAAATCTTCTTCAGCCAGCTTGGCAACACTAACTACCTTCTCGTTTTCTCCCAAATTAATCAGCCTGACTCCCTGGGTATTTCTTCCAATAATCGATATATCGGAAACCCTTAACCGAATAACCTTCCCGGCGGCAGTTACAATCATCAATTGATCCGGATCCGTCACCTGGCAAGAATAAACTACACACCCGTTTCTTTCTGATGTCTTTATATTAAAAATTCCCTTTCCACCTCTTGCCTGTTTGCGATATTCACCTGTTTTGGTCCTTTTACCATAACCATTCTCAGTTACTGTTAATATAGTTTCCCCTTCCTGAAGAATTCCCATGCCGACAACCTCATCTCCTTCACTCATCCTTATCCCGATATTTCCTGCTGCAACTCTTCCCATACTCCTTAACTGAGATTCATGAAAGCGCAAAGATTTACCTTTCTTTGTTGCTAAAAATATATCCTGGTCACCGCCCGTCACATTAACCGCAATAAGTTCGTCATCCTCTCTAATCTTGAGCGCTACAATACCTGCAGCCCTTGGATGACAATAAGCCATCAGTTCAGTTTTTTTTACCAGACCCTTTCTTGTTGCCATCACCACATATTTTTCTTCCTCAAAATCCCTTATTGAGAGTATTGTGGCAATACGTTCATTTTCTTTCAGATCCAGAAAATTAACTATAGCTTTTCCTTTAGAGACCCTCCCGACTTCAGGAATCTCATGTACCTTTTTCCAATACAAACGCCCTTTGTTCGTCAGAAAAAGCAAATAGTCATGAGACGAGGCTACAAAAAGGTGTTCAATAAAATCCTCTGCCTTTGTCTTAACTCCGGTAAGACCCTTGCCTCCTCTGTGCTGTGCCTTATATAAGCTACTGGGGCTTCTTTTTATGTATCCCTGGTGGCTTATAGTCACAACCATATCTTCTTCAGCAATAAGATCTTCGATATCTATATCTTCAGTATAACCTACAATTTCCGTCCTTCTTTGATCGCCGTGCTGGTCCCTTATCTCTTTCATCTCCTCTTTAATCATTTCCAAAACCATTGCCTTGCTACTCAAAATTGCATTAAAGCGATCTATATTCTTTATAAGTTCCTGGTATTCTGAATTTATCTTCTCTCTTTCAAGACCTGTCAACCGCTGCAATCTCATATCCAGTATCGACTGCGCCTGTATTTCACTGAAATCAAATTCTGATATCAGCCTGGCTTTGGCCTCTTTTGCATCTATTGAAGCCCTAATCAACTCAATTACATCATCCAGTATATCTAATGCCTTTTTCAGCCCTTCAAGAATATGTGCCCTCTCTTCAGCCTTTTTTAACTCATAATATGTTCTCTTAATGATTATCTCACGGCGATGTCCTATAAATTGCTCCAGGATGTTTTTTAATGTTAAAATTTGAGGACGCCCATTTACAATAGCCAACATTATGATTCCAAAAGAGGTTTCCATCTGGGTAAATTTATACAAATTATTCAGAATTACTAAACCCTTTCCATCTCTTTTTACATCAATTACGATTCTCATCCCTTCCCTGTCTGATTCATCTCTTATCTCTGAAATACCCTCTATCTTTTTGTCTTTAACCAGCTCTGCTATTTTTTCCAACAACTTGGCCTTATTTACCTGATACGGTATCTCGGAGATTATAATCTTCTCCCTTCCACTATTCATCCTTTCAATAAAGGCCCTGGCTCTAACCTTTATAATACCCCTGCCTGTCCCATATGCTTCTTTAATACCTTTTTTTCCTAGGATAAATCCTGCTGTTGGAAAGTCTGGCCCTGGGATATATTTCATCAGGCCATCTAAATCATAGTCTGGATTATCAATCAATCGGATAATACCTTCACATATCTCTGACAGGTTGTGTGGGGGTATATTAGTAGCCATACCGACAGCTATGCCTGAAGAACCATTTACAAGTAAATTAGGTATAACCGTCGGCAGTATCACAGGCTCCATTAATGAGCCATCATAACTGGGAATAAACTCTACTGTATTTTTGTCAATATCCGACAAAAAATTCTGAGCCAGCTTCGTCATTCTTACTTCTGTGTACCGCATGGCAGCCGGCGGATCACCATCGACAGAACCAAAATTTCCCTGACCATCAACCAGCGGATATCTCATGGAAAAACCCTGAGCCAACCTTACAATAGTATCATATACTGCAGCATCACCATGGGGATGGTACTTTCCAATAACATCTCCAACAACTCGCGCCGATTTCTTGTATGATTGATTGTAGTAATTCTTCAGCTCATTCATCCCATACAAAACCCTTCTATGAACCGGCTTAAGCCCATCTCTTATATCCGGAAGCGCCCTTCCCACAATTACGCTCATAGAATATTCCAGATAAGATCTCTTCATCTCATCTTCTATATTTACAACAGGAAAATCCAGATCCTGCATATTCATCTTTCTCCATTTTAAAAAATAAATGTTACTTAAATATCCAAATCCACTACTTCCAGAGCATTATTCTGAATAAACTCCCTTCTTGGTTCAACCTTATCACCCATTAAAACAGTGAACATTTCGTCCGCCTCCAATGCATCTTCAACCCTTACTCTCAGGAGTGTCCTTCTATTGGGGTCCATCGTTGTCGACCAAAGTTGATCCGGGTTCATTTCCCCAAGGCCTTTATACCGCTGAACCATAAGTCCTTTTTTCGCCTTTTCCAAGAGCCTGTTTAATAGTTCCTCAGGATTATACAGTTTATTGCTTTGCCCGTTTTCTTCCAGTACATAACCACCTTCTCTTAATTGAGCAAAAGTTTTAGAAATAGACATTAACTGCTTTAATTCAGGAGAAGTAAAAAACTCCCAGTTAACAGAAAAAATGTTCCCGCCATTTTTTGTTTCAGATAAAATAAATTCATAAAAACCCAACTCTTCTTCCAACTTAACGTCACTAATTATAAAATCATTTTTTTCAAGCTTATTAATAAGATCTTCAATAAACTCCTTATCTTTAAATAAATTTTTATTATTAACCTCGTTTAACGCTAAAAACTCAATAAATCTTTGGCTATACCCCTTTCTTGATAATTGGCTTAAGTTTTCATAGAATTTCAAAAGGGCGTTTACGAGTTTCATAAGATTGCGTCCAGAAACCTCATCACCGTTATTATAAATAACCTTCTCTTTATCGGAAATTCTCTTCAGTATAAATTCATTAAACCCTTCTTCGTCTTTAATAAATACTTCATTTTTTCTTTCTAAAATCCTGTATAAAGGGGGTTGGGCAACATATAAGAAACCTTTTTCAATAAGTTCCGGCATTTGCCGGAAAAAAAAGGTTAAAAGGAGTGTCCGGATATGTGCCCCATCAACGTCCGCATCTGTCATAATTATCACTTTATGATACCTGAGAGAGTCTATGTCATAATCATTTTCTCCAATACTGGTCCCCAGTGCTGCAATCATTGTCCTTATTTCTTCATTTGACAGCATTTTGTCAAAACGGGCCTTTTCCACATTAAGTATTTTTCCTTTCAACGGCAGTATGGCCTGGAATCTTCTCTCCCTTCCCTGTTTTGCAGAACCTCCAGCCGAATCTCCTTCCACTATAAAAATCTCACTTTTACTTGCATCCTTCTCCTGACAATCTGATAGCTTTCCGGGCAATGAATAATCAGCAAGCAGACCCTTTCTTCGAGCTAACTCTTTGGCCTTTCTTGCTGCCTCCCTGGCTCTGGCAGCGTCAATTACTTTTGACAGGATAGCCTTTATAACATTTGGATTTTCTTCGAAATATACACTTAAACCCTCATTAACCATGTTCTCGACAAGGCCTTTAATATCACTGTTACCCAGCTTTGTCTTGGTCTGGCCTTCAAACTGAGGATTTGAAAGTTTAACGCTTATTACAGCCGTTAAACCTTCCCGCACATCTTCTCCTGATAATTTCTCTTTAACATTTTTTCCCTGAGGTGAATTCTGAAGATATTGATTAATACTTCTGGTCAGTGCAGATTTAAAACCAATCAGATGAGTGCCACCTTCAGCTGTATTAATATTATTCGCAAAACTGAAGATATTCTCCTTATAGGAACTATTATATTCCATAGCGATTTCCATAAAAATATCATTCTTTTCGCCTGATAAATATATTGGCTTTGGGTGAAGTGCCTGTCTGTTTTTATTTATATACTCAATAAATGATATTATTCCTCCTTCATATACAAAATCCTTTTGTTTGCCTGTCCTTTCGTCAAGAATTTTTATTCTTAGACCTTTGGTCAAAAATGAAAGCTCTCTCATTCTTTTCGCAAGAATGTCAAAATCAAATTCAATTGATTCAAAAATCTGTGTATCAGGCAGAAAACGTATCTTTGTTCCTCTTCGATCGCTCCTGCCTCTCTTTTCTACCTCACACTTTTTATCGCCTCTTTCGTAACACTGGTAATAGACATAACCATCTCTGTATACTTCTGCTTCCAGGAAAATAGAAAGTGCATTTACAACTGATACTCCTACACCATGAAGCCCTCCCGAAACCGTATAGCTTTTGTTATCAAATTTACCTCCTGCGTGAAGTTTGGTCATTACAACTTCCAATGCCGAAGTGTTTTCACTTTCATGTATATCTACTGGAATACCTCGACCATTATCTATTACAACCACACTATTATCACTTAATATTTGGATATCTATCTGATCACAATAGCCTGCCATCGCTTCATCAATACTATTATCAACTACTTCATATACAAGATGATGCAGGCCTTCAATGCCCGTATTTCCAATATACATTGACGGCCTTTTCCTTACAGCCTGTAATCCCTCCAAAACCTTTATATTAGAAGAACTATAACCTTTATCTTTCTCTGTCATTTCATACCCTCATTGGCATAATTAAGCCTAAAAATCCTTCATCAACCTCCCCTCGCAAGGTGCACGGTTTAGAATTATCAATAAAGCTGATATTAATAATTTCGCTTTGCATCGATTGAAGCGCATCGATAAAAAAACGCGGGTTAAATCCTGATTCCAATCTCTTACCTGTATATTCAACCTCAATGTTTTCCTGCGCTTCTCCAAGATCAGGGTTCGTTGAAACTAATTCCATTTGATTGTTTTCAATACCTATTTTAACTGCCCGGTACCTCTCATTGCTTAGAATCATCATTTTTCTCATTGCTTCCAGAAGCAGAATCCTGTTTACATGTATCGAAAACTCCACATTTTTTGGTATTACAGCATTGTAATCTGGAAATTTTGAATCCAGCAAACGTATAACCAGCTGAGCATTATCTTTCTTGACAATAAAGCTCTTTTCCTTAAATCCAACAGAAATCGTCCCTCCTTCGGAGGCCATTTTGTTCAATTCAATCATACCTTTTTTTGGTATCATTACTCCTTTTTCTAAATCCAGGCCTTTTATTTCATCGAAATACTTATCAACCATTGAAAGCCTGTGTCCATCGGTTGAAACCATTCTTAATTTAAATCCATCCGATCCATCAATTATTAACTTTTCAGTAAAAATACCAGACAGGTTAAAACCTGCATCTTCTACTGTTGCAGAATAAATTGTCTTATTTATCATTTCACTTAATTTTTCCCCGTCTAAATCAACCAGTTTTACACCCTCAGGTTCAAATGATGCAGGATATTCATCAGCAGATAGACAAGCCAGATCAAACCTGGCAGTATTGTCTGAAATAAATACCCAATTGTTTTCTTTTTCTTTTATATAAAAGTAATCTGCCCGGCTTTCTTTTAAAATTTCAAAAAGTTTTCTACCAGATATGGTTAAACTGCCATCGTTTATTATTTCTCCTGGTATTGTTTCCTGGTATGATAATTCAAGGTCAGTGGCTGAAACATAGATATTTTTATCAGCAGCTGTTAAAAGTACATTTGAAAGTATGGGCATATTACTTCTCTTTTCAATTATACTCTGAACACGTGAAATACTTCTAAAAAGTTCATTTCTCCCAATTTTGATTTCCATGTTTGCCTCCAGAAAAATTTAAGACTTCTTTTTTTGTTTCTATTAGATAATTATTTTAATCATAATAATATTAGTATGTTGTTTTGTTAATATCGGGTATAAGTTATTAATATTTAAATAGAAGAATTTATATTTTTTTTAATAAATTTCTAACAATACAAAAGTTTATTTATCATAAAATCTCTCTTATGGACTTTTAAACAAGTTTTAGAAATTAAACATACAACCTTTTTAATCCGCCGGAGGCAGACAAGCCCGCCACAAACACGGCGGACAAGTCCTCCACAAACACGGCGGACAAGTCCTCCATAAACACGGCGGACAAGTCCCAGACCCCAGGGGCGTTCAATGCTTTTCAAGATACCCCGCTGCCTGTCTGCGTGCAACGCACAGGGAGGCTTGTGGCAGGACAGTTAATTTCTGGTCTGGATAGACACTGACTAAAGATTTCTGCAGTATCAGGGTTGAATTTTTGCTAACCACTAACTTCAAAACAATACTATGAAATCAAAGCATAAAGATTATTAATATCGACCAGTAGTTGATTATTTTCTTCTTTTTCTTTCTCTATTTTTTTTACAGCATAAATAATTGTTGAGTGATTCATATTTCCAAATGCTTTAGCAATTTCCTTAAATGAAGATTTGGTCAAAATTCTGCTTAGATACATTGCAATATGCCTTGGATATGAAAAGTTGCGTTTCTTATTATTAGAGAATAAATCATTAACAGATAAATTAAAATATTCAGCCGTTAATTTTTGTATATCATTTATATTTATCTCATTGAAATTCTTAGTATTTATTATAGATTTAATAATGGATATATCTATACTGCGATTGTAAATTGAAATATAATTCTTAATACTGGCAAAATACTGATTCAGGTTTTTAAAATCATCCGTTGTATTTGCAAGAAAAAAGACTACATCATCCGGTATATCAATAACTTCTCTCTTTGATTTTGCTTTTATGATCTCTATTTTTGTAGATTGATCAGGAACAAGAATTTCAGATAAAACACCGCCTTCAAAACGCGATCTCAGCTGGGGCAGCAGGTTATGCATATCCACGGGATGGTCTCTTCCTGCAAACACCATCTGTTTTTTTGATTCATATAGGGTATTAAAAAGATTAACCAATTCTTTTTGGATTTTAACACGTCCACTGAAGAATTGAATATCATCCAGCAGTAAATAATCGAGGTTCTTATACTGCTCCTTAAAGCCAGTAAGGTTTTGCTTTCTAATACAAAATGAAAAATCCGAGTAAAACTGCTCAGCCGTATAGTATTTAACTTTTACCTTAGGGTTGTCCGTTATTATTTTATTCCCTATGGCATGTAACAGGTGGGTCTTACCAAAGCTGTATTTACAGTATATATACAGGGGGTTATAATAAGTCCCCGGTTGGTTGCTAACTTTTTTTGATGATGAATATGCAAACTTGTTGCTGTTGTCCGTAATAAATTCATTAAATGTCCATGAAGGATTAAGGTTATTGGATATTAAATCTTCCCGTTTAACTTTGTTTTGAATAAAAGGCGATAATTGCTGATTAGTTTTAACTTTTCTATAAGTAAACCGAATTTCAGGTAAAAAATTTAAATTTTCATTTAAAGAATCTTGTATTCTGCTGATACAATTATCAGTTAGCCATGTAGCGAAAAACTTATTAGGAACTTCGATAACAGCAAGATTTCTGTCCAGATTTTTCAGGGAAGAGTTAAATAGCCATGAGGAAAGTTGAGGCTGAGAAACATCAGATTTTATGTTTGAAACAATTTTACTCCATATTTCATTTTTTTTAAACATAATAAATACTTATAGTTTTTAAAAACGGTTAATAAAATCAACATAATTTATAAAAATTTGTTGAAAATATCAAGTAAAATAAACCTGGTTGCTTCTTGATTTAAAGATATTTAATTGTTTGTTCTAGAAATAATTTTATGATGTCAAAAAATAAATGATCCTATGAAGAAGTAAGCGGAAAAACGGAAAAAATGAATAATTGACAGATAACGGTTTATTAGATAAAAGCATAGCTCTGTTTTTAAACGATTTTCCTTCATAATTTTTCCTAGCATAAACTATATAGTTTAAATGAGGATATGATTATTGATTTATTGTCCTTATTTTTATCTTTATTAAAATAAATACTTACAAGCAAACGGCCTTTAATCAGGAGGTAAAAACTGGTGTTTGAGATTTCTAAAAAGCAATATCCTGGAAAAATCAGGCAGGTTGCATTGGGTACCGGGAAAAGAGCTGTTATGATTGGAGGAGAAGACTCTTATCTGTTTCATCTTTTTGAAGGAACCATGCCAAATCACCCAAAGATAGCTATGGAGATATGGGATTATGATCCTTCAAATGAGTGGACTCCAGCAGCGTTGGAGCCGTTTAAAGATGTTGTTTCCTCTCCTGTGGATTGGGCAATAAAGTGCGTTGAAGCTTATAAAGCAGATATAATTGTATTGCAGCTCAAAAGTACGGATCCGAACGGTTTGGATGATAACGTGGATAAAGCGGCAGTAATTGCAAAAAGTGTATGTGATGCTGTTAAGGTTCCTCTCATCGTTTGGGGTACGGGAAATAGCGCTAAGGATGAAGAAGTATTAAAAATGATATCTGAGATGTGCGATGGAAAAAACCTGGCCCTTGGCCCGGTTGAAGAGCCGAATCATAGAGGAATAGGGGCTAGTGTTATGGGATACGGGCATAATATTATTTCATCTTCACCGATTGATGTGAATCTTGCAAAGCAGCTCAATATTCTTCTTGGAAACCTTGGCGTAGGTGGTGAAAAAATTCTGATCGATCCGACAACAGGGGGGCTGGGGTATGGACTTGAGTATACATACTCTGTGATGGAGCGAATCAGGATGGCGGCTTTAACCCAGGAGGATGACAAGCTTCAAATGCCTATCATTAATAACGTCGGTAATGAAATATGGAAGTCCAAGGAGGCGGGACTTCAAGTTCAGGTTGAACCGGCTTTTGGGGATGCTGAGAAAAGAGGGATATTGATGGAGACTGTTGCGGCTGTCTGCTACCTGCTTGCAGGTAGCGATATTGTCATATTAAGGCATCCTGAAAGTGTTCGTATGACGAGGTCCTTTATTGAACTTATGGTTAACGGCGGCTCGGCACATAGTGTTAAGGAGATATCAAAGAGGCTTGGAAGACAGGAAACGGATCTTCTTTCAGTTTCACCTGAACCTGTGCTTGATTTCTCAGTATAACCGGACGAATTGGCCAGAGGGAGATAATACTAAAAAGATGCTCGTGGTGCATATTATTGTACATAATGAAAATTATATTTATAGGTTAGTCGAAATAGTTATTCGCAGTATTTATATTATTAACTTGGCAATTAAAAGTATCAATCGTCATGCCGGACTTGATCCGGCATCCAGTCGATTTCATTATGGATTCCGGCTTTCGCCGGAATGACAACATTAACACATATTATCGCCGGGTTAATAAAAAGGATATTAAATATTTTTAATAAAAATTTTCAGGTTTTGATTAAGTTGTTTTGAGTGTAATATTTTTGGACAGTTTTATGTCTAACTTTAACGCTGTGATGGGAATACAGGGAGCATATAATATTGTTTGCAGGGCTGAGAAAAAATATAAAAAAGCCCTGGAAGCATTTGGCGGCAGCCATAAACTGGAGTTTCCAAATACATCATATTTTCTGCCTGTCATATATTCTCTGACAGGGATAAAGGTGAGGGATTTAGACTCAGCAGGAGAACCTGTTCAATTAGCAAGAAAACTCTTACCCCAGAATAACATAAATAAAGGCCGTCTTCCTTTATTCAGAACCTTGCTTGACGCTGGAATGGCCGCGATCTTCGCAGAGGAGATAACTGAGGCAATTCGATACATGGAGCAACCTGATTTTTACCAGGCAGAGTTAGAAGACCCCGATATTAAGAAAGGCATGATCTGGCTTGGTGCAGCAGACGATGCAATCATGAGAAGGCGCGGGATGGAGTTTGTTGAAGGTAATTCACCCGGGTTTGCCCTGATAAACGGGTCTGCATCTGATTCTAAAACAGCAAGAAAGATAGCTGAAGAGTACCAGCAGAAAAATATTTATGTATTTATGGCTGCTGGAAGCGGGCCAGGAACACTTGCTGAACAGCTTATAGATGAAGGAGTTAATATAGGATGGAACAGCCACCTTGTTCCTTTTGGCCCTGATATATCAGCCTCGGTTTTTTCGCTCGGCTTTGTTAACAGGGTAGCAATGTCATTTGGTGGAGTCCAGCCAGGGGATTACAAAAAGATTCTGGCCTATGGAAAAGAGCGGATATTTGCCTTTATAAATTCCCTGGGTGATATAACCGCCGAATGGGGAGCCAACGTGGCAGGTGCTGTTAACTGGGGTTTTCCTGTTATAGCCGATAGAGATATAAAAGAGATACTGCCTGCCGGTGTCTGTCCAGATGAACAGATTGTCTCAAACGTAAGCCATGAAAAAATGAGCAGAAGATCTATTGAAGTCCGGGGACTTAAACTGAATATAAAAAAGATCGATATTCCACTGGATTATGATCCTGCCTTTGAAGGTGAACGTATTCGAAAGGATGAGATATTTATTGAAACGGGCGGCGGCAGGAGTCAGTGCGTTGAACTTGTTAAGATGGCTGATATTAATGAGATAGAGGACGGCAAGGTGACTGTGATCGGCCCTGATGTAAAGGACACAGCAAGAGGGTCTTTACTTCCGTTAGGTATCTATGTAAAGGTAGCCGGTCGCAATATGGAGCCTGACTTTGAGCCCGTTCTCGAGAGGCAGATCCACCATTTGATAAACTGTGCCCACGGCATCATGCATATTGGCCAGAGAGATACCACTCGAATCTGTGTGTCATGTCAGGCCGTGGAAAAGGGTTTCACAATTAAGGATATAGGGGAGATCCTCTATACGGGATTGCACCAGGATTTCAGTAATATTGCGGAAAGGGTGGAGGTAACCCTTTTCACAGAAAACAAAGAGGTAAGCAGGCTGAAGAAGCTTTGTAAGGCTGAATACAGGGCAAGGGATAAACGCGTTGAGAATATGACTGATGAAAGTGAGGAAGTATTTTACTCATGTACCATATGCCAGTCACTAGCTCCCGGCCATGTATGTATTATCAGCCCTGAGAGATCAGGTCCCTGCGGCGCCTATAACTGGCTCGATTGCAAAGCATCTTTCGAGATTAATCCAATCGGCCCCAATAAGCCTGTGGAGAAAGGTGAATGCCTGGATCCGTTTTCAGGGCAGTGGAAAGGCGTCAATGAATTTATATACAGTGCCTCAGGACAGACATTAAGACATTATAATCTTTACAGTTTAATGAATGAACCAGTGTCGACGTGCTCCTGTTGTGAATGTATATGCGCTCTGCTGCCCGCGTGTAATGGAGTAATGACGGTTAACAGGGAGTATAGCGGGGAAACGCCAAGCGGTATGAAATTCAGTGAACTTGCCGGCCTGATTGGTTACGGGCAGTCGGTTCCCGGTTTTGTCGGGCATTCAAAATATAATATAACACAGGGAAAGTTCATTTCCGGTGACGGAGGGTTGCTTCGGCTGGTATGGATGCCGGAATCCATGAAAGTGGAATTAAGAGATCGCCTTACTATGCGGGAAAATGCATTAGGAGTTCCAGATTTAATTGACATGATTGCTGATGAAACCGTAGGTGTCACTGAGGAAGACGTGTTAATGCACCTTGAGGAGAAAGGACACCCTGTATTGAAGATGGATCCAATACTTTAAAAAGGAATTATAACCAGTAGGGAAACTGGTTTTTGCAGACAGATACTTATTAGCTGAAAGAATATGTTTTAGGAGTATGATATGGGATTGACCGGGATTCAGATTTTCAAATTGTTGCCTAAAACCAACTGCGGTGAGTGTGGAGTTCCTACCTGCCTGGCCTTTGCCATGAACCTGGCTTCGGGAAAGGCGGAACTGGATTCATGCCCTTATGTTTCAGAAGAGGCAAGAGAAACACTGGAAAAAGCCTCTGCACCGCCTATAAGGCCGGTTTCAATTGGAGCAGGAAAAAGGGCATTTACGATTGGCGGGGAAACAGTCATGTTCAGACATGAAAAGACATTTCTTCACCCGCCTGGTTTAGCCTCCCTGATTCATTCTGATATTAATCCCGAGGAATTAGAGAGAAGGCTTAAGGAATGGAATGCTCTTCAATATGAAAGAGTAGGGGTCAACCTGTTTCCGGAGCTCATTGCCCTGAAGGATATCAATGGTGATGCACAGGCCTTCGCAAATGCCGCTGAAAAAATCGCTCGGGAAAGTGAATTCGGCCTGATCCTTATTAGCGGTAATGTTGATGTCATTCGCGCCGGAGTGAAGGTCTCGGCATTCAAGAGGCCTCTGCTGTACGCAGCTATGGCTCAAAATGTTGATGAAATGGGTGCCCTCGCCATGGAAAGCGGCCTGCCCCTGGCGGTCAGGGCAGATAACATTGATCAGCTGATAATGCTGAGTGACAAATTAACAGGAATGGGCCTGAAAGACCTTGTGCTTGATTCAGGTGCAAGGGAATTAAGGTCTCTGTTTGAGGATCAGGTGATAATAAGAAGAGAAGCTCTTACATCAGACAACCGGTCACTCGGTTTTCCCACCATAACTTTTCCCTGTGAAATGGCGTCAAACCTGGATATGGAGACGGTTATAGCCTCAATGGTGATCGCAAAATACGCCGGCATTGCAGTTCTCTCCGATTTCAGGGGGGAGAGCCTCTTTCCGTTGCTCCTGGAACGGCTGAATATATTCACAGACCCTCAGAGACCGATGACGGTAACAGAGGGAATTTATGAGATAGGAGGCCCTGACAGTAATTCTCCTGTCCTGATAACTACTAATTTCTCCTTGACGTACTTTATAGTAAGTAGTGAAATAGAAGGGAGCAGGGTTCCGAGCTGGCTTCTTATTATGGATACCGAGGGTCTCTCTGTAATGACTGCATGGGCCGCAGGTAAGTTTTCAGGGGAAGGTACCGGCGCGTTCATAAAGAATTGCGGAATTGAGGAAAGAATTGATAACAAAAGAATTATTATCCCTGGTTATGTCGCATCCATCAGCGGAGACCTTGAAGAAGCTCTGCCCGGCTGGGAAGTAATTGTCGGTCCAAGGGACGGCTCGTTAATACCGAAATTTTTGAAGGATTATGTTAAGTAACTTTAAAATTTTTGCATATGAGGGGTTGTTTTTCTGGTGTTTTTAATTGGTGAAAATCTTAATGTGATGAGAACGGTGCTTGGGAAGGCCTTCAAGGACAGGGACCCCGGACCGATTGCAGATGAAGCGGTCCGGCAGAAAAGCAGGGGCATGGACTGGATTGATATCAATCTCGGTCCTGCAGCAAAAGGGGGCCCTGAACTTATGGAATTTGTTGTAAAGACCGTTCAGGAAGCCATAGGGGATTCGCCCCCCCTGTGTCTTGATACGTCCAATATAGAGGCTATGGAGGCGGGTCTTGCAGTTCATAAAGGTAAGGCAATAATTAATTCAATAATGTGCAGGCCTGAAAGATATGAAAAGATGATTCCTCTTGCCGTTAAATATAACGCCTGTATGATTGCCTTGATGTGGGGACCTGAAGGTCTTCCAAGAGATGAAAATGAAAGGGCATCCCTTGCTGTCGAGCTTATTTATGCAGCCAGTGAAGCGGGAATTCCCAATGACGATATATTCGTAGACGGTATTGTAACTCCGATTAACATTCAGCAGCCTCAGCTTGTATGTCTTATGGCGTTCCTGGATATGCTCCAGGATTTTGCTCCCGGTGTAAAATCTACCTGCGGTTTATCTAATCTCTCCAATGGTGTTCCTAATGATCTGCGGCCCATCCTGAATCACACATTCATGGTTATGCTGGAAAGGAAAGGCATGTATTCATGCATTGCCGATGCCTATGATGATACCCTGGTTGATATAGCCAGAGGAAAAAGGGGTGACATAGAAAATGTCATCCACAATGTAATGGATGATGAAAAATTTGATTTGGATGGTCTCTCCGATGAGTTGCAGCGCTATGTAAAAACGGCAAAAGTAATTTTAGGCCAGTCTCTATACTCGGATTCATGGCTTGAACTATAAAGAATAAATGGTTTTGCAGGTAAATGAGTTTTATGATATAATCCTGTTTGTGATCCCACCAGAGAATAGGAGGACTGACGATGAATCATCTGAAGTCTCGTCTGACTCTGGGGCTTATCCTGGTGTCAATTATATATTTTTTCATCCTTTCTACTGCATATGCTACAGCAAAAATTGAATCATCACTTCTGCAGGAAGCAGAAGAGCAAGAACAACTGAACGTCATTATCTTTGTCAAAAGCCCTGACCTTAATGCTGCATCCGCAGAAGTAAAAAAGCGCTTTGATCCTGAAATTAAATCCCTTTCCGAAGAAGTGCGGAAAATTCACAGAAAATACCTGCCTCGCAAATCCTTGAATCCGGAAGAAGAGAAGGAATTTGTGCGAAAAGCCCCCCCCATTTCCCCATCGGATCAGGAACGCTTGAAGCTCATCCATGAGAGGCTGGATGAAACGATGGATGAGAAGAAGAGGGCGATCGGTATGGCCCTTCGAATGGCGGCCAGTCCCAATCTGGATGACGTGGCTGATTTTGTCACCGCCTCCGGCGGGCTGGTCCGAGCAAGGGTCTATGTAATCAGCGCCCTGGGTGCCACCATCCCAAGTTATGTGCTTACTGAGCTGGCCGGGCATCCTCTTGTGCTCTCGATCGAAAGGGATCGTAAAAGGCATCCTTTACTTGATATTAGTGTGCCGTCAAGCGGTTTTGCGACTTGGTGGTCTAATGGTTTTAGCGGCGGGCTGTATGATGTGGGCATTATTGAGTGGGGAGTTCAGGAAGATCATCCGGCTTTTTCAGGCATTTCTTTTATTTCTAACTCGGGGATACACACGGATCCCACAGGACACGGTACTCATGTGGCAGGGATTGTAGCCAGCGGAGATACGTTTTTTAGGGGAGGTGCCTATGGTCTCGATACTATTATTTGGTCAGAAGGGGGTACTATAGCTAATGAAGTAGAGACCATGGGGGATATGGAATGGCAGGCAACTGTGCCGGCTGAGAATCCGGAGGTAATTAATCAAAGTGCTGGCTATGGTGTGTATGATGATTTGGATTATGAGAATAACGACGCCTTTTACGATGCGTTCATACGCCGATACAATATTCTAATTATTCAGGCGGCAGGAAATAATGGTTGGACGGATTTAGCTCTAGATCGCCCTGCTGGAGCATATAATCTTATTACAGTTGCCAATATGTATGATAAAACAAAGATGGATCGAAGTGAGCACGTCAGGAGCGATTTTTCGTCCATAGGCCCGACACTTGGAGGCCGAAAAAAACCAGATCTCACGGCTCCGGGTACTGATATCCTGTCCTGTAACTGGCACTGGGCCACTGAGACTGATTTTATGTCTTTAAGCGGTACCAGCATGGCTGCGCCTCATGTGACTGCGGCCATAGTGCTCCTTGAAGACGGTGGCCTGAACCATAACCCAATGGCACAGAAGGCTGTTTTGATAAATACGGCTGATGCTTGGACAAGTCAGGATACCTCAGACCGTAATGATGATGGCCCGACTCCGGGTAGCCACTGGGACAAGTCCTATGGGTGGGGTTATCTCAACATGGACACGGCTTATTTCCACCGCAACGACTATTTTAATGACAGTGTTGTGCCGAACAACGGAACAGCAGTAGATGACGACTATAAGCTTTACAAAGGGCCTATGCTGGCAGACGAGAAGGCAACTTTGGTATGGCACAAACGGGTTGACTATATCGGGGGTACCGGTCCGGGCTATCAGAACAGACTGAGTGACTTGGATATCATTCTTTTTAATGAAGCGGATAGCAGTCTCAAGGGCTGGGATACGGGAAATACCATTGACAACGTGCATCAGGTCTGCACACCAAGTGATATCACGGGCGTTATAAAGGTCTATGCAGTAGATGCATCATTTGAATATGCGGATCACGAAGATTTCGCCCTGGCCACACAGGAACTGTTTGTGAAAGCTGATCCGCCTTCATTCGATGTCGGTCTTTCCATGCCGGCAAGTGTTGAAACCAGCACGAACTTTACCGTTACCGTTGATGTCACCAACAACGGAGATGTCAAGGCGCATAATAACAATGTCACCCTGTCTTTGCCGAGCGGGTTTTCCATCCAGTCGGGAGCAAACCCTCAAAACATAGGAAGCATCGCCGCGAGTGGCACCGGCCAGGCAACCTGGACGGTTCGTTCCTCCGCCACGCCAGGCGGATACAATCTTTCCGCTTCAAACGCAAGCACCTGCTATTATGAGACCTATACCTGCGCTTCCGGCGATACCCCCATCACGGTCACTGCCGTGCCAGGTCCTCACGCTCTCTCAAACGATATGCCGGAGATCTTTTCCGACATCCCCAAAGATTTCACCTTTAGCATCATTAACTATGACTGGTGCGGGGTGGCCATCAATCCGTCAACGGATCACGATATCATAATAGACAATGATTCCGACCTGGGCTCTCCGTATGCCATTTCAGAATTTACTGATAAACGTGATTTTGTCGTTGCGAACGGTCACATCAAGGGAACTGTTACGCATTACGCGCAGGTCTACTGGGGTTCCAGCAGCAGTTATACCATTGAGGCTGAATGGAATGCCTTGGATATCACGGCTGGAAAAGTTTATTCGGACAGCATGCCAGCCGGCGACGTTATCCAGATGTATGAGTCATATCTGCTCAGCGGGAACCAATATCGGGTGGAAGTGGACATCACTTCGGGAAGCGGTGATCTTGCCCTTTATATATTCAAGGCCTCGCGGGAGCATGGAGGTCGCCTTTCCGGGGACTATGATTATTCTTCCGAGTCAGGAGGCTCAGGTGATGATGAGAGTGTTTCGTTTACGGCTGACTGCACTGGTGAGTTTGGAATCGCCGTTATCAACGACAATGCTTCGTCGGCGAGCTATACTATCTCAGTAATTGAATTGGATACCACGTGCCCTCATCCCAATCCAATGACTTGGACCGAGGAGCCGGCTGAGACAAGCACGTCATCCATTAGCATGACGGCGACCACCGCGACGGATGATTCCCCCCCGATAGAGTACAAATTTGATTTCACCAGCAGTCCTACCGGAGGCAGCGGTGGCTCAGACTCCATCTTGCAGACCTCGACCTCGTACACGGACACCGGTCTTGGGGTGAATCACCAGTATGGGTACCGGGTGATGGCACAGGACAGTCTGGGGAATCCAACCGGATATTCTTCAATAAGTTATGATTACACCGATATCGAGACACCTACCGGTATTACCTTCGGCACGGTCACAACGACAAGCATCCAGGCCAAATCGGCCAACACGCCATCGGGGCTGAGCCGGGGCAATTCCGGGCTTATAATCTACAATGTGACGAAGGTGACTAATTCAGCCTGGAAGCAAAACAACGATTACTGGACGAGCGGCTCGCTCTCACCCAACACGCAGTATGGATTCAGGGCCAGGGCGAAAAACGGTGATGCCAATGAAACAGGGTATTGTTCGACGGCATATAAATATACCCTGGCCAATACACCGGGGGCTGCCGGTTTTACCAACGTGACCCAGACAAGTATCCGCGCGAACTGGACGGCGAACGGCAATCCGGCCGGGACACAATATTACTGTGAGAATATAACCAATACTACCAACTCGGGGTGGACGGCAAATACCTACTGGGACAGCACCGGCCTTGCATGCGGGACGCCCTATTCATTCCGGGTATACGCGAAAAACGGCAATGATATTCCGGCCGGACCCACCAGCCTCGGTTCTCAGAGCACATCGGAGTGTCCTGATGAAGATCCCCCAACGCCGAACCCGATGACCTGGGCGACGGAGCCCTATGAGACGAGCACTTCATCCATCGCGATGACGGCCACCACGGCGACGGATGCTTCCCCCCCGATCCAGTACCATTTTGATTTTACCAGCAGTCCCACCGGAGGTACGGGCGGTTCAGACTCTATCTGGCAGGCCTCGACCTCGTACACGGACACCGGGCTTGGGGTGAATCACCAGTACGGTTATCGGGTACAGGCAAAAGACAGCCTTGGAAATCCGACCGGGTATTCGTCAATAAGTTATGATTACACTGATATCGAGACACCCAGCGGCATTACATTCGGCACGGTCACGACGACCAGCATCCAGGCCAGATCGACTAATACGCCGTCGGGGCTGACCCGCGGCAATTCCGGGCTGATAGTCTACAACGTGACGAAGGGGACTAATTCTGACTGGAAGCAGAACAATAATCTCTGGACAAGCGGCTCGCTTTCCCCCAACACCCAATACGGATTCCGGGCTCAGGCGAAAAACGGTGACGGCGACCCCACCGGTGAGTGTGCCACGGCTTACAAATACACACTGGCCAACGCCCCGGGAGCTGCCGGCTTTACCAATGTGACCCAGACGAGCATCCGGGCGAACTGGACGGCGAACGGCAATCCGGCCGGGACACAGTATTGGTGTGAAAATACAACCAATACTACCAACTCCGGGTGGACGGCAAATACCTACTGGGACAGCACCGGGCTCGAGTGTGATACGCCCTATTCATTCCGGGTATACTCGAAAAACGGCAATGATGTCCCGGCAGGTCCAACGTCCCTCGGTTCACAGACGACAGCGGCCTGCAGCGGAGAAACCGATCCGCCGACGCCGAACCCGATGACGTGGGCGACGGAGCCCTATGAGACGAGCACTTCATCCATCGCGATGACGGCGACTACCGCGACGGATGCTTCCCCCCCGATCCAGTACCATTTTGATTTTACCAGCAGTCTCACCGGCGGGACCGGAGGTACGGATTCCGCCTGGCAGGCCTCGACCTCGTACACGGACACCGGTCTTCAGGCAAACCATCAATACGGATACCGGGTACAGGCGAAGGACAGTGCGGGAAATCCTCCAACCGATTATTCGTCAGAGAGTTACGACTACACGGATATCGAGACACCGACCGGTATTACCTTCGGCACGGTCACAACGACAAGCATCCAGGCCAGGTCGACCAATACCCCCTCAGGGTTGACCCGTGGGAATTCCGGGCTCAAGATTTTCAATGTAACGGATGTAAGTAATTCCGACTGGAAGCAGAACAATAATCTCTGGACAAGCGGCTCGCTTTGGCCGAATATCCAATACGGATTCAGGGCTCAGGCGAAAAACGGTGACGGCGACCCCACGCCGTACTGTCCCACAGCCTACAAATACACCCTGGCCAACACCCCGGGGATTGCCGATTTTACGAACGTGACCCAGACGAGCATCCGGGCGAACTGGACGGCAAACAACAATACGCCGGGGACAGAGTATTGGTGTGAGAACACAACCAAAGGAACCAATTCGGGATGGATAACCGGCACCTCCTGGGACAGCACCGGTCTTGCGTGCGGGACACCCTATTCATTCCAGGTGTATTCGAAAAACGGTGACGGCATCCCGGCAGGACCAACCAGCCTCGGCTCTCAGGCCACGTCGGCCTGTGAGGTGCAGACCGGCGATAAATACTGCACAGACTTTGATGAGCGGGGAGACTGGACAGGAGACAGCAATATCTATGTAGATGAGGATGATTCACGGTTATACTGGTATACCAACAGCTCTTATCATTCCGCCTACGACAACATTTCAGCAGTGACCCAGGCCGGGGATGTCATAGAGTTCGAATATCATTACCTCTACCATTTTGACTCAAGTACTCGCCAGGACGTTGTATTCGGTTTCACCGATTCGATCTCAACTTATGAGAATACCTTCCCGGACAACCTTATCGGCGGGTATGCACAAAATTATTATAATCCTACTACCAAAACTCATTATGCACAAACTCATGTAAAGATAAACAAAGACGGCAGTTCTCTCTTTAACTGGGGGGAAAACGATCATCCTCGGGGGACGCCGGCGGTCTACAAGGCGAGGATCGAAATAGTCAATTCCAGCACCTATTCCGTCACCATCTGGAAAGACAATGTGATCGTTTATCCAAAAACAAATAGAAGTGGAGATCTTACTGGCATTCATTTTACGTTGTGCGCCGCCTGGAACAAACAGACCCAATATGGATTGTCAATGCAGGGTTTATATGAAGGGTATTTAGATTACATCTGCTGGACTGTGTCGGGCAGTAAAGGACTTCCACCCGGAGTCATGCAGCTGCTTTTAATGGGTGAATAATCTCATTAAAAGAAGGCAACGCCGCAGAGTATCCGGCGGGTAGCTATAAAAACAGATCCTGCGAGGTCTCAAGAGCGGATATTTTCGTTAAGGAGCAGGCGCTGGCAAAGGCGCGCAGTTTGTACCATACACACAGTTTGGGTGGTTAGTCATGTTAGTACCATTCATGTATGCGGTATTCTGGTCGACCAGGTTGTACCCTGACATAAAATATATGCCGTGATCTGTATTTTTATAGCAGGTGTTGCCGGTAGCAGTTGAGCCATTAGCGACACCAAGACCGGCACCGGTATTGTCAGAGCCACTTTTTTCTGTGGAAATACAGGGCCATAAGTAAACCAAGGACAATCATTATTATCCATAATGCAGGATAGGCCCATGCCCATTTAAGCTCCGGCATGGACTCAAAGTTCATTCCATAGATGCCCGCCAGAAAGGTAAGAGGAATAAAGATTGTGGCGATGATTGTCAGGACCTTCATGACCTCATTCATTCTGTTGCTCAGGCTTGAAAGATAGGTGTCAAGCATCCCTGATACCATATCGCGATATGATTCAAGGGTATCAATTACCTGGATGGTATGATCGTAGACGTCTCTCAGGTAGATATTTGTTGACTCCTCGATAAGTGAAGACTCGGTTCTTTCCAGTGTGCTTACGACCTCCCGTAAAGGCCATACCGACTTTCGAAGTGATATCATTGTCCGTTTCATGCCTTGTATGCTCTGCAACATCTCAGGGGTTGGATTGGCGAGCAATGCTTCCTCCATTTCCTCTATCTTTTCTCCGAGGCGTTCAAGAATTACAAAGTAATTGTCCACCACAGCATCGATAAGGGCATAAGCCAGATAATCAGCATTTTTCTTTCTAATTCTGGCTTTTTCGCTCCTTATTCTGTCCCTGACAGGATTAAAGATATCTCCGATCCTTTCCTGAAATGTTATGACAAAATTAGAGCCCAGAATAAGGCTGAATTGTTCATCCTTTATTTCATCCTCATCTTCATCATAATAGAGCATCTTAAGTACTATGTAGAGATAGGTTTCAAGGTCATCGGTCTTAGGCCGTTGACCTGTATGCAGGATATCCTCAAGAACAAGGGGATGAACATCAAAATGTGTGCCAATTTTTTCTATAATATCAATGTCATGGAGACCATCTATATTTATCCATGTTACAGTTCCCTTGTCCTTATAAGTAAAACACTCCTCCACCATATTTACTTCTTTTTCCTGAAACTCTATCTCATCGTAGTCGACAATGCTGATCCTTGTCTTCTCGATCTTTCTTTCTCCCACATGTACCAGTGTGCCGGGGGAAAGACCTGCCTTTTTTGATGATAATTTCAGAAAATGTGCCATTAAAAGACCCTCTTAATTTAAGTTATCCCATGCCTGGAATGGAGCATAAAATTTCATCAGGGACATTTTCTTCAAACTGTTTGAAATTTAGTCTGAAATCGACAGCCAGTTTTTTTGCACGTTCGTCGTATTTTTCCCTGTTCGAAGAAAAGTTTCTTGGATTCAACATTTCAGAGGGAACCCCATAACAATATTTTGGGATCAGGAACCCGAAAACAGGGTCATGTTCAAACTCACCATTGTCAAGAGATCCGTTCAATATATTCCTGATCAGCGCCCTTGAATAAGGTATCTTTATCCGCTCAGATTTACCGTAGGGTTCTCCTATCCAGCCCGTATTTATAAGCCAGCAGTTTACATTATGGGTCTTGATCTTTTTCATAAAGAGGTCGGCATATACTGTAGGAGGCAGGACCATGAAAGGGGCTCCGAAGCATGCGCTGAATGTCGCCTTCGGCTCCTGAATACCCGCTTCAGTGCCAGCGACCTTGGCGGTGTACCCGCTCAGAAAATGAAAGACTGCCTGTTCCGGTGTGAGCTTTGCCACAGGAGGCATCACACCGAAGGCATCACATGTCAACATTATAACATTCCTGGGATGCCCGCCGATACCTTCCCGGACAGCGCTCGGGATATGCGATATCGGGTACGCTGCCCTGGTATTTTCCGTCAAAGAAGCATCGTTCAGGTCAAGCCGTCCGGTTTTCTGATCCATACTAACGTTTTCAAGTATTGTACCGAACCGTCTCGTACATTCATATATTTCCGGTTCCGACTCTTTTGAGAGATTAATGACCTTGGCATAGCAGCCGCCCTCAAAATTGAATATGCCCTCATCGCTCCACCCGTGCTCGTCATCCCCTATCAATCTGCGTTCAGGGTCTGCCGACAGGGTTGTTTTACCGGTACCGGAAAGACCGAAAAATATGGCAGTGTCATTTTCAGCTCCAACATTCGCAGAGCAGTGCATCGACAGAACAGATCCCTGTGGAAGGATATAGTTCAGGACAGTAAAAACGGATTTCTTTATTTCGCCTGCATAACTTGTCCCACCGATGAGGACGAGATTCTTTCCAAGATGAAGCAGGATAAATGCCTCCGAACTTGTCCCGTCCAGCTCGGGGATAGCCTGGAACCTGGGGACATTTATTATTGTAAACTCAGGATTATGGTCGCCGGCCTCATCCGGTTTTTTCATCTGGATAAACATATTTCTGGCAAAAAGGCTGTGCCAGGCCTTTTCCGTGATAACCCGGATACGATGTTTATATTTTCTGGCAGCGCCGGCGTAACAGTCCTGAATAAACAGATCTTTATTCTGGAAATATGCCTGGAGACGATGAAAGAGATGGGTAAATCTTTCTTCATCGATCCCCTTGTTTACAGGGCTCCACCAGATTTTGTCTTCACTTGAAGGTTCTCTGACGATAAAGCGGTCGTTTGGGGAACGCCCCATTAGATGCCCTGTTCTTACAACAATCGGACCAAGATGGGCGATATTTCCTTCCCTCCTTTTGATGATTTCTTCATAAAGGCGGGGAGTGGTGGAATTCCAGTAAATCGCACCGACATTCCTGAATCCCTGTCTTTCGAGTTCAGACCTGATATCAAAATGATCAAACATTTTGTCTCTCCCGGCATGGATGATAAATAAAAATAATTATCCTATTTGATCCTGTAAAAAATGTCTTATTTATGAATTGATGCAAACCCGTCAAGCAGTCAGTATGGTTTACCGGGGGGCCCGGATTCCGGATAATCCCAGCCGAAACCCCATCTGAACGGGGTTGGCAGCCACCACACGCCACCAACACGAACACCGTAATACATTATAGTTGCGATGACAGGATGCCCTTTTTGGGATATGCATTCTTTTAATTTTTTGTCAGCCTCCTTTTTTTCATGCCGGGTTCCACCCATCCAGTAAACCAGATCATGCTCGATGCAGCATTCCACCCAGTCACTGTCAGGCCAGCAGGAACAACCATCGGATTTGAAGGCATGAGGAGGTAATGGTTCCTCCCAGATTGATTGTGAATAAAGGCTTTGGGCCAGGTCATCAATCTTATTTTGATCTGAAGAGCAGCCCCAGGGAGGCAAAAAGAACAATATAAGCAGAATGATGTAAAATCTGATCATTTTATGCATCCCATCTTAACAGTGAAAGTCACAGGGTCTCACCAGACAAATAGATCATTAGCACAATATTGACTATGCGTCAAATTATTTGCTTATTTGAACATATCCTTTTTTACTTATTATATTAAAAAAGCATTTAGTTAATAATGATCTAAATATATCTAATAAATATTACAAATAGTGAATGATAACCGTATGGTTTTTATAGGATTAGAAAATATTTGACGTTGACGTATTAATCAGATTTTTCTATCTTTTAAAGCAAAAGGCGAATACAATTTTTCGCAGTTCATATCATATTGCATTATCTGCATGGCCGGTTATCAGCTGGCTTTTTCATCATAAGGAATAATATTCTTGCCAAATAACAGGAGGAAAAATGGATATACATGAAATACGTCTTGAGGACTTTAATCCGGAAAAATTTGCCACTGAAATGATTGAGCAGATTTCATCGGCAGTGGGTGACGGGGTTGCAATCAACGCCCTGTCCGGCGGGGTCGACTCCTCGGTTGTAACTTTGCTCGGTCACAGGGCTCTGGGAAAACAGTTCAAGTCGTTTTTTATCGAAAACGGTCTTATGAGGGAAGGCGAACCCGAGCATATCGTATCCATTTTCAGGGAACTGGGTGTAAATGTTGAACTGGTTGACTCCAAAAAGGACTTTCTTGATGCGTTAAAAGGATTGACCGATCCTGAGGAGAAAAGAGAGGCAATAACAAGTTCTTTTTACAAAGACATATTTGCAGATCTGGTTAAAAAAACCGGCGCCACATACCTGTTCCAGGGCACGAATTTTACGGATATTGAAGAGACGGTTGCAGGGATTAAAAGGCAGCATAATATCCTTGAACAGATCGGTATAGATCCAGAGAAGATTTATGGATACAAGGTGATTGAGCCCTTAATTCGACTGAGAAAGCCTGCTATCAGAGAGCTTGGAAAATTCCTTGGACTGCCGGAGGAGCTGTATTCAAGGCCTCCGTTTCCAGGACCTGCCCTTGCAGCCAGAATTATAGGAGAGATAACGCAGGAGAGGCTGGACACTGTAAGGGCGGCGACAAAAATTGTTGAAGAAGAGCTGGCCGGTTGCGGAGCGTTTCAATATCTGGCTATTCTTCACGATGACAGGGTAGTTGGAATAAGGGACGGCAAAAGGGACTTCGGGCTTCAGATAGAGGTAAGGTGCTGGGACAGCACGGACGCCAAAAGCGGGACGCCCACCAGGCTTTCATTTGATGTCCTGGAGCGATTAGGGCAAAGAATATCCTCAGAAGTACCCGGTGTCGTAAGTGTGACCTACAATATAACAGCAAAGCCGCCATCTACAATAGAAGCGGTTTGACGCTGAATCTACAGAAAGAAATCTTTTGAGGCTTTTGTTGCATTTTAAAGGATTCCTTAAGATCAATTGCCGTCGCGGTCAATTGGATCATCGATTTAGAGCGAAACCGAATTGACCTCAGGAATTCTGCTTCCGAGAAATGACTCTCCGAAGACCCTGAAGCGTTCAGGGTCATCCGTGGTAAAAAACAATCTCTCCCTGTTTTTTGAGAGAATTGCCTCTATTTCAGAATGTCTCTTGAGGTAGTCGGCAAGTTTAGCAGCGACAATTCCGGGAGCGTCCAGTACGTTGCAGTTTTTTCCCATTATCCTCTCGATATCCTTTTTCAGAAACGGATAGTGGGTACATCCAAGAATGAGGGAGTCAACGGATTTGCTTTTAATTGTTCTGAGATATTTTTTAAGAATCATGTTCGTTTCCGGCTTCCCCACCCATCCTTCCTCAACCAGCGGAACTAAAAGCGGGCATGCCTGGCCAAAGACCTTCAGCGAAGGATTGAGTTTGTGCAGTTCCTGATTGTAAACCCCGGATTCGATTGTTGCTCTTGTTCCTATTACGGCGATGCGCCCTCGTCCGGATTTCTCTGCTGCCGCTTCAGCAAGAGGAATTACCACACCAAGAACCCGCCTGTCGGGATAATGGTCCGGCAGCCACTCCTGCTGTAATTTCCTCAGGGCCTTTGCCGAGGCAGTATTGCATGCAAGTATTATAAGTTCAGCGCCCTGTCTGAAGAGAAAGTCCACGGCCTGCCTTGTGTATTCAAAGACGATCTGGAGGGATTTGTTGCCGTAAGGCGTACGGGCACTGTCGCCAAGATACAGGTAACCGTACCGGGGCATGAGGTCCAGAAAACCCTTGAGAATTGTTAAACCGCCATATCCTGAATCAAAAATCCCGATCATATAGTGTGTCCTCATCCGTGTATTATGTTCTGTTTCTCAGCAGCCTGATTTAACCATGGGGCCAAATTACGGGGATATTATGCAAATGCACACGAAGGCATAACACAGGAAATACGGAATCGGGCGCATAAAACAGGGTGCTACCCGCCCATAAGGGATAACCGCATATTTTCCCATTTACCATTCTTTACCAATTTGTATTTTTCCCCGAACAGATCATTACTTAAATAGTATTTGCAGGACTGTTTAAAGGAGAGCCGCCTCTTGCCGGAATATTCATCTTATAAATAATAGCTAAAAACTTTTAAAAGAGTCCGGAGATGAATTATCTCTTTGAAAGATAATAATTTTCAATTGTTTTCAATTGAGAAATATATGCTTCCTGATATTTGAGCTCAGGATAGCGGCTGATTTCCGCATGGAGAGGCTTAATGAATGGCACTATGTCAATTCCATAGTTGTTGGCCCTGTTTTTATCTGTTTCATGGATTATCAAAACACTGTAATAGCTGAGAAGGAGTCTGAGATCTGCTGAACGCCTGGCCAGATAAGCCCTGCCTCCCATGGTATTAAGGAAAAAGCCGGCATATTTATATAGTACATCAAGAGAAGGCCTTATTCGCTCTTTATCAGGACAGCGGTCATGCAGAGTCAGCCATGTATAAAACATCTCAAGGTCTGTTTCTATTGAGTCCTGTTCAAATTTAAGTATTTCTTTTAGCAGTAGGATATCCGATTTATCCAATACACGGAAAAAGTGGTACATATTCCTTATTATTATCTTGGGATACACACCTTCTCCTGCGGGGACCGGTGGGCGTTCCGCCAGTTTTTTCAAGATTAGTTTAAAATGCATGAAACTATCCATACCTGTACCAAGAAGACGTATGGCTGGTTTTGTGTCCAGGTATTTGAAGAAGTCAGCAATATTTGTTTCTATCTGTGTGCAATAGTCTTCTTCGGCAGATATTTCAAGTGGGGACTCTTCTTCAATTACACTGGAAAAAACTTCGGGTTTTTCTTCGGTAATTGTAACAGGTTCCTGAAAAACAGGTTCCTTGGTTTTAACGGGTTCTGGAACTTTTTCAATTACTATCTGCCTTTCCGGCTGTTTCATCATTCCGGAGTAGATATAGAATCCCAGTCCGGCAAGTATAACAATCAGCAAAGCAAATAGAAGATATGAGAGTATTCTGCCTTTTTTCATAGTATTGCCTTTATGATAAAATTTGATACTGTTTATGACCTTCCTCGTAATAGTCATTACCCAGGATATCATTTACAACAATAACAGGAAATCTTTCAACCTTTAATCTTCTTACAGCCTCAGGACCAAGGTCTTCATAGGCTACTGTAATGGATTCCCTGACAGCCCTTGAGATCAAAGCCCCGGCACCCCCGGTTGCAGCCATATAAACGGCCTTGTATCTTACCATTGCTTCCCTGACAGCATCGGACCGCCTTCCCTTGCCTATCATACCCTTTAATCCCATTTCGAGCAATTTTGGAGTGTAAGGATCCATTCGGTAACTGGTAGTTGGTCCGGCTGAACCGATAACCCTGCCGGGCGGGGCCGGTGATGGTCCCACATAATATATCACCTGACCCTTCACGGGGAAAGGTAGTTCCCGGTCCGCTTTAACAAGTTCCATCATTCTTTTATGGGCCGTATCCCTGGCGGTGTAAATATATCCGCTTATTTCTATCCTGTCTCCTGATCGAAGGTTGATTATGTCCTCCATAGAAAGAGGTGTTTTCAGTTCAATGATCCTGTCAGGGCCAAATTTCTTCAAAGGGTTATCTCCATATGGCGGCTTGCATGGCACTGGAGATTGACCCCAAGAGGGAGGCTGGCTATATGACACGGTATCATGATTATATGAACAGCAAGAGATGTAGTCCTTCCCCCGAGACCCTGCGGCCCAATGCCTGTCTTGTTTATTTCTTTCAGGAGCTCATTTTCCATTTGATCCAGCTCAGGATCGGAATTAGCAGTTCCCAGCGGGCGAAGAAGGGCCTTTTTTGAAATCAGTGCAGCCTGTTCAAAGTTGCCGCCGATGCCCACACCCACAATTGTAGGAGGGCAGGGGTTGGGGCCCGCTTCATATACAGTGCGGACCACATGCTCCTTTACACCTTTCCAGCCCGCTGAAGGAGGGAGCATGAATACGCGGCTCATATTTTCGCTGCCGCCGCCCTTTGGAACCACACAGATTTTAAGTTTGTCACCCGGAACAATTTCCATATGTGCTATTATAGGTGTGTTGTCGCCGGTATTCTTTCTCGTAAATGGATGACATACGGATTTGCGCAGAAAACCCTCACTGTATCCTTCTCGTATGCCCTGTTCAAGGGCGGATTTAAAGTCATCGCCGACAATGCATACTTCCTGGCCCAGCTCAACAAAAACAGTGACAAGGCCAGTATCCTGACACACAGGAATTCTGTCTTCTCTTGCTATCCGCGCATTCTCAATCAACTGGACCAGAATTTCTTTTCCTGAAGGAGAAGTCTCATTTTTTAATGCATCTTTAAAGGCATGAATTACATCTTCTCCTAATTCCAGATTAGCAGTGATCGCCAGATCTCTGACAACCTGGATAACCTTTTGGGTCGAAATTCGACGCATAAGACTCCAATTGCAGTGACGCGTTAAGATTTGTCTTTCTTAAAATGGATTAGTTGGAACAGTTTATGTTATATTATTTACTTGCCGGAAAAAAAGAATGCTTAATAATATACAGAAGATGATATTATTAAGCAATCAAGAAAGTGGGATTGTAAGCAATGAAGGTTCTATTAACCAATGATGACGGCATTCATGCTCCCGGTTTATTTGAATTGTACGAGGCCCTTAGGCCCGATTATGATGTTCATGTTGTTGCGCCGGAATCGGAAATGAGCGCTGTTGGTCATGCTATTACCCTGACTTTACCTCTAAGGGTTCAGAAAGTGATGAAAAACGGGTCTTTTTTTGGATATTCAGTAACAGGAACACCGGCGGATTGTGTTAAGATTGCTGTACAAGAGCTGCTTGATGGCCCTCCCGACATTATACTTTCTGGAATTAATCTTGGCCCTAATGTAGGTATCAATATTCTTTATTCAGGTACAGTTTCTGCGGCAACTGAAGGTGCATTTTTAGGCGTGAGGTCTGCCGCCATTTCTTTAGACTGCAGAAAAGACCCGGACTTTGGATTTGCTTCCTTATTCGCCAAAGAACTCATAAGGTTCATGATGGAAATCGGATTAGAAGAGGGAATAGCTCTTAACGTGAATATCCCCGATGGTCCCCCCGAAGAGATAAGGGGTGTATGCTTCACAAGTCAGGGGATGTCCAGATTCGATGAAAAATATGAACGTCGAAGTGACCCCAGGGGGAATGTATATTACTGGCTTTCAGGTGAAACGCTCATTGAAGATGGAGATACAAATAGCGACTCAAGGGCCTTAAAAGAGAAGAGGATCACCATTACACCCATAAGTTATAATCTTACATCCGTAAACGAGCTTAATAGATTAAAATCCCTGTCTTCCAGGACCCTTAAAAAACTGTCTCATTTAGGGAAAAATTATGAATAAAATCCTTTATCCTGGCTTAGTCTAATCAAAATATGTGTAATGGTGAAGTATTATCCTGTTCTTCGAGTTTTAGTAATAGATTTTTACAGCTATTAACCCTGCCCGGCCAGTTGCTTGAAAAGTTTGAACCTTTCTTTGGTGTCTTTTTCAGCCAGCTTAAAAAGCCGTTCTGCATTATCAGGAAATGTTCTTTTCAGGCTTGAATAACGGACTTCGCCCAACAGAAATTCCTTAAAGCTCTCTTTGGGTTCTTTTGAGTCAAGAATAAATGGATTTTTACCTTCATCCTTGAGCACAGGATTGTATCGATAAAGCGGCCAATAACCTGATTCAACGGCCTTTTTTTCTTCTTCCTGACTTAGTCCCATATTAATTCCATGGTTGATGCATGGTGAATAAGCTATTATAAGAGAAGGCCCATTATAGCTTTCAGCTTCGAGGAGGGCCTTAAGGAGCTGGTTTTTGTTGGCTCCCATAGCCACAGAGGCAACGTAAACATAGCCGTAAGTCATTGCCATGAGGCCTAAATCCTTTTTTCTGGTGGGTTTGCCACTTGCTGCAAATTTTGCTACTGCGCCTATAGGGGTTGATTTTGATGATTGACCGCCGGTATTTGAATAGACCTCCGTATCTAAAACAAGGATGTTGACATCATGATTCATTGCGATGACATGGTCAAGGCCTCCATAACCTATATCATAGGCCCAACCGTCTCCACCGAATATCCAGATTGATTTTTTTGTAAGGTAATCACTTCTGTCCAGAATATCCAGCAGGATTGATTCTGTGTTAGCATCAACGGTTTCAAGCTCGAATTCAATTAATTCTATAACTTCTCGGGAATATTCCTTGGAGTTTTCCCCGTTATTCATATTTTCAAGCCATGCCTCAAATGCGTTTTCAAGTTCTTTGGAGACGCCGGCCTTTAAGGCATCACCCATAAGTTCGGCCAGTTTTTTTCGCCTCTGACTGACGCCTAATTCCATGCCAAAGCCAAACTCAGCGTTATCCTCGAACAGAGAATTTGCCCAGGCAGGACCATGACCATCGTCATTTACTGTATAAGGGCAAGTGGGAGCTGAAGCTCCATAAATCGAAGAACACCCCGTAGCGTTGCCTATAAGCATCCGATCACCGAATAGTTGTGTGATTAGTTTTATGTATGGCGTTTCACCGCATCCAGCACAGGCCCCTGAAAATTCAAAGAGAGGTTGGCGGAATTGACTACCCTTTACAGATGAAACTGGCATCGGGTCGTTTAAATGTGGCAGCTCTAAAGAAAAAATGTGGTTTGGAATTTGCGCATTAGTCTGGGTAGCAAGAGGTTTCATAATCAGGGCCTTTTCCTTGGCAGGGCAGACCTGTGCACAGTTGCCACAACCTGTGCAATCGAGGGGGCTGATTTGAATCCTGTAACGCAGGCCTCTCAATTCTTTTCCTCTGGCTGCTACTGTAAGAAAATCCTTTGGGGCATCCTTCAGGTCTTCTTCATGAGCAAGGACAGGGCGAATAACTGCATGAGGGCAAACAAAGGAGCACTGGTTGCATTGAATACAGCTTTTCGGCTGCCATTCCGGCACATTGATGGCAATACCTCTTTTTTCATATTTGCTTGTTCCAACAGGGAATACACCGTCAGGCGGCATAAGACTCACCGGCAGTTTGTCGCCCTGCTGGGCAATCATGGGGCGCATTACCTCTTTTACAAACCTTGGTTCAGTTCCTTTTGCATATTCTTCGTGACCGGCAATAGCCCATGATTCGGGATACTCTATCTTATTAAGGGCTCCAATAGCCTTATCCACAGCATCAATATTCATTTGGACAACCCTGTCCCCTTTTTTACCGTATGTTTTCTTGATAGCTTCTTTCATGAAATGAAAGGCCTCGGCTGGAGGAATAACATTTGAAATTTGAAAGAAGGCGGCCTGCATGATCATATTGATACGGCCCCCAAGGCCCAGTTCGGTGGCGATTTTGACCGCATCGATATTATAGAAATGAAGATTTTTCTGTGCAATCGTACGTTTCATATTATCCGGCAGCTTTTTTTCCATGTCTTCAAGAGTCCAGGGGGATTCAAGAAGAAAGGAACCACCCTCCCTGATTCCTTCCAGTATGTCATACTGGTCGACAAAGGCGTGGTTGTGACAGGCAATAAAGTCAGATTTGGTCAGGAAATAGGGTGACTGGATCTTCTGTGGAGAAAACCTGAGATGGGAAATGGTAATTCCACCGGATTTTTTGGCATCATAAGCGAAATAGGCCTGTGCATACATGTCGGTGTTTTCTCCTATGATTTTAATAGTGTTTTTGTTTGCACCGACCGTACCATCTGCGCCGAGTCCCCAGAATTTGCATCTTACCGTTCCTTCAGGGGATGAATGAATTTCTTTACTTATGTCAAGTGACGTATGGGATACATCATCCACAATGCCAACGGTAAAGTGATTTTTGGGCACTTTTGACCGGAGATTGTCAAATATTGCTTTTACCATAGTGGGATTGAAATCCTTGCTTCCCAGTCCATAGCGCCCTCCGACAATTACAGGTGCATGTCCTATTTCCTTGAAAACCGTGTTTACGTCCAGATAAAGAGGTTCACCTAAACATACAGGAGACTTGACCCTGTCAAGGACAGCTATGTGTTCAGCAGTTGCAGGAACGGCTCTGAAGAAGTGTTCTCTGGAAAAGGGAACCGGTACCCTGACTTTTATAAGACCTACACGCTCCCCTAATTTAATCATGTAGTTAACTGTCTCTTCAATTACCTCGCAGCTCGAGGCCATGGAAACGATAATCCTGTCTGCTTCAGGATCTCCGACATAGTCAAAAAGGTTATATGAACGCCCGACTATATCCCCCACTTTTTCCATTTCTTCCTGAATAATATATGGTATCCGTTCATAAAATGGATTTGCAGCCTCACGATTTTGAAAAAATATATCAGGGTTCTGGGCTGTTCCTCTTACCTGAGGATACTCCGGGTTCATAGCGCTGCTCCTGAAATCATCAATAGCATCCCAGTCTACCAGAGCAGCCATATCCTTATAATCAATCATTTCGATTTTCTGTATTTCCATAGAGGTCCTGAATCCGTCAAAGAAATGGACAAACGGCAATCGGGCTCTGATACTCGCAAGATGAGCTACAAGGCCGAGATCCATAACCTCCTGCACTGATGCTGATGCAAGCTGAGAAAAACCCGTTATTCTGACCGCATCTATGTCAGAGTGATCCCCAAATATTGAAAGCGCATGGGTGGCAACGGCCCTGGCTGAAACATGAAAGACAGTTGGAAGAAGCTCTCCGGAGATTTTGTACATGTCGGGGATCATAAGAAGAAGCCCCTGTGATGCCGTGAATGTGGTGGCCAAGGCCCCTGCGGCCAAAGCACCGTGGACGGCACCTGCCGCCCCCGCCTCTGATTGCATTTCAGATATATTCAATACCTGTCCAAATATGTTTTTACGTCCTCGGGATGCCCATTCATCACAATATTCACCCATAGTACTTGATGGCGTTATGGGATAGATTGCTGCTACATCGCTCATGGCATAAGCCACATGGGCCGCGGCTTCGTTTCCTTCAACAGTTTTTATTACAGGCATAATTATTCTTCCTTATATAAAGTTTTTGGCACGAAGATTCGATTTTTATCAGATCAGAGATGATCAGATACCTTATAAATTTGTCCTCCTGAGCAGAAAATCTGCATTTTGCTCCGGGCAAGGAAAATTTTATTGCAGATTCATTATTTTCACAAAGTGATAATATTCTGCAATACCATAAAATTATATATACAGTTATTTTTTCCTAAGTATATATTTTTATAATTCAATGCAAATTTTGTCAAATTTTAAAATTCTTTAATTTCCACATTTTACAAGGCGGGAAAACCAGGGCTGGTTTTGATTTTGAAAACAGATGCAGGGAAAAGAAAAGTCCTTCATATATTTTAAATAGATGTTCATCTGCAGTCAGGGCATTTTTCCCAGAAATCTTTCGGGATACCCTCAGTGATATTTTTGAAATATTCCAATTGAAACCACGGAGCAAAGGTTCTGTTGCAGACCTTGCATGTTTTCAGAGGAAGGGTTCTTGACCAGCGAACGATTGTCCTTTCTTTTTCGTTCTCCTCAATTTTTATGCAGTTTGTCGGACATACATAAACACAGGCGCCACAGGCTATGCAGGTTTTGGGATTAATTTCCAGGGGCGGGCCAACTTTTCTACCTGAACCCCTTCCTAAAAATGAAATAGCCTCAACACCGACAACCTCGCGGCAGACCCTTTCGCACAAACCACAGAGTATACAGTCATCATTATCCAGACTGAACCTGGGTGTGCCTACAGAATATTTTTCAGCCAACTCCCTTATTGCCGTAACATCGGGACACCTTGCCAGCATGAGTTCGATAACCATCCTTCTGGCTCTTGTGACCTTTTCAGTATCTGTCCTGACGCTAATGCCCGCAAGAACGGGATAATTGCATGATGTGGTAAGGCTTGTTTTTTTGCCTTGTGTAATTTCTACGAGACAAAGTCTGCATGCGCCGTAAGATTCAAGGGCTTCGTGAAAACAAAGATGAGGGATGTCAAAACCATTATCAAGGGCCACCTGAAGCACATTCTGGCCTTCTTCACCCTCTACTTCAAAACCATCGATAGTAAATTTAATCATCTTATTCCCCGTTACTCGTTTTTCAAGGACAGCAAGGAGCAGTTGTAAAATAACTCTTTATTTAAACAACGTTAATAGCATCAAATTTACAGGATGCTATACATGCACCGCATCTTATGCATTTTTCAGGATCAATTCTGTGGGGCATCTTTTTCTCGCCGCTTACTGCATCACTTGGGCAGACCTTCAGGCATTGGCCGCATCCTGTGCACTTTTCTTCATCAATTATATATGAAATCAGCGCCCTGCAGACGCCCGCAGGACACTTCTTTTCATTTATATGAGCCTCATATTCATCTCTGAAGTATCTTATAGTGCTCATCACAGGATTAGGAGCTGTCTGACCGAGGGCACATAAGGAAGCCTCAGAAACAACCCAGCTTAGCTCTTCGAGGAGTTCTATGTCTCCTTCTTTCCCCTCTCCTTTTGTGATGGCGTCAAGTATTTCATACATTCTGCGGATTCCATCCCTGCATGTTGTACACTTACCACAGGACTCTTCCTTAAGAAAATTCAAAAAATACTTGGCAATATCAACCATGCAGGTATTTTCATCCATTACAATCATGCCGCCGGAGCCCATCATGGATCCAACCTCTGTAAGCCTGTCAAAATCCACAGGCAAATCCAGCAATGATTCAGGTATGCATCCGCCTGAAGGGCCTCCTGTCTGCACGGCCTTGAATTTTCTGCCCTCAGGGATACCTCCGCCGATATCATACACGATTTCTCTTATTGTAATGCCCATGGGAACTTCAACAAGACCGGTATTGTTGACCTTCCCTACGAGTGAAAAGATCTTGGTTCCCTTGCTTTTTTCAGTCCCTATATTTCTGTACCAGTCAGCCCCCTTATTTATTATAAGAGGAACATTGGCCCATGTCTCCACATTGTTCAGGTTGGTAGGCTTATCCCACAGTCCCCTTTCAACAGTATGGATATGTTTTGCCCTTGGCTCACCTGCCTGTCCTTCAAGAGACGCCATAAGGGCTGTAGACTCTCCGCAGACAAATGCTCCGCCGCCCCTGCTCACCTTTATGTCGAAACTGAAGCCACTGTTTAAGATGTTTTCACCTAATATTCCGTATTTTCTGAGCTGATCAATAGCTATTCCGACATTTTTGACTGCCAGGGGGTATTCATTGCGTACGTATATATAACCCTCATCCGAGCCGATAGCATAGGCCCCGATAATCATACCTTCAAGGACGGAATGTGGATTGCCTTCCAGGAGGCTTCTGTCCATGTATGCGCCAGGGTCCCCTTCATCAGCATTGCAAACTACATAATGTTTTGTTCCATGGGCATTTCTGCAGGATTCCCATTTAACACCGGCGGGAAATCCTCCGCCCCCTCTGCCCCGGAGTCCTGATTCCTTTATAATGTCAATTACTTCAGAAGATGAAAGTTCAGTCAAAACCCTGCAGAGCGAGGTGTACCCGCCTATGGCGATATAATCTTCTATTATTGCAGGATCAATCTTTCCGTTGTTCCCAAAAATGAGCCTCATCTGTCCCTTATAAAAGGGGACATCGTCTTCTTTGATGATTTTTTCACCTGTCCGAGGGTTGGTATACAAAAGGCGGTCAATGATTTTGTTTTTAAGAAGTGTATCAGATACAATTTGCATCGTATCATCATGAGTTACACCCTGATAAAATATCCTTTGCGGATTTATGACAACAACAGGTCCCTTTTCGCAAAAACCATGACAGCCAGTTGTTCTGATATCAATAGAATTTTCAAGCCCATGTTTTGTTAGTGCATCTCTGAATCCTTGCGTAACCTTTTCACATCCAAAGGCACGGCATCCGGTGCCGGAGCAAATGGTAATACAGGGCTTATCAGGATCCCTGCTGACCAGAATTTCTTCCCTGACTTTTTCAAGGTCCTTTACGGTTTTGATCTTTTTCATCTTTTTTCCTTAAAGATCCTTTCTATATTGATCGATTGTGGACGAAACCTTTGCAGGTGTCATCTTGCCATGGTATTCGTTTCCAATTACTATAACAGGACCAAGGGCACAGGAGCCCAGGCAATTAACGGTTTCAAGAGAAAAAAGCCTGTCTTCAGTCATCTCTCCAACTTCAATGCCAAGATGCATCTTTATCCTGTCGAGAACCATTGCAGCCCCCCTTACATGACATGCCGTGCCAAGGCATACATTAATAGGATATTTACCCCTTGGCTTAAGGCTGAAGGCATTATAGAAAGTGGCTATCCTGTAAATCCTTGTTAAAGGCATTGATAGTCTTTCAGAGATGTATTCCAGAGCGTTTTCAGGGAGATAGTTTTCTTTTTCCTGAAGGTCCTGTAAAATCCCTATAATGGAAGACTGCTCATAATTATATTTCTTCAGAATCTGATCAACAGGCCTTGTATCCATTTAATCTCCTTGTTCAATCTTTTTCTTTAATTTTCCATATTCTTTATCAACTCTTTTTTGGATTGTATCAATCAATTTTTCATCAAGATGGCTGAAGCGGCCCTGCATCTTAAGATAATCACCAACAGGCCTTAAATTTCCAATTTTTACTGTGAACCTGTATCTGCCTTTTTCCACTTCATAAAGCGGGAATATTCCTGTCTCAACTGCAAAGCGACCGGCTTTTATTGCTTGGTGGGGGGGCAGTCTCCAGCCTGTGGGGCATACGGAAAGTATATGAACATATGCCGGACCTTTGATTCCTGCCGCCTTTTTAACCTTTTCTATAAGATCAACAGGATAGCTCGGACAGGCAGTGGCCACATAGGGAATATTGTGGGCGGCTGCTATTTCAGGCATATTTTTTTTCCAGGTTATCTGACCCGGCACTACCCTGCCCGCAGGGGATGTTGTAGTTGCTGCTCCAAAAGGTGTTGATGATGATCTCTGAATGCCGGTATTCATATATGCCTCATTATCATAGCATATATAGGTAAAGTCATGTCCCCTTTCAAGGGCTCCTGAGAGGGCCTGGACACCAATATCGCTTGTGCCTCCGTCTCCTGCCATGGCAAGGAAGTTTATCCGTTTTTTGGGTATTCTTCCTTTTCTCATCAGGACCTTAATACCAGCCTCAACACCGGAGGCTACCGCCGCAGCATTTTCAAAGGCGACATGGATCCAGGGAACCCTCCAGTTAGTAAAGGGCATTGGGGATGAAATAATCTCCATACAACCCGTTGCCGATGCAACTATTGTATCTCTTCCCATGGCCTTGGCAACAAGCCTTACGGCCAGTGCCTCTGCGCAGCCCTGGCATGCCCTGTGTCCGGGTGAAAAATACTCTTTTCTGGTAATCAGTTTATATGCATATACATTAGTGCTTTCCATTACTTGCCCCTCACCCCGTAATATTCATAGTCTTCTTCCAGGGGATTCGTCTTTATCTTTTCCATGGATCTCTCGTACATTCTTTTAAAATCATCCACTGTAACGTCTCTCCCTGCCAGACCGCATATAAAATTGGTGATATTCGGCTGATTTTTCGTCTTGTACAAGACAGCACGCAATTCGATTGCCAGGGGGCCGCCCTGCCCTCCGTAAGATATGGCCCTGTCAATAACAATAAGGTTATTTGCATTCTTCACGGCCTCACGAAATTCGTCAAACGGAAACGGCCTCCAGAGCCTGTCCATGACAAGTCCAACGGATTTTCCCTCATCCCTTAACTCGTCAACAACCATCGAGACGGTTTCACCATAGCTCCCCTGGGTTATGAAAAGGGTTTCTGCATCATCACTTTTGTATGTTTCGACAGGGTTATAATACCTGCCCACAATATCCCCGAGTTCCTTCCACGCCGATATAATCTCGCCTTTTGATTGAATAAGCGGCTCATCCTGTGCCACCTTTGCCTCTGAAAAAATGTAGGGCATGCCAACGCCCCCCATAGTAACCGGTTTGTCTGGATGAAGTGAATGAACCGGCTTGAACGGGGGAAGATATCTTTCCACCTGCTCCTTTTCCCACATCTCCACCGGCTCAATAACGTGTGTCAATATGAAACCATCCATATGAATCATCAGAGGCAGCATGACATTTTGGCTTTCAGCGACCCTGAATCCAAAAAGCACATGATCAAAGACCTCCTGACCATTATTGACAAAGACCTGTATCCATCCGCAATCTCTGATAGACATAACATCGGTGTGATCATTCCAAATGCTTATTGGCCCTGATAAAGACCTGTTTGCAAGAATTGTAACAATCGGAAGTCTCATGGATGCTACAATGTGGACGATTTCGTTCATTAATGCAAGTCCTTGAGAGCTAGTGCATGTAAAAACCCTTGCTCCTGCTGCCGAAACACCTGCACACACACTCATGGCGGAGTGTTCTGATTCGACGGGGATGAATTCCGCATCCAGTTGCCCGTCATTTACAAGTTCCGATAAGTGTTCGACAATATGAGTCTGGGGGGTTATGGGGTATGCTGCAATGCAGTCAACGTCCGCCATTTTTACCGCTTCTGCTGCAGACAGGGAGACTTCCAGACCGATTCGATTACCCATTACTCTTCCTCCTCAATCATTTTTATAGATTGGGTAGGGCACTCATTTGCACAGATTCCACAACCCTTGCAATAATATAGATCAGCATCAAACCAGCCCTCTTCGGTTTCATTTATAGCGGCGTCAGGGCAGAAGATATAGCAGATGCCGCATTTTACACATCTGTCTCTGTCCCAGACCGGTCGAAGAGATCTCCAGTCCCCGGTCCTGTATTCAGAAGCATTTCCGGCATTGGTTACAACAGCGCCAATTTCAAGTTCCTGCCAGCTCAGGTCAACCTTTGTTTTTGCCAAGATAGTTCTCCTCAAATAACTAATAATCAAGTTCTGTTTCTTTAAAGGCCCGTTTAAAGGCCTTTATATTTTTATCCGCAATCCTGCCGAACCTTTTTTTAAGCGGTTCGACAAGGGAATCAGGGTTGACAACGGCCCTGGCCTTCAATAAAGCACCGAGCATTGTTGTATTGGTGACAGGTATTCCTAATTCTTCCGTCGCTATTAGAGTGGCATTAACTACAGCAAGCTTACACCTGAATCCCAGCTCTTTCCGTATCTTCCCGGCATTATATTTGGTGTTGGTAATTAATATGCCGTTTTCTTTTAAACCTTCTGCAACATTTACAAGGCGCAGTATAGAAGGGTCAAGCACGAGGACAAGGTCAGGTTCATTTATATTGGATCTTATCTTAATCTGCCTTTCATCAATACGGCAGAATGCTACGACAGGTGCACCTCGTCTTTCCGGACCGAAACTGGGAAATGCCTGGCCATAATTTCCCTCGTTAATAGCAGCCAGGGCCAAAAGTTCTGCAGAGGTTACAGCACCCTGTCCACCTCGACCATGAAGCCTGATTTCCAGCATTTTTTCTCCTTACATTAACGATATTTTAAGCCTTGTTTAACAATTAAGACATTATAATTGTCCAAATTCATTAGGACCAGCAATTCCTGCTTCTGCACCGGTTTATTGATCAATTTAACATGATTTCCCTAATATCAAAGGATTATACGCTTTACCTCCTGCAGTAAGGGCAGGGACATGATATGTTTTAATGCTATCAATGCATTAAAAAATAAATCTGTTCTCATATCATAACAGAGGTGTATACTGCTTTAGTTGATTACATGTAAAAAGCGTTTCCAGTGAGGCCATGACCAGTAAATGATGAAGGCCTTTCCCTTGACGGATTCTAAAGGTACAAAGCCCCAGAATCTGCTGTCGTAACTGTGTTGCCGATTATCTCCCATGACAAAAAGGTGATTTTCAGGGACATTTATAGGTCCGATATGCGCTTTATCCAGTGATTGAGATGTGTTTTCAGCCCTATCAGAGTAAAAGCCATAAGGGTCATCAAAGGCTTCTCCGTTTATCAGGATTTTCTCACCAAAAATTTCAATTTGATCGCCAGGCAATCCTATGACACGTTTGATGAAGTCCTTGCTTTTATCAACAGGAAATATAAATACGACCACGTCGTTTCTTTTGGGTTTGCTGACAGGTATCATGGTGGTGTTAATGAAAGGGATCTTAATGCCATATATGAATTTGCTGACCAGAATATGGTCCCCAACCAGCAACGTAGGCTCCATTGAGCCTGAAGGGATTTTAAAGGCCTGTACCACAAATGTCCTTATAAAAAGGGCTAAAATTACCGCAATAACAGCGGCTTCGGCATATTCACGAAAAACACTTTTCTTTTTTAGCTTCTCTTTGGATGGTTTAATAATCAAAGAAGAGAACCTCCATAAGCGGTTTTTAACTTGGAAAAATATATAAAATTTAAACTTAACCGGTAATGTTTGTAAAGAAAATTTTGGATTCTTTTGTTATTTTGGAGGTAAGTACGATAATAAAATATACTAATTTGAATAATAGGATAACAATATGTAGTATCATTATTGTTGTTTATATACTATATCTATATAAATTATATTAAATTAATTAAAATTATAATAATTGTTTGACAAATTAAGCATTATATGGTTTTGTATATAAAAAGGTTATTTTTGTAATTATGATGAACATGAGCGTTAATTATTATTGCTCGGAGAAAAAGTTTCAGTAGTCAGGAAAGAATATTCAGCAAGAGATTCAGCAGGACTTGCTAAATATTGAACAAGGAGTAATCAGATTCGGAGGATGAATTGGCTCGTAACAGCGTAAAGGATATACGTGAAGGCCTCCTGATGAGCAAGGCAGAGCTTGCCAGAAAGGCAGGGATTTCATCCTTGACAATTGACAGGATTGAAAAAGGAAAGGACTGTCGGCTGGAAACCAAGAGAAAGATTATACTTGCGCTTGGATACAGTTTGTCCGAGAAAGACAAGGTTTTTCCGGCTGGTTAAAAGCGATAGGCTTTTTATTAATGTTGATTCAAGGTTAGCGCGGGTATTGAGTATGAGATTTTCAAACCCACAGATTATTGATGGTTTTGTTGGAAGTCGTCACCCCGATGAAAATCGGGGTCCAGAGGTTTCATAAGTGATTGAAAAAACTGGATTCCGGCACCGAACAGGAATCCGGGACAGGCTGGAGTTTACCCGCCAATGTTTGTGGCGGGTTTACCCGCACTTGATTAGGGGCCGGAATGACGGAAAGAGAGCATTTTTGACTTTTTGCGAGTTCATCATTATTGATTAAATCAGCAGGAAATTTTTACTGTGGCTATTCAAAAGAAAAATCAATTGGTAGGGCTGGACATTGGTTGCCATTCCATTAAACTGGTAGAAATTGACCACGCAAGGACCGGTTTGGTGCTGAAAAATCTGGGCATAATCGGCCTCCCGCCCAATGCTATAGTCGAAGGTACAATTAAAGAACCAGAGGTTGTTGTCTCAGCAATAAAGAACCTCTTTAAAAATCTGAAAGTCCGCAATAAGAATGTGGCTATATCTATTTCGGGCTACTCCGTAATTGTAAAAAAGATCGCGCTGGAAAAGAAAGAGGATTCAGAACTTGAAGCCGTAATCTATGATGAAGCAGAACAGTATATTCCCTTCGATATTAACGAAGTAAACCTCGATTTTGACATCCTTACAATCCTGAATGATTCATCAGAAGAGGAGGGGGCACAGATAACTTCTGAGGGGATGGATGTTATGCTTGTTGCTGCCAAAAAGGATTTTGTAGACGACTATGTCAGTTTGGTAAAGGCTTCTGAGCTCAATCCCATAGTTATGGATGTTGATTCTTTTGCATTGCAGAATGCCCTTGAACTTGGAATAGCTGAACAAAACAATTGTTATGCAATAGTTAATATCGGAGCTGAAGAACTTGGAATTAATGCAGTCAAGAATGGAATTTCCCTGTTTACAAGAGATTCATCATATGGTGGATCTGAAATTACTCGAGAAATAATGTCCGAATTTAATATAACATTTGAAGAGGCGGAAAAAATCAAACTGACTGGCACAAAGGTGGATAAAGAGAAAAAAAGTCTGGAGGAGATTTTTTCATCCGTTGTATCAGGCTGGGTTCAGGAAATAAAGAGGGCGTTAGATTTTGTGGCAAATACCTACCCTGATGAGTCCATAGAGAAGATATATGTATGCGGTGGCTCCGCCAGAATCAGTGGATTCCGGAAATACCTGGAACGCGAAACTACCATACCTGTTTTTGAACTCAATCCTTTTGAGAATCTCATGGTAAATGAAAAATTATTTGATACGCGATATATTAAATATATGGCTCCGCAGGTAGCCGTCGCAGTGGGGCTTGCTTTGAGAACTATTGGTGACAAATGATAAAAATAAATCTTTTACCTTTCAGGGCTGCAAGAAAAAAAGAAAACATTAGAAGGCAGATTAGTATTTATTTTTTATTAGTGATTTTTATATTAACTGCTATTGGATATATTTATATTAATGTAAATTCTAAATATAAGAAATTAACAAATGAAAAGATCAGTAAAACAAATGAACTTGCCACCTATGCTCAGACTACAAAAAGGATAAAGGAATTAGAGACCAAGCAGAATCAGGTTAAGAAAAAGCTGGATATTATACGCGGGCTTGAAAAGCAAAAGAGAGGACCTGTCCAATTGCTTGATGAAATCAGCATTGCTGTTCCAAAGAACAAATTATGGCTGACATCTCTTGTAGAAAAAGGCGGTATATTGTCTCTTAACGGCACTGCAAAGGATAACGATGTTGTGGCGCTTTTTATGACAAATCTTGAACTGTCTGAACATATAACCTCAGTAGATCTGTCGAGCACAAAGCTGAAAACAATTCAAGACTATGAGACCGATGTTGTTGATTTTGCATTGAGCTGCAAGACGTATTCTTTTCTCGAACCACCCGGAAAAAGTCCTGCTAAGGCAAGGAGAAGATGAAGTTTTAGATCCAAAAGCAACTGAATGAATATATGGATAAATAATGGCACAAATTTCTTTTTTTGAAAAAGTCGAAAAAATAAAGATGGTCAACAGGGTAATAATACTTGTTGGGACTCTTGCTTTGTTTGTTGGTCTTTTTGCCGTATTATTTTATTTTCCAAAGGCTGAACAAATTGAATATTTAGAGAGGGAAATAGCGAGCCTTGATCAAAAAATATCTAAGGCAAAACAAACGGTTAAAACCCTTGCAAAGTTTGAAGCTGATTATGCAAAGATTGAGGCCGAATTCCAGGCGGCACTTATGCTTTTGCCCAATGAAAGGGAGATTCCAAGTCTCTTGAGAAATATTACCGATCTGGGTGCCGAATCGAATCTTGAATTTGTGTTATTCAGTCCTGCAAAGGAGGTAACAAGGGATTTTTACATTGAAATCCCTGTGTCAATTCAGGTGACAGGTAATTATCATGACGTTGCAGTGTTTTTTGATAAAGTGGGTCGCATGAAGAGAATTGTTAATATAATTAATGTTTCAATGCAGCCGGAAAAGTCTCTTTCCACAATGCTGAATACTAAATGTACAGCAATAACATACAGATTCAAGGGCTAAGACAAAGGTGAGAAATAAGCAGAGAAGAAGCAAACATATAAATATGATCCAAGCGATATTAATCATTGTATTTGTTTTGGTTGGGTCCGGGTCTTCATATGCTGCTCCTGATATTGTTTTCAAAGATTCTCGCCCGGAAAAGGATCTGACAGAAAAGAAGGAAGAGGCAGCTTATGTTTATAATCCGGCCGGCAAGACCGATCCATTTGCCCCTTTTATTACAAAGCAGGAGAAAAGCCTTAAAGACTTTAAATCGGAACGTGGAGCTGAGAAAGGAACCCGGTTGTCTCCTGAAATCAGGGATCTGTTGAATGAATTAAAAAGGCCTCAGACAGAATTGCAGAGAATAGAGATATCAGAACTTACATTAACCTCAATAATTAAGGGGAAAGATAAGGTTTGGGCAATGGTCAGCGATTCTAAAGGCAGGGGCTATATGCTGGAAAAGGGCTCCTTTATAGGAACGCAGGGCGGTGTGGTTGAAAGGATAATATGTGAAGAGAAAGATACGGATTTCGGAATGGAATCAATCAGGAAAATTATTATAAAAGAGCCTTTTATTAACAGCGATAAGAACCTGGAATATAAGTCCATTGAAATGAAGATGCCTTTTGCGACCTTACAATAAACAATTAGGAGATAATTTCGGAATATAATAATCTTTGTCATAATGGGGGAAAGAACAAATGAAGCTGAAATTTAAATTTTTTGTAACGGGCCTTTTGATCCTGATTTTAAGTTCTTCCTGCGGTCAGGTGGTTCACGAGACGCATAGTCCAGTGATCCCAGGTCCGGTAAATGGTGAGTTTAAGAAGGCCGTTATCCTGCCTTTTGCAGACTATACGCCAGCCTTCTCCCCTTATGGCTACTGGCGAAGGAATGTATTAGTTTTGGAAGCATTGCAGGATGAGCTTTACAAGGCAGGATTTGTTCCGTCTATTTATGAAGATCTGGTAAGATATCTGTTGAAGAAAGGGATAATTCAATCGTCCAGTGAGCTTTCGGCCGAGACAGAGCTTCTTCAAAAAGAGCTTGAACAGGATTATTCTGATTACATTAAAAGGGAGCTTTCAAAGTCTATTCAACAGAATATGCTGGCCAGCAACAGGTATAATACGGCTGAATCGAACACTTCAAAAAAGATTGCCCTGGACAACAAAATGCTTAAAGATATCGGAAACGAATTTGGTGCTGATTACATTGTCAGAGGCAGGATAATAGAATTCCGTTCGAGTCAGGAAAATACTTTTGATCCTTTCAGGACAGGCATACTTCCGTTTGTTTTGAAAACAGGACAGAGGACTATATTTGGGGTAGCCAAATCCGCCACTTATGAAACAATTGATAAAGTCGCCGTTGGTGCGGCATTAGGAGCAATCATCGGTCATACTGACAGTATACTCAAGCCTTCTGACAGTGCTAATTACAGAGATTGGAATTCACTTATATGGGGGACTGTCGGTGGCGGAGCAGCTTATCTGGCCGATAAGGGAGGAAGGGTCAATAAAGCGACTGTGCAGTTGAGAATGCTGGTTCAGGATGTAAGAACCGGAGAAATTATATGGCTAAACAGGGCACAGGTCAGCAGTACTCCGATTACAACCTATGCTGATCCTGACTGGGACGAGCTTTTTGCATCGGCAATAAAGCAGGCTGTAAAAAGCCTGGTTGAGAATTTTGTGGCGACACTTGCTTCGGGAAGGCTAGTCAAAATTGACAAAGAGGGTCTGACTGTTTCTCCAAAAGTTGAAACAGGGGTAGAGGCTGAAGGTGCAAGGGGTGCTGCATACGACGCCAGGCAGTCTGCCCATGATGCGGAAGAGGCAGCTCTTCGTGCGGAGGAAGCAGCCCAAAGGGCCGCAACAGCTTCAGACGAGGCAAAAGAAGCAGTGGAAAAGGCCAATAAGGCATCTGCAAAGTCCGAAGAGATTTATGAGAAAACGATTGCTAAGTAGTGATAAACGATTTGTAGATTCGTAAAGGGTAAGAAACGATTAATTTTTTAGAAATGCTAAGGGTTTTTCATTCCTGCTATAAATGATTTGTGAAGAACGGATCCTGTAAATGTATAAGTGGCTGAAAAAATGAATTCCCGTTTCCATGGCATTAAAAATATTAACTAACTAAGTAAGGCATAAAGTTTTAGAGCTTCAAAAGTAGGGGGAAATCAATGATCAAAATAATGGTCAGGATGTTTTTTGTGGGTCTGCTCCTGTGGCCGGCGATGGAGCCACTATCACTAGCAGGGCAAATCACAGGCATAAGTATTGTTGGGGAGACTCAGAACGAGATTGAGATCCTTATTGAAGGAGAATATGAGTCTTACCGAGCCTTTGGACTGCCTTATCCTGCAAGATTTGTGATTGATCTTGAAAAGGCTCAACTCAAAAAGGACTTTCCTCTTTCAATCGAAGTAAAAGGAAAAATAATATCTGCAATCAGGTCCTCTCAACGCGATGGTAGTCTGCGCGTTATACTGGTTTCGGCAAACAAGGATGAACTTTTTCATTGTACTATTCAGGATAATGAAGGAAGGCTCTCAGTTAAATGCTGGATGCCCAAGAGGGCTCAAACATCAACTGTCCGCAGTTCAAAGGCATATCAGAATGACAAGGCTTTGTCTCCAAAGGATTTGAGTTCATTATTCGGCTGGCCGGAAGAAAGAAAGGAAAAGACTAAAAAAACACAAGAAAATAAGATAGTTAAATACACTGGAGAAAAGATTACCCTGGATTTTTACAAGACTGATTTGCATAATGTTTTTCGCCTGTTTGCAGAAGTAAGCGGCAAAAACATAATTGTGGATGATGAGGTAAAGGGCGAGCTTACACTGTCTTTGAAAGAGGTTCCGTGGGATTCGGCCCTGGATTTTATTCTTGAGGTAAAGGGCCTTACTAAAGAAGAAAAACATAATACCTTTGTAATAAGACCAAGGCCCGAGAAAACTGAGGGTGCGGAAGGTGAACTTGTAGTACGAAAGTTTTCTGAAGATATTCTTCAACCTGCAAGGCTGATCAAACGTGAAAAAGAAAATCTGAGGCGCTCCCAGGATATTGTGCTCAAGGCATACAACCTTGAGAACCAGGGCAGAAGAGAAGAGGCCCTGGTTCTTTATGAAAAGGCGTTTAATCTACAGAAGGATAATATTGATCTCCTGAAGAAGATGACATATCTGAATTATCTGTTGGGAAACTTTGCAAAGAGTTACTATTTTGCCGGGGAAGCCCTGAAGCTGAATGCAAAAGACGCAGATGCCGCCCTTTATGCTGCTCTTTCCGCAGTGAGGATGGAAAAATGGGATGCCGCCAGGCTGCTATTTAAGGTTGCTACGGAAGAAGCAATCCCCTTTATCCCGGAGGCATTTTATAACTACGGCCTTTTTCTTGAAAGACAGAGAGACTATGAAAAGGCAATCCATACATATCAGAGGTATGAGGCGCTGTTTGGGCCGGACCTGGAAGTAAGTATGGCAATAGCAAGAATATTTGAAGAAGAAAATCAAATAACGCAGGCATGTAAAAAATACAGTGAAATTCAATTTTCAGGGTTTCCCATGGATCAGGATTCCCTTAACTTTGTAAAGAAAAAGGTCGAGACTCTTTGCACCCAGGGGGGAGAATAATATGAAAAATCTAAGAAGGTTAACCTGGTTATTTTTATTTTGCATTTTTTGCATTATATCAACAGGGTGTAACCCCCATCGTCAGAGTTTGAACAGAAAAGAGCCTCTTATTGAACTAGAAACACAGCAGGCACCCGTTTCTAACTCGCAGACTACTGAGCCGGATAATGCACCTGCACCCGGAGTGGAAGATGAGACGGGCTATCTTATAAAACCATTTGAGATTGAAATTAAATCCGGCAGGCCATATATTCCTGTGGGTGCTGAACTTGTTACCCAAGAAGGCAAGGTTCAGCTTCATCAGGTTATCAAGCAACTTGCCAATCTCAAGGGATTTTCAGTCAGCTGGGCTGATGATGTAGATCTCACTCAGTTAGTGGATGTGGATATCAGGCCGGAGGAAAATTACTGGGATGCATTGGATAATATCCTGAGGCAGCTTGATTATTTTTATGATATCACCGACGAGACAATAATTGTGATGTATAAGGAAACCAAGGAATACAGGCTGGTTATGCCGTATATTAATGAAAATTTTAAAACAGGTGTAGGCGGAAACCTTTTGGGTGGTACTCAGTCAGAGGGAAAGATGAAGGGCGAGGTGATGATGGAGGGTTCAATGAAGGAACCTCTGGATGTCTGGATGATGATTGAAAATAATCTGAACCGGATAATTCAGCTCAGCAGTGGAGAGCAAAAAGCTGCCAAAGACGCAAAAACCGGGGCAGGACAGGGTTATCTGATTATCGACCGTCATCTGGGGATTATAACTGTGACTGCTCCAAGAAAGACCCAGGAAAGGGTAAAGGAGTATCTTGAAAGCGTGGACAGGCAGATTCATAAGCAGGTTATAATAGAAGCAAAGATCATTGAAGTCAGGCTGAACAATTCCTCGGAGATGGGAATCAACTGGGAAAAGGTTCTTAATACAACTATTTCAGGGGTTGCTTCCTTCGGAAAAAAAGGTGTTATTTATCCTTTTCCACATAAGGATGGCTTTATCAGCAAGGTTGAGCTGAAGGACAATGACTTCAGTGTGATGCTTAAGGCCTTGAATGAGCAGGGAACGACAAATATTTTATCTAATCCCAAGATAAGCATCCTGAACGGACATGGGGCAACAATTACGGTTGGAGAGAATGTTACATACATCGACAAGGTGGAAACAAAGGAAACAGGGGGTACAACCACTACAACAACATTTACCATTAATACTGGAACCGTCTTATCGGGTGTCGGCCTGGCTGTTATGGCAAATATCCTCGATAATGAGGAGGTGATTCTCTATATCGTTCCAGTCACTTCCGAGCTTGAGGAACCTATTGAGTATCGTCAATTTACAGGCGCGGGTACTGAAGCAGAAGTTGGCCTGCCTCGCGTAAGGCTGAAAGAGATGGCTACTTATGCAAAGATAAAAAACGGTCAGACATTGATAGTGGGCGGGCTTATTGATTCGATTCAGACTGATAGTGAAAAAGGGACCCCTTTTCTGGAAGACATTCCTCTAATAGGCAGGCTTTTTAAGGTATCTTCAAAAGAGGTGATCAAACGTGAACTCGTTATTCTACTCAAGCCAAAAATTGTAGGGTCGAGTTGACTGATTTTGCCCTAAAACTTTCGGCCGTTGGTAATAATGAATTTATTTTAATTGATGGGGATTGCAGTAATTATGGGAAAAAAATACCTGGGGAATTTACGGATTGGATTTGTCTCTTTTATTATGTTTTTTGCCTTATCATTGCTCGTATCATGCGGCGGCGGTGGAGGAGATGATGAAGGCGCTCCGTCCGTAGGTTCCATAACGGTTGATGCAGGTTCAGACGAAATCGTGGCTGACGGGGTTTCACGTATCTGGGTAACTGCAACTGTTTTGAACTCGGATGGTGATCCTGTTGATGACGATACAACAGTTGTATTTACGACTACAGCAGGCGCATTATCTCCTGCCAGTGCTCAGACATATGACGGAATGGCAACCGTTTACCTGAGAAGCTCAACAACTGTGGGGACTGCAACCGTTACCGCAACAGCAGCCGGGGCCTCATCGAGCGTCAGTGTTAATTTTATCCCAAGTAATGTAGCCTCAATATCCCTGACGGCTAATCCCGGAACGCTCAACGCTGACGGAGCAAGCACGAGCACAATCCGTGCAGAGGTAAGAGATTCCCAGGGTAATTCAGTTGGTGAGGAGGTTATCAGTTTTTCCATAACATCAGGGACTGGAACCCTGTCCGAATCCACTGTCACAACAGTCAGCGGCGTTGCTGCCTTGACTTATACGGCATCAAACAGGGTGGGGTTTGAAACGATAACAGCGTGGTCAGCCAATGGCATATCCGGTTCAGTAACTATCACCCTTATCAGCGCCATAGTTGGTTCAGTTACGGTAAGCGCAGGTTCTTCCGAGATTACTGCCAACGGTATATCTCAAACCCTTATCATGTCGACCGTAAAGGATGTAAACGGCAATAATGTAGCAGATGGAACCGCTGTTAATTTTTCAACTTCAGCAGGCACCCTCTCCGCTGCCATTTCAACAACGGTTAATGGAATAGCGACGGCAACCCTTACCAGTTCTGCAACTGTGGGGACAGCAATTGTAACTGTAACGGCAGGCGGGGTGCTGGGTACCACAACAGTAAACTTTATTCCCGGGGCACCAAATATAATCAATCTTACGGCTACCCCCAACAACCTCAGTGCCGATGGGGCAAGCACGAGTACGATCCGTGCGGTTGTCAATGATGCGCGGGGCAATGCCGTGGCAAACGGTGAGGTTATAAGCTTCAGGGTAACAACTGGGACTGGACTTCTTTCTGCGCCAACGGCGACAACTACAAATGGCGTTGCTACCTTGACTTATACGGCATCAAACAGCGTGGGGTTTGAAACGATAACAGCGCTGGCAGCCAATGGCATATCCGGTTCAGTGACTATCACCCTTATCAGCGCCATAGTTGGTTCAGTTACGGTAAGCGCAGGTTCTTCCGAAATTACTGCCGACGGTATATCTCAAACCCTTATCATGTCGACCGTAAAGGATATAAACGGCAATAATGTAGTAGATGGAACCGCGGTTAATTTTTCAACTTCAGCAGGCAACCTTTCCGCTGCCACTTCAACAACGGTTAATGGAATAGCGACAGCAACCCTTACCAGTTCTGTAACTGTGGGGACCGCAATTGTAACTGTAACGGCAGGCGGGGTGCTGGGTACCACAACAGTAAACTTTATTCCCGGGGCACCAAATATAATCAATCTTACGGCTACCCCCAACAACCTTAGTGCCGATGGGGCAAGCACGAGTACGATCCGTGCGGTTGTCAATGATGCGCGGGGCAATGCCGTGGCAAACGGTGAGGTTATAAGCTTCAGGGTAACAACTGGGACTGGACTTCTTTCTGCGCCAACGGCGACAACTACAAATGGCGTTGCTACCTTGACTTATACGGCATCAAACAGCGTGGGGTTTGAAACGATAACAGCTTTGTCAGCCAATGGCATATCCGGTTCAGTGACTATCACCCTTATCAGCGCCATAGTTGGTTCAGTGACGGTAAGCCCAGGTTCTTCCGAGATTGCTGCCGACGGCATATCTCAAACCCTTATCATGTCGACCGTAAAGGATATAAACGGCAATAATGTAGCAGATGGAACCGCTGTTAATTTTTCAACTTCAGCAGGCACCCTTTCCGCTGCCACTTCAACAACGGTTAATGGAATAGCGACATCAACCCTTACCAGTTCTGTAAATGTGGGGACTGCAACCGTAACTGTAACGGCAGGCGGGGTCTCAGCCACAACTGCGGTTTTATTTGTTTCAGGCGCAGTAAGTACTATTCGGCTCACTGCTACACCAGGTATACTGGCGGCGGACGGCGCAAGCACCAGTGAAATCAGCGCCACTGTTACAGATGCAAACGGAAATGCCGTTGATAACGAGACAATAACATTTACCATAGTGCAGGGTTCAGGCTCCTTTTCAGCACCCACTGCCACAACTGGCGGGGGTGTGGCCACTGTTACCTATACCGCATCCCAGAACCCCGGCACCGTGGTAATTGAGGCTGCGTCAACCAACAGCACATCTTCAACTATTGATATTCTGCTAATGGGCGGAGGTGATCCTGTTGCGGAAGAATTCGGCGTTTTTGCAGCATTTTTAAACATATCAGGGCTTTGGAGAATGAACCTGGAAGATCAGATTACAGTCGGCCTTGCAGACGTGTACGGCAATGCTGTTGATGACACCACGAGGGTGGATTTCAAGACATATAATACAGGGGGTCTTATCACACCCAACAGCGCTGAGACTGTAAGCGGTTTTGCTTCTACCTCTCTGTTTTCAACTCCCAATCCTGTACCCTTGCAGGGATTTTTGTCTGTTACTGCCGAGACGGAAGGCGGACATACAACACGTGCAACTGCGATTGAGGTAACTCCTTTTCCCGACAACCACATTGTTTACCTTGGCACAAACGGCGGAGGTATTTATAAATCAACAGACAGCGGGCAGACATGGGAAAATGTAAGCAGGTCAATCCTGAACTCAAGATCAGGAGAAAATTTCATAGATCCCTATATTAAGGGGCACAGCGCCATCTGCGTTGATCCGGACAACCACAATACCGTTTATGCCGGGACAGGTTATCTTGGAAGGGGAAATGTGTTCCGCTCCCTTGACGGAGGAATGAACTGGAACAGCGATAATCCTGAGGAATGGGGCGGACTGTACATGTACACTCCGGATGCAGCCATAGTGCCGGCGCCACCCTCAGCAAATGTTATAAGCAACGCGGCAGTACTGACTGTCCTGTGTGACGGGGATGATGATCCTTTAACGGATAATCCCTACGTATGGATAGGAACCGAAGGAAAAGGATTCCTGTTTGCAGCGGACGGGAAACACTTTCAGCCTTCAGGGGGAACAGTCAATCCCATTGCGCCTACACAGACGGGTTCACCGATTTATGTAAACCCGGAAAACACAGGCAACGGTCACATGACCGAACCCATGCTGTGGTACACATCATTGACCGAGGACTGGACCGCTACATGTTATGTCCCTGTCGATGCCTATGCAACTGTCGCTGTTCCTGGAACTGATAATGTGGGAACCGGCTTGATGTCAAACATTGAAACCTCTCCTCAGACTGTGACAGAAAATTGGGAAGCAGTATACACGGGAAGAGCAGGCACTGTGTATTTCACTCAGGGTATTGCTCCTGCCCGCAATCCTGGCAATATAATAAATATAAAATTTTTGACATCTGAAACCTGGACTGTGCAATGCATAAACGCTGATACTCCCGGTTCTGAGGAATTCAGTGTTCAGGGAACTCTGTCGGGTCGACGGCCAAACGCCTTCTCAGGCATTATTTACACTGATGATGTATCGGGCCTGGAATTTTCATGGGTGGACGGGGTAGATGATTTTCTTGTGGGTGACAGATTCGTGTTTACGACTAATTATCCATCACCAGTATTCACTGGCAGTTCAACAAACACAGACACATTGATCAATATACAGAGTACGTCAACAGAAAACTGGGAGATGACCTACACTATTATCAGTACTGAACCAACTACAAACTATGCATTCAGCGTGTCTGGCAGTGTTTCAGGAACGTTGCCTAATGCTGTGGAAGGAGTAGATTATACTGAGCCACAATTGAGTTTTTCATGGGTTGAGGGGCCTGACGATTTTGTACCCGGCGACAAGTTTGAATTTTCCACCATCCGTCCCCAGGTGAGCTTTTTTCCGGCCTCTGTATCGTACATCAATCACGGATCACTCGGGAATATTTCCATAAACAATGCTTTATCCGAGACATGGACAGTGCGGTGTATTGATGCCACTCCGGTTTTCAGTGTTACAGGGAGTATTTCCGGCGCTCATCCGGATGCTTCTACAGGTGATTACGGAGATGACAGCTCGCCGATTTCCTTTACAATTAACGACGGTACAGACCCCTGGCTGGTCGGCAGCAGGTTCACATTTACAACAACCACATGGTGGCAGGTTTCAGGAACGGTTTCAGGGCCACAGACAAACACTGCCACTACCGGCGTAAGCTACAATTCAGATGGAAACCAGGTGAGATTCAGAATAAATGCCGGAGCGGTTCCATACTGTGTGGGAGACAGCTTTGCATTCAGTACCTTTGGGGCCTCTTCTCCTTTCTGGAGGGTGGAGGGTTCCGTGTCCGGCCTCCAGTCAGGTATTGCACAAATGGGACAATTATACCGATCTGACAATAATGAAGTTGGATTCATGATCATAGAGGGCTCAACTCCCTTTGCAACAGACGACAGATTCAAGTTTCATGTTGGGGCAAACAACCTCAATCACGGCCGCACCGTGTGGGACATCAAACAAGTTGGAGGCACTCATGGCTCAGACGCAATCCTCTATGCCGGCACTTCAATAGGTGTCTTCAAGAGTATAAATGGAGGAAGGACCTGGACAGAGACAGGGAATTTCACGGGCGACTATATAATCTGTATCGAACTCCATCCCGGTTCAACAGGCGGAGCCGGTGACGTGATCTACGCAGGGACACAGAACGGGGCCGTATGGGTCAGCACCAACAGCGGGGTGAACTGGACCCGGTATTCAAGCGGCATGACCGCCGGGTCATTCATAAAGGATATTGTTCTGGATCCAACAAACAACTTCCTGTACGCAATAACTTACGATGGTCCGGTGGAAACGGCATCGAGTTCGGTATATGTGCATAAGATAAATACTGACGGCTCAATGGGGACTGAAGGATGGAAAGCGGTTTCGAGCGGTCTGGCAGGCACCGCGCTTCACACACTTGCAATAGATAATCCGGCAGAGCCGGGTATACTGTTTACCGGAGGAGAAGGTATCAGTTTTTCCAGGGCCGATACAGATCTTGAGACAGGCAATCCCACATGGATGGATAGCAATAACGGGCTCAGCAACATTATAATGGCGAGGATGCCGATTCTTTTCTCCGGCCAGTGTTCCATGAGCTGGGATATTACCCGTTACGACAACACGGTCTGGTTCAAGGTATATATAGAAGACCAGAACGGCAATCCTCCGATCGAGGGATCGACCTTCACAGCTGTTATAACGCCCAGTGAAGGCGATGAATGGACAGCCTATGACATTGAATATCCAGATTGCTATACCCATACAGGGACATTCCGGGATCCCGGAAATCCGTCTACAAACAATCCTTACTGGTTTAGTTTTACCATTTCACCGCCGGAATCAATTGATGAAGAATCCACGGTTGATGTGGAACTTACATTTACACCGGAGAATACCTTGCCTGATGCACCGGGTAGTTCAGGCCAGGAACAGACATACAAATGGACCTTTGCATACCGATATTAGGCCATGATTTTTGATTTAAATGCCTCCAGTCTGTCTTTGGCTGGAGGCATTTAAATATGTCTAAGGCGAAATTCAACTGCAGGTTTTACTCAGAGATTTGTAATAAAATATCCAGATCAACTTAATTCATTTTTATAAGCAGATCCCTGAGTTCAAGCAGGCTTTCGATATGGACAGCCGCTGAAAGGTTTCTGTTCCTGTAAGCTACCAACGGGACCCCTGCCCTCTCGCATGTTTCACGGTCTACCTCTGAATCACCCACATACCAGCATTCATCTGGCCCGATTCCAAGAAAGTCCAGGATCTTGAAAACGGATTCAGGATGTGGCTTCGGGCTTTTAACGTCTAAGGAAGAGACAACAATGTCAAAAAAATGGCTGAGGCCGTTCAGTTCAAGCACCTCCTCTATCGTATTGGTCCTGTTTGTGGCAACGGCAAGTCCGTATCCGGGCCTGAGAAATGTGAGAAGTTCCTTGAGCCCCGGTTCAATAATCATATCCTTGAGGAAGGAACCATAGCCTATCTGCATCCGGTAGGCATGAGCCGCTTCTTCGTAAGAGGTATTCCTGAACAGGTAGCGCACTGATTCATGAACAGTGTGCATGTGGATAAAGGAGAAGTCCTTTTCCGTCATGGGCGGGAGCCCGAAATGGGAAAGGAGAGTATTATAAAAATTGATATTGGCCTGTCTGGAGTCAAACATCACTCCGTCACAGTCAAAGATAACAGCCGAGATTTTTTGTTTGATATTCATTGAATAATGGTGCACAAAGGTTAATAATAAAGGGTTAATTTAGAAGAGAAATGATTTTATGTCAACAAGGATGCAGCGAGAACACTGGGAAATGTCAAAGTCGACGCAAATGCAGGGGCATAACGCAACCTGGAAAGAAGATGATCTCACACAACGGCGCAAAGCTGTAAAGGTTTTCTCTTGATGTCCTTCGCGTGGTTTGCGTCCTGGCGTGAGTTAGTGTTTATTCTCCTGTAAGGAGCAGAAATGGAAATATATACTGATTATCTGGTCATAGGAAGCGGTATTGCCGGTTTGACTTTTGCACTTCAGGCGGCAAGATCCGGGACCGTGACCATTGTTACAAAAAAGGAAAAAATGGAGGGATCAACCAACTATGCCCAGGGCGGCATAGCATCGGTATTCGATCCCAATGACAGGTTTGATTTTCATATCAAGGATACCCTTGAAAGCGGGGACGGGCTCTGTCATGAGGATATAGTAAGGATGGTAGTCCAGGAAGGTCCCCCCAGGATTGATGAACTTATATCCCTTGGTGTGAATTTTTCACATCTTTCAGATGACAGTGACACCCTTGACCTGGGGAGGGAAGGAGGACATTCGAAGCGGAGGATTGTTCATGTTAAAGACCTGACAGGCCGGGAAGTAGAGCGGATTCTCCTTGAGCGGGCGGAAGAAAACAAGAATATCAGCATCTATGAGCATCACATGGCGATTGATCTTATCACAAAATCCAAGATGATCAAGAGGGGCATTAATACGAGCGAGAGCAAGGAGACCTGCTGGGGTGCATATGTACTGGATGCTGTAAATGGCAGCGTCATAACATTTCTGGCCCACGTAACGGTGCTGTCGACCGGCGGTGCCGGAAAGGTATATCGTTACACAAGCAATCCCGACATTGCAACTGGAGACGGCGTGGCTATTGGATATCGAGCAGGCGCCAAGGTTGCCAATATGGAATTTGTTCAGTTCCACCCCACAATTCTGTATCATCCCCTTGCAAAGAACTTCCTTATTTCCGAGGCGGTTCGGGGTGAAGGAGGAGTCCTTGTTGATGCTAAAGGCAATCGTTTTATGGAAGAATACCACCCCCTCAAGGATCTCGCGTTCAGAGATATTGTGGCCAGATCCATTGATATGGAACTCAAGAAGAGCGGTGACGAATGTGTCTACCTTGACATTACACACAAGCCGGCTGAATTTATAAAAGACAGATTTCCAAACATATATGAGACATGCCTTGGACTTCAGATCGATATGACAAAACAGCCTGTACCCGTAGTTCCTGCTGCACATTACATGTGCGGAGGCCTTCTAACTGATCAATACGGAGTGACAAACCTTGAGAATCTCTATGCTATTGGGGAGGTAGCATGTACCGGACTTCACGGAGCTAATCGTCTGGCCAGCAATTCCCTTCTTGAAGCCCTTGTTTTTGCGAGGCGTGCAGCTGTTAAATCATCAGAAGACCTTAATGAAAAAAGGAATTTGCCTTTTCCCGGGGCTCCCCAGTGGGATCCGGGAAGCGCTACAGACAGCGAGGAGATAGTTGTTGTCACACATAACTGGGATGAGATAAGGAGTTTTATGTGGAATTATGTCGGGATTGTCAGGACAAATAAGAGGCTGGAAAGGGCAAGAAGGCGTATTGAGAATATTCAGGAAGAGATCAGAGAATATTACTGGAATTTTCTGGTGACTCTTGATCTGCTTGAGCTGAGGAATATCGCACTTGTCGCCGAATTAATTATTTCATCCGCTTCACTCAGAAAGGAAAGCAGAGGCCTGCACCATAATCTTGATTATCCATCCAAGGATGATAAGAACTGGCTGAGGGATACTGTTTTGTGTAATGATAAGGGCTGAAAAGATGCTGATTCAGTTTATATTATATCGGAAATGTTACAGGAGCAGAGGGGCCTTTCTGGCGGGTATTAGATTTTAGGAAAGTGTTATGAATGATATACAGAATTACAAGGATTACAGAAATATAGATATCGATAAGGTAGGAGTGAAAGGTTTACGTTATCCTATTACCGTACTTGACAAGGACCAGGGGGAGCAGCAGACTATTGCCAAGATAAATATGTATGTCAGCCTGCCCCGTTATTATAAAGGTACACATATGAGCAGGTTCGTTGAGATACTTAACGAGCACAGCCGAAGAATATCCCTGCAGAACTTTCCTGAAATACTGGGGGAGATGAAAAAGCGACTGAATGCAGAGAGCGCCCACCTTGAGGCCACCTTTCCCTATTTTATAAACAAGCCTGCACCGGTTACGGGGATTCAGGGCCTCATGGAATACAGGTGCAGCCTGCAGGGGTCATTAGAGGACAAGACAGACCTGATGGTAAAGCTTTATGTGCCCATATGCACTCTTTGCCCATGTTCCAAGGAGATAAGCGATTTCGGCGCTCACAATCAGCGAGGTGAGGTGCGGCTCCAGCTAAGATTTATAAAGTTTGTGTGGATAGAGGATATTATCAAGCTCGTTGAGGAGTCTGCCTCCAGTGATGTGTATTCTCTCTTGAAACGAGAGGATGAAAAATTTGTTACTGAAAAGGCATATCAAAATCCCATGTTTGTAGAAGATGTTGTCAGGGATATAGCGGTTAAACTTAACAATGACAATAATATCACATGGTTTTCTATAGAAACTGAAAATTATGAGTCGATTCACAACCACAATGCATATGCCTACATAGAAAAACATAAGAAGACAGAATAGGCAGTTAGTCAGCAGCAGGAACTAAGATGACCGTCCGAGATCACAATGTGTTTTTCAGGGAGCATCAGTCAATAACCGGCAATATGGAATAATTTCAATCCGCCAGCCAGCCAGAGGCTGGTAAAAGGCGGACGAGGGTTCGATCCCCCGCCCCTTGGGGCGTTCAATGCTTTTTAAGATACCCCGCTGCTCTGCGGCGGGGTAGTTCATTAATCAACTGATAACAATTTTATTTTTAACAATAAATGAAGCTTTGCCTTCCACAATTCGCCCTTGTGTTACGGGGTGTTTTTTACGGAGAAAAGAATGAGTGATGATTTGAAAAAGATGTACAGGACTTTGATGGACGACCATTTTCCTCTGGAGATAACTATTTCCTTCAGCGATCAGAAGCTGATCTACAGGAAGAGGTCATGGAAGATTCCTGATGAAAAGAGCGGTGAATTGATCGAAAAGGGACTCAGGTATGGTGAAAACCCGGGCCAGGAAGCCGCCCTTTATGAACTCGTGGAAGGCAATTTGATATTGGGCCAATGCCGTTTCATTGAACCGGGGCGCGGTCTGGTTTCCTCTATTACCGAGGAAGACATGCTGCAGAGCGGAAAACATCCCGGCAAGATCAATCTTACAGACGTGGATAATGCCCTTAATATTATTAAATATCTAACTGCCTCACCTGCTGTAGTGATTGTCAAGCACAACAATCCCTGCGGTGTCGCATATGGATCTACCCTGGCAGAGGCTTATGAGAAGGCAAATATGGCGGATCGCATTGCCGCCTTTGGAGGATGTGCTGTTTTTAACCGGCCGGTGGATTTAGCTACTGCCGAGATGATCTCCAGGAATTTTCTGGAGGTCGTGGCAGCTCCTGATTTTGAAGAAGGGACAATTGAAATACTGTCAAAAAGCGCCAATCTCAGGATCATACGTATAAGCAGGATGGATAAGCTTTCAGAATATACTGCCACAAGATTTGTTGACTTTAAGAGCCTGATCGACGGCGGGATAATTGTTCAGCAGTCTCCTTTGAATCTTATAAGATCAGAAAAGGATTTTTCCATTGCAAGCACTGTATATAAAGGACAGACATATACTATCGAACGCAAACCAACTGTTGAGGAATATGCTGATATGCTGTTCGGGTGGCAGGTTGAGCAGGGTGTCACGTCCAACTCAGTAATCTATGTAAAAAACGGCGTAACCGTAGGGATTGGTACAGGCGAGCAGGACCGTGTCGGTGTGGCAGAGATAGGAATATACAAGGCATACACAAAATATGCTGATGCCCTCTGTTTTAAGAAACATGGTATGCCTTACAAGGAACTGGAGTTGATGATTGAAAAAGGGAAAAAGGATGCAGATCTTTTAAAGGAAATCGATGAGGAGACAAAAAAGGAAAAGGGCGGCCTCAATGGCTCATGTATGATATCAGACGCCTTTTTCCCCTTCAGGGACGGAGTGGATGTTGCCATACGGCAGGGGATATCAGGTATTGTTCATCCGGGGGGCTCAATAAGGGATTTTGAATCGATTCAGGCATGCAATGAAGCAGATCCCAAGGTTTCGATGGTATTTACGGGTCAGCGTGCCTTCAGACATTGACGGACTTGTAAGTTTATATAAGGCTTTAAAAGGGTTTCAAGGGCCTGAAAAGAGATCAAGCTGGGTGTGTGATTTGGCTCTTGGTTTCCATCCTCCACGGTCCAGGGTTGTCAAGATCTCTTTGGGCATTTCTTCAAGAAAGGGCGACGGTTTCATTTGGAGAACACGTCCATTCAGGACACGACGTTTTGCATGTGACAGAATAAGACGCAAGCGTGCCCTGGTCATTCCTACGTAAAAGAGGCGTCTTTCCTCTTCGTCGTCCGCGTTTCCGAACAGGGTACAGGGAATAAGCCCGTCTTCGCAACCGGTAATGAAAACAACAGGCCATTCCAGGCCCTTGGCGGAGTGAATAGACATGAGGGCCACTCTGTCCCCGAAAAGGGACGTATTATCTATCCCTCTTTCAAGAGAAAAGGCATCCAGAAATGATGATATATTGCCATTAAAATCAGCAGCTATTTGGCTCAGTCTGTGGAAGGCTCTTGTTGATTCGTCAGTCAGGCCGCCAAAAACATGAAATTTCAAAGCCTGGTCTACAAGCTTTGAAACAGATTCCGGGCTTTCAAAGGACTCGGCTGGTCCAATCGCTTTAACTCCATGCTTTTCCTTAAGATCCTCGTATACCTTCAAATAATAAGGATTATCAGGTTGCTTTAAGATCTGAAAAAAACGCCAGAGGATGTTGATCGGGTATTGGCTGACAAGCGGGCTTTCTCCGGACCTTATAAAAGGGATCCCTGCCCTTTTCAAGGCTTTCTCCAGGGCATTACCCTGTGCATTAATACGAAACAGAATACCTATGTCACCAAAACCAAGATGATCTGTTCCTTCATGGGAGGCTACCCTGCCGCTGTCAAGCGAGAAATAACCAGTACCTCCGATAAGCCTTTCTATCTGTTCAACAACCATCTCTGCTTCTTCTGAATCAGTCTTGCAGGGAGAAACATCTATGGGATCTGTCAGAGCTGATTCACATTGCTGTGGACTCTCTTTACCCATGAGAGAAGCAGATATTTCAAGTATAGGTTTCGAAGATCGGTAGTTTCTTTTGAGGAAAATTTCTTGTGCCCCTGGAAAATCACTGCAAAATTGGTGAAAATTTTTGACCTCAGCCCCGCGGAAGCCATAAATAGCCTGATCCGGGTCTCCGATAGCAAAGATATTTGCCTTTCCTGCCTGAATAAGGGTTTTAAGTATTTCCACCTGGATTGAATTGGTGTCCTGGTATTCATCAACAAAAATCCAGGGGTATTTATCTCCATAGCTCGTTGAAACATCCGGATGATTCCGAATAAGGCGCAATGTTTCTACTTCCAGGTCATCCATGTCAAGCATCTTTAAATCCCTTAACCTTGACTGATAGTTCTCAAATGCGGACAGCAAACCTTTATCAAAGCTGTTTGCAGAATACCCTGAGACAGATGCCGCCTTTATATCCGGTAAGGCATTTAAGAATTTTGCTGTCATCCGTTTTCCAGCGTTTGAGTCAATAAGTATCTCTTGGGAAATATTCTCGGCATCCATCTCTGAGCAGATGGAAAAATCGGCAGGAAGCCCTGTTTTATTTACTTCGCATCGCAGGAGCTCCAGGTAGAATCCATGAAAGGTTGATATGAAAAGTGAAGAATGGGGATGATGTTCAAGCAGTGCAGATATCCTTTCTTTCATTTCTCCTGCAGCTTTACGAGTAAAGGTCAATGCAAGGACCTGGTCGGGTGATGCAATGCCAGATTTTATCAGGTAGGCGATTCTATGAGCAAGGGTCATAGTCTTTCCGGTGCCTGGGCCTGCTGTAACGAGTAAATGACCTCCTCTATATGTGACGGCTGATCTCTGCTCTTTGTTAAGGGGAGAAATTATAGTATTTTTCTGTGAAACACGGGTAATGGCTTTTAGGGGCATTTCCTTTTCAGGAAGTATGGATTTCAAGGGTGTAATTATATCTTTTTCAGGGCTGTTTATTTTCTCCGGCGTAAACATGTGCATCTGGCCCAGGAAGGTTTGTTTTTCCGATTTTTCAAACAGGCGGATAACTCCGTATTCTCCATCGTAACCTTCCTCGCAGAAGACTTTTTTTTCTCGCATTCTGTCAATTGCCTCGGAAAGTAAAGGGCCTGCTTCTGCAGCAATATTTTCTAAGGGAGTATCCATAAGGATTTTAAGCTCGGGCCCTAGGCCTGATAAAAGGGCTTCGTAGGATGATATGACCTTTTTTGTTGCAGGGCCGCAGTCCATGAGTTCGGAGAGTACTTCAGGCAGAGGGATAAGGCTTATGAAATCCTTTGAAAGAATGGGCTTTTTTCGGTCGGCAAGCTCAAATATCCGGTTTAGGACTCCTATTGTCAATGGTTTTCCGCATACCGGACAGATTCCCTGGTGATTACGCGTTTCCGAAGGGTGAAGTCTGACCTGGCATTTTCTGTGACCGTCCAGGTGGTATTTTCCTTCCTCGGGAAAGAATTCTATAGTCCCGATAAACCCCTGCCCATCGGTCATTGCCTGGATTATCCTGTCGTATTCAAGCTCAGTATCAAAGATATTAGCCTCTCTCCCCAGTTTGCCGGGGGAATGAGCATCGGAATTTGAAACCAGCAGGTATTTATCAAGGCATGAAAGGTATCGGTTCATATATGGGTCTGAGGAGAGGCCGGTTTCAAGTGCATATATATGCTCAGTCAGATCTTCAAAGCATTCTTCCAGTGTGTCGAATCCTGACCTGGAACCGAACACTGAAAACCACGGAGTCCAGACATGGGCCGGGATAAAAAAGGCCCTGTCGCTTACCTCAAGGGTTATTTCCAGCAGGTCTCTTGAATCAATGCCCAGGATAGGCCTGCCGTCTGAAGAGATATTACCGATCCGGTCTAATCTCTCATTGAATTTAAGCACCGAATCCATATCAGGCATAAGGATCAGGTGGTGAGACTTTCGGGTTTTCCCGTTTTTTTTGTATATACAACTGATTTCACCTGAAAGCAGAAAACTGGGAGGATTCAAACAGGAAGCAGGCACAATGGAATCCACCTCCTTCTGCAGATCGGCTTTCAGTTTAAATAGCCCGGTTTCTTCCGGTACCAACTTTTCTCTGAGTTCAGCTATCCAGCCAGGATGGGTGAAGTCTCCGGTTCCGATTACCTCAATCCCTTTTTTCTGTGCCCAGACAGAAAGGTTTTCAGGGTTAAGGCTCCGTGAGGTCGCCCTTGAGTAATGGGAATGGATATGAAGATCAGCGATAAATCTCATTATGCAGTTTATGAAATTATTTTAAATAGTCGGCTTAACGGATAATTTTATTGATGTTATCCGGCTATAATTATTGATATATTGACCCTGTCTCAAAAGATGAAAACATGGACTTAAAGAAATAAGGATACCTTTAAGACTTATTTCAGGGATATTTGGAACCCCTGAACATAAGACGAAACTAAATCGGGCAGCATTGCCAGCGTTTATCTGCCAGTATAACTAATTAATATTCTTTAACATTGACTCATATTTATTAGATCAATCAAGCCATCCGCTTTAGGATAGAAGGTCACTGCTTGAATTTTTGAATATAAGGTATTTGTTTTCTCGCTGCAAGAAAACAAAAATTCCGAGTAAAAAAAGCAGGTGTTTTATCCTTCGTATAAAATTTTAGAGATAACAGTAAAAAAAAGATTTAAAAGGCCAAAAGAGTATTCTGATAAGGCAGGCCAAGAGAGTGTTAAAATTGATCTGTAATAACTGGCGGAGAGAGAGGGATTCGAACCCTCGATGGAGCTTTAAACCCCATACTCGCTTAGCAGGCGAGCGCCTTCAGCCGACTCGGCCATCTCTCCGTGGTTGTAAAAAAGAGCAGGCTGGATGTATGAACATCCAAAAAATTTTTGTTTTGTGGCGGAGGGAGTAGGATTCGAACCCACGATACCTCTCGGTATAACGGTTTTCAAGACCGCCGCCTTCAACCACTCGGCCATCCCTCCAATAATATACGAAATCGAAAATACTGCTTCGTATAAAGCCAATAGTGGCAGCGCTTTTCCTGTTTCCCCCTATTTTTTATTAAGGATTTTTTATTTTGCGCGCCTTTAACAGATAGCTTTCGCAAAGCTCCTGTTAATATTATTTAACAGTTAACCGTTGTGCTTGACGACTTGCTTCACTGTTTTTATAAATCAACGGACAACTACATAGCACTCCACATTAAAATAGTCAAAAGTTTAATTCCAGTAGTATCCAAATTCAAACAAAATACAATTGCTAAAAATAGCGTTCTTCAATAAACCATTTACGATATATTTTTTCATAGACACCGTTGTTTATAATTTCCTGTTGCCCGCGGTTGATCAATTCCAGAAGCTCCTTATCTCCTTTGCGAACGGCCAGATACATGGTGCTTTTGAAAATTGGAGTTCCCACTTCCTTCATATCTCTATACCCATAAATCTTAATATTAAACCTGGCCGGCTTGACAGTCCCAACAAAGGCTTCAACAGTACTATTATTAAGGACCTTGAGCGCATCAGTTTCAGAATTAAAGAGGTGAATATTTATATCCCCGGTATTCTCCAGAAGACTTTGGTATGAGGCGCCTTTAAGGGTTGATACATTTTTTCCCTTCAGATCATTCAGGCCATTTATACCTTTTTCTTCTTTAACAAATATCCTTACATCATCTGATACCAGGGGAAATAATGCAAAATCATAGATTTTTAGTCTTTCAAATGTCTTGTCGACACCAGATGTTATATGAATACTGCCATCAGCCAAAGCCTTGAGTACATTGTCCCAGGGCATAATTTTAAATACCAAGTCTATATCTTTGCCTTCAAAAATCGCTTTAATGACTTCGACATCAAATCCGGAAGGGATTCCGTTTCTTAGATATACAAAGGGCGGAAATTTAGCATCAATGCCATAGATTACTTCTCTTGCTGATGAAGGGGGTGTCCATGATATCAAATTCATTAAGCACAGGGACAATACTATTAAATATATTTTTTTCATGACATGTCCGTTTTTGATTAAAAACCCCTGATTTTTTGAAGGTGCCTCATAACCAGTGAGAAATATCATATCTTAAAAGGTTCAATAGCGAAAAATTGCTGCGATTTGTTCTCTATCTGGCATATCGTTTGGATCAAGAGCATAAACTTTGCCTCTATTCAAAAATGTTTGTATTGCGGCAAAGTCCAGTAAATCCTCCTGACCAGCTGCGGGTTCATTGTTTAAAAATACTTGATCAGAGTCCGGATAAAAAGATCCCCACTGCTGGACTCCGACTGGAACAAACAATACTGCAACTCTTTTATGATAAGCTGCCCTTACAATCTCTTTAACATCGGAGGAAACGAGACCGGTACCTGCATTCTGCTTGTATTTGGAAATAGCATCATCCATATCTTTGTTAAAAAAAGGATGAACAATCGGCCAGGCAAGTTCATGTAATTTGTTGTGATCCAGTGTATCCGGGTTTCCAGAAATAGCCTCTTCAAGCAAATTTGAATAAGTGTTTGCCTCCTTAAAAATTGGAAAGAGATAATCAACTCCTGCAAAGACGAGAGGCCCACGCCTATCTCTAAAAAATTCATGCAGACCTTTATCGACCTGCTGCAGATAGCGCAGTATTTTTGTCTTGGTGTCCTCGGCTCCCGTATGCAGCTGGAGATGCTTTTCGAAATTATCAAGATTGAGGGCGTCATCAAGACCTTCAGGAATACCTTCCAGCTTGATTTGCTCAATGCTGTATCGAAAGCACTTGAATAGTTTTACATTTTTTTGACTGACCGCAAGAATGAAGAATTCCATACTGCCTTTGAGTAGCGGGATTAAAGGTTTAATATGAAAACGGTCTGTTACAACGACTAATTCCTCAAAAGTTTGTGGAATCCTATAGTGCAAAAATACTTCCTGAGATATAAATAACGCAAGCCCTGCATATTGCTTTCGCCAAAATGCCGGATCAGCCATGAGCTGTTGTGCAGGATAAAGCAAGGCCGTCACTTCAGAGGAAGTTAAGTCATTAGAAATTAATTTTTCCTCTGCATTTCTTAATAGATTTTTGAAAAGGATTTGATTTTGCTGGGCTTCAACCCCCTTTCCGAGCGCAGGCATATAAATTGAGATACAAATTCCGACCTGTTTTTGCATCAGAGACCTAAGTTCGTTTGCGGATAAAATATCCATAAAACTGACCTCCTTCGCATGTTATAAAATTTATAAAAATGTTCATCATTATCATTCTTAAAAACTGGGCTTACAATAAAACTTTTAACCATAAAAAATCGCTAAAGATTATAGTTAAAAAAACAGTAGCTGTACTCAAAGACTTTGCCAATAATAAAATTTCAAGAATGTAAACTTTTGTATAATGGTATATTGACTTTTTTTCTTTTCTACAATTTCAAACAGATTTTATGGACTATTTAAGACTTAGTTATTTTTTGCCAGGAAATCCAGTATTATGTTTTCCAGTTGTGGCGTTTTTCCCCAGTAAAAATGATCACCACCATGGATAATTTCAAATTGCGCCTTGGGATTCCATACCGGCAGCATTTTTTCAATCATGTAAGCAGGCGCGATATCGTCTTCCGATGCAGTTATCACTAATCGTATTTCAGGGCTGAAGTTAAGAAATGAAAAATCCATGGATTGAACAGGAGGAGAAACCATGATCATGCCATCTATGCGGGGGAAGGATTTAAGGCAATGTGCATTTACCCATGCGCCAAAAGAGTATCCCGCCAAGTTTATCAAGGAGTTACCGTTTTCATATAAGAATTTGATGCATGCCTTAACATCCTCCTGTTCACCGATTCCCTGATCAAAGCTGCCGCCACTCTGCCCCACTCCTCTAAAGTTAAATTTCAAAGTGCTGTATCCATTTTCCATATAGGCCTGAGCGATAGATTCGACTACATTATTGTTCATATCTCCGCCATAAAGAGGATGCGGGTGTGTAATCACGACTGCCTTGTCACCTGGCAAGTCATTAAAAATACCCTCAATTTTTAACTCCTGGGATTTTATAAAAATTTTTTCTTCCATTATTTCCGCTTTTTTAATGAATTGAAAGTAGACTGTTTTGTTATATTAATATGATTCATTATATTCTTCAGGTTCGGGTACCTTGTGATTCCTGATTTTTTCTAAGCGCTATTTTTTGTCTTGCAATAGTTTACAAGGCGTCCAAGCTTCTCTATTTCCACGATAACTTCATCCCCCCCTTTCATATAAACAGGAGGCTTTCGAAATGCACCTACGCCATGTGGTGTGCCTGTTAAAATAACATCACCGGGTAACAAAGTGAAATGTCGTGATAAAAAAGCCACTAAATAAGGAATTTTGAATATCATTAAACCGGTATGACTGTTTTGCATCAGACGTCCGTTGAGCCAGCAGCGAATTTTAAGAGAATGAGGATCTGGTATCTGATCGGCAGTTACAATCCACGGACCAAGCGGACAGAACGTATCAAGTGATTTTCCCCTTATCCATTGGCCATCGCCGAATTGAAGATCTCTGGCACTAACATCATTTGCGCATGAGTAACCGAATACTGCTTCGAAAGCTTCTTTTTCAGTGCAATCGTGAACTTTTTTCCCTATTATAACAGCCAGCTCAGCCTCAAAGTCTACTTTTTCGGTGGTATTCTCATCCCACATAATTTTATCGTTGTGGCCTAACAGGGTACTTGGGAATTTTGCAAAAACAAGAGGAACTTCGGGTATATGCCCTTTGCTTTCTTCAGCATGATCTTGATAATTCAAACCTATAGCAATTATTTTGGAAGGACGTGAAATGGGAGGCGCAAAATTGATTTTGTTAAGAGAAATAGCTTGTCCGGAGATTTCAGGAAGTTTTTCGCTTCGGATAAAATCAACCATGTCCCCTTTAAAGGAAAAGGGGTTTACGCCATTCTTCCCTATTGAGCCTAAACGAATGGTTTTATCATCATAAAATTGAACGATTTTCATAGAAAACAGAGATGAAAGATAGCTGTAATGGAAAACTTTCTGATTAAAATACTTTGAGACCTTTGAAAAAAGCTCAATTTCGCTCAATCTTTGTGTACATTAAGATTTTATTTCCGTTTAAAGATTGTATAATCAAATAAAAATGCCTTATGCTTAAATACCATATTACCATACTAATTCTTTTATTTTATTTATCGCATATTTAACATTTGCGGTCAAGACATAAACAGAACAATTGTGATATCCTGTCATCATGTCCTCATACAGGGAATCTATAAGGATAAGGTTGATTGTTTTACTTAAGCACCTAATAGATCGCTTTTCCTTGCGGCATTTTATCCGATGTATTTTTGGCCGGTTTCTGCATAAGCTTCAGTCTGATGCAGTTCCCGGAGCATATTGAAGCGGATAGCCGGATGCAGTGGTATCGTCCTTTTTTATGGGTATTTCGCAATCTGAATTTACAGCACTTAATATCTTGCTTTTTGGCATGGATACTACATCTGGAATTGAAGTTAAATTCCTTTCAATCCGCCAGCCAGCCAGAGGCTGGTAAAAGGCGGACGAGGGTTCGATCCTGCCTCAGGCAGACAAGCCGTGCCTAGCGGCAGACAAGTCCCCGCCCCTTGGGGCGTTCAATGCTTTTTAAGATACCCCGTAGCTTGCTGCGGGGTAGTTTATTTTCAGAAAACCGAAAATCATTTGAAATATAATCAATCTTATTTTAAAATAATATATCGTTAATCCGATTGTATGAAAGGAATGGGAAATATGGCAGCAAGAAATAGAAACAAGAATTTTATGTCAGCATCAAAAGAAGGTTTTTGTCAAGCCTGTCATCTCTTATATGAGAGACGTCTTGTCACGGGGTCAGGAGGAAATCTTTCTCTGCGGATTGGAAAAAAGATATATCTTACTCCAACCGGCTATTCGCTGCGGGATATGCATCCAGATATGGTGGTAACTGTAGATATGAATGGCCGGGTGCTGGAAGGAGAGAATCCAACAATGGAGGCCAATATGCATCTTGGCATCCTCAGGGCAAGGCCTGATATCAATGTTGTCTGCCATGTTCATGGAGCTTATATCATTGCAGCATCCAGCACTCTATTTCCTGCTCCTGATACATTTCCTCCTCTTACACCCGGATTTGTCTATCATGCTCATCCCCTTGCTATGATACCATTTA